>Ga0210058_1003928_pt1 | contig 11232 bp, 14 predicted proteins | sample CryGeymeta201511_FD_183979 | JGI IMG/M metagenome (GOLD analysis project Ga0210058, IMG submission 183979) | Groundwater microbial communities from Crystal Geyser aquifers in Utah, USA - Crystal Geyser metaG 2015-11 (SPAdes) (version 2) | ecosystem: Environmental > Aquatic > Deep subsurface >...
AAAAAAGAGGGTCGAGGCGACCCCATCCTCTTCGAACCGGATCGGGTTGGGGGCGCGCAGATTCAGAACGATGTGCAATCGCGGATCGCCCTGGTGCTGCGGGGGGACACGGACCCCATCCCGGCGGGCATCGAGCACGATCATCACCTTCCCCCCTTCGTGGAGCAGGTGTTCGATGGCCTGTTGCTTGGTGTGGTGGGGTTCCAAAGGCATGGGTTTGGTTTTCCGACGTGTCGTCCGGTTATTGGGCCGGGCCCGGGATCAGGGTGATGGCGTAGCGGTTGACCGAAGCCAAGGTATTGTCGATGGCCCTAAAAAACACCACAAAATCGCCACTTTCCCCCCCCGCCAGGGCGGGCCAGGGGGAGCGGGGATGGGTGGCGTGGTCGAGCCAGCGGGTGTAATGAACCATCTGCATTTGCAGTGGGGCGACCCCGTCCCAGGGTTCGGGCAAGATCTGAAGATGCTGCACGGTTTCCCCTTTGGCTCCGGTCAAAGTGACGTCGAGCCAGGGTAGGGGGTGGGGCTGACCATCCTTGTTGAGGATCTTGCCGCGGATGATGTAGAGGTCGCCCAGGTGTTCGGAGTGGATCAACTGCCCCTCGGGGATCCCGCTTCCCGATGGGCCGGTGACCGCTATTCCCTCAACGGCAACGGTGGGGGCCAACCCCAGCGAGGCCAAGGTGTCGGCGATGAGGGGCGAGGCAAAAACCGCATCGCGGTACATCCACCCCAATCCTCCCAGGGTCAGCGCAATCATGGCGACGCTGGCCCACCACCAACCCCGCCCCATCGGGGGGTGCTCCGCTTCGTCTTCCTCAACAGAAGAGGGTGATTGACGGTTTTCGACCTCCCATGGCTGTTCTTCGGGCAGGGGATCGAGACGGTCGGCCTCTTCGTGTTCCTGCGGCGCCACGTTCACCGCGGGGGAGGGCTTGGGTTGGGGCGGTTCGGGGGTGGCTGGGGGTGGGGGCGCGGGTTCCTCGGCGCTGCGCCGGGGCAGCACAAAATCGAAGGAGAGATCGCCCTCGGCATCGAGGCGGTGGCTCTGGGGGAAGACCTCTTGATGAAACAGCAAATCGCGGTGGGAGAGCTCCTCAGTCATCTGGTCGGCCTGGAGCTTGGCCAGCGCCTCATCCTCCTCTTTGCTAAAGGGTGAGGTGCGGAATGAGCCGGTGTCGTCGAAGCCAGGGAAAATCTGCGGGGCGGCAGATGTTGGCGCGATGGTCGGTGCGGGGGTGGACGTCGGTTCGGGTTCTTGGGGGCCGGCAAACAGCGGTTCGGGTTCGAGCGGTTTTGGCGACGAAACGGCGACCGGGTACGCCTGAAAAATCGTCCGGCACTCGGGATTGGCGCACCGTACCCTGCGCCCCTCGGGGGGAATCAATCCGTCGGGAACCGAAAAGGTGGTTTGGCATTGAGTGCAGGTGATGTTCATGGGCTGCGATGAGATTCTCGGTGGCGGATCATCCCGGTTATGGGGGGATGACCTCGGGACGAAGCGGTCCCCATTGGGCGGGATCGCCGTTGCGGATCGCCTCGATCCAGTTCTGGATCTCTTGCACATGCTCCGGGTGACCCAGGTGGGTGTCGATCTTGGCGATACGTTCTAGCACCGCAATGGTGCCGGCACGGTCGAGCAGCCACAGCCGAACCCGTAGAGCCCGGATTAAAGTTTCGCGTGCCTGCTGCCAACGATCCAGCACAACCTCGGCGTCGCTCCATTCGGTCAAGGTGGCGGCGATGCCGGGACGATACAAACCGCCACGATAGTGCTCCAGCGCCAAGGCGAAATCGGCCAACGCCGTCTCAGCCTCCCCTTGCTTGAGATGCAGCCGTCCGTGCAACAGATCGAACCGGCCCAGCAGGCGGGGGTCGTCCGGTTTGTCGCCGTCGACCGCTTTGTTCAAGCGGGTCATCCACAGCTGGGCTTGATCGATGTCGTCGCCGTCGACCGCTAAAGAGGTACGGTCGAACAGGGCGCTCAGCTGGATCGGTTTCAAGCCCCCCTCGGGGCGGCCATCCTCCTTAAAATTGGGAAGCAAGGTGGCCAGCAGGGTTTGAGCCTGCTCGGCATCCCCTTGGCGGGCGGCCACGGCGGCACGCCCCAGCACGATCCTCTGTCCAACCTCCTCCAGCCCCTTTTCCCGGGCGACCGTTACCTGTGCCAGATCTAGATGCCGCTCGGCGGCGGTCAGGTTGCCCACCATGATCGAGGTCTGGGCCAGATTGAGGTTGGCCATCGCCATCCCCTCGGGCAGGTCGATGCTGCGGTAGACCGCCAGCCCCTTTTGGAACATCTCGGTGGCGGTCACCCAATCGCCGTTGGCGTAGGCCTGGGAACCCCGGCTCAGGTAGTAGTCGGCTTGGGAGAGCACCTCGGGTTTGGGGGGGGGCGCCTTGCCGCCGCAGGCGGTCAGCAGGGCAAGGGTCAGGAGCAGGGCCAAGCTCGGGATGGATCGCGGCTTATTCATTGAGCGGTTGAACCTCCAGCAGCCGGTTTTCTTTGGGCACCTCGATCACCGAGGAGACCGGCCAGGCCCGTTGCAGTCCCTGCAGAATGCGGTCGGTCGACTCCATAATCATGTTCATCTTGGTGATGAGCACCGGCATCTGCTGCAACTGGGGATTCACGGTGGCCATGGTGGTGTTGAGTTCGGCCACCAGTTTGTCGACGTGGGCGACCAGTTCGGGGAATTGATCGGTGGTTGCCTGGGCATCGCCCATGATGCCGTCGAGTTTAGGCCGCAGGGCGGCGACCTGTTCGTCGACCTTCTTCAGGGTCGCCTCGACGCTGGCGATCGAATCCTTGATCTGCGCCTCGACCTGGGGGTCGTTGAGCAGCGCTCCAGCCCCCCCCTTGCCCTGGGCCATCTGCTCGGTGAGGGTGTGGACGTTGTCGGTGGTGCCGGCCACGTTGTGCAGGGTCTGCTCGATGTCCTCGGGGTGGATCGCGTGAACGATGGCGGCAACGTCGCTGATGGTCTGTTCCAGTTTGACGAGCACTGGGGTCAGGGTTTTTTCCACGTTGGCGATGATGTCGTCGATGGAGACCGCCTCCTCCACTTCGAGCACCGTGTTTTCCGACACCATGTGCAGCGCCGCGTCGCCCAGAGAAATCTCAATGGTGGCATTGCCGATCAGCGACAGCTTGCCCAGGCTCGCCTTGGAGTTTTCACGAATCAAACCGTGGAAGCGCTCGTAGATCCGCATGACCACCCGGATGCGGTTGTCGGGGGTGATGTCGATCGACTTGACGTCGCCGACGTCGATGCCGGTGATCTTGACCTGGGTCTCGGGGGTGATCCCCTGGGCATTTTGGAAGAAGGCGACGACCTCGAAGGTGTCGTCAAAGAGGTGGGCGGTGCGACCGTTGACGAAGAGCACGGTGGCCAGCAGCAACAGGGCACCCAATACGAAGACACCCACCAGCCGCTCTTGGGTGGTGTAGGTCAGCCGGTGGCTGTAATGGACCTTGGGGCGGTTTTGTCCGCTGCTCATCGGGGTCGATCCTGGTCAAAATGGCCCGCCCCTGCCGTGGCTTCGGGCAGTTCGGGGTGAAGAAATATCTGAATTTCAGGGTCGGGATCGGCACTGAATTGATCCCAGGAGCCAAAGATTTTCAGCCCAGTGGAATGGGCAAACAAAATGATGTCGGCATGGCGCCGCACGAAGGACAGATTGTGGCTGCTGGCCACCAGGGTCAACCCCTCCTCCCGGACCAAGCGGATGAGGTGGCGCTCCAGCTGCGTCCGGGCTGCATTGTCGAGCGGAACAAAGGGTTCGTCGATGAACAGCACCCGAGGATTGAGAATCAAACAGCGGGCCAGCGCCAAGACCCGCCGTTGCAGCTCCGACATAAAACCGGGCAGCAGAGTCAGGTCGCCGCTCCAGCCTAGACGGTCAATCAATTTGCGGGCCCGCTCCTCGATCATCGCAGGGGTTCCCATTTGGTGGTACAGGGCGGGGAGGGTGACGTTGACCAGCCCGTTGACCACCGACAACAGCGGGGTGTGCGAGAGGATGAACCCCACCTCTTGGCGTAGCCCCTGCCACTCGAACTCCTCAAGGGTCCAGACGTCGCGCCCCAGCAGGGTTAGGTCGCCCTGGGCCGGATCGTCCACCCCCCCCAGCAGCCGCATCCAGGTGGTTTTGCCGTTGCCGTTGGGGCCGACCATTCCGACCACCGCGTGGCAGGGGACGCTCAGGTTGAGAGGGCTTGGCTGCCACGGACAACCCTCGGGCACCCTGGGGATCAACCCGCGGGCCTCGATGGCAACGATGCGCAGTCGCTCTTGGCCAATCATGGGGTGATCACCGCGAAGAGGCCGTCGACGAAGAAAATCAATAAAAGCCCCCGGATGATCGCCTGTTGGGTCTGCTGCGGCACCTCGGTGGGGGAGCGCCCCACGCTCAGGCCGTGGTAACAGGCGGTGGTGGCGATGATGAGCCCGAAAAAGAGGTTTTTAACGCTGAAAAAAATCAGTCCCACCGGATCGAAGGCCAGCCAAATATCGCGCAGGTAGCTCAAATACTTGATGTTGAACAGCAGGGCTGCCGAGGCGAGCCCCCCGATCACCGAGATCGCCGAGAAATAAACCGCCAATACCAAGTGGGAGACCGCAGCCCCGATCAGCCGGGGGGTGACGAAGAAGTGGTTGACGTTGATCGCCAGCAGTTCGAGCCCCTCGACCTCGCCGTGGAGTTTCATGTTGCCCAGATCGACGGTGATCGCCGAGCCGGAGCGTCCCATCAACACCAAGGCGGTCATGATCGGGGCGATTTCGTTGACCACCACCGACGACAGAATGATGTCGATGTCCTCTTTCGAGCCGAAGACCTCGATCCAGGTGACCAGCTGAGTGACGATCGAAACCCCGAACAGAAATGCCAGCAGGGTGATGGCGGGCAGGGCGTCGATGCCGGTGAAGATCAGTTGAGTGACCAGACTGCGGTAGGTGGCCCGATTGAGCAGACTGACCCGTCCGTGCCAATCGCGAAAAGCACGCACGACGAAGACGGTCAGATCGATAATGTAATAGGAGGGCTGGATCAGCCCCCGCCCCAAAGGGCCGACCCAGTTGGGAATCAGATCGCTTAGGTGACGGGCCATGATGGGCTCAGGGGGCGATCAGGCGGTAGAGCAGGGAGCGTTGTTCGTCCCAGCGATCCAGCGGTAGCTCTTTGAAATTGCTCGACGAAAACCGCAGCGCCCGACCGACGATCAAGTCGACCCAGATGCGGGCCAGGGTGGTGGCCGAGGCGGCGGGATTCAGGGTGCCGGCCAGCTGCCCCTGCTGAATCAGGTTTTTCAGCCCTGCCTGCAAACGCTCGCTCATCAGCGCCGAGCGGGGGGCCGACTCGGGGGCCTCGCGGCGCAGCAACTCGGCGTCGAGCAGCCGGGCGATTCCCTTGTTCTGGTCGACGAAACGCAGGGTGAATTCCATAAATCGGACCAGCGCCACATCGGCGGCGTCGCTTTTCTTCAACTGTTCAAGCGCCCCTAACAGGCTTTGCTCCATGAAGTCCATCAACCCCTCGAAGATTTCCCCCTTACCCTTGAAGTGGCGATAGATCGCAGCCTCGGAGACCCCCACCTCTTTAGCGAGCAGGGCGGTGGTGATCCGGTCGACCTTGGGGCTTTCGAGCAGCTCGACCACCTTGGTCAAAATGTCGTCGCGTCGGCTGCGGCGGCCGCCGCTTGAGGGTTCGCTCACGGTTCCAACTCCTGTGGTGCGCTGAGGCCGATTAGGCCGGGGGAAAACGGTTTCCATTGCGCCGGGGCGGTGCTCCTGCTCTGGCGGCGAAAGGGCCAACCAAGCCAGGAATGATGCGGGGTAGAGCATAGATGTCGGGGATCCAGCGGTCGACCCAGGGGGGTAGGATGGGGCGGCCCCGGTTCGGGGCAACCCAGACCGTCTTGATCCCCAACTGTTTGGCACTCTTCAGGTTGGCCAAGCTATCTTCGACCATGATTTTAGGCCCCCCCGGAAGCCCCGCCAACAGCTGCGAAAGCGCCTGGCGATGCGGCTTGGGCTCGTAGTTCAGGGTTTCGATCGAGACGATCCCCGTAAAGCGGTTGGTGACCCCAAGTCGGTGCAGCACCCGCCGGGCGTGCCCCATCGAGGCGTTGGTGTAGAGCACCCTGGCCCCCGGCAACCGATTCAAGACGGCCCGCAGCCGACCGTCGGGGGTGAGTTCATCCAGGGGGATGTCGTGCACGGCGTGTAAGAAATCGTCGGGATCGACCCGATGGTGGCGCATCAGCCCCTTGAGGGTCGTGCCATACCGCACCCAGTAACGCTGGCGCAGCGCATTGGCTGCCGCCGCGTCCAAACTCAGCAGCGCCATGATGTAGGCGGTCATCTTGCGATCCATGGCGGGGAAGACGTCGCGGTGGGCTGAGTAGAGGGTGTTGTCCAGGTCGATCAACCACACCGGTTGGGGGGGGAGGCAGCGGTGGAGCCCCGTGGCGCGATTCACCGGCTGTAGCGCTCCTGGTCTTCGCCCCAGGGGTCTGCGTTGTTGTGGTAACCGCGTACCTCCCAAAAGCCGGGATGGTCGACCTCGGTTAAGGTCAGGCGGTTGACCCACTTGGCGCTTTTCCAAGCCCAGCGTTTGGGCACGACCAGCCGTAGCGGGCCGCCGTGTTCGGCGGTCAGGGGCTGACCCTCCCAGTGGTGGGCGACCAGCACGTCGTCGTCCAGCGCTACCGGCAGCGGTAGGTTGGTGGAGTAGCCGTCCAGGGAGTGGGCGATCAAAAAGGCGGCCTTGGGGGTAGGACGGGCCAGAGCGAGCAAATCCTGGAGCAGAATTCCCCCCCAGCGGTTGTCGAGCCGCGACCAGGTGGTGACGCAGTGAAAATCGGCAACGACGTCGGTTTGGGTCAGGGCGAGCAGTTCAGCCCAGGTTAGCGACAAGGGGCGTTCGACCGCGCCGTCGATCTCAAGATGGAATGGGTCGAGATCAACGTTTGGGACCACACCGAGATCGAGCACCGGAAAATTAAAGACCTGCCGCTGCCCCACCGGTAGGCGGGGGTGGCCGGGGGGGTGAGTCGGGATGCGCCGCTCCTGGGCGATACGCTCTTTGGCAGCAATCCGTTTGGGGTCGAAGGTATCGCTCACGGGTGCTCCTCCGGGGTTGGACGGTCACCCCTGGGTGGGGTCGAGTCCTTCGGCCAACATGATCTCTTGCCAGCTGCCGTCGTTTTTCGGGACGAAAGGGTGGATGTCGAAATCGCGCCCGATGTAGTCGAAGGCTTGGCCGCGAATGCTGCGGTAGATCTGCACGGTGACGGCAAAAGGGACATCCCGGGGGCAGGTCAGGGTGTGGACGGTGTTTTCCCGGTCGGTCAGATAGGTGGTGTCGCCCGCCTCTAAGGTGAAGGCGTCGGTCACCCGGGCGTTGGCCCGCAGTTCGTTGTAAATCTTGATGTCGATCCTTCCAGCCAGACATTTGATGATCCCCACCGATCCGGCGTGGGAATGGATGGGGGAGTGATGCCCCGCAGGCCAGACCTCCACCAGCGCCGGGCTCATGACCTGCTTGCCGTAGGCGTCGATACGCAGGTAGGTCATTTGAGGGTCGCGATGGTTGAACTGTTCTTTGATCTTGTCGGCCAGCCGCTGCGCCAAGAGCCCATCATCTAGGCTGTGGGCCAAAGCTTGGTATTCCCGATCGGTTAGAGCGAGGTCGGAGATGGCGGCCAGCACCATGTCGACCGTCTGACGCTTCTGGCTTTCGCTCAAAGGGGGGCGCCACTCAGGACCCAGGGCGTCGATGGCCTGACGCAGTTCGTGGATCCGCTCGGCAATGGGTAACGACATGGGGTGGCCTCGTCAGATGAAAAAGGTCAATGCCCCTTCGCTGCGGGCCTCCGAAAGGAAGGAGACCGCACCGGAGTCGGCATCCACCCCCTCGATCAGTTCGTCCTTGCCGATGCCCAGCAATACCATCGCCATCTCGCAGGCGGTGATTTTGACCCCTAGCTCCAGGCAGATCTCCAGCAGTTCATCCAGCTGCGCCGTCCCCTTGCGCTCGACCAACGCCTTGAGGTCGCCCCCATTGAAGGCGGCAAGGCGGGGATCGGACAGGGGCAGATCCTCAAGTCCGGGGCGGTTGAGGTGGCGTAGCGCCTGCTCCAAATCGGCCTCGCCGGACGGCGCCAAGGGCTCGACGCCGGGACGCCGCACCGCATTGAGTCCCCAAAAGGTGGCGAAGATCGACACCCGCATCCCAATGGCGGCTCCCGCCGAGGCCAACACGAAGGCAAACAAAATACGGTCGTAGGAGCCCGAAAAGAGGACAAGGGAGAGGCGCTGGACCTGTTGGCTCATGGGTTGATCCGGATGGGGGCGATGGAGGGTAGGGAAGATGGCGCTGGGAGGGATTATCGTTACCATCATGAAATCGCGCCACCCGGCGTCGATGCTGTAGGAAAAAATGCCGGCATGAAGCCGTACCGTCCTCCCGCTTGGGTGGGCATCGCTCAAGGTTGTTCCCTCGATGATGAGGTGAACCCTGCTGCCCTGAGAATGACATGCCGCGACACCCCGTTTTGGTTTTGCAGCACAGCCACGCCGAGTTTCTGGCCCAGTGGGAAGTCCCCTTCGAAACCTTAGGAATAGGATTCGATTACTGCCGCCCCTATGTGGGCGATGCGGTCCCCTTGTTGCCGCAGGGGCACCGCCTGGTGATCTCGCTGGGGGGGCCGATGGGGCCACGCCACCGCGACGAGGTGGCCCACCTGAAGGGTGAGGAGCGTTTCCTGCGCATCGCCCTGCGCGAGGGGGTTACCGTGGTGGGGATTGAACTTGGGGGGCAGCTGCTCGCCACCGGCCACGGGGGTCGGGTTGAGCCTTGCGATCCCTTTTGCACCCTGACCAAGGCGCACCCCACCGAGGCGGGACTCGTCGACCCCCTGCTTGCCGGGCTGAGTGAACCCTTCCCGGTGCTGCGCTGGCAGACCGACCGGGTGACGCTGCCCGCCGATGCGGTGGTGCTGGCGGTCGATCCCCAGGGTGAACCCTTGATTGCCCGCATCGGCGCCAAGGGCTATGCACTATGGTTTCATCCCCAGGTCAAAAGCGCCCTGCTCGAAGACATGGTGATGGAGTACGGCGATTTCGTCCCGACCGATCCACTGGTCTGCATCGAGGCGGCCCGTGGGCATGCCCAGGCGCTCGGCGCGGCGGGGCAGAGGCTGGCAATCAATGTGCTGCGTTTGTCGGGCTTGCTCGACGTTTAATCTGCTTTATGAAGCGGTCTTGACCGCCCGGGCTTGATTTTTAGGAGCGTTTGTTTCCATGAGTGCCGATTCGTCCCAGTTGTTCGAGCGTGCCCGTCGCGTCATCCCCGGTGGGGTCAATTCCCCGGTTCGGGCCTTCCGGGCGGTGGGGGGGCATCCCCCCTTCATCCAAAGCGCCAGTGGTCCCTTCATTACCGACGTGAGTGGCAAGCGGTACCTTGACTACGTTGGTTCTTGGGGACCGATGATCCTGGGTCATGCCCACCCCGAGGTTCTCAAGGCGGTGTGCGACGTGGCCCAGGGGGGGACCTCCTTCGGCGCCCCCACCGAGGCCGAGATTCGCCTGGCCGAGATGGTGGTCGATTTGGTGCCCAGCGTAGAGATGGTGCGCATGGTCAGTTCGGGGACCGAGGCGACCATGAGCGCCATCCGGCTTGCCCGGGCCGCCACCAAGCGTGACGACATCATCAAGTTCGACGGCGGTTATCACGGCCATTCCGACGGCCTGTTGGTCAAGGCCGGTTCCGGCGCCGCCACCTTTGGCGAGCCCGATTCCCCCGGCGTCCCCGCCGACTACGCCCGCCACACGATCACCTTACCCTACAACGACGGCTCCGCGGTCGATGCCTATCTTGAGCAAAACGGGCACAACGTCGCGGCGATCATCGTCGAGCCGGTGGCAGGCAACATGGGCTGCGTCCCCCCGATCCCCGGTTACCTGGAGCGGCTGCGCGAGGCTTGCACCCGTCACGGCGTGGTCTTGATTTTCGACGAGGTGATGACCGGCTTCCGAGTCGCCCTGGGGGGTGCCCAGGCCCACTACGGGGTCACCCCCGATTTGACCACCATGGGTAAGGTGATCGGCGGCGGTCTGCCGGTGGGTGCCTTTGGCGGCAAGCGCGAACTGATGGAGCTGATCTCCCCCGCCGGTCCGGTTTATCAGGCGGGCACTTTGTCGGGAAACCCTCTGGCGATGGCGGCGGGGATCAAAACCCTGGAGTTGATCTCGGTCCCCGGCTTCTTCGAGGAGTTGAGCGCCAAGGTCGCTTTCCTGGTCGATGGGATTGTCGGCATCGCCGCCAAGGCCGATGTGGCGATTGCCGCCAGCAGGGTGGGGGGAATGTTCGGCCTCTTCTTCCGGGAGGGACCAGTGCACAACTTCGCCCAGGCCCAGGGGAGCGATCTGACCCGCTTCAACGCCTGGTTTCAGGGGATGCTGGCTCGCGGTCAATACCTGGCCCCCTCCCAATTCGAGGCCGGATTCGTCTCGGCAGCCCACACCCAGGCCCATCTAGAACAAACCCTGGCGGCGGCGACCGAGGTGTTGAGCGGTTTGAAGTAATGGGACTGCTGCGTATTTTGATTGCGGGGCTGCTGCTCGTATTGATCTGGCGGGCGTTTTTGACGGTTCGGGACTGGTGGCGGCAACCGCAGTTGCCCGATGAGACCGAATCTGAGCAGGGGGTGAATCCCTTACTCCCTTGCAGCAAGTGTGGCACCTATCTACCCAAGGAGGGGCTCGACCCCGATGGGCACTGCGTCCGCTGTCGTGATGGTGGTACGACGGATCGAGATGAACCGTTGTAGGGTTGGCGTGTGATTGACTGCACGACTTTGAGGCTCCAGGTGGTAGGCGGAGCAGACCCTGCCTAAGCTTGCTTTGGGCAGTTGACGATTTTCCCAACGATTCATGCGACGCAGCCCTTTTGCGTCAACCACACAAAGAGGAGAAGCGACGATGAAACACTGGCAAATTTTTGGGGGGGCGACGGCGGCGTCGCTGCTCCTGCTGGCCGGATGCAACAGCATTCAAGGGCTCGATTCCGGAGCCAAAGATAGCGATCAGTCCAGGGAATATCAGAATCGCCTGAACCTCGATCAGGGCAACTACGACGCCATCCTCAACGCCCCTCTCGGCTCGGTGAATCCCCTCGATTATGCGGCGGCGGCGATGGGGGCGGCGGGGATCGACACCCAGACCA
>Ga0210058_1003931_pt1 | contig 11232 bp, 10 predicted proteins | sample CryGeymeta201511_FD_183979 | JGI IMG/M metagenome (GOLD analysis project Ga0210058, IMG submission 183979) | Groundwater microbial communities from Crystal Geyser aquifers in Utah, USA - Crystal Geyser metaG 2015-11 (SPAdes) (version 2) | ecosystem: Environmental > Aquatic > Deep subsurface >...
GTAAATAATTTGCCGAGGTAGCTGACATGGTAGGCTCATAAGAGTTTCTACGTCAGTTATTAGAGCGGAGTAAGTTGAAAGTAAATAATTTGCCGAGGTAGCTGACATGGTAGGCTCCTAAGAGTTTCTATGTCAGTTATTAGAGCGGAGTAAGTTGAAAGTAAATAATTTGCCGAGGTAGCTGACATGGTAGGCTCATAAGAGTTTCTACGTCAGTTATTAGAGCGGAGTAAGTTGAAAGTAAATAATTTGCCGAGGTAGCTGACATGGTAGGCTCATAAGAGTTTCTATGTCAGTTATTAGAGCGGAGTAAGTTGAAAGTAAATAATTTGCCGAGGTAGCTCAGTTGGTAGAGCATTCGCCTGAAGAGCGAGGGGTCACCAGTTCAACCCTGGTCCTCGGCACCAAAATAACGAGAAAAAAAATAATTATACTCGGCACCATAAAAAAAGAACCGCACAATTGTACGGTTCTTTTTTATCTTCTTCAGTTTATTGAACTGGATTGCTTTGTACCTCGCAATGACACCTATCTGTTCCTCATTCAATATTATACATTCTAAATTCAATATCCATCCCACTACAGTGACTTAATTTTAATCGTCTGTTTCCTGCCCTTGTCTATTTTTGGAAGCTTAATTGTGAGAAGCCCGTGTTTCTCCGTTGCTTCGACTTCCTCAGTTTCAACCTCAGATGGAAGTAGTATCACGCGCGAAAATGTGCCCCAATAAAGCTCTTGATAGAAATAGTTTTCTGGAGAAATTCCCTTTTGAGCTTCACGTTTTCCCTTAATAGTGACCATTTCGCGTGTAACAGATACTGAAAGGTCTTCAGATGACACCCCTGCCACCATTGCTTGAATAATAATGGAATCATTTGTCTGGTAAACATCTACCGCAAGCTCACCTTCTGGCATAGCTTCTGCTTCCCATTGACTAAAAGCCCCTTGCGGAGATTGCTCAATAGTTACCTCTTCCTCAAAGTCTGAGGATCGATCCTTGAGTGAGATAGTTCCTGTAAGTCGTTCAAAAAATGATCGTTTCATATATAAATTAATTGATTGGTCTTTGTATGCGTTTTATTAGCGCAAGCAACACAATGATGCAAATGATAGCTACCCAAAATTGAGAAAATACCATAAGTGTCTTCATTGTTCCACTTACATCTATTATAGATAAATTAAAATATGCATGCAAGAGTGTTGCAACAATAATTCCGGTGGTGGTGGCAATAAATTTAATGTATTTTGGCGCGTAGAATGAAAATGCTATAGCAATGCCTACAAAAGCAGAAGAAACGATATGAACAATAGTCGCTCCTATAAAGCGCATATTTCCATTACCCAAAATATCCATAAGCCCTCCATTAGCCATATCTTTGAAAATGTACAAGGCGTTTTCCATTGCAGCAAAGCCTAGCGCAGCTGTGATGAGATAAATCACTGCGTCCATTGGCTCATCAAAGAACTTACTCTTAAAAGCAATGAGAAATACAGTGACATACTTTGCAAATTCTTCTATAAAAGCCCAGAGAGTTATGCGTACTGTTTGTTCATTTAGTTGTAGCGCGGTTAGTTTGACCGAAATAATACCAACGATGTTCATTATTGTGTCAATAGATATCAATACAAGTTTTTGTAAAGGGAGTACAAAATATACGATCGCCATTCCCGCAAAAAACGAAAGAGCAATGAGCCCTGTCGGCTCAGGCGCGTGCCTGTCGTGTCTAAGCCAAAACCAAAGCCACACGAGCGATGGGAGGATCCCCCCTGCGATTGCAATGAATGCTGGTTTCCAAGTTAAAATGGTTTCGGCCATGGCTCCACAATGAGAAGTGTTTTACCTTCTCTAGGTAGTATACTCCAAATTTCTTCGGTGATGAATGGTATAAACGGATGCAACATTTTAATATTTGTCGCGAGAATGTTTAGAAGGAGCCACTGCGCGGATATTCTTGACGCTTCATCATTACTCATAACCCTCGGTTTCATTTCTTCAATGATCACATCCGCAAATGTATCCCAGAAATAATGATAGAGTTCCTCACCCGCAAGATGGAAGCGAAAGTTTTCGTAGTGCGATGTGATGCTTGCGATTGCTGTGTTGAATTCTTTCAAAATTTCTTCATCACGTTGGATGATTGCGGGTTTCGGAGTGTCTAATGTGGTATAGCCAACGTTGGTCAAAACAAAACGTGTTGCGTTCCATATTTTATTACAAAAATGTTTGTAGCCTTTTATTTTGTCTTCCGCGAGCGCGAGGTCGCTACCAGGAGTGTTGCCGATGACGAGCCCGATACGGAGCGCGTCTGCGCCGTACTTGTCGGTGAGTTCAATGGGGGAGACCACATTCCCCTTGCTTTTTGACATTTTTTTGCCGTGCTTGTCGTTCACCATGCCGTGTAGGTACACAGTATGGAAAGGCACTTCCTTGGTGAGATAAAGCCCAAAAATGACCATACGCGGTATCCATTTGAAAATTAGATCTTTGCCAGTTTCCATTACATTTGTTGGGTAGAAGCCCAAATCTGCTTCCTCTGGGTACCCTAGGGCCAAAAGTGGCCATTGGCCAGATGAAAACCAAGTATCAAAAGTGTCAGTCTCAGTGGTTAGAGGTTTGCCACAAGTAGGGCACGAGCTTCCTTCTTTGTGTTCAGTGTCCAGAGCGCCTGCGTTACAATGCGCGCAAATTAGCGCGGGGATTTGAATACCCCACACAATCTGGCGCGAAATATTCCAGTCCATTGTGTTGTCCATCCAGTACAAAAATATTTTCTCAAAATTATCGGGAATGAATTTTATTTTTCCGTCACGTACAGCGTCTCCAGCGAGTTTTGCTAGAGGAGCCATTTTTACAAACCACTGAGGCATCACGCGCGGTTCAATAGTTGTACCACACTTGTAGCAAGTAGGAACCGCGTGAACGTAGTCCTCAATTTTCACAATGAGTCCGAGTGTCTGCAAATCCTCAACCACTTTCGTGCGCGCTTCAAGAATTTTCATACCCGCATACTTGCCGGCTTTTTCGTTGAGCTTACCAAATTGGTCAATAACCTCTACTCGCGGAAGTTTGTGAGTCTCTGACATTCTGAAGTCATTGTGATCGTGCGCGGGAGTAATCTTTAGCGCGCCAGTACCAAACTCTGGGTCAACTTCTTTGTCGCCGATAATAATAAGTGACAATTTATTTGCAGGATGCTGTACCTCAATAGTTTGTCCGATAAATTTTTTGTATCTCTCATCATTTGGGTTTACAGCAACAGCAACGTCACCAAAAATGGTTTCGGGGCGAACAGTCGCAACTGTAAATGGGCCATACTTGATGTAGTAGAGCTTGTCACTCTTTTCCACATTTTCAGTTTCAACGTCAGAGAGGGAAGTCTGGTGTTTTGTACACCAGTTTACAGTGCGGTATCCGCGATATACGAGCCCGTCGCGGTAGAGTTTGCGAAAAGTTTCCTGCACTTCTGCGACGACACTCGTGTCAAGAGTAAATTTCTCGCGCGACCAGTCGCACGATGCGCCTAGAGCTTTTACATCAGACTCCATGTGTTTTTTACTTTCAAGCGTAAACGCCATAATCTCATCATAGAGTTCTTTGCGGTCCATTTTGAAACGCGAGCGACCTTCTTTTTCAAGTTTCTTTTCATACACTACTTGTGTCTCAAACCCTGCATGGTCGGCGCCCGGCACCCAGAGCGCTTTTTTGCCATTCATACGCTGGTAGCGAATCATTATATCTTCAAGAGCAATTGTAAGTCCATGCCCTGCGTGGAGCCTGCCATTCGCGTTTGGCGGAGGCATGATAATGCAGAAGTTGGTAGTTTCTAGTTTGTGTTCTTTAGAACAGGGTAGATTGTCTGGATTGAAAAAGCCACTCTCTTCCCAGAGCTTGTAGATGCGAGGCTCGGTGTTTGCCGGCTCGTACGGTTTAGTTAATTTCTCAGGCAGTTTTTCTTGCTTCTCAGCCATAATTGGCATATTTTACCACAATTATTTCCTTTTTCGAAGTTCTGCGAGAGTCGGGCTTACAGACTTTGCGAGCTTGAGGGTGCCGTTTGCAACAATATTTTTTTTGGGTTTTGAGCGGAGTAGGCCAGCGACACCAACCATGAGCCCGTTGTCTCCAGAGAGGAGTATATCGGGAATAAAGAGCTTCGTGCCTGGCATTTCTTGCGTAACTTTTTCCGCGAATACTTTGCGGATTTTTTTGTTGGCGGTGACACCTCCACCTAAAATAATTTCCTTCACATTATATTTTTTCCCCGCGGTAAGAGTTTTTGCTACGAGGACCTCTGTGACCGAGTCTTCAAAATCCTTTGCAATGAGTTCACGGTCTTTGTCGGTCAGAGTTTCAAACTTTTTGATTGAGTAAAGCACGGAAGTCTTTAATCCTGAAAATGAAAAATCAAAATCTCCTGACTTGAGCATAGGGCGGGGGAGTGGTGTGAAAAGTTTTCGAATTAGTAAATTCGCGTCTTGGACGTAAACTGCGCTTTCCGCCTTCTCCGCAAGTTTGGAAATCTCGGGACCGCCCGGATATGCAAGCCCGAGCATACGCGCGACTTTATCAAATGCCTCGCCAACGGCATCGTCGCGTGTTTGACCAAGCATTTTGTACTTGCCTTTGCTCGGCATCAAAACGAGCTCAGTGTGTCCACCAGAAATTAGGAGCGCAAGTGCAGGATAATGTACAGGTGTTAGGTTGTAGGTGTTAGGTTGTTTGTTGTTAGTTGTTACACGTAAGTCATTCTGGTGAATGAGGAGCGCAGCTATGATATGCCCCTCCATATGGTTCACTGGAATAACAGGTACATCCCAGAGCGTGCCGAGTGCTTTAGCGGTGTTGATACCAACCCAGAGCGCCGGCTCCAACCCTGGGCCAGATGTTACCGCAATAGCATCAATCGCAGGAATTTTTACTGCTAGAAGCTCGCCTTTAAAGATTTCAAAAAGCTCTGGTTCTTTATGAAAGATTTTTGATAGTACAGCGTGTTCCTTTTTTGTAAGCACTCGCGCGTGTTTCAATTTTTTTACGAGCCTAGCTTCCTTTAACGCATGCGTAAGAAGAGGCACAATGTCTTTCGCGTGCTCGCGACGCGCGATAGCAGGAAATACCCCGCCAAACTGCGCATGAAGCTCTGCTTGTGAGATAAGTTTATTTGCCAGAACCTTGATGCTTTTTGTGGTGCCAGAGGCAAGGCGCGCCTCTACGATGGCAATACCTGTTTCGTCACAGCTTGTCTCGATAGCTAGAATTCTCATATCGTAGCATCATAGCAGATTGTCAGCCTATCGCAATGTTTTATTCTACCTTAGGCTGTTTAGAGTTTTATTTGTCTCTAGCGCTTTTGTATTCAACTGGTTTGATATTGCGTCTGCAGTGTCAATATCCGATCGAAGGCGGTCGTATTGCGTTGCTGGCGTTGCTCCTTGCGCGTTATTTGGCTGAAATTCAATCGCGGTTGGGCTTGATTTAAAATACATTTTCATAAACAAAAAAATCATTCCAGCCGTTCCGAGTAGGATTAAAAGAATTCCTATATACCCAGATTGTTTAGGCATGGCTTTCATTTGAATGGATTTTCTCTCTTAATAACGCGGATAAGAATCATCACAATCGCAACGATGATTAAAATATGAATGAGAAATCCCGCAATATGGAATACAAAAAATCCTAAAATCCAGAGGATTAAAAGCACGAAAATGATTTCTGCAAAGCGTGGCATAAGATTATGAATTACTGTTGCTTCGCGCTCTCTTTGTCATCGTAGTAACGCAAAGTCTTTGTGCTGTAGTATAACGTGATGAGGTAAATAACGGCAATCAATTGTCGGAAGAAAAATATAGGATCCGAAAAAGTTCCATATTTGACAAAGGCGTTGACTGCAAAATATTCAAAAATTAGAAACATTATTGCCGAAATAAACATGTCCGTAAACATTATTCCGCGTTTTTGAGGGCTTGTGAGTCCAGCAAGTATAGTCAGTCCCACTACTCCAAAGAGACCTACAACAAGATAAAAATTTCTGAGTTCGCTATCAATAAGCACCGCGAGCAAAATTATAAATGCCGCAAACACTAACTGCTTTCTGACAAGGGTTCCGTAGTAGTGCGGATGAGATGTTTTTACCGATTGTGCTTCGTTAATTTTTTCCATAGATGCATTATACAGTAAAAACACCCAGCTGGTCTAGACCAGCTGGGTGTTTTTACTGTATCTTCCGTGGCTAACTAGTTTGTTGAGATATCACTCTGCCCTTGTTTAGGAGCCCTAAAAACTGGCTTAAGTTTCCTGAACCAATCCCAAACCATAATAAACGCTGCTATACCAAACAATACATCTCCAGGGATTCTCATCCACTGCCATAATACAGTTGTGTCATAGAATTCCATACTGCGAGCAAACGCATAGCCGTGCTCGTACACTGAAGCAAGCTGAGTGAAGCCGATAGGGAGGAAGTGTAGAACCATCCATGCTAAGAGCCCGATATTGTAGAGCCAGAATGCCCAGTACCCAGCTTTCTCCGTAAAAGGAGTATGGTTACCTGCCGCGTAACGCAAGCAGTAGTAGATGAGTCCTATTGCTAGTAAACCAAACGCTCCAAAGAGTGCCAGGTGCGCGTGGTTCAATGTTAGGAATGTTCCGTGCTCGTAGTAGTTTACTAGAGGAGCATTGATAAGACCGCCACCAAATACTCCCGCTCCTACGAAGTTCCAGAAGGCAGCACCGATAATATACAAGTACGCGAGGTTGTACTTGAATGTTCCGCCAGTCCCTTGAATGAGGCGATATTGCTGGATGGACTCAATAATAAGGAGTAGAAGTGGGATAACCTCAATAAACGAGAACATGCTTCCAATTGGAATCCATATACTGCCAGCACCTACCCAGTATAGGTGGTGACCTGTGCCGAGGACTCCTCCCAAGAAAATAAGTATGAGCTCGAAGTATACAGCGCGCTCAGCAAGTGTTCGTGACACCAAACCTGTTTCCATAAGGAGGTACGCGCTCACTGCCACTGTAAAGAACTCAAACGATTGTTCTACCCACAAGTGTACAACCCACCATCTCCAGAAGTCTGCAATGGAGAACGAGCTTGCGATTCCTGTAAGTGGGACCATTCCTGCTGCGTATAGCAATGCGATGTTTAGCGTTGCAGCCCACAAAAGGTGCTCTAGGTAAATATTACCAGTAATGAACTCCCGCGCCGCCTTAAAGAACTGCCCCTTCTCAGGCCACAATGCACGGAATACAAGAACGCACCATGTTAAGAGGCCAACGAAGAAGCTCATCTGCCAGAAGCGACCAAGCTCAATGTATGACAATCCTTGGTTTCCAAACCAGAACCAGTTCTTATCAATTACGTTGATGTTGCCCAAGTAGTTTCCAACAAGTCCACCTGCAACTACAAACAGTGTCACCCAGAACAATAGGTCAACAAGGAATCCTTGCCCCTTTGCTTCGCGCTTACTGATCGCTGGAGCAAGGAAGAGCGCAGCACCGATCCACGACAAACCAATCCAAACGATAGGAGTCTGAATGTGCATTGCTCTAAGGAAATTGAATGGAAGATATTCTCCTATATCAAATCCGTAAAAACTTGTTCGTTCTGAATAATAGTGAGCCATGAGTACACCGACTGCGAGTTGAGTTAGGAAAACCGCGCCTACAACGATGAAGTATTTCCCAACCTTGCGCTGGCTAGGCGTGAGAGGGCGAAAATCAATTAATTTATGTTCTCTAGGCGAAGTATCACGGTGATTTAGAAAGCGCTCATAAATATAAATCACAGCTCCAAAGAGTAGGAATGTGAAAGCGTAACTAATCCACGTCCAGCTGAACGCGCTCGTTGTTGGCGCGTTTCCAACTAAAGGTTCAAACGGCCAATTCTGTGTCCACGAAGCAGAGCCATCTGGACGCAATGCAACTGTTGTAATAGATGAATAGATTAGGAAGTTTGCGGTAATGGCGGCAGTTTCATTGTTAAGCGCCTTCGCGCCATACCAACCTATTTCAGGATTTTCTGTTAGAAGGAATGTAACGATATCCTGGCGAACTGATTTTACAGCATCGGCGAGTGGAGTTGGGAGTATTACTTCGTTCTCTGTGAGGTCAATGCCCTTGAGCATCTTTCTCATTTCCCGCTTTACTGATTCTTGGTTGTCCTCAGTGATAGCGGAGAATGACTGTCCATAACGAGACATCGCGATATTCTCGTCGGTCTTTAGTCCGAGCTGTTTCAAGTACTCAGCTGTATAGTCAATGCCAAAGTACGAGCCCATGCCGTAGAGACTGCCGTAGTCCATGAGTCCTGCTTTTTGAAAGCCGCCCTTGCCGGCAACGATGTCCTCGCCAGTTACTAGCACTTCTCCATACTCTGCAATAAACTTGTCAGGCTGAGGAGGTACAGTGCTGTATGTAACTTTTGCAGCCCACCCTAGAATACAGAATGAGGTGATAGCGACACCAAATAAAACCCATTTTAAAATACTACTAACGTTGTCTTTCTCGTAATTTTGACTATCCATTTTTGTAAATTATATTTCGCGAATAATTAATAAAACCTCACGTTCAACTTCCAGCACTGTTCACAACACTTTTATATTTTTTTGTAAAATATTGCGAACAGCGCGGATAGCCGGAAAAATCCTTCATATAAGTATAGTTTATGCAAAAATATATAACAACCCCAGCTCGTGGATAACTCTAAATACAAAACAAAAACCCTCCTCTTGCAAGTGCCGTGTTTTTGTTTTGGCAACCATGACCCCACGGGGAGTCGGTCACGAATCACTAAGTATTTTGTTTCTGAATCAGCAGATTCTGAATTACCAAATTCACGCCATGGGCGTAGACTCTTGGCCTCTGTCCTCACAAAATACAAAGTGTTCGCGACCCCAGCTCGGCTTTGCTCGCAATCTCGCAATATGCCTCCGCTTTTCGACTCCCCGACGCGAGTAAAGCAGTTTACTCGTTTGTGATCATTGGCACAAAAAACACCGCTATACTGCGGTGTCATTTGTTTTGGCAACCATGACCCCACGGGGAGTCGAACCCCGCTTTAAAGCTTGAAAAGCTTTCGTCCTAACCGATAGACGATGGGGCCAAAAGTAACTTGTGCAGTATATAACTGCATACAATATAGTCTGCTCTCGCTCGGAAGTGCGAGCCTTGGGAGGCTCGCGTTTCCCTCGCTCGATTGACTATACCAATTTTTGCCAAAATTGCAAAAAAGTGCTACTTTGATAAGGCCGTTTTGGTATCGTTTTTGTTGGAGACGTGGCTGAGTGGTTGAAGGCAGCGGTTTCGAAAACCGCCGTGCGGGAAACCGTACCGTGAGTTCAAATCTCACCGTCTCCGCAGTTTGAAGTTTTGAAAATTAGTATAAGCATTTTTGAATTTTAAAAAATTTAAAAATGGGCGATTAGCTCAGATGGTTAGAGCGTTACATTGACATTGTAAAGGTCGGAGGTTCGATTCCCCCATCGCCCACAAAATAAAGGAGACAAATGAGTAGCATTTGGCGACTATTATTTTTGAGGCGATGGGGGAATCGAAAACGAATACGGGCACCCATTTAGAAAAATGGGTCGTATGAGTAGGGCCGAGAAATTTTTGTGAGTGGCGACGAACAAAAATGTTCTTGGCAGAGACCCCATCGCCACTGTGTAGCGCCTACAAATTTTTATGCCCTCCGAACTCTCCCGAAACATCACACGCCTCCTCACCGAGAAATACAATGGAGTAGAAACTCCCGATTATTTTGTCGATGTTGAACGGTTGAAAGCGGGGGAGCCGTATGCGTATGTTTTTGGGTGGAAGGATTTTCTTGGGGTGCGTATTAACCTCTCGTGTAAGCCCATCATCCCGCGCGCGGAAACGGCACACTGGGCGCTACGAGCAATAGAGGAGCTCAAGGCGAAACATGTTGAGCTTGGACGTCCACTTCGTACTTTTGACGCATACGCGGGGTCGGGCAATGTGGGTCTCGCGGTGGCAAAGCATATCCCTGGTACACTCGTGGAAATAAGCGAACTTGATGCAAATCTGTCTCATGGTATTCTCGCAAGCGTACACGCAAGCGGAATACCAGACGAGCAAATAAAAGTCATTCCTGGCGATTCTCTGGAAACTGCTACAGGACTATATGACGCTATTTTTGCAAACCCGCCGTACATTCCGCCAAGCGATATTGATAACCTAGACCCAGATATGGTCGCGCACGAACCGCATCTCGCATTTTTTGCAAATGACGGCGGAAACGAATTTCATAAAATTTTGATTGATCAAGCATGGGATTTCCTCGTGCCTGGTGGTGTTGTATATATAGAAGCCGATGAGTATCAGCGCCAAGCTATTGATGCTCTGTTAAAGGGGACAATGTGGACATATGAATTTTGGCCAGACCAATACGGGCAAGTGCGGTTCCCAGTACTAAGAAAAATAATACAGTGAAATAATACTACCTGCATAATAAGTTAACGACCGTTAACTTATTATGCAGGTAGTTATTCTAAGCGATACCACCGAATAGTTTTCTAAACTGGTTTCTAATAGCCAAATATGTTGCGACGAAAAAGAACGGAGTAGATACAAAAATGACGAGTCCAATATATCCAAAAGATTGTGGCAGTTTCTCCATCACCGGAGCACCAAACCGCAAAATAATAGCGATTTCAACAAGAAGTATAAATGATGTTATGTGAACGCCTTTGAAAACAGTTTGTCTCAAAAAATCAACATTGTGTAGCAAAATTTCTAGAGAATGTTGCTCTGTCAATTTGGAGAGTTGCCATTTTGAAAACTCGCCTGAAATTATTGATATAAAAATAAACAGGAATGTTGTTTGGATAACTAGAACGAATTGTTCGCCTTCAAGAAATATTTTTTGAAGGAAACCGCTGGAAAGCAAAATTAGAAGGTGCAATGCAATCAGAGTATAGAGAGATGCTTTGAAGCCGGCAGAGACTCCGCTCATTCGCAGTGGTAGCAGTTCTGGATCAATTTTGGTTCTCTCCTTCATAGCATAATAACTATTTAGAATGTAAATATTGGAAAATGTCTTCCAGCGCGCGAACAGCGTCGCCTGCGGCTATGTTGTTTTGGTGGTAGAGCACGTCGGTGCAATCGCCCGCAGACCAGATGCCTGGAACACCTGTTTTCTGCGTGCGAGGGTCTATGACTACATGACCACGTTCATTCAAATTAACAACGCCTTTCAAAAATTCTGT
>Ga0210058_1003943_pt1 | contig 11206 bp, 10 predicted proteins | sample CryGeymeta201511_FD_183979 | JGI IMG/M metagenome (GOLD analysis project Ga0210058, IMG submission 183979) | Groundwater microbial communities from Crystal Geyser aquifers in Utah, USA - Crystal Geyser metaG 2015-11 (SPAdes) (version 2) | ecosystem: Environmental > Aquatic > Deep subsurface >...
GTGTAATACCGAGTTTTCCGGCTTCTCTATCCAGAGATTCAACCATCCAGGCAGGAAAATCGACATTGACGCGTTTCGGATTCAGCAACACTCGTTTTGCCTTGGACAAGTCCAGAGATGCGGTCATGTCAGCACCTTCATCAAACTGGTTGTCGAATATATTAGCTTTCATATAGTGCTACCTCCTCAGTTCGTGATCGACGAATAGAAATAAGCCGAATATTTTCACCCCGGTAGGTGAGAACGGCTGACCAGTGCTTCCCATTGATGAGCCCGATTACCAGAAAACGTGGCTCGTCTTCGGTTTTTGCCGGGATTTCCAATAGTCTCGGATCGTCCCATAGCAACTGTGCATCAATAAAATTGATCCCGTGCTTGGAAAGGTTCGCCTGACTCTTGGACTCATCAAATTCAAAGGCACTCATGGTATAGAAAATATACCATTATTGGAATGATTTCAAGTAAAACGGGGGATTTCTAACGTTGCAGGTAAGGGGCGCTGCGCGGTGCTTTATCGCGCAGCGTCCGATGGACCGCAGGGTTAGATTGGAACCAAAAGCGACATGAACTCAGGTGATTTGACTAGCTTGCCTATTAGATTCTGCACGGCAGGGAGATATGCTTCAGCTGTTTGTTTGCAAGCGGTATCAGCAATAAATCCGCTCTCAAATTCGTAATGTTCCGAAACGGATATTGACTTTCCGTTTGATGAATTAACTCGCAAACTTATGTCCCACTCACCCCCGGTTAGCCCACGTGACGACGAGAAACTGAGTTGCTCAACAGCCCCTGTAAGAGTGGCTTTTGGCGCTTTGTCATCAAACATGCCAGCGACCTTTAATTCATCTGCAAGTGCTTTTTGAATGTACGCTTCAAAACTCATGTTATCAGGAGGGGCGATTGGGCCTGCGCCTCTACATGCCCGATCAAACGATGATGGCCCCGCGAATGATCCGACATTTATGCTGCCAACGCCGATCGCTTTCAATGCAACGTTGTTGTCGGCTGAAATATTATAGCGCTGCGGAGTAAACGTTGAGCAGGCGCTGAGGGCAAGAACGGAAAGTGCAAGTAGAAATTTCTTCATCAAAGTGGCTCCATAAATAAAGTACAACAATAAATGCGACAAAAATCTAACGTAAAATTGAGGGGCAGGCCGCTTCTGGCCTGTCCCACTCGAATGTCAGGTTAGCCTTGTTAAAAGCGAAGATTGACATAGAAAAACGGGATTTCATTCTTTTGCATTCGTTGTAGCGTCCAGACAGTATACCCAACCAGCGCAGCAGAGAAAACATGTGGGTTTCCACCACCTGCCTCGAAGGCGTCAATGTCGTTTCCTCGGTATCCGTCAACTCCGACGTGCCGAGTGTAATACATGTACACGTGGATTGCGTTCGACACTAAAGAGGTGCCAAGAACGCTTTGCGCAAACGGAGAGCCGTGCAACGATTTTCGTTGGATTACAAATTCACCAGCCAGATTCGCAGCAAACAAACCTGATCCAGCAATAGCCTGAGCTTGCCAAGGGCGATAGCCCTCATCGGGATGCTTTGCAAGTGTTTCTCCGCAAAGCCGGCAACCTTCTCTTGGAACTTTAATTGTGATGTCAGTCGCACCGAATGCATTCAGCGTCAGTGCGTGGCCAGCTTCATGAATCCAGATACTGCCGTATATGCCGCCGACAGTTTGCAGGGCATTGGTCAGATCTTTTTCCAGCGCCTGCACATTCGATGACAGCGTGGCAAAAAGGAGCGTGATTAGGGAACGTCTTAAGATGGCTGGCATTGCTGGGCTAACGAAAAATAGACAGAACTATTCAAACATATGCAGGACGGCATTCTGTATAAGCCGGTCTGAAATAATGTAACTGTTTGATTATAAACGATTGATATAGTTTTATGTATCAAGCTATCCTGCATACTCAGCACTTCGTATTTTAAGGTGTGCCAAGAATTGCAGGTAATGTATGTGAAACTTGAAGTTCTGCAATTGGCACGTTGCTGCTCATCGCGACCGTCAGCATTATGCCCGAATGTTTTACACCCAACAGGTCAAATTTTCTGTTTTGCCATCTTGGAGAGTGACTGATTTTTTGTCTTACCAGCTAACCCGCTGTTGTTGTTTGCCGCCACTTCCTTACGGTTGAGCCGAAACGGATGAAGCAGGCACGGATGAAACGGCGCTGTCCGACTGCTTCAGGCGATCAAATTCGGGAGATAAAATCGTGATCGAAACCCGGCGGTTGAGGGCGCGATGCTCGACCGTATCGTTGGCGGCAACCGGATGATTGGCTGCCATGCCCACCGCAGACAGTCGTAACTCCGGCACACCGTATCTGACAAGCATTCTGACCACGCTGCTGGCACGTCCGGCGGACAGTTCCCAGTTGGACGGAAATTGCGCGTTTTTGATCGGCACATCATCGGTATGTCCTTCCACTTCCACCGCCTGATTTTCACGGCTCAGCACCCGCGCCACCTGTTGCAGCGTCTCCAGTGCGGCAGGTTGCACAGTCGCCTCACCTTCCCTGAACAACGCACTGGCACTGATATCAATCACCACCCCGCGCCCGTTCCGAGTGATACCGACCTGCCCTTGTGCGATCATTGAGGCCATAACTTGGCGCAAATTGTTATCAACGGTCTTCATCTGCTGTTCATTTTTGTGCTGCTGCTCTAAAAATTGCGCACTGCGCTTATCCACCAGCACCTTGTTTTTTTGCTCGGCCAGACGGGTCACGCTACCAACCGCAGGAGGCTGTTTATCGAAAGCAATACCCAAAGAGGTACTAAACGTCTTGTATTTTCCTTCATTAACCGAAGAAATCGAGTACATCACCACGAAAAACGCAAACAGCAGCGTAATGAAATCGGCGTAGGAAATTAGCCATCGTTCGTTGTTGTCGTGCTCGGCACGTTTTTGTCGGCGCGCCATCGCTAATCCAGATAGCCTTGCAGCTTGATTTCTATCAGGCGCGGATTTTCACTGTTGGCAATCGCGCCGAGTCCATCCACGATCAAATCACGCAACTGCGTCTGTTGCATGATGATAGCCTTGAGTTTGTTGGCTATTGGCAAAAACAACAGGTTGGCAAATGCCACGCCGTAGATGGTGGCAACAAAGGCGACCGCGATACCGCTGCCCAGCTTGCCGGGTTCAGCCAGATTCTGCATGACGTGCATCAGCCCCAGCACCGCACCGATAATGCCGACCGTAGGCGAATACCCGGCAGCCGCTTCCCATACCCGCGCAGCTTGCCAGCGCAACTGTTCCCAGGATTGCGTGTCAATTTCCAGCACTTCACGAATTTCTGCGGCGCTATGCCCGTCCACCAGCAACTGCGCGCCTTTCAGCAAAAACGGGTCGGTTATACCGGAAAGCCGCGCTTCCATAGCCAGCATCCCTTCCCTGCGCGTCAACGCTGCCCATTCGACCAATTGTCGGATGACTTCGCGCTCGTCAGATTTGGGGGGGACAAACGCCCAACGTCCCATCTTGATGGACAGCAAAAAAACCTTGCGCGGACTTTGTACCATGACTGCGCCCAGCGTGCCGCCAAATACGATCAGAAAAGCCGCGCCCTGAAACAGGATGCTGAAATCACTGCCCTCCAGTATCTGCCCGGTCATGATGCCCACAAGCGCCACCAACAAACCCAATAGCGTCAGTTTGTCCATCAGTAACCTTTCAACCAGCCACGCAGACGAGCCACCGCCTGACTATGCAACTGCGAAATGCGCGATTCGCTGACACCGAACACTTCCCCCACTTCGCGCAGATTCATTTCCTGCTCATAAATCATGCCCATCAGTTGCCGCTCGCGTTCGGGCAGTTTTTCTATCGCCCGCATCAATTCCGCCTTGAATCTATCATCCTGCAACAAGGCCAGCGGATCGGCATCGTCGCTAAACTCGAACCGCTCGAAAAAATCGTTGTGATCCTCGTCCTGAAAGTCTTCGTAATACACCAATTGCGCGCCGCGAGATTCCTGCAACATCTGCTGGTATTCTTCGAGCGGAATGCGCATTTCTTCGGCTATTTCGGCTTCATTGGGTGCTCTGCCCAATTTCTGTTGCATCCGGCTGATGGCTTGCTCGATTTTTCGCATATCCCGGCGCAGACTGCGCGGCAACCAGTCCGCGCTGCGCAATTCGTCCAGCATCGCGCCGCGTATGCGTTGCGTCGCATAGGTTTCAAACTGCGCACCGTGAATCTCGTCGTAGCGGCTTGCCGCGTCCAGCAAACCTATCATGCCCGCCTGAATGATGTCGTCAATTTGCACGCTGTAAGGCAATTTTGTCATCATTTGATGAGCAATTCGCTTTACCAGCGGGGCATAATCCCGCAGGCATTGATCCTTGTTTTTTAGTCCAGAGGCGTTATACATAATCGGCCTTTAATCGTTGGTCGCAGGGGTATATAGCAATACGCCCTGTTGAATTATTGGATGTCGTCAGCAACTCACTACGGCTGTGCGCGCCAGTTGCGCGATCAGGTTTTTCATCATCTGTGCAATACCGCCTGCCATTTCATCCTGATGCAGTGTCATCTGTAATACGCCTTGCGACAATGCCAAATAAGACTGCGTCGAAAGGGCAGCGGGGTATGCCTCTACCACCGACCTCGCCAATTGCGTCGCACGTTTCATTTGCTCATCCAGCGGGATGCAACCCAGGTATTCCAGGCGGGCAGCCAAATTACTGCGCGCCACTTTTTCCATATTGCCGAACACCAATCGGGCTGTTTTTTCATCCGCCACCTTGTTTACCACCACTTCAAAACGCAGCCGGGCATTTTCCAACGCCAGCCGTTTAATCAACCCATAGCTCTCGGTGATGCCGCTTGCGGTCGCATCCATTACCACCAGCAACCTCACCCCGGGTGCCAGACTCGAGGATATGACATGTCCGGCCAGCATCGCCGCATCTACCAACACAATATCTACGCCCCCGCTCACTTCGGACAGAGCCGCTTCCATACTTTGCTGCTCGGATGCCTGCAAACTTGCCAGCGCGCGCAGCGCGCGCGAGGCAGGCAGGATGACATAGCCTTTACCCTGCAATATCGCATCGCGTATCTGGCATTTTCCCTGTGCCACATCCAGCAAATCATAGCGGGCGAATAATCCCAGGCTATCCGTCAAATTATGCGGCGCGGGATTCTCGTCCAGCACTAGCACATCCTTGCCGGCACCCGCCAGCGCACTAGCCAGATTGAGTGTCACACTGGTGCGCCCCACGCCTTGTTTACCTGACACCAGCGTAATCACCTGGGTTTGATTACTCACCAGTAATCTGCGCAACCCTTCGGCCTGGTCAATCCCCGCTGCAATTTTGGCCGAACTTCTCAATTTACCCTCCGCACTGTCAGAGCGCATAGCTCACCTCGCCTGTGGGTGAGACCGCCACCCCCGAAGTCATCTCGGTTGCGGGCATCATCCCGGTTGCCGCCATCAGCACTGGAAAATCTTGTTCGTTCAGGGTAAACGGTGATTTTTCTTCCGCCAGTTTAAACACGCGATGCAGCAACACCTCAATACTGACCGGATGCAAATCTTCCGGCACGCGCTGCCCGTTCGCCATGTAATGCATCACCAGACGATGGCGCACCACCACATCCAGCATTCCTCCCAGAGTCACGGCTTCATCCAGCTTGGTGGCAATGCAGCCGATCACCTTGCTGCCGTGGTACATGCGCACCACTTCTTCCAGAGTATCGCCGCTACTGGCGGAGTTCAGCACCAACAACCGCTGCACCCCACTCGCGTCAAACATATCGCCCTGCTCGGCAACACGTTCATCGCGTTGCCCCATCCCGACCGTATCAATCAGCACCAGATGCTTGTGGCGCAAGGCAGAAAGCGTCAAGCGTAAATCGTCTCCATCCTTCACCGAATGCACGGACACCCCGAGTATCTTGCCGTAAATCTTGAGTTGTTCATAAGCGCCGATACGATAGCTATCCGTGGTCAGCAACGCGACTTTATCCGCGCCGTAGCGCACCACGGCACGCGCCGCCAGTTTGGCGGTAGTGGTGGTTTTGCCCACCCCGGTCGGACCTATCAGCGCATACACACCGCCCTTGGCAATAATGTCATCTTCTTCACCGGCGACATGCACATTGCGTTTCAAAACCTGTTTAATCCATGCCTCGCCCTTGTCGTGACCTGCTGGCATCTTGTCCAATAATTGCCTTGCCAGCAAAGTACTGAATCCGGCATTGAGCATACGACGCAATAAGCCTGCACGTTGCGGGTCACGCTGCTGAACGTTATTCCATGACAAGGCTTCGATCTGCTTTTGCAGCGTGCTGTGCATCGCCTTGATTTCCACCAGGAGCGAAGATTCCGCCGTAAGCGGTGCCAGAGGAGTTGCAATAACAGCCGGATTTGCGCTTTTTAGAGTGGCGGCGCACTCCCCTATTTCAGCCTCCCGATCGCGTCCGGGCTCGTTATGCTGCACGGCTTGTTGTATCGCTTGATTGCGTTGATCCTGCTCCGCTCTGGGATAACGTCTTGCTTCCCGCACACGGGTGGCTGATTCCGTCAACTGCTCCATCGCTTCATTCGCCATGGCGACGATTTCTACACCTTGCGAGGTAGTGCGATTCGACAGGATAACGGCTTCATCGCCCAATTCGTTATGAATTTCCCTGAGCGCCTGACGTGCTGTGGGCGCGATGAATTTTCTGATGTTCATAGTGTTCCTCCTACCATTGCTGTCACCCGGATGGTTTTGAAGTCCGGCACTTCATCATGCGAAATCACCCTTAAATTCGGTACGGTGCGTTTCAGGAAGCGCGCCAGCAAATCGCGCAACGGCCCGGGAACCAGCATCACTGCGGGCAAGCCCATCTGTTCCTGCACCTGCACCGCCTCGCGCGATTCGCGCAGCACGGTATCCGCCAGTCCAGGTTCGATGCCCATGCCGTTCTGGCTCGCCTGCATGGCCTGCATCAGCACATGTTCCAACTCCTTATCCATGCCGATTACCTGCAATTCCTGAGCGGCGGGATAAAATTGCTGGACGATGGCGGGTCCCAGTGCAATGCGTACCCATGAGGTCAATTGATGCGCGTCCTGAGAGCGCGTTGCATTGTCGGCCAGCGTCTCGACAATGGTGCGCATATCGCGGATGTGCATGCCTTCATCCAGCAGGTTTTGCAACACCTTCTGCACCACGCCCAGCGGCAATGTCTTGGGAACGAGGTCTTCCACCAATTTGGGTGCCGTCTTGCCGAGATGTTCGAGCAACTGTTGCACCTCTTGCCGTCCCAGCAATTCAGCCGAACGGGTGCTGAGCAGATGGCTCAGATGAGTCGCCACCACGGTGCCGGGATCAACCACGGTATACCCCATCACCTGCGCCTGTTCGCGCAGCGCCGCATCTATCCACACGGCGGGCAGGCCGAATGCCGGATCCTGTGTTTGTGTACCGACCAACACGCCCGTCACGTTACCCGGATTGATCGCCAAAAACTGGTGCGGATAAGCCTCGCCGCTGCCTATCTCCACGCCTTTAAGCGTGATGCGGTAAGCATTCGGACGCAGGTCCAGGTTGTCGCGAATATGCACCGAAGGCGGCAAAAAGCCGATGTCCTGGGTAAATTTCTTGCGTATCCCCTTGATTCTGAGCAATAAATCTCCGTCTTGAGCCTTGTCAACCAGCGCGATCAAACGATAGCCTACTTCCAGACCCAGCACGTCCACTTGCGCGACATCCTCCCAACTCGCTTCGGACGCTTCAGTAATGACGGGAGAGGTCTCTACGCTGGCCTGTTGCAGATCCGCCGCCTGTTCGGTCTTTTGCGACAAATGGAAAGCCAGCCAGAGCATCCCGCCCGCCAGCAGCAGGAACGGGACGTGCGGCATCCCCGGAATCAGCCCCAACATGCCGACAATCGCGGCGGTCAACATGATGACTTGCGGCTGCTTGAACAATTGCCCCAGCAACTGCTCACCGATATTCTCGTCGGTGGAGACACGGCTGACCACCACGCCGGCGGCGGTCGAAATTACCAGCGCGGGAATCTGTGCGACCAGACCATCACCAATCGCCAACAGGGTATAAGTCTTGGCGGCCAGCGACATGTCCATATTGTGTTGCAGCACACCGACAATCAGCCCGCCTATTAAATTGATGAACAAAATGATGATGCCGGCAATCGCGTCGCCGCGCACAAACTTGGAAGCACCATCCATCGCACCGTAGAAATCGGCTTCCTGAGAAATTTCTTTACGACGTGTGCGCGCCACATCTTCGCCTATCAGTCCGGCGTTCAGGTCGGCATCAATCGCCATTTGTTTGCCGGGCATCGCATCCAGGGTGAAGCGCGCGCCCACTTCGGCGATACGACCCGCGCCCTTGGTGATAACCATAAAGTTGATAACCACCAGAATCGCGAACACCACGATACCGACCGCGTAATTACCGCCCACCAGAAACTGGCCGAAAGACTCGATCACCTTACCCGCCGCATCTCCGCCCGTATGACCTTGCAGCAACACCACGCGGGTCGAGGCCACGTTCAGCGACAAACGCAGCAAAGTGGTCATCAGCAGAATCGTCGGGAAAGCGACGAAATCCAGCGCCTTGGTGGTATTCATGCTGATCAGCAACACCATCACCGCCACCGCGATGTTAAAGGTGAACAGGATGTCCAGCAGGAATGGCGGCAAAGGCAAAACCATCATCGCCAGGATCATCACGATCAGCACAGGCCCTACCATGCCGCGCAGGTTCAGACTACGTTTGATGATACCCATCACCGCGCTCATATTCATAAAGCAACTCCTGCATTGGCTGGGTCAAGTTCGACAGGAACGGGCAACGCGCCAGGTTGCTGCGGACGGTTGCCCCCTTGCGACTGATAGGTTTTCAACTGATAAACGTAGGCCAGCACTTCGGCGACAGCGTTATACAAGGCTTCCGGGATAGCTTCACCAATCTGGGTATGTTTGTGCAGAGCACGCGCCAGCGGCGGGGCTTCGAGGATAGGCACATGATTTTCCTCAGCAATTTCGCGTATCCTCCTGGCGATCAGATCAGCGCCCTTCGCCACCACGGTCGGCGCACGCATCCCGGTATCGCTATATTTCAACGCCACGGCATAGTGGGTCGGGTTAGTCACCACCACATCGGCAGTCGGGATCGCTTCCATCATGCGGCGGCGGGCGATTTCACGCTGCATACTGCGGATGCGCCCCTTGACCATCGGATCGCCCTCGGTTTCCTTGGATTCCTTGCGCACTTCTTCTTTGGTCATCTTCAGCTTCTTGTTGTTTTCATAAAGCTGGAACGGCACATCCACGGCCACGATTAACAGCATCGCAGCAGTAATGGACAAGAAACTGACCCCGATCAGATGCCCCATTTGCGGGATAGCCGAAGCAACCGAAAGCGTGGCGAGCTGCATCACATCGGCGCGATGACCCCAGATAACCCAGGTCGCAATCCCGCCCACCACAAGCGCCTTGGCAATCGTCTTGGCCAACTCCACCAATGAATTTACGGAAAACATCCGCGCCACACCGGAAACCGGATTCATGCGCGAAAACTGCGGCATCAGCGACTCAGTGCTGAACAACCAGCCGTTCAGTGCCAACGGCGAAAACAAGGCCGCCAGCACCAGCAACAACAATACAGGGGCAAAAGTGATCAGCATCGCCAGGGAAAGATCGTACAAATGCGGAACCATCAATTCCGGCTTGAAAACCAGTTCCTGATTGATGGTCAGCCCATCCTGCACCATCTGCACCATCTGCCGGGTAAGCGATGCGCCCATAAACCAAAAGCCCCCGCCACCCGCCAGCAACACGGCAAACGTGGACAACTCGCGCGAGCGCGCCACCTGACCTTTTTCTCTTGCCTGGTCTAGTTTCCTCTGTGAGGGTTGTTCTGTTTTTTCTAAATCGCTGTCTTCTGACATGATGCGCTCCGATGGTTATGACCATTATCGGCAAACCAGCGAAACTTCAATCACGCGAATAAAGAGGGATTTAACAGGCTTTTCGATACGAACAGCGAAGGTGCAAAAAATTCGTCATGCCCACTAGGAGTCTGTCGGACTTGAAGAATCGTAGCGAAAAGGTTTAAGCAGGCAAAGCCGCAAAGCGGCTGCTCGCAAAATTTGGCTGGGCGAGGGCAGATTTTGCTGGTTTCGCAGGTCAATAGTTGTTCTATTGACCAAGAAAGCGGTGAAGTGGGTCAAGCAGGCAAGCCGCACAGCGGCGGCTCGCAAATATGCGCCGTCCAGGCGAATTTGCAGTAGATTTCCTTTAAGTCCGACAGACTCCTAGCAGGCAAATCCAGGACAGTGCCCTACGCAGCCCGTCGCGCTTGCGCTCGGCCAAACTCAAAGCCTGTCGCAGTTGACTGTTTTCCTGCTCGGTCTGTGCCAGACGCGCCAACGCCAGTTGGTGTTCCTGCCTTAATTTTCCGCAAAACATGGTGGCTTCTTAATTATAGTAAGCGATGGTGAACGGATGGCGAGACACTTCACACCTCAACACAAAAACCCCCTCACTGATTTCCCCGTACATCGCTAAGTAGTTCTTTGATGTCCAAAATCAGCACGATGTCGCCTTCGCTGGACATCGTGACCCCCGCCACGCCCTTGGGGCGGAAGGTGTCCAAGGACTTGATAACGACATCGTCATGTCCGGCAAACCCGTCTGCCGACAAAATAAAACTGTTACTGCCGAACTGCATCAACACGCCCACCTCGGGGTATTTGTCGCTCGCTTCCCAACCGATCAATTGGGCTAAAGGCAACACCGGCAATACTTCACCGCGCACCACCATGGTGGCCTTGCCGGAAACCTGATGCAATTGACCTTGCGATACAGAAAGAATTTCGCGCACCATGGACAACGGCACGGCAAACGACTGCGATCCCAGACGCAACATCAGTACGGGCAAAATCGCCAGCGTCAGTGGCAGGAATATCTCGAACACACTACCCTTACCCGGCTCGGAATGTATGCTGATGGTGCCGTTGAGCTTTTGGATATTGGTCTTGACCACATCCATACCGACCCCCCGACCCGACACGCTGGAAATTTCATCCTTGGTCGAGAAACCGGGCAGAAAGACCAGTTCCAGACACTGCTTTTCATCCAGCGTATTAGCCATTTCAGCAGTCAACAAGCCCTTCTCAATGGCCTTGTTGCGTATCACTTCAGGGCGCATCCCACGGCCATCATCCA
>Ga0210058_1003947_pt1 | contig 11193 bp, 13 predicted proteins | sample CryGeymeta201511_FD_183979 | JGI IMG/M metagenome (GOLD analysis project Ga0210058, IMG submission 183979) | Groundwater microbial communities from Crystal Geyser aquifers in Utah, USA - Crystal Geyser metaG 2015-11 (SPAdes) (version 2) | ecosystem: Environmental > Aquatic > Deep subsurface >...
GTCTTTTTTCTTTAATTTATTAAGTTGCCTTATAACAAAAAATATAGAAAAAGAAATTATTAAAAAATTAATAACTGTATTAATAAATATTCCATAATTCAAAGTGATGGCTTCTGTTGTTTCAGTAGCTTTTCTTAAAGTAATGACTAGTTTAGTAAAATCAACACCACCTAGTAATATACCAATAGGGGGCATGATAATATCAGTTACAAAAGAACTTACTATTTTTCCGAAAGCTGTACCTATTACTATACCTACAGACATATCTATAACATTGCCTTTTATGGCAAATTTTTTGAATTCTTTTAACATATAATTATCTATTAATAAATAAATGGATTTTTCATTTTAAATACTATTCTAGGTGTTCTATTGTTTATTCTAAACTTAGATATCTTATATTTTTTACTATATAACTCGTCTACAGCACCAATAATACCTTTATTATATTTAAAACCTAGTTTAGCTGTTACTTCTTTTACCTTACTTTTAGATTTGCCTTCTATTTCAATAAATAGTTCTAAGAAAGGCCATTCATCTATAGTAATCTCTGTAGTACCAAGTTTCCATAGCTCTCTCTTAGTTTCTTGATAAGCTTTTTGTATACAACCCAGTAGTCTTAAAACTTCATTTGCTTTATTAAAATTATCAACTTGTAAGCAGATTTCTTTTTGATCACTTATTTTTTTACCCGTTATCATTTTAATGCTTAGAGTTATTACACCGTCATCATTTCTTACTCTGACCCAACCATTTTTTATCTTAAAACCTTAGGGTAAATTATATGTATGTCTCTTTTGTAAAAAAGCTTTTTTTTATTAACTTAGCACCTACTTTTTTCAACCTTTTCCTTATATCTGTTTTATTAATATTAGGAAAAGTTATTTCGTATTCTATTTTCATATATTAAATAGCAATTACGTATACTTGATTATCATTTAAAATATATAATTTATTATTCTCTTGATCTAAAATAAAATCTTTTAAATCGTTTTTTTAATTCGCCTTCTTTGTTAATAACTACGATTCTTTTATTCGCTTTATCTAAGATAAATAAATTATCTGAATTTTCATCGGTGGTAATGTCATTAGGACTGGTTAAAGTAGGTTCAACTATAATTTGTGGGAACTCTCTACTATTGCCTGAAGCAAATTTTTTGATTTCTCCATCATCCATTAAAGCATAAAGTAGACCGTCAACGGTAATAGCTTGAACTTTTGAAATATCGGTATTATCTTTTAACCAATTTTGTTGAGAAGTAAAATTATCTCCGTTACTGGTTAATCTAAATATTTGGTTATTTACTTTATCTAAGATATACATCTTATCTAAGTAAAAAGTGAGATCATCAATATTTTGTAAATTAGAAGGTAAGTTTACCGCAAGAGGTGTTGATTCATTATCTACTAAGCTAAAGAATTCTTTATTGGAATTAAAGCCTATTATTTTATTAGTTTTTTTAAATAATTCAGTAGTTACTAGTTTTAAATTAAAGTTATCAATCAATATTTTTTCATTAGTTTCTAAATTCAAACCGTAAAGTCTATTTAAATTATTATAGCCATATAATTTATTATCTCGAATACTAATACTCGTAATATTTACACTAGGGTCTAATTCATTAAAGTTTATTAAGCTTAAAGGCTCTAAAACATTGATTACTTTCCAAATTTTTTCATAAAGTAATTGAATGCTAATATTCACTTCATTATACTTAGCAATTCTATCTTTTGAATTTTGGGGTAAATTATCTAAAATATTATATATTTCTTGTAATAGTTGTTTAGCTCTTACCGTATCACTATATATTAAACTAGCTTCAATACCATTTTGTTTATTAATAATCTTACCAAGTAATTGTTGGTATGTTTCTTCATCATGAGCTTTGGATTGCCGCTTTGATTGCCAAATTAAATTTTGAGAGAAGAGTAGGAGTAGAATTACGATTATTAAAATTAAGGTTCTATTTACTTTAGATAACTTTTTAAATTTAGTTACTTTATTATTAAAATATTCATCAAGTTTAAAATTTAGTTTCTTAGTTGGTATTGATTGAGGCATTACTTTCTTAGTTAAATAAGTTAACTTTTTTAAAAAGTTTGTTTTTTGACTATGTTCTAAGTGTTTTCTTAAAGCATCTTTATCCTTTCTAGGTTTAGCTTTCTCTTTAAGTCTTTCCTTAATATTTTCTAGAAATGAGGGGGGAGTAAGTATTCTTTCAGTATCTCTTTCTACTTTTAATAGTTCATCAATGGAATTTTTTGAAGTTGAGGTCGTAGTTAATTTAACATTCCTTTGATTTAATTCTTCTATTTCTTGTTCTCTAGCTTTGGATTGCAGGATAATGGAAAAGAATGATTCATCTGGTGGTGAAGATTCTAAAATGTTATTAAAATGAGCGATACTACTTTTGGGAGGTAGGGTAGAGATTATTTTTTTTATTTTGTCTAAAGCAATGTAATTAGTTAAACTTTCCGTAGTAACTAATAATTTATCTTTTTCTTTAATCTTTCCGGATAAGGTATATGCAAAGATTTCCTTTTCTTCGTTAGTGTCTTTATTCGATATTTCTTTAATAATAGCCTGTTTTACTAAATATATTTTTACTTTATTAAAAGTAGAGAAGTAAAGATTATCATTATAGTAAATACCAATAAAACAGTGAAAAGAATCTAACCAACTTTTTTTCTTTGGCATGATTTTTGGTATTTCAACATTCAATTTTTGTAAAATAACTTCTAAGAGTTTTTCGCCATTCATGGCTTCATTACTCTGGTATTCTAAAAGAGCACTCCTTAGGAGCTCGTCAGTGAATTGATTATTTTCTTGAGTATTAGTATCTATTTCTACTAAAATAAAGAGATCTGATTCATTATCTAAAGTAGCAGGTTGAATCAAAATCTCACCAGTTTTTTTACTGTGATGTGGATCATGAATATTTAAATATGCTATTTTGTATGCCATAGCTTGAAATAATTAACTAAAATGATTATACTATATTTAGGTCAATTAGGTAAGACCTACATATTTAAGCATTAAAAAAGGTACAAATGCTTGAACAATTATTTGGTTCACGGACAAGGGCTAAGCTTTTGCATTTATTCTTAGAGAATGTGCATGAGGCTTTTTTTGTTAGAGAAATATGTAGATTAATTAATGAGCGTATTAATTCAGTAAGAAGAGAATTAGTTAATTTAGAAAAATTTGGTTTACTTACTTCTAAGTTAGAAGATCAAAAAAAATATTATTTAATTAATTCAGATTTTCCTATTTTAGCTGAACTTAAAGCTTTAATTGATAAATCAAAGGTATTAGCTGAAAGAAAACTAGGAGAAAAGGCTAAAAAGATACCAGGGGTTAAGTTTTTAGCTTTAACTGGAATGTTTACCGAAGAAACTGAAGTACCTACCGATGTCTTATTCATTGGTAAAGTGAGCAGGGATAGTATGGATAAGTTTATTACTGAACTTAAAAAAGTTTATCGTATGGATATACGTTACACCTATTTTACTATGCAGGAATACAATTTAAGAAGAAATGTGACTGACAAATTTTTATACTCTATATTAAATGGTAAGAAAATAATCTTAGTAAATGATTTAAAAATTAATGAATAAAAAAGTAACTTTTAAGAATTCTAATCTGGAGATAAAGATACTTATGTTCCAATTTTACAGTCTAAAAGATTTTATAATAAATTAAAAACTAATAAAAGGTTTATTGAGTTAAAAGGGGCAAATCATTTTTTTAATAATTATAAAGATAAAGTAATTAAATTATCAATTAACTGTTTAAAAAACATTTATGAAAAAATATGCACCTATATTTATTATAATTGCTGCTGCACTTTGGGGCTTAGATGGAATAATTCTTAGGCCTTCTTTATATTCTTTACCAGTACCGCTGGTTGTTTTGGTTGAACATTTTTTAGCCTTTGTAGTTATGTTACCTTTTTTAATTAAAGAGTGGAAAGAAATTAAAAATCTTAAAAAATGGGATTGGGGTGCTTTTATCTGGATTGCTGTCTTTGGTGGTGCTATTGGTACTATGGCTATTACTAAAGCTTTATTTTATGTTGATTTTATTAATTTAAGTATAGTTATACTCTTACAAAAGTTTCAGCCTCTTTTTGCTATTTTCTTAGCTTGGCTTATCTTAAAAGAGAAGTTACCTAAAAAATTCTTTATTTGGGCTATCCTCGCTATAATTGGTGGCTACTTTGTAACTTTTGGTTTAGCTATTCCTAATTTAAGTACTGGTGAAAAAACTATAGCCGCTGCTTTATTTTCATTATTAGCTGCTTTTTCTTTTGCTTCTTCTACAGTCTTTAGTAAACGAGCCATTCAAAAAGTAAATTTTAGAGTTGGGACTTATTTAAGATTTGGAATAACTACTTTAATTATGTTTTTAGTGGTTATGGGAACAGGTAACTTTAATACAGCTACTTTTAATCAAATAACTTTGCATCAATTATTTATCTTTTTAATTATTGTCTTTACAACTGGTGGTTTAGCTATATTTCTCTATTATTATGGTTTAAAATTTATCACAGCTTCTGTTTCTACTATTTGTGAATTAGCTTTTCCTTTGTCAGCTATTCTTTTTGAATATTTAATACGTGGTAATGTTTTAACTTGGATTCAATGGTTAGGTGCTATTGTTTTAGCTTATTCTATTTACAGAGTAACTTTAATACATGAAGGAAGAAGTACCATATGATTCTTTACCTTAATACTTCAGAGACTAATTTAATCGAAGTTAAATTATTTGAGGCTGATAAAGTAATTAAACAGGAAATAAGTCATGAGAATTTAAAACAATCAGAGCTCCTTCTAAGAATGATTAATAAAGTAGTTCGTGACTTAAAAAAGTTAGAAGCTATCTACGTAGTTAGTGGTCCGGGGGCTTTTAGTGCCTTAAGAATAGGTGTAGCAACGGCTAATGCTCTTGCTTGGAGTTTACATATTCCAGTTAATGAGTTAAAAGCCGGGGAAAGTATAGAGTTTAATAAAGGGTTCAAAGAGTTTAAATCAGTAGTACCTAAATATGGTAAAGAGCCTAATATAACGAAAGGTATAAAATAGACATTAAATAAAAATAACGTATTTTTAAAAACGTTGTTTTTTTATTTGAAAAATGTCTTAATATGAGTTATTCACAGTTTTAGTGGTTTAAAGGGGTTGCATAATATATTAGAGTGGGGTATTATATTCATATAGTGGTTAAAAGTGGATAAATGTGGGGATAAGCACTATATTTGGGTATAACTTATTAAAAATAAGAGTTTTGTATACTTTTTATGTTTATCGGAGAATATCAGCATACAATTGATTCAAAAAATAGATTAGCTATTCCTGTTAAATTTAGGGCAGTCTTAGCTAAAGGTTGTGTAGTTACTAAAGGATTAGATAACTGCCTTTTTTTATATACAAAAAATGAATGGGATGAGATGGCAGGGAAATTAGCTAAGTTACCCATTAGTCAATCCAATACGCGTGCTTTTTCAAGGTTGATGTTAGCTGGAGCTATGGATGTTTCACTTGATAAACAAGGTAGAATTGTTTTACCCGATTATTTAAAACAGTTTGCTTCACTTAGTAAGAAAGTAGTAATTACTGGACTTATGAATCGTTTAGAAATTTGGGAAGCCAAAGCTTGGGAGAAGTATAAGGCAAGTACTGAAAAAGATAGTACTGATATTGCTGAAGCTTTAGGTGAACTTGGAGTTTAAAAACATGGAATATATACATGAACCAGTTTTAGTTAAAGAAGTTTTAGAATATTTAAATTTGAAATCAAATTATAATGTTATTGATGGTACAGTTGGTGGGGGAGGCCATGCTTTAGAAATACTTAAAGCTATTTTACCTAATGGTCAATTAATTGGTTTTGATAGAGATCCAAGAGCAATTGAAGCCTCAACTAAGAAACTTAAAGAATATAATAAGCGAGTTACTCTTATCCAAGACTCGTATCAAAACATAAATAAATATTTAAATAAAAATAAAAATGGAGAACAAGCAAATATTTTACAGTTTAATGGTTTTTTACTTGATTTGGGCGTATCGTCAGCTCAAATGGGACTTGAAGAACCGCGTGGTTTTAGTTACAAATCAGAAGAAACGCTAGACATGCGTTTTGGGCCTGATACTGAACTTACTGCTCAATACATTTTAAATAATTACAAAGAAGAAGATTTAATTAAAATATTCAAAGAATTTGGTGAAGAACGTTTTTCAAAATCAATAGCTAGAAAAATTATTCTCTTTCGAGAAGAAAGTCCATTTAAAGCGGCTTCGGATTTAACCTCAATTGTCAATCAAGTTTACCGAAGCCACTACTCCAGTAAATCTATAAGACATCCGGCTACTCTCATCTTTCAAGCTCTGCGTATTGCCGTAAATAATGAATTACAAGTTTTAGAACAAAGTTTAAATAATATTATTAAAATATTACCTACTGGCGCTAGGATTGTCATAATTTCTTTTCATTCTTTAGAAGATAGAATAGTTAAACAATTTTTTAACCTTGAAGCTAAAGATTGCTTGTGTCCTAGTGAAATACCAGTCTGTCGTTGTAATCATAAAGCTAGAGTTAAAATCTTAACTAAAAAACCAGTTACGACTAGCTTAACAGAAATTAAGCGTAATCCATGTAGTCGGAGCGCTAAACTTAGAGCTTATCAAGTAATTTAAACAAAAATAAAAAATATGGCAAAAACAAAATTTAACTTGTTTTCGGTATTTAAGAAAACAAGTAGGGCGTTAAACATTAGAGATAATTTTAAGGTTATTATCTTCTGCTTATCATTAGTTAGTTTGTTGTCATATTTAGTTGTAGTTAATGATGTTAATACCAAGGGTTATGAGATTGCTAAAATGCAGATGCAGATTCAAGAATTAAATGGAGAACATCGTGATTTACAAAGTAAAACTACTTTGTTACAATCTTTACCAAGGATTAAAGAAATCAGTTCTTCGCAACTAAATATGGTTTTAGCTGATAATTTTGATTATGTTCTAGTAAAAGGTCCTGTGGCAAAAAAAGATTAAGACATCTTAACTTTAATGAATCAATACAACGGACAATCAAGGTCTTTTCCTGTTTCCGCTGATCGTTTAACTATAATTAGTATAGTCTTTTTTTTATTAACCGTTTTAACCATTTTTAGACTATTTAATCTTCAAATAATAGATTATGATAAATACTTAGCGCAAGCTGAAGAACAACATTTAGCTCTTTCTGAGCTAATTGCTGAACGCGGTGAAATATTAATTCATGATATGGAAGCAGGCAGTGATGTTCTTTATCCCGTGGCTTTAAATAGAAAGTACTATTTAGCTTACGCTGTACCAAATCAAATTAAAAACCCTGTTTCTTATGCTAAGCTCTTAGCTCCAATTTTAGAAATGGAGGAAGAAGTTTTAGTAAGTAGATTAGAAAAAAAAGATGATATCTATGAACCTTTAAAACATAAGTTAGATGATAACAGGAAATTAGAGATTGAATCTTTAGGTTTAGAAGGAATACGTTTTCAAGATGAAGTTTTTAGATATTACCCCGAAGAAAACATTGGTTCACAAGTTTTAGGTTTTGTTGGATATCAAGGTGATGATTTAATTGGTCGTTATGGTATTGAAGGTTATTGGCAAGAAGAATTATCTGGCTTATCTGGTACTTATGAATTTGAACGTGATGCTGCTGGTAGACTCATCCCAATTGGGGGGCGGCTTAAAGCAGATCAAGTAAATGGGGCTGATATTGTTTTAACTATTGATCGGTCTATTCAATTCTTTGCTTGTAATGCTTTAGAAGCTACAGTTTTAAAGCATGGAGCTGATGATGGTAGCGTTATTATCATGTATCCTAAAACTGGGGCTATACTTGCTATGTGCAATTATCCTGATTTTGATCCGAATAAGTATAATGAAGTAGAAAATATTGAAGTCTATAATAATAAAGCGATCTTTGAGCCCTATGAGCCAGGTTCTATGATTAAGGGTATTACTATGGCGGCGGCTGTGGATATGGGCGGAGTAACACCAGCTACAACATATATTGATACCGGTGAAGTTGAAATATCAGGTTACAAAATTCATAACAGTGACGGTGAAGCTCATGGTGTAAAAAATATGACTCAAGTTTTGGAAGAATCATTAAATACTGGAGCTATCTTTGCGGCTCGTCAAGTTGGACAAGATTTATTTAAAAATTACTTTACTAATTTTGGTTATGGTAATTTAACTGGTATTGAACTTGAAACAGAAAGAAGCGGAGATATTACTACTCTTAGTTATCCTAACGAAATATTTATGGCTACGGCTTCATTTGGTCAGGGTTTTACAGCTACACCTTTACAAGTACTTAATTCTTTTGCCGCTATTGCTAATCAAGGTAAGTTGATGACTCCATATATTATTGAAGAGATAAGGCACCCAGATGGTAAAGTAGATAAAACTGAGCCTCAAATGATACGTCAGGTTATTACAACGGAAACGGCTCAAACTTTATCTGCTATGTTGGCTTCAGTTGTTAAATATGGTCATGCTACTAGAGCGGGGGTAAAGGGCTATTACATTGCGGGTAAGACTGGTACAGCTCAAGTGGCTGATCCTAAGACTGGCAAGTATTCCACTGATAGGTCGATTCACTCATTTGTTGGCTTTGCACCTGTTCAGGATTCCAGATTTGTAATGTTAGTTAAGTTAACTCACCCTCGGAGCGTAGAATGGGCTACTTCTTCAGCTGCACCTTTATTTGGTGAAATAGCTCAATTTTTACTAAATTATTTACGGGTACCTCCTGCTTACGATTAAAACAAAAAGAGAAATAAAAAAGAAGACCCTTGTTCTTTTTTTATTTAATGATATATTAACAAATATGAAGAAAATATTATTTAAAATATCATGACTAAGATATTCTTAGATGAAAGTGGTGATTTGGGTTTTAGTAAACGGTCTAGTAACTGGTTTATTTTAACCATTGTTTTAACAAATAGTCATAGACGAATTGAAAATGTTATCAAAAGGACGCATAGAGGATTAAAGAAAAAATATAAGCGAATTAAAGAGTTACATGCATATAATTCTAATGTCATAACTAGAAAGAGAATATTAAATGATTTAGTTAAACTCGATGATATAAAAATATTATGTATTATTTTAAATAAGAAGAAAGTCTATACTGATTTACAAAATTAAAAAAGTTATCTTTATAGTTATACAGCTAATATTCTATTAGATCGTTTGAATAATAAGAAAATAATAATATCGGAAGATTCTGTTGAATTATATATTGATCAACGAGAAACAAATAAGTTTTTAAGAAAAAATTTCGAAAACTATTTACAGAGTAATTTAAAAAAGTGGGAAAATAATAATATTAAAATAAAAATAAAAGTTTCTCATACTAAAAAGTGTTTACAGGCCGTAGATTTTATATCATGGTCTGTGTTCAGGAAGTATGAACGAAATGATTATGAATATTATGAATTAATAAAAGATAAAATCATTGAGGAAAATTTACTTTTCCCTTAAAACAGAAAACCCCTTGCTTTAACGGGACGCCTTACGGTATCCCAACACAAGAGGATTTATTTCATGTTGAAATAATAACAGAAGTTATACACAATGTCCGTGCCTAAAACATTAATAGATTAATTAACAAATATGAAGAAAATATTATTTAAAATGCTTAAAATATTAGCAACTAAGATACTTAAGAAGTATCGTCCTTTGGTTATTGGTATAACTGGTAGTGTGGGTAAAACTTCTACTAAAGAAGCAATTTATGCTTTACTACGTGGCCATTTTAAAGTTAGGCGTAATATTAAGAATTATAATAATGAAATAGGCGTACCTTTAACTATAATTGGTGTAGAAACTGGTAACAAGAATATATTTAAATGGATTAGTATATTTTTTAAAGCTTTGGAACTAATAATCGTTAAGGATAAGGAATATCCAGAAATGTTGGTTTTAGAAATGGGTGCTGACAAGCAAGGGGATATTAAATATTTAGTAACTCTTGTACCATGTGATATTTCGGTAGTTACAGCTATCTCTAGAGTACATTATGAATTTTTTAAATCATTAGAAAGCATAATTGAAGAAAAAGGTGAAATTGTAAAACATTTACGTGATAGTCATATTGCTATTTTAAATAGTGATGACCCAAATGTTATGAAAATGAAAGACATGACTAAAGCTAAAGTTTTAACCTATGGCTTAGCTGAATATTCTACATTTAAAGCTAGTGATATTAAGTTATCATATAAGTTAGACGAAGTGGGTACATCGTTTAAACTTGAATATGATGGTAATACCTTACCTATCTTTCTACCTAATGCACTTGGTCCTATGCAAGTTAAAGCTATGTTAGCTGCTTTGGCTGTAGGTGTTTCTTTAAAAGTAAGTTTACTTGAACTAATTGATGATATAAATAAATACCAAGTACCACTTGGTAGAACTAATTTAATTAAAGGTATCAAGAATACTTTAATAATAGATGATACATATAATTCTTCACCAATTTCTTCTAAAGCTGCTTTAGATATTTTAAAAGAAGCTTTACCTAAAGAAAATGGTAAACGTCTAGCTATCTTTGGTGAAATGCTGGAACTTGGTACTTACACTGAAGCTGGGCATAGAGAAGTTGGGGAAAAAACAGCTGAACTTGGTATTGATGTCTTAATTTGTGTGGGCGAAAAAACACGTGATATTATTCGTGGCGCTAGAAATAAAGGTATGAGTGAAGATCATGTATTCTATTTTAGTAACAACAAAGAAGCAGGAACCTTTATTCAGAACAGATTACATGAGAATGACTTAGTCTTAATTAAGGGTTCTCAAGGTGCTAGAATGGAGCAAATTACTAAGGAACTTATGGCTGAACCTCTAAAAGCCGGTGAAATACTTATTCGTCAAACAGCTGAGTGGTTGTAATATGTGCCGCCTTCGTCTAGTGGCTAGGACGCCAGGTTCTCATCCTGGTAACAGGGGTTCGATTCCCCTAGGCGGCACCACTGATCCGTACCCCATAAAGTGGACACGGAGAAATCTAAAACCAAGTGTTTTCTTTTGTTAGAATTATATAATACACCCGATTTCCCTGTGGCTTGCCGCAGGGTACCTTGAAAGGGAAAGTTTGAAAACCGATAGGTTTTCAAATATACTGTAGGCATGACATTGAAG
>Ga0210058_1003952_pt1 | contig 11192 bp, 13 predicted proteins | sample CryGeymeta201511_FD_183979 | JGI IMG/M metagenome (GOLD analysis project Ga0210058, IMG submission 183979) | Groundwater microbial communities from Crystal Geyser aquifers in Utah, USA - Crystal Geyser metaG 2015-11 (SPAdes) (version 2) | ecosystem: Environmental > Aquatic > Deep subsurface >...
GACTGCTGGCGCGCTGCCAGGAACTGGGTATCCGCGTCATCGCCTACTCGCCCATCGCCAAGGGCTTCCTGACCGGAAAATATTCCCCTGAAAAACTTCCGCCCGGTCCGCGCGCCGTCGCCGCCGCGGCCACCCTGCAACGCATCCAGCCGCTGCTCAAATTGATGACCAAGATCGGGCAGGATCACGGAGGCAAGTCCAATGCGCAGGTGGCGCTGAACTGGACGATCTGCAAAGGCACGCTCCCCATCCCCGGCGCGAAGAACGCCGAGCAGGCGCGACAGAACGCGGGCGCGCTCGGCTGGAAGTTGACTCCTGAACAAGTCGCCGCGCTGGACGCGGCCAGCGACGAAGTTGCAAAATGACGCGTGCCTTCCTGAATGGATTTCTGATCGGACTGCTGATCTTTCTGCTCGCCAACCTGCTGGCGGCGCACCTTCTCTCGGACTGTGGCCTGCCCGCCGTCTTCGGACGCTCCGGTTGCGCTGACGATATTTCGCGTGCGGGCTTCCCGCTGGTTTTCTATGAAGAGGGTGGATTCGCCTACCGTCAGATATTCAATCTCCCCTACCTTCTGCTGGACATTTTCGGCGGGCTGGATTTTGCCGTGATGAGCGGGTTTATCGGCAGGTGGTACGAGAAAAGAAAAAATAGCAGCGAGTAAAAAAACTGACGGTCACTTTCGCGAGAAGTGACCGTCTTTTTATTTTGTGGGGCGGATTGGCAATCCGCCTTACAAAGACAAATCCGCCGTCGCCAAAAACTGCGGCGGCTTGCGGACTTTTCAGGGCGCGCCGTTTGGTTTTTCTTACCGGATTATCCAGCGTGTGAGGTCAACTCCTGCTTGGCGCCAACAAAGGCGGCCTCCTCCAGTTCGATCCGCTCCTGGATGACGCGCGTCAGCCATTCCTCGACATTTGGCTTGCGATGAAGTTTCGCCAGAAACGCGGCGCGCGCCGCCAGTTCGGGCGGAATGGAAATAGAAGCGCCTCTTGTTTTTCGCACACGCACGGGTTTTTCCCAAGCCGAAGCATCGCCGGCTTGTTGCTCAACCAATTCGTCAATTTCGGATTCTGTCATTTTTTGTTTTGCGGTCATAGCGGCCATCCTGTAATAATGCGGACGATATTGCCTGGCTTGAGTTGAAAGATAACTTTCAACCTGCGTCCGCCAACGGTCTTGCCAATCAACTGATACCGATCATGGTAGGATTTGTTTCGCCGAATCTCAAGATCAGAGAAAAAGCACTCGATGACTTCCTCGAATGTGACCCGATGAAACGACAGTTTATCGTTTTCAAAGTCGTATTCAAAATCGGCGGGAGTAAATCGACTCCAGTTCGGCACAGCGGTTCTCCTGAACAAATTATAACCCACTCCCAAAATCAAAAGGTTGTTCGCGTCATCCGGGCAAAGTTCTTTGTAAAATTCGTCCAGACGTTCATGTGACGAGTAGTGGAAGCGAAATCCAAAGGAGGCTACAGATTCAATTCCGCCGTCGGCAAAAACTGCGGCGGCTTTCTTACTTTTGTGATCTGCTCGAACGCGTACGCCAGTTTGATGAGGGTCGGCTCCTGCCAGGCTTTCGCGAAGAACGAAATCCCCACTGGCAAACCAAAAATGTAACCCGCGGGCACGGTGATGTGCGGAGTCCCTGCCACCGCCGCGTAGGATGTGCTGTCCATGTCCCAGGTGCGGATGCCGTCGCCGTTGACGGGATCAATCATCCACGCGGGGCCGCCCGATGGGCAGACGATCGCGTCGAGTTTGCGCTTCGTCATCACGGCGTTGATGCCCTGCGTGCGCGCCAGCCGATGGTTTTTCTCCAACGCGGCGAGATATTTTTTGCTCGTCAGCGGCCCCTTTTCCTGCGCGGCCTCCATGCGCTCCTGCCCAAAATACGGCAACACCCGCGCCCGATTCTCCTCGTTAAATTTGATCACATCCGCCATCGAACGGACGGGCACATCCGCGCAGGCCGCCAGGTACGCGTTCAAATCAGCCTTGAACTCGAACAGCAAAACTTCCATTTCGGTCTTGCCGAACGCGTCGCTGGATTTCAACTCCACGTCAATCAGGATCGCGCCCGCCTTTTTCATTACATCCAAACTTTGTTCCATTATCCTGGCTATACGCAAATCACTTCCGAATAACGTGCGTGCGACGCCGATGCGCGCGCCCTTGAGTCCGTTCGCGTCGAGGAACGGGGTGTAATCTGTCAACCCGCGTTTGGCGCTAAGTTTCGTGGCCTTGTCTCGTCCATCCGGCCCCGCCATCGCCCCGAGCAAAATCGCCGCGTCGCTGACGGTGCGCGCCATCGGGCCGGCGGTATCCTGGCTATGCGCGATCGGGATGATACCCGCTCTGCTGACAAGCCCAACGGTGGGTTTGATGCCCACAATGCCATTCGTCTGCGCGGGACAGGTGATCGAGCCGTCCGTCTCGGTGCCGACCGCGGCCGCCGCCAGATTTGCGGCCACCGCCGCGCCCGATCCGGACGAGGAGCCGCAAGCCGAGCGATCCAGCGCGTACGGGTTGCGCGTCAGCCCGCCGCGCGAGGACCATCCGCTGGTGGAATTTTTGCCGCGGAAATTTGCCCACTCGCTGAGATTGGTCTTCGCCAAAATGACCGCGCCCGCTCTCCGCAGTTTTTCCACGAGACCCGCGTCGCGCGCGGCGTGGTGTCCCTCCAGCGCAAGCGAACCGGCGGTGGTCTGCATTTTGTCCTGGGTGTCAATGTTGTCTTTGATGATGACGGGAATCCCGTGCAGGGGACCACGCGTCGAACCGGCGACCCGCTCCACGTCGAGGGAAGAGGCGAGAGCCAGCGCGTCGGGATTCGTCTCGAGGATGGCGTTCAGGCGCGGACCGTCCCGGTCAATGGAATTGATCCGCTCCAGATATAACTCGGCGAGTTGACGCGCGGTCAACTCGCCTGAGTTCATTTTCTGCTGTAGTTCTGTGATGGTGTACTCTTGCATCAGCGCCCGCCGCCTGTGATGTAATGCTCGAGTTGCGAGATCATGAATTTCTGATAGTCCACCATTTCCTTGAGCGCGTCGCGGACGGAGATGATGCCGATGAGTTTGCCTTCTTCGTAGACGGGAAGGTGGCGGATATTTTTGTCAATCATAATCGCGACGCACTCGGACAGCGACTGTCCGGCCTCCGCGTAGAGGACTTTGGTGGTCATAATGTCTTCCACCTTCGTCGTGCGGGAGGCGCGTCCCTGCAAGTCCAGCCTGCGGACGCAATCGCGCTCGGAGAGGATGCCGACCACCCGGCTGTCGTTGATGACCAGCACCGCGCCCGCGTTTTTATCGGCCATGAGTTTGAGCGCCTCGAACACTTTCGCATCAGACGCCACCGACCAAACTTCTTCACCCTTTTTGCGGATCATTTCTCGAACGGTGATCATACAGCCTCCTTATGGATAATGGATACCGATGGCTGGAAGTATAGACCGAAATGGGCGGACTGGCAAGAAGCCAGACGAGGACGCCGTTAGCCCAACAGAACTTGACATTTTCCCCACTATATATATACTTGATATGTACATCGAGTATATATGCGCTATGCCTTCCTTGCCCTGCTTGCCAGACAGCCTGCCCACGGTTACGAGTTGAAACAGGCCCTCGAAAATGCCTTCGGTCCGCTTTGGCCGCCTCTCAACGCCGGGCAGATTTACACCACCCTCGCCCGCCTGGAACGGGATGGCCTGGTCCAGAGTCATGACGTGCCTCAAGCAGGCCGTCCCGGCAAGCGAGTTTATGAACTGACCCCGCAGGGGCGGCAGGCTTTGCAGGTTTGGGTGGCAGAATCCACAACCGGCCCCCGCCTGAAAGACGAATTCTTCATGAAAGTAATCCTGGCTCGCCTCTCGGGTGTGGGCGAACCCGCTGCCCTGATCGAACGTCAGCGCCGCGAATACCTGCAATCCCTGCGCGACCTCGATAATCTGGCGGCCAGCCTCCCCCCCGATGGCGACCCTGCCGCCGCCCTGTTCATCGAGGGCGCCATCCTGCGCTTGCAAGCCGATCTCAAATGGCTCGATCTCTGCGAAGACAGGCTAATCGCCAATCGCTAATGGAGTCCCTATGAATCCCATCCTGATGACCAAATCCCTTTCCAAAACGTATCATCCCAACGGCGCGGCCGTGCGCGCGCTGCGCGAGGTGGACCTGGCCCTTGCGCCGGGCGAGTTCGTGACCGTGATGGGTCCCAGCGGCTGCGGCAAGTCCACCCTGCTGCACCTGTCAGGAGGCCTCGACCGCCCCACCTCGGGGGAGGTGTACTTGAACGGCGCGCGGGTGGATACGTTGAGTGAAGCCGGCTGGGCGGTGCTGCGCCGCAGGCAGGTCGGTTTTGTCTTTCAATTCTTCAACCTGATCGGAAACCTGACGGTGGCCGATAACATAGAGCTTCCCGCGCTGCTGGCGGGCGCCTCGTCCAACGAAGCCCGCCGCCGCCGCCAGGCATTGCTCGCCGATTTGAGCATTACCGACAAGGCCGACATCGTCCCCTCTCAGCTCTCCGGCGGGGAGCAGCAGCGTGTGGCCCTCGCCCGGGCGTTGATCAACCAACCGGCCGTCCTCCTGGCCGACGAACCCACCGGCAACCTGGACAGCCAGAGCAGTGCGGAGGTGTTGGCTCTGCTACAGCGCATGAACGTTCAGGGGCAGGCCATCCTGCTGGTGACGCACGATGCCCGTGTTGCCAGCGTCGCCAACCGCGTGATCTACATGCGCGATGGCCAGGTCAAGGATGAGATCCGCATAGAGAAGGGGCGCGATCCACAAGCCGTCCTGGCCAGCATAGTGCAGTTGGAGGTCTAAAATGAACCGCGCCCTTTTCCACAAAGCCCTGGCCGACCTGCGCTCTCATCGTCTGCAAACCGCTCTCATTCTCCTGATTCTCACTGCCGCAACCGCCACTCTCGCCCTGGCCGCCACCATCCAGCGCAGCATGAACAATCCCTGGGAGCGCACCTTCGCTGAGAGCAACGGCGCTCACCTCTCGTTTTTCTCTGACACCGCCGAGGTAGACCTCACCTCGATTAGCCGCCTGGAGGGTGTGTCTGCCACCGCCGGGCCATTCCCCGTTGTTTGGGAGCACTCCCTGGTGAAAGACCATGAAAAGTATAGCCTGCTCTTGTATGGAATGCCCTCGGAATTGCCTGCGGTGGGCCGCCCGCTGGTCACGGAGGGCCGCTGGCTGGCGGCGGAGGGGGAAGACGAAATCGTGCTGGATCGCAGTTTCGCCCGCCACTTGAGCCTGAAAGTCGGTGATCGGGTGGATATCCTCAGCCAGCAGGGAAAAGTGACGCTCAGCGTGGTCGGGCTGGCCGTGAATTCAGGATGGGGCCTGTACCCGAACTTCAACCCGGCTCTGGTCTATGTCCTGCAATCTACCCTAGCCCGGCTGGAAACGGACGCCGATAAATGGGGCTCGGCGTTGTGGGTGCGATTGTTCGACCCGGAGGCCAGCCAGGAATTCCAGGAGCGGGCTTATGCCCTGTTCCCGGAGGGCGCCATTGAGGAGAGCCTGGACTGGCATGACATTCGGGAATGGACGAATTTCACCATCAAGATCATGGTGCTTTTTCTGGGGGTATTCAGCGTCTTCGCGCTGTTTGCGGTTGGCTTTATTGTCGCCAACGCCATCGGGGGAGTCGTTCTATCCCAGTACCGCGAGATTGGCCTGCTCAAGGCAGTGGGTTTCACGCCGGGGCAGGTGACACTGCTGTTTCTGATCGAGCGCCTGGGGCTGGGACTGGTGGCAGGCGTGGCTGGCCTGCTTTTGGGGACGGTAATCGCCCCGCTCTTCCTGCGCCCCACCGCCGAGCTACTCAACGCTCCGGCCATGCCGGTCTACGACCCGGCGCTGTACCTGGCTGTTTTGGTGGGAGTAGAAGTTATCGTGGCTCTGTTTACGATATGGCCGGCCTGGCGAGGCGGGCGCATCGGGACAGTTCAGGCCATTACCGTTGGCTTTGCCCGTGTGCGCTCGAAATCCTCCCGCCTGGCGCGCCTGGCCACCAGGCTGCGTTTGCCGCCGGTGGTAGCCCTCGGCGTAAAAGACGCCTTCGCCCGCCCGCTGCGCGCCCTGCTGACCATCGCCGGGCTGGCGCTGACCGTGCTGACCGTGACGTTCAGCCTGGGCATGGAGACCAGCATCCAGGTGTTCAGCCGCGACCCGGCACTGCGCGGTATCCCTTATGATATGGCGATATCCCGTGGCTATCTCTCCGATGTCGAGGCGCGTCGAATTTTGGAGGCGCACTCTGAGGTGAGCGCCTACTACAGTATCACCTGGGGGTATGCTCAAGTGGAGGGGCAGACCGAATCGATTAACACCCGCGCCCTGGGCGGCGCATATGACCAGTTCCGCATCATTATCCCCGAAGGGCGCATGTTCTCTGCCCCGGGAGAGGCAGTGGTGGGCATGGGGCTGCTGGATTGGCTCGACCTGAAGGTAGGCGACGAGTTACGCCTGACCATGGACGGGAAGCCGCTCGACCTGCGCATCGTGGGCCGTTACGTCGAGATGAACAACATGGGCCAGATGGCGATGTATAGCCTGGAGACCCTTCAGCAAGTGGACCCCCAAGCCGAGCCAGACGCCTACGCTCTGAAGTTAACCCCCGGCGCCGACGCGCAGGCACTCGAGGCAGCCCTGCTGCGTGAATCGAGCGACCAGTTCAATGTAGAGATGGTGGACAAAGACCCACCGAAGGAAATCGGCCAGGTGCGGGTTGTGATATTTGGCCTGAACATCGTGCTGGTATCCATTGGCCTGATCAGTCTGTTCAACACCACCTTGCTGGGGGTGCGGGAGCGCCTGCGAGATTTCGGCATTCTGAAGACGGTCGGCCTGACGCCGCGCCAGATTGTGGTTAGCGTGATGACGGGGATGAGTCTGCTGGCGCTGCTGGCGGTTTTGGTTGGCATTCCCCTGGGATTGATCGTCACCAGGTTGCTGTTCGACTACCTTGGGCGGCAAATGGGTATGGGTGCGGAACTGGGCATGATCCCGCCCTGGTGGTGGCTGGCGCTATTGGCGCCAGGCGCATTGCTGGTATCCATTCTTGGCAGCGTCATCCCGGCCAGGCAGGCCGCGCAGGTGAGGGTAGTGGAAGTATTGAGGTACGAGTAAAAACGAGTTGACCACGCGAAGTCTCCGAAAGGGAAGGCGTGACCTAATTGTTTTACACCAACCCAACATCCTGGTTGAACGCGACGATCAACTCGTCAATCTCGTCGGCCTGCTTCTGGACATCCGTCCAGTAATTCGGCTGGTACCATTGATCCTGGATTTCCTCGTAGGTACGTCCCTGCTGTTCGACCCAGGTGTAGTATTTCAGGTTGTGGATACGGCGTCGGTCGGGGTAACGCAGTTCGAGCATATTGTCCGTGGACTGTCCCAAGATCCAGCGGGCGTAATCGGCGGCGGCGTTGTTGTCGGTGTACTCGCCGAATTCCTGGCGCATCTCGCCGATACGCGAGTGATAGAGTTCCATCGAGTCGGTCAGCACGGTGATGAGGATGTCGTTTTCGTCCATCTCGTAGTATTTCGCCATCTTGATGGCGGTCAGCACATTGGAGATGCCGGAGAAACCCAGTAAATCGAGATTAGAGAGCAGGGAATAGTCAACACCCTTGCTGGCGAGGTATTCCCGTCCGCTCTCCTCGTTGAAGAGCCGCGAGACGTTGACCACAGCATTATCGTCAATCGCCACAACCAGGTCTGTATTCTTTGTATTGTGGATCCATGGGACGTGCTTGTCGCCGATGCCTTCGATGCGGTGCGCGCCGAATCCGTTTTCGAGCAGGGTCGGACATTGCAGGGCTTCGCTTGCGGCAATCTTGCTATCGGGGAAAATCTTTTTCATGTAATCGCCGCTGGCAATCGTACCCGCCGAGCCGGTGGCAGAGGTGATGCCACGGAAACGGTCGTGAGGTCCCGCAACCTTTCGGAAAACTTCTTCCATTGCATGGCCGGTCACTTCAAAGTGCCACAGGTAATTGCCGAACTCCTCGAACTGGTTGAAGATCATCAGGTCTTGTCCCGATTTTCTCAGTTCCCAGCACTTGTCAAAAATCTCTTTCACATTCGATTCGGAGCCGGGCGTCTTGATCGTCTCGCCCGCAACTTTGGACAGCCACTCGAAACGTTCCTTGGACATGCCCTCGGGCAGGATGGCGATGGAATCGCAAGCCAGCAAAGCCGAATCGTACGCGCCGCCGCGGCAGTAATTGCCCGTGGACGGCCACACCGCTTTCTGCGTGGTCGGGTCGAACTGACCTGTGACCAGCCGCGGCGCCAGGCAGGAAAACGCCGCGCCGACTTTGTGCGCGCCGGTCGGGAACCACTTGCCAACGATGGCGATGATGCGCGCCGGGGTCCCGGTCAGGGTGGAGGGTAACTCCAGATAATTGACCCCTCCAAAGCCTGTCCTGAGCGAAGTCGAAGGGGTCCCGCCCGATGCGACGGGTTGGTTATGCCAGGTGATGCGGAACAAGTTGCGCGGGTGGATGTCCCAGAGTCCGATACCTTTCAATTCCTCTTTAACTTTGGCGGGAATCTTCGAGGGGTCTTTCATCTGCGCGTAAGTGGGGATGACGATGTTGCGCTCGCGGGCGCGTTGCACGGCTCGGGCGCGGCGGGCTTTGTCAATAGTGAGATCAATTTTGCTCATGGGGGATTCTCCTGAAAAATTGTCAGACAAATTCGATTATATCGCGCAACCAATTTTTTCTCATGGAACTATCAACTAATTTTAATGCAACGCGGCTTTGTTTGGTTTATGATGAAATCAAGAGAAAGGAGGCAGACATCGAGACTCCGCCTGAAAATTTCGAAACGGGAAGGATTGGCACGCCCTGAACTGGTTGAGGCCCCGGCTTCTGAACCAGACGTTCTCCGAACGATAGGAAGGTTGCAATCCCAATCCTTCCCCGAAATAAAGTTTGACGGATGGGTGAACCCCATCCGTCTTTTGTTTTAACTTTCGCTGCCGCACAATATTCCCGCAGTTCCGTCATTGCGAGACGCCAGTGGTCCCTTCGACTTCGCTCCCCCTACGGGGACTTCGCAGGACAGGCTTCTGGCGGCGAAGCAATCCCTCCGACCGGCAAAAACCTTCGAAGTAGAGGGGGTTGCTTCTCAAAGGTCGCAACACTTGCGCCGCACTCCCACTCCGCTTCGCTACGGGGACTTCGTGCGTTCGGTGCAGTGCAGGTGTGACGGATGTACGGTAACAAATTTAATGTTAGCGCGCCAAACCGATGGGGCGGCAGTTCAACTGCCGCCAAAACAGGCCGTCATCCCAGCGCTTTGGCGCGCCAACAATTTAATTCTATGGGACAAAAGCCACCTGTGTCGGGCGCACCAGCAACATGGGGACCTGCAACGGCGGCATTTGCGCCAAATGCGGCGAACTGATCTCGGCATCGTAAATGGACACCCACGGGGAATGGGAGATTTGCAGGTTGGTGACCAGGTCTGTCTGGGCGGAGGCGCGGACATTTCCGTTCACCACGAACAAGCCCATTAAAACAACGACCGGCTTACTGATGCGGTTATCTTCGCGCACATCGTAGTCCAATGGCTCCCGGGAAGGCGGCGCGGGATGGAATCCGATGATGAGCGACACAGGCAAAAGCAACTCGGTATAGGCCAGAGGTTTGATGCCCCCCGCAATGGCTTGAATCCAGTACAACTTATACAGGTGAATATAATCGGGAGCGCTATCCGTGCGAAACCAGGTATTGAGGCGCACGCTGCTCGGCGTCACAACCTCGCCGCGGATCAAGCCGTTTTGGGTATACACCACAACGACAGAGGCTTTTTCTTCGGGACCCAAAGTGTACATGGCAAACGCTCCTGAATGATCTGGATGAATTATATCAAACGTTTCATCTCAGGCAAATTCCAGCCTCAGATTTCCTTCGACATAAAACGAACGCGCTGCGAAAGGCGGATCGTCCGCGCGCATTTGCAGGATTCGACGGAGCAACACCGCCACATCCTCGACGAGGGGTCGGGCCGCCAGTTCGGGTGCGGACAGCCACTCGAGCGTTCCCTCGCGTGAGGGACGCGGCTCGCCTTCGAGGCACTCGCCCGCGAACACGTACAGCCCGACCCCGATTTGCTCGCCCGCGTCCACCGTCAGCGTGCCGACCAGTTTCAGATCCGCGGCCAGCCCGGTCTCCTCCAGCATTTCGCGCCGCGCCGCGGATAGGATATCCTCGCCGCGCTCGACGTGTCCGCCCACGCCATTATATTTTCCCGCCCACAGGCGTTTGGTCGGCGCGCCCTTGAGAAGCAACACCGATTCCCCGCGCCGCAAAAAGATCAGCACGCGGGGAATCAGCATGTAACGTTCGCGGGTGATGCCCTGGTCAGATTGAGGCAATTTTTACCTTTTCAATGATTCTTCACGCAGGCGGCGGATTTGGGCGCGGCAATTTCGCTGTTAAATTTCATTCAGCAATTTCACAAATTCTTCGGTTGTAACGGAAATTTCGCGTAGTATCTCCCGCACCAGCGGGCGGGAAATATCCCTGCCGCCATGATTGGGAAGCGTGGTCGTCCTGCCATCGGGATGGCGATAAAAAACATGGCTTCCTTTTTGGCGGACAGCGGCAAATCCAAGATGCCGCAAGAGTTTATCCATTGTTTTGAAGCCTGTCATTGGCAGTTTGCTCATACCGCAACCTCCACCTGTTGCGTGCCGACAAAACGCAGAACTTCATCCGCAATGCCTGGGTTCTCCTCCAGACAAAGTTCCAATACTTCCTGAAGATTGTGTTGCAGTTCATCCAGCGTTTCCCCCTGGGTGTGCGCGCCTGGAACGTTGGGGATTATTCCAACGTACAGTTTGCTTTCCTCATCATATTCCACAAAAGCGGTATAGACTCTTTTCATGGTCACTCCTTCTGATAATGGCATTACAACAACAAGGCGATCCACGGCGGCCATCATATCGCCCTCTTGCCCGCTCGGGCGTCTCGCGAAGAGTTCGGATGTCCGCTGAATCACGCCACCGTGATACTCTTGTCCAAATACACATCCTGAATGGTGTTGATGAGTTTCACACCCTCCGCCATCGGGCGCTGGAAGGCTTTGCGTCCCACAATGAGGCCCTGCCCGCCGGCGCGCTTGTTGACCACCGCGGTCTGCGCGGCATCC
>Ga0210058_1003958_pt1 | contig 11184 bp, 8 predicted proteins | sample CryGeymeta201511_FD_183979 | JGI IMG/M metagenome (GOLD analysis project Ga0210058, IMG submission 183979) | Groundwater microbial communities from Crystal Geyser aquifers in Utah, USA - Crystal Geyser metaG 2015-11 (SPAdes) (version 2) | ecosystem: Environmental > Aquatic > Deep subsurface >...
CTATACACAAGTGTTTTTATCGGATTCTAACCATTTGGAAAGGTTAGGTATTTTGGTTGCGGGGGTTGGATTTGAACCAACGACCTTCAGGTTATGAGTCATGGCGAACGAACCATGAACAACCCCTCAGAACTTCGCTATACTTCGCATTTTCCGTGGCTTGCAGCCCCCTCGCCCAGAACGTCCCTACGCCGGATTTCGCACTTAACCGCAGCAAACCCTTCCCTCTTGCTTCCACTACGCTTCCACATCGCCAAAGGAGGATGTTCCGGTAGCGTTTCAATCAAAGTGAGATCGGGAGAAACCCGAGGCCTATGTCTCGGGCTCCTTCTCGACATAGGCGGACCAACTGGCGCGCGCGGCGCCACGGTGGTCTGTGCCTTCACGCAAAGACATTGATGCCTGAAGAACCATTTCCTTACGCGTCCGCTCGGTCCAACGTCGCCCGGCGCGGCTGCGGATCAGTTCGAGTTCAGCGATCATCTCCGCCCCGCCCGGCAAGTCTAGGGCATACCGCTCAAAGTGCTTGATCTCACGGGAGAGGTATTTCTCGGCCTCATCGCCCTCGGCATCACGATTGAGGAGTGCTGCGTAGCGCACGACATGGGCGTGCCAGGCGCGCGCGGCGGCCAGTGACCGCTCGACATCGCGGGGTTGGGCGCTGTTCTCGCTGCCGCGTGCAAAGGCAAGTCCACAGTCAATCGGGGCGGCACGAAGTCGGTCGCCGGTAGCACTGTAAATGGCCGTAGCGGAAACTCTGACTTCGAGATTGGTCGCGAGCTGACCCGAAGGGCAGATCAGCCGAACAACGGCGGTTCGCGCCAAGCCAGCGGAAAGGCCCCCCAAGGGGAGTGTCACCTGCCCAGCGGTGATTTCCGCACCCGAGATCCCCAGAGGTTCGGCACGGACACCTGCAGGCAGGTCCAGCACCAACAGTGCGCCGTCGGCGAGCTGAGCCATGGCCTCACCGATCTCGCCGAGCAGGACGTCGCCGATCTCGTCTGTGCGCTCCGCGTCGTGAAGGCGGCCGCCACCGTTTTCGGCTATTGCCGCAAGTAGTGCCTCGTCATAGCCGTCACCGATGCCGACGGTAGATGTCACAACGCCCCGCTTGCGCAGTTCGCCCGCGTGATGGGCCAGTGCCTCGACATCGGTAATGCCTTCGTTCGCCTGGCCATCACTCAGGATGACCACGCGCGGGGTCAGGCTCGCGTCGCGTTCGGCAGCTTCTGCCGCAGCGTCGGCTGCAGCAAACCAGCCTCCAGACAGGTTCGTCATGCCACGGGTGCTGAGTTCGCCGAGCGCCGAGCGCGCTTTTCGCTTGCCTGCGTCATCCATCGCCGCCGCCTTCAGATGGGTTACGACATCCGAGGCGAAGGAGACGACCGTCAAACGATCGCGGGAGTTCAAACGATCCAGCAGCCCCAGAGAAGCCAGTTTTGCAGCCTCGAGCTTGCCGCCAGACATCGACCCACTCGCGTCGATCGACAGGGCAATGTTGAGAGGGCCGCGCTCGACCCGGCTTTGCAATTCGGCGGTTTGCACCTCCAGCTTCGCCACAAGGTAGCGGACAGACCCACCTTCGGCCCAGACTAGGTTGCGGTCAAATCCGGCTGTCAGCAAAATTTCACTTGTCGTCATGGGAAAGTCCTCCGGTGAGAATGGCACGAATGAGATCAGCGACGCGTTCCAGCATGGCGCGGTCGCGTGGCGAAATTTCACCCCGCACCGACAGTTCTAGATCCGGGGTGATCGGGATGTGATAGCGGTTGGTGCCGCGCAGGCGTTTGACCGCCGGAACCCGCGCTGAAGCCTCAAGAACAGCCAGAAGGGCGTCGATCCCCGCCGCGTCGGGCTGAGGGTCGGCAGCTGACCTGCTTTCAATCGGCGACGACATCCTCATTTTAGCAACTGGTTCTTCAAGCTGTCGTGGCGCGGGATCGCGCAGTTGGGCCAAATAGGCCCGAGCGGAAGATGGACCCTGCAGAGATACGGTTCTGCCGGCAGCGACGAGGCCCTGTGCCTCCTCGGCCAGTTGCCGGATATCGCGGTCATCTGCCGACAGCAGTCGGCCACGAATTGCGGTGCGGGGCAGACCATGGATTTCCCGCAGGGCCCGGACCGCCATCGCCCGGTCAACATTGGCACGTGGATACAAGGCCCCTCGCCCGACCTTCAATGGCGCGGACAACAGCCCGTCTGCCACCCACGAGCGCAACGTACGCCGTTCCACTCCCGTCAGGTCGCTCATGTCATCAAGGGAAATATCATCATCCATGACGCACATCTATATGCGACATATATCAATGTCAAGATGACGCATTAATTGACTAATGAGCCGTCAAAAGCCACTCCCTGTCGGCTGCACAATCATCCCGGCCAGTCGGCGTCCGTTGCGTCACGCGAAGTGACCCCAAAAGCCGGACTTGCGGCCATGGTCCCGGCGCAAGCGGGCGACATAGTTCGCATGAGGTTCGACCGTCCCGAAGTCCTCGATCTGGCTGGCCAGCGCATCGCATTCGGCCAGGTGCCGCGCCGCATGTTGGTAACGGCTGGATTTCCCGGCATTCAACGTGAAGTCGATCATCGCCCGCAGGGCCAGTGTGGCTGCCAAGGGGTGACGCGCTGATAATGCCTCGGCGGCCGGAGTCAGGATCTCATAGTGATTGCCGTCCAGCTCGGTGAACCGCTGCTTAACCAGCTGTGAAGCCCGGTCCAAGGCGGGCCAGAGGATCAGGAAATGCAGCGCCGACAGGCTGCCGGAATAGACCATCACATAGGCCATGGCCCGTTCCTCGGCGTCGATATCCTCAAAATCGGGAAGCCGTTTCAGAAAGGTGCGCAGGTAGTCAGGCGAGAGATCGCGCTCGAAACAGGCCCAGCGGAAAGCCTGCGCCTCGTCGTTGCGGTCAAGCGCCTCCAACACTTCGAGGCGGGCATCCTGCCATTCGCGCGGAATCCAGCGGCTCTTGTCCACCTCGGCCCGCTCGATGAAGCCGAGCGCATCCTCTGCCCTGCCTGCGGCCAACAAGCGGGCAGCAATGTCGGCGGCGATCTTTGGCACCTTGCGCGTGGCGGGATCGTATTGGGCGATGAACGCGTCCACGTCGCCCATCGCGTCGGCGATGTCCTTCAGCGCCATCCGCACCAGGCTTTGCCGAGCCCGTTCTTCCATCTGGTGCGCATAGGTGGCCCCCCCGCTGCCATAGCCCACCGCCTCCCATTGACCCTTCGGCGGCACAGGAACCGGTGTCGCCGCCAGCGCCTCGATCCGCGCTTTGAGATGGGCGAGCCCCTCGGTTCCCAGCGCAGGGGTCAAGATGGCGATCAGGCCGTCATACTGGCCATAGCCGTTGTCGCGCAAAGCCTCGACTGCCGCATCGGCCAACGCCTTGGGCGGCGTTCCGGCTGCAACTGCGATCTCACCCAGCAGCGCGCAGGCATCGTGAAACACGCCAATGACGATGCCGCTGCTGTCATCGCACCGCTCGAACAGCGGTGTGGCGACCTGCATGAAGCGCCAGACCAGCGCCAGCCCTTCGGCAGGGTCGGCGGGTGCGATCTGTTCGCGGATCGCCCGAAGCTGGCTTTCCAGATCGGTGACCAGCGGCTTGCGGTTCTGCCAGTTCACGAAACTGCGCGCCCGCGCGATGCTGGTCAGCCGTTTGGCCACCTCGCGCCCCGCCTCCTTCGGGCTTTGCGCCCCCGCCAGTTCCAGCCGCAGCCGCCGCTTGGCCAGAGCAGAGCCGGTGCTGATCTCAATCAGCAGTTCAGCCAGACGCGCGGCGCCCAGCGTCTCGAGGTTCTTTACGTTAAGGGTCGTCTTCGATGCCATGGGAAATCCGTATCAATTTTGAACCACAATAACAGCGGCATGCGACGAACGAAACACCGGCACTGATTCGACACCAAGACCGGCCTGGGGTCATCCCAAGAAATCTTGGCCGTTCCAACTGCTACGCAGATTTTCCTTTTATTACGCAATTTCAATGTGTTCGTTGACTGTGCGCGGATGATGCCCACTGTAGGGGTCAACCATCATCACCGCGCAGGATCGCTCATGCCAAAACTGACCAAACGCACCATCGACGCGACCGAGCCGCAGGCGACGGAATTCTTCCTCTGGGACGAGGGCATTCCCGGCTTCGGGCTGCGGGTGATGCCCAGCGGGCGCAAAAGCTTCGTCGTCCAGTATCGCGCAGGGCGACGTCCGCGCCGGATGAGCCTCGGGCCCAGCACCGTTCTGACCTGCGATCAGGCGCGCACCCGGGCAATCACGATCATTTCCGCCGTCAAGAACGGCGATGACCCAGCCGCCGATCGCGCCGCCAAGCGCAACGCCGCCACGGTCGCCGATCTGGCGGAACGCTTCGACAAGGAGCATATCGCGGTGCGTCTCAAAGCCAGCACGGCGAAGGAATATCGCAGCAATCTCAAGCGCTTCATTCTGCCCGCACTGGGACGTCTGGCGGTGCCGGAAATCACCCGCGCCGACGTGGCGAAGTTTCACCACGATCTGCGCCACATCCCCTATCAGGCAAACCGTTGCCTTGAGGTGGTGTCCAAGATGTTCGTGCTGGCCGAGATGTGGGGGCTGAGGCCCGACGGGTCGAACCCGCGCAAGCACATCCGGAAATACCCTGAAGAAAAGCGCGAGCGGTTCCTCAGCGCCGCCGAGCTGCGCCGGATCGGTGAAGTGCTGCGGGAAATGGAAAGCGAGCGAATCGAGTTGCCCTCCGCCATTCTGGCGGCGCGGCTGCTGATCCTGACAGGCTGCCGTCTTGGCGAAATCATGACGCTGAAGTGGGCCTACGTCGATTTCGAGGAACGCGTTCTTCGCCTGCCCGATTCCAAAACCGGCAAGAAGATCGTCCATCTCGGCACCCCCGCAGTCGAATACCTGCAAGGTGCCCCACGCATCGACGGCAATCCTTGGGTCATCACCGGCACCCTGCCTGGCAAGCCGCTCAGCGACCTGCAGCCGTTCTGGCAACGCGTCCGAGCCCGTGCCGGGCTCAAGGATGTCCGGATCCACGACCTGCGCCACACTTTTGCGTCAACCGCCGTCGCATCCGGCCAGGGACTGCCGATGATTGGAAAACTCCTCGGCCACACACAGGTGCAGACGACCGCCCGATACGCGCATCTCGCAGCGGAGCCGGTGAAGATGGCCGCCGACTCGGTGGCACAGAACCTGCGCGAGGCGCTCGGATAGTTGCGCGCACTCACTACCCTTTTCGATTGATCCCCCGACAACTCGCGCCTACAGTCGAAGAAAGCCCAGAAAATGGGCGCGCATAATTTTCATGCGCATCGCTCGATGACGGGAGAGCTTGGTGAGCAACGACAGGTCGGAGCTTCGTTGGGGGGTCGAGCAGAGGCTCGAGTTCATCGAGTTCCGCCTGTTCTGGGAGGGGCATGTGAACCGCAGCGATGTCATGGAACAGTTCGGGCTGTCGGTGAACCAGGCGTCCGCCGACCTGAACCGGTACGTTGGCTTCGCCCCGGACAATATGGCTTACGACCGAAGCGCACGGACTTATGTTCGCGGAGCTGGTTTCAGGCCTGTGTTCGATAAGCTCGATGCCGGGCGTTACCTAGCGCAGTTGCGCTCGGTCGCCGATGGCATTCTCGATCATGACGACTGCTGGATTCCTGACCTGCCGAACTTCGATTCAGCACCAACCCCGGCGCGCGGTGTCGATCCCGTAACCCTTCGGTCGGTCGTCGACGCCATCCGCCGCTCCGAGGCGATCGAGATCCAGTATCAGTCACTGTCGCGCCCCGAACCGACTTGGCGCTGGATCGCGCCACACGCCATCGCATTTGACGGATTCCGCTGGCATGCCCGGGCTTTCTGCCTGACCGACAAAGCCTTCAAGGACTTCCTGCTATCCCGGATGCTCGAAATTCGCGGGTCGCGGGAGAGCGACGTACCTGCTCAGGACGACCGTGACTGGAACACCGAGGTCGCGCTGGAGATCGGGCCGCACCCCGCCCTTTCCGAAACCCAGGCCAAGGTCATCGCGCTCGATTACGGGATGCGAGGTGGCAAGGCGCAGATCAGGGTTCGGCGTGCACTGCTCTACTATGCTCTGAGGCGTCTCGGGCTCGATACGGATCCGAGCGCAAGGAGGCCGCAGGATCAGCAAATCGTGCTTCTGAACCTGGGTGAAATTGCTCGGCAAAGCAGGGGCACAGCAGCGTGATGCACAAAATGCATCAGCCCTACAAGATGTCCTTCGCTGTTGGGGGACTGCTCCTGAACGAAAGCGTCCAAGTGGCTCGACTGCACAGATCATCGGAGACTTGGGAGGTCACCTTGCAGCGGGCACTTGAAGTAGGTGTCACGTCCTTACCCAAGGCGGCATCTCGCCGCCGCACACTTCGGGAAATCGTGAACCGAGTTTCGACCCTAAGCACCGTCGAACTCGATTTTCTGGTGGAGGAGGCGGATCGCAACGATCAGCAAGCCTTGCTGTGGCTAGCGACCTGCAGAGCGTATCGCTTTGTGCGCGAGTTCGCGACGGAAGTGTTGCGCGAGCGGTATCTGTCGTTCCAGTTCGATCTGCCCCTTGAGAGCTTCGACATCTTGTTTGCAGCCAAAGCGGAGTGGGATGATGGGGTTGCGGGTATCAGCCCTTCGACCAGAGCAAAGTTGCGGCAAGTTTTGTTTCGGATGATGCGCGAAGCGAATGTCATCTCGGACGACAACCGGATCCTATCCGCCTATGTCTCGCCCCGGTTCAAGGCCATCGTAGAGGCGAATAGCCCGCAGGATCTTGTGCTGTTTCCCGGGCTTGCCCGTGATGGAGGTGATTCGTGAGCAGGCCAACCAGTCGCAAAGCGCGCGCAGAGCATTTATTCAAGGTTGTCACCAGCCAGCGGTTCCTGAACAAGCAGGGCCTCGGCAACGAAGTGCCGTTTTTCATCTGCCCATATCCCGCCGAGGAGGGTCTCTCGATGGACGAGGATCGGCGTGATCTGGTCACCCGGATTACTAATGCCGGTGTCGCCGTCCTGGACCTCAGCCTGTACGACCTGTCTCTCGGCATCCTCGAAGAACGAAGCATCCTGGATCAGGTCCTCGAGATTGAACCGGTTACCGACAAGGCCGAGATCCGAGAGCTTCTGCAGTCGGTGTTGGATCCCAAGGGCAATCTGATCCCGAAGATCGGAGAAGCTATAGCGGCGACACCGCACGACGTCATTTTCCTGTCGGGCGTTGGCGAGGTCTACCCCTACATCCGGTCCCATAACGTGCTCAATAACCTGCAAAGCACGGCCAAGGACAAGCCGACCGTTCTGTTCTTTCCGGGCAGTTACACCCATGCGCTTGCTACAGGGGCCTCGCTCGATCTCTTCGGGCGCCTGCACGATGACAAGTACTACCGGGCCTTCAACATCTTGAACTACGAGGTTTGATCCGATGACGATTTCGATGCGCGACATTTTTGAAAAGCCCGTCGACCGCGCCATTGATGGCGTCATCAAGGCTGACGATGAGACGAGCCTGCGGGTCGAACTCGACGAATATGTCATCACCAGCGAAATCGGGCTACGGCTGGAACATTTCCTCGAGGCCTACAACAACTACAAGACCGCGAATGGTGTCTGGATTTCCGGCTTTTTTGGTTCGGGCAAGTCGCATCTTTTGAAGATGCTGGCCTTGCTGCTGGAGAACCGCGAGGTCGATGGTGTCAGGGCCTTCGACATCTTCGCTGAGAAGCTGAAGGACGAGCCCATGCTGGCCGGTGCCTTGCGCAAGGCTGTGTCGATCCCCTCGAAGTCAATCCTGTTCAACATCGACCAGAAGGCCGATGTGATCTCGAAAACGGACGTCGATGCCCTGTTGTCTGTGTTCCAAAAGGTCTTCGACGAAATGTGCGGCTACTTTGGCAAGCAGCCACATATCGCACAATTCGAGCGGCAGTTGGATGAACGCGGGCAGTTTGGGGCCTTCAAGGCGGCGTTTCAGGAAATCTCCGGAAAGCCCTGGGAGACGCGCGGCCGTGAAGAGGCGCTGCTTGAGATGCGCAGCATTGCCGAAGCTTTTGCACGGGCGACAGGCTCTGATCTTGCTGATGCCAAAGACATTCTCTCACAGTACCGCAAGGACACACGGGTTTCGATCGAGGATTTCGCCAACATGGTGAAGGCCTGGATCGACCGACAGATCCCGAACTTCCGTTTGAATTTTTTTGTTGATGAGGTCGGCCAGTACATTGCTGACAACGTCAAGCTGATGACAAACCTGCAGACCATTGCTGAAAGCCTGAACACGAAGTGCAAAGGTCAGGCTTGGCTCATCGTCACAGCGCAGCAGGCGATCACCGAAGTTGTCGGTGATCTGACAGCGCAGCAGGAAAACGACTTCTCCAAAATCCAGGCTCGGTTCAGCAACCGCATGCCCTTGAACTCGGCCGATGTGGCTGAGGTCATTCAAAAGCGCCTGTTGTCGAAAACAGACGCGGCCGAAATCATGCTGGGCAACCTGCACGATAAGGAAGAGAACAATCTAAAGACCTTGTTCGACTTTGCGGATGGCTCGATCAGGTTGAAGAACTACCGGGACCGCAAGCATTTCATCGCAAGCTACCCGTTCCCCCCCTATCAATACACGCTCTTCCAGATGGCGATCGTCTCGCTTTCACAGCATAACGCGTTCGAAGGTAAGCACAGCTCGGTCGGAGAGCGCTCGATGCTGGGCGTGTTCCAAGAGGTGACAAAATCCATGGCGGACCGCCCGGTCGGAGGCCTTTCCACCTTCGATCTGATGTTTGAGGGCATCCGCACGGCGCTGAAATCCGCAGTGCAGCAGTCGATCCAGATTGCCGAGAAAAACTTGGATGATGCCTTTGCGGTTCGGGTGCTGAAGGCGTTATTTCTTGTCAAATACGTCAAGGAATTCAAGCCGACGGTCCGCAATATCAGCATTCTGCTGCTGGCGGAATTCGATGCTGATCAGGGGGGGCAGCGCCGCAAGATCGAGGAGGCTTTGAGCCTTCTGGAGCGCAACACTTATATTCAGCGCAATGGTGAGATCTATGAATTCCTGACCAACGAGGAGAAGGACGTCGAAGCCGAGATCAAGACGCTTGATGTCGATCCGACCGAGATCAACAAGGAGATGGAAACCCTCGCGTTCGACATGATCCTGCGCCACCGCAAGATCAAGCATCTGGCGACGGGCTATGAATATGCTTTCAGCCGCAAGCTCGACGACCATCTGATGGGGCGGGAATACGAGCTGTCAATCAACATCATCAGCCCCTTCAATGACGACGCTGCGGCACCTGACGCCGTGCGCATGCGCAATATGGGGCGCGAAGAACTGGCCATCGTGCTGCAGCCGGATGTCCGTTTTATCCGGGACCTGACTCTGTTTCGGCAGACCGATAAGTTCATCCGGCAATCGCGCAGTGGCTCGCCGCAGCCTGATCGTGAACGGATCATCACGGAAAAGGGTGAGCAGAATGGGCGCCGTGCGAAAGACCTTGAGCTGCGGCTGCGCAAGCTGATGGCGGCCGCACGTCTTTTCGTCCGCGGCGATGAACTCGATATCGGCGGTGACGAGCCGCAGGACCGCGTCGTGAAGGCGTTCCAAGCCCTCATCGACAAGGTCTATGTCAACCTGCCGATGCTGCGCGGGGTGAGTTATGTCGAAGCTGATATCGCCAAGGCTGCCAACCCGACCGGCGGTCTGTTCGGAGATACCGGCACCGGCCTGACCGAGGCCGAGCAGGATGTTCTGAACCACGTTCAGGCGCAGTTCCGCACAGGGGTAAAGGTCTCGGCCAAGTATCTGACCGAGCGCTTCGGTGCAAAGCCCTATGGCTGGCCGACAGTGGCGACACTGTGCCTTGCAGGCAGCCTTTCCGGAAAAGGCAAGTGTGAGGCCCGGTCAGATGGCACTCCGCTGGAAGGAGCCGAACTGGCCCAGGCACTGAACAACAGCCACATGCTGGGCAATATCCTTCTGACCCCGCAGCTGGAGTTCAAGTCGTCGCAGATCCGCGCCGCGAAGGACCTGTACACAGAGCTGTTCGGCCTGCCCGCCGACGGCTCGGATGCGCGGGTTCTGGGTGGTGAATGGGCCGAGAGCATTCGCAAGCTCGCCGACGAGCTCAGCCAACACGTCACCGAAACGCACCGGTATCCGTTCCTCGCGGCTCTCGAGCCGTTTCGCGATCAGATCGTCGCCATGACGGGCAAGCCCGCCACCTGGTACATCACCGAACCGGTGAACCAGGAAAATGCGCTGCTCGATGCCAAGGGGGACATCCTCGACAAGATCCGCAGCTTCATGGGCGGGGCGCAGCGCGAAATCTATGACGACGTCCGCGACTTCCTGCAGACGCAAGAGGCCAACATCGGCTACGTCGATGCCGCTGCAGGGGAAAAGCTGCGTGCCGCATTGCGCGATCCCGATTGCTACAAGGGCAGCGTCATCCAGTCCTTGAAATCCGATCTCTACGCCCTGAAGGACAAGGTCGAACTCGACGTGCTCAAGGAACGCAAGGCGGTGATCGCGGCGGTGGATGAATGCGCCGACAAGGTCGCCCGGACGGCCGAGTTTCTGGCCCTCACCCCCGAACAGCAAGACAAGATCCGCCACAGCCTTGACACCCACAAGGCCGGGCTGGACACGGTCACGATGATCCCGATCCTGCGCGACCGGGCGAATGGCGCGCGCTCCAGCCTGATGCAGCGGATGCTGGCGGATATCGCGCGCATGGCACGGCCCGCCGCTCTGGCACCGGCCACCCCGGGCTTGAACGACCGGCACGCTCCGGACCCCAAGCCCCCCACCTACATCAACGCCGCCGACATCAAGGTCGCTTACCCCAAGCCCTACCTGGCCGAAGAGGCCGATGTTGACCAATACGTGAATGAGCTGCGCAAGACCCTGATGGCCGCGATTCAGCAGGGCAAGAAGGTGATCGTCTGATGGATACCAATGCCCTGAAGAAGTTTGCCCAAGCCGCGCGCAACCTTCTGTTGGGTCAGGTCACCGCGAAACTGGCGGTCGTCATTGACCCGGCCTCGCCCGCGCGCCGCGAACATCCTGCGGCGTTGAAGAACCTCGACGCCGCCATTGCGCAGCACGGCAAGACCCAGGTCATCGAACAAATCGCCTATACCTGGTTCAACCGCTTCACGGCTTTGCGCTTCATGGATGTG
>Ga0210058_1003961_pt1 | contig 11180 bp, 10 predicted proteins | sample CryGeymeta201511_FD_183979 | JGI IMG/M metagenome (GOLD analysis project Ga0210058, IMG submission 183979) | Groundwater microbial communities from Crystal Geyser aquifers in Utah, USA - Crystal Geyser metaG 2015-11 (SPAdes) (version 2) | ecosystem: Environmental > Aquatic > Deep subsurface >...
GCCGACGAAGCGGCCTTCCAGCGCGCCCTCGCCCCGGGCGAATTCCTCCTGCTGGACGCCGCCTGCGAATCCAACCGCTCCATCGCGCGGACGTTGGAGGCGGATGCCGCGCCCGAGACCTGGTTCCACCTCCCGCCTCACGCGGATACTTCGACTTCGCTCAGTACAGGCGATGAGGCGGGTTCCGTTACCTCGGGCGAAGACCCCCTGCTGGTGGCCGTCCCGCTCTCGATCAAGAACGACCTCTTCGGCGCGCTGGTGATCGAGGAGTCCCCTGGCGGACTCCGCTTCCGCTCGCGCCGAATCGAGATCATCAGCGGCATCGCGCAACAGGCCGCGCTCGCCATTCAGAACGACCGCCTGCAAAAAGAGATGGTGTCGCGCGAACGCCTCGAGACCGAAGTCCAACTTGCCCGCCAGATCCAAAAGACCTTCCTGCCCGAGGCCTTGCCGACTCATCCGCACTGGCAACTCTCCGCGCGCTGGCGGACGGCGCGCCAGGTGGGCGGCGATTTCTACGATGTGATCGAACTTCCGAATGACCGCCTCGGTCTCTTCATCGCGGATGTGGCCGATAAGGGCATGCCCGCCGCCTTGTTCATGGCGCTGACGCGCACTCTCGTCCACGCCGCGGTCAAGGAGACCTCCTCGCCTGCCGAAGCATTGCGCCGCGTCAACGAATTGCTCCTGCCTGACACAAAACAGGGCATGTTCGTCACCGCCGTCTACGCGGTGCTGGATTTGAACACAGGCGAGATGACCTACGCCAACGCGGGACACAACCCTCCGCTCTGGGTGCGACGCGACTCCCTCGAAAAATTGACGCGCACGGGCGTGGCGCTCGGCGCCTCCGAAGACGCGCACATGACCGAGCGCACGATCCAACTCGCGCAGGGGGAGTCGCTCCTGCTCTACACCGACGGCCTGACCGAAGCCTTCAACCTCGAAGGCGACATGTTCGGCGAGGAGCGTCTCCTGCGCGCCCTCGGCTGGCAGGCGTCTGCCTCCGCGGACGATATGATCAAAATGGTCGAATCCGCCCTCGATGATTTCGCGGGCGCCGCGCCCCCCTCGGATGATCTCACCATGCTGGCGGTGCGGAGAGTCTAGAATTTCGGGCCCAGTTTTTTAATTCGCGCTCCAGATGGAGTAAAATTGCATTGTGAAAATCTACCTTGATACCAGCGTCTACAATCGTCCGTTCGATGATCAGACCCAGCCGCGAATTTGGTTGGAAACGCTGGCGCTGGCAATTATTCTACAATATGTGGAGGCTGGCGAAGCGACACTTATCAATTCATCTGTTCTGGAATACGAGAATAGTCGCAATCCGTTTTCAGTGCGGCAGGATTGGATGGCAAAATGCCTGAAACTGGCAACGGAATATCGGCGTGTGGATGAGTTGATACGCCAGCGTGCGGAGAATTTGGGGAAGCATGGTTTGAAAGCAATGGATGCCCTCCACGTTTCCTGCGCCGAAGCAACGGACGCAGATTTTTTCCTTACATGTGACAAACGTTTATTGAACAAGCAAAAGCACATCAAAGTTAAATCCATGAACCCGCTTGATTTTGTTCAAAAGAAAATTGGAGAAGCACCATGACCATTCACGTTCCCAGTGAAAGACAGGTAATGCAGGAAGCCGCGCGGGTCATCATGCGTCACATGAGTCCTGCCAAAGCCACGCGCTTCTGGGCCTCCTGGCAGGCGGGCGAGGGGGATTATCTTGCAATCCGCGAACAACTCTTTGCGAAGGAAACGGTTGCGTCTCTTTACAGGCAAATCGAGGAATTCCAGAAAAAGAAGCCGAAAAAGTAGTTTCCTCGGAGCCGTGAGGTTCCAATACCTGCGTCAATGATTTACATCCTTTTTACATCCCCGCCACACTCCCCTAACCTGGCAAACTTACACTGACAGCATCAACAACCAAGGAGGTTGACCCATGAAAACGATGCTGTTTAAAAAAATGACTTTGGCCGCGCTGGTGTTTGCCCTCATCCTGGCCGCGTTCCCGTTGACAGGTGTCTTCGCCGCAGGGCAGGCCGATCCGCCTACGCCGACCCCGCCCGCGGACGGATATCCCCGGCTGGAGAAAGCCTGGGCGCGCATGAATCACCGCTACGAGCGCACCGGCAAGTTCTTCGACAAATCCGATGAACTCGCGGACAAGGCCGACAGGATGATCGAGCGCCTCAAGGAAGCGGGCGAGCCGACCGCCGAATTGGAAGCCGCGCTCGCGGCCTACCAGGAGGCGGTCAAGCAGGCGCAACCGATCTACGAGTCCTGCAAGGGAATCATCGCCTCGCACAGGGGCTTCGACTCCGACGGCAAAGTGACCGACCCCGCGCAGGCCATCCAGACCATCGGAGACTTGGGCTCCAAGTTGATGGAAGTCCACGAGGCCATGAACGGCACGGCCAGGGACCTGGTCGAGCTGATGAAATCCATCCGCGACGCGCACAAGCCCGCCACCCCTGCCGCCGAATCGTAACCCTCGGCATCCACTCTGTTACCTCTCCTCTCCCGATTCTTCGGGAGGGGAGAGTTTCTTATTTTGCCAATTACCAATTACCAATTACCAATTACCAATTACCAATTACCAATTACTTACTATCCAACTACCCAAACTTCGCTTAGAATCATCCCATCCCAAAAAACAGCGAGGTCACATGTCCACTTCCGAAGGCAGGCAAGTCATTTCCACCCCCAACGCGCCCAAAGCCATTGGCCCGTATTCCCAGGCCATCCGCGCCGGGGACTTCATCTTCACCGCCGGGCAGGCTGGGCTGGACCCGTCCACGATGGAAATCGTCACGGGCGGAGTCGAAGCGGAGACCCGTCAGGCGCTGACCAACCTCAAGCACGTCCTGGAAGCCGCCGGTTCCGGATTAAATCGCGTGGTCAAGACCACCGTCTTTCTCACCGACATGGCAAACTTCGCGGCCATGAACGCAATCTATGCCGAATTCTTCGCGGAGAATTTCCCCGCCCGAAGCACCGTCGCGGCGGCAGGCCTGCCCAAAGGCGCGCTGGTGGAGATCGAAGCGATCGCGCTGATTGCCTGACGCTAAGATCGTAATTGGTAAGGAGCATAATCCCGAAGGGATGGCATGATTGTAACGGATGACCGCCCTGGGCCATAATCCCGAAGGGATGACATAATTCGGCGGACACGAAGCGTGCCACCCCTTCGGGGTTGTGGATGAACAACGTCACGATCTACAATCCTTTCACCCCTTCGGGGTTGGGAATCATGGTTATAAATTATTCCAGCTCATTTGCCTGGCACTGTGCCGAAGGCACGAAGGCGCGCAGGCACACGTGAAACACACCCAAATGATAATTACCACTTACCAATTACCAATTACCACTTACCATTTCCCATGCCCACCGACCTCATCCTCCTCGTAGACGACGAACCCTCCATCCTGCAACTCGCGCAGATGTATTTGGAGCGTGAGGGCTTTCGCGTCAAGACCGCCTCGGATGGCGAGGCCGCGCTAGAAACGGTGAGCGCGCTTTGCCCCGCGCTGATCGTGCTGGACGTGATGCTCCCCAAATTGGACGGCTTCGAAGTCTGCAAACGCCTGCGCCAGCGTGACGATCCCGCCGCCATCCTCATGCTCACCGCCCGCGACGAGGACATTGACAAGATCCTCGGCCTCGAACTCGGCGCGGACGATTACCTGACCAAGCCCTTCAACCCGCGCGAACTGGTGGCGCGCGTCAAAGCGATTTTGCGGCGCGGCCGCGAAGCGCGGAGCGTGAAAGCGGGCCCCGCGCCGCTTCAACTCGCGGACCTGGTGATTGATCCTGCCAGCCGCGAAGTCCGCCTCGGTGAGCGTACCCTCGACCTCCGCGCCCAGGAATTTGACCTGCTCCTCACCCTGGCGCAAGCGCGCGGCCGCGTCTTGACGCGCGAGCAACTGCTCCAGCAAGCCTGGGGCTTCGATTTCTACGGCCAGACCCGCACGGTGGATGTCCACGTGGCGCATCTGCGGAAAAAACTGGAAGGCAGTTCAGTGAAGATCGAAACCATTACTGGCATCGGTTATAAGTTGGTGGTGGGTTGAAGTATACAGGTAGACAGGTTGACAGGCACATACGGAACACGGAACATCGCGAAGCATCCCTGTGGGATGCAACACGTACCACGCAACACGCGCCTCCCATCTCGCAATTACCAATTACCAATTACCAATTACCAATTACCAATTACCAATTACCAATTACCAATTACCAATTACCAATTACCAATTACCAATTACCAATCGCAAATCGAATGTCCTCCCTCCGCTCCCGCCTCTGGTTGAGTTATGCCTTTCTCGTCGTCACGGCTCTTTCCGTGGTGGCGCTTGTCTTGTTGATCTATCTCATTCGCAACCCGCTGGCCTACCGTCAGACGCTGGAGCGCATCCATGCCGCGGAGAAATTGATCCTCAAACGCCCCGCAGAATTCATCAACGGCACGGGTCTCGATATGCCCGAAGAGCACGGGACTACTCGACCACCGAGCCTGCTCGACCGTACCGCCCAACTCTTCGACGTGCGCGTGGCGGTCTATTCGCAACAGGGGACTCTGTTGCGCGACACGGGCGACGCGGCGGTTGCCTTGTCCCTGCCGGGGGAGGGCTTCCTTCGGCGCAGGCTGCCCATCACGCGCGACGCGCAGGGACGCGCCTGGCTGGTTTCGCAGGCGACGCTGGAGGACGGCCGCATCCTGCTGGTCGCCGCGCCGCGCCCGCGGGTGGCGGGACTGTCGCTGTTCGCGGACGAACTCCTGCCGCTGTTTTTGCAGGGCGGAGTGGTCGCGTTGCTACTGTCGCTTTTGGCGGCCTTCCTGATCGCGCGCTGGATCGCCGACCCGTTGCAGGACATGCTGGCGGCGGCGCGCGCGCTCCCCTCGGCGGAGGCAAAACCCGTCGAGCCGCGCGGCCCGCGCGAGGTCCAGGATGTGATGCGGGCGTTCAATTCGATGGTGGGACGCGTGCAGGCCAGCCAGTCGTCCCAGCGCGAATTCGTCGCCAACGTCTCGCACGAGTTGAAAACGCCGCTCACATCCATCCAGGGATTCGCGCAGGCGATTTTGGACGGGACGGCGGATTCGCCCGAAGCGCGCCGGCAGGCCGCCGAGGTGATCTATAACGAGTCGGGGCGGATGCACCGCCTGGCGCTCGACCTGCTCGACCTGGCGCGGCTGGACGCGGGCACCGCCGACCTGGCGATGTCGCCGCTGGACCTGGCCGTCCTGCTGAACGCGATGGTCGAGAAGTTCGCGCCGCTGGCGGCTCGCGCGGGAGTGGCGGTGGGCGCGCAGTTCGGGGCGTTGCCCCCGCTGACGGGCGACGGCGACCGCCTGGCGCAAGTGTTCACTAATTTGGTGGACAACGCGCTCAAGTTCACGCCCTCTGGCGGGCAGGTGACTTTGGCCGCGCAGTCCGACGGCGCGGAAATTTTGATCGAGGTGCGCGACACGGGCCGGGGGATTTCGCCCGAAGCCTTGCCGCACGTGTTTGACCGCTTTTACCAGGAGGATGTTTCCCGGGCGCATAGGGAGCGCCGGGGAGCGGGGCTGGGGCTGGCGATCGCGCGGGAGATTGTGGCCGCGCACGGTGGTAGAATAAGCGTCCGCAGTCAGGTGGGGCAGGGGACGGTTTTCACTGTCCGCCTCCCGCTGGCGCAGGTTTGACGGAAACACGGAAACAGGTAGACAGGCACACAAGTACACAAGTACACAAGTACACAAGTACACAAGTACACAGGTGAGTCCACTGCAAAAAGGTCTTCAAACACAAAGGACACGAAGTACACAAAGGAATTCCGAAAGGATCAATGTAGAATCTTGAAGTTCCGCGCAGAAATTTCTCAGTAAACTTCGTGCCCTTGTGTCCGGTGTCACCACACTTAAGCGTGGTGGCTGGTGTTAGTCTCAAAACTATCCGCGAATTTACGCTAATCTGCGCTAATCAAAGGCAGCCAACTCAAAAATCGCCCAAAAATTAGCGGAAATTCGCGCAGATTAGCGGAGAAAAAACTGACCACGTTTAAGTGCAGTCCTACCTTGTGTCCTTTGTGGTGAGAAAATGTTTTTTCAGTGCAGTCACAGGTATACACGGAAACACGCAGCACGCAACACGCAGCACGCAACACGCAACACGTAACACGTAACACGCAACACGCAACACGTATTGCGTAACAACATGGAGCAGACATGATGCGGTTGACCAATGGAAGCCGTGTGGTGATCGTAGGCGGAGGCCCGGCAGGCAGTTTTGCCGCGCTGCACCTGGTTCGGTTTGCCGGGGAGGCCGGTTTGACGCTGGACGTGCGCATCCTGAAGCCGCGCGACTTTTCCCGTCCCGGCCCTGGCGGATGCAATAAATGCGCCGGAATCATCTCCTCCGCGCTGGCGCGGGATTTACAGACCCTGGGGCTGAACCTGCCCGCTGAAATCATCCAGGCGGAATTGGATACTTACATCCTTCACCTGGGCGGGACGGAGTTGCCAATCCATCGCCCAGACTCCGAGCGGCGCATGATGAGCGTTTACCGCGGCGGCGGCCCCCGCTTGGGCGCCCCGCCTCTCCCGAATTCATTTGACGGCTGGCTGTTGGACCAGGCCCGGAAAAGCGGCGCCATCGTCCAGCGCGTGAAAGTGCGTTCCATTCAGCCTGGCCCCCGCCCGCGGGTCATTACCGCGCAGGAAACCCTCGAAGCGGACCTGGTGATTCTGGCGACGGGAGTCAACAGCCGCCCGCCGTTGGATCCAGCCTGGGGCTATCGTCCGCCTCGAACCGAGATCATGGCGCAGGATGAGATTATGATCCCGGCGGAGTTACACGATCACAGCGTACACGTCTATTTCGATCACCCGCCCGGTTTGATCTTTGGCGCGCTGATTCCCAAAGGACGCTATGCCAATATTTCCCTGCTCGGCCGGCGTTTGCCGCCGGGTGCGGTAGATGATTTCCTGGATGGGAACGGCTTTCTGGCGTTGTTCCCGAATGGACCTCACAGCCTCTGCGGGTGCGCGCCGCACGTGGCCGTGACGGCGGCCAGGGGCTATTTTGCCGATCGCATGGTGGCTGTGGGGGATGCGGCAGTCACGCGTCTCTACAAAAACGGGATGGGCATGGCCTTCGTCACGGCGCGAGCTGCCGCGCAAACCGCCATCCAGCGCGGCGTCTCGCGGCGGGATTTTGCGCGCGGCTACGCGCCGGTTTGCCGGGACATCGTTGTGGACAATTTCTATGGGCGGCTGTTGTTTTTCCTCTGGGAAACCACCCGCCGCATCCCATTATTAATGCAAGCCTGGGAGAAGGCGGTCGCGGTTGAGATTAGCCAGCCGCATCAACGGCAAACGCATATTCGCATCTTGTGGGGGATGTTTAGCGGGGATGAACCCTACCGCCGCCTTTTTTGGATATCGTTAGGCCGTTCGGCCCTGATGAATATTTGGAAAGGTTTGTGGGACCAGCGCGGATGAACGTCTCACGCGCAGGGCTGGCAACCGCACAGGGGATTGCGGGCGCGCACGGTGGTAGAATAAGCGTCCGCAGTCGGTTGGGGCAGGGGACGGTCTTCACCGTCCGCTTGCCGCTGGCGCAGGCCTGACGGAAACACGTACACAGGTAGACAGGTAGACAGGTACATAGATAGGTACACACGGAAACACGTAACACGCACCACGCACTATTCAACTACCCAACTACGTAACTACGTAACTACGTAACACGCACCACGCACCACGCACTATTCAACCACCCAACTACGTAACTACGTAACTACGCACCACGTACTGCGTATTGCGTAGCGCGTAATAACCATGCCCAAAGTCTCCATCATCATCCCCTGCTATAATGAACAAGCCACCATCGGCGATACGCTGTCCGCCATTGATGGGCAGACGTTTCCCCGCGCCGAAATGGAGGTGGTGGTTTCGTATTCCATGTCAAAAGACCGCACGCGTGAAATGATTACCGACTTTCAACGATCCCACCCCGATCTGTCTGTGCGCGTGGTGGAAAATACCGCGCGCATCATCCCGGCCGCGCTCAACCGCGCCATCGAAGCCGCGCGCGGCGAAATCGTCATCCGCATGGACGCGCACTCGCAGCCGTACCCCGATTACGTGGAGAACTGTGTGCGCGCCCTCGACGAGGGCCGCGGCGACAACGTGGGCGGCGTGTGGGAGATCCGCGCGGGCGCGCCGGGCTGGATCGCGGACGGGATCGCGGCCGCGGCGTCGCATCCGCTGGGCGCGGGGGACGCGGCCTATCGTCTCAAACCCGAGGCGGGCGCGGTGGACACTGTCCCGTTCGGCGCGTACCGCAAATCCCTCTTTGACGAGGTCGGCGCGTTCGATGAGTCGCTGCTCGCGAACGAGGATTACGAGTTCAACGCGCGCGTGCGGCGGGCGGGAAAAATCGTCTGGCTGGACCCGCGCATCCGCTCCGTCTATTTTGCGCGTCCCAGCCTCGGCGCGCTGGCGCGCCAGTATTGGCGTTACGGATTTTGGAAGGCGCGCATGTTGCGGCGTTATCCCGAGACACTGCGCTGGCGGCAATTTCTCCCGCCCGTCTTCGTGGCCAGCCTGATCGCGTTGCTGGCGCTTTCGTTCTGGTTGCCTGCGCGGATTTTGCTGGGCGTGGAATTGCTGGCCTACGCGGGTATTCTGTTTCTGGCAGGAACCATGCTGGCTGTAAAGCGGAGCCAGCCCGGTTTGCTCTTTGGTTTTCCGGTTGCCGTTGCCACGATTCATTTCTCTTGGGGCGGGGGACTTCTCTGGAGCATGACCACATCCCCAGGTAAAACGAATGGCTGAACGTTCTCCTCGATCCGTCGGCCTGCGTCTCAGGCCGAGCGAGCATCGCACATTGCTATTCGTTGGCGACCTGGTCGCATCCAGCCTGGCCGCGGCGGGGGCGTACTATTCCTGGCTGGGTTACGCCTGGTACAAGTTGATCGCCAGCGGCGTCCCGCCGGTGCGGGCGATCAAATATTTTCCCAGCGCCGAAGTGCCGTTCTGGTTTTACATTTTGCCGATCCTGTGGATCATTTTCCTGGTCGAGATTTACGACCCGCACATCGCCGCCCATCGCGGACGCACCCTGCGCGGCATCGCGGTGGCGGCCTCCCTGGGACTGGTGCTGTACTCGCTGGTCTTCCTGACCTATCGCGACCCGGCGTCCCTGCCGCGCATCATCGTGGGCGCCTTCCTGCTGCTCGCCTCGTTCCTGACCCTGGGCTGGCGCATGCTCTATATCCGCCTCTACACCTCGTCGGGACTCCAGCGCCGCATCCTGGTCGTCGGCGCGGGCAAGGCGGGACGCACGCTGGCGCATCTGTACCGGAAGATGAGTCCGCCGCCGTTCCAGTTCATCGGTTTCCTGGACGATGACCGCGACAAAACCGGAAAGACCTGCGAGGGTTATCCTATCTTTGGCAATAGCGAACAGTTGTTGCAGGTGATCGAAGACCTGCAAATTTCGGATGTGATCATCGGCATCATGGGCATCATGCGCGGCGTCACCTTCCAGCGGATTTTGGACGCGCAGGAGCGCGGCCTGGAGATCATCCCCATGCCCACGCTCTACGAGGAAATGACCGGCCGCGTCCCGATCCACCACCTCGAATCGGATTGGATCGTGCGTTCGTTCGTGGACCAGGCGCGCGTCAGCGGTTTCTACGAATTGCTCAAACGCGTTTTGGATATTCTCGGCGGGCTGGCGGGCATGGCATTGTTTTTCATCGTCTTCCCGTTTGCCGCGCTGGCGACCGTCATTGACAGCGGCCGGCCCATCTTCTATACCCAATCCCGTTTGGGCAAACGCGGATTACTGTTCCAAATCAGGAAATTCCGCAGCATGGATAAGAACGCCGAGGCGGATGGCAAGGCGCGCCTGGCCACCGAGAACGATCCGCGTGTGACGCGCGTCGGCAATTTCCTGCGCAAGACGCGTCTTGACGAACTGCCCCAGTTCTGGAATGTCCTGCGCGGCGAGATGAGTCTCGTCGGGCCGCGTGCCGAGCGTCCTGAACTGGTGGCCGAATTCCAGCGGCAGATTCCCTTCTACCGCGCCCGCCTGTTGGTCAAGCCCGGTCTCACTGGCTGGGCGCAGATCAACTACGGCTACGTCGCCAGCGTCACCGAGACGGCGGTCAAACTCGAATACGACCTCTATTACATCAAACATCGCACGCTGATGATGGATATTCAAATCGTGCTGCGCACCCTTGGCACGGTCGCGCGCGGGGCGGGGAGGTAGATTACTGTGGTGTCCAAATTCACAAGTTTGCGTCATTGCGAGGAACGTTTGTTCCTGGCACCGTGCGGCTTAAGCCGTACCAGGGCAGGTGTGCGACGAAGCAATCCCCAAATTCGCGGAGATTGCTTCGGGCGAGTACACCCTCGCAATGACGGGCGGTTACGGATGGAGAGCGCACGATGAACGTACTCGTCACCGGCGGCGCGGGTTTCATCGGCTCGCACATTGTCCGCGCGTTGCTGGAGCGCGGCGACCACGTGCGCGTGCTGGACAACTTCTCGACCGGCAAGCGCGAAAACCTGGCGGGACTCGACATCGAACTGATCGAGGCCGACCTGCGCGACGCCTCACGCGTGACCCAGGCCTGCCGCGGCGTCGAGACGGTTTTTCACCAGGCCGCGTTTGTTTCCGTACCCCAGTCCATGAAGGAGCCGTCCGCCTGCTTTGACGTGAACGTGACCGGCACCGCGTCCCTCCTGCAAGGCGCGCACAAGTACGGCGTCCGGCGCGTGGTCTTTGCCACCAGCGCGGCCGTCTACGGGGATTCGGACGCGTACCCTCTCAGCGAGGAGACTCCCCTCCGTCCGCTCTCGCCCTACGCCGCCTCCAAAAGCGTGGACGAAATTTACGGCCAACTCTACACCACCTCCTTTGGGCTGGAAGTGGTTGGCTTGCGCTACTTCAACGTCTACGGCCCGCGCCAGAGTCCAGATTCGCAATATGCCGCGGCCGTGCCCATCTTCATCCGCCGCCTGCTGGAGAACAAACCCATCACCATCTTCGGCGACGGCGGCCAGACGCGCGACCTGATCTTCGTCGGGGACGTGGTACGCGCTAATTTAATGGCGGCCGTCCACCCGTCCGCGCCGGGGCAGGTGTTCAACATCTGCACGGGACTCGAGACGCGCGTCA
>Ga0210058_1003980_pt1 | contig 11155 bp, 9 predicted proteins | sample CryGeymeta201511_FD_183979 | JGI IMG/M metagenome (GOLD analysis project Ga0210058, IMG submission 183979) | Groundwater microbial communities from Crystal Geyser aquifers in Utah, USA - Crystal Geyser metaG 2015-11 (SPAdes) (version 2) | ecosystem: Environmental > Aquatic > Deep subsurface >...
TTTATTAATCACCGGAAAGTCTTTAAGACTTGCTTCTGGAGCTAAGGTTTTGTAAAAGGGGGTACTACGTTTGGCATGCTCTAAAAGGCTTGTTAGGTAAGCTTCTCGTTTGCCTTTAGCTTCTGATGACGCCCCATTTTCTAACATCTGGGCAATATCGTCTAGGTGCTGTTTTATTTTTGAACCCTGAAGACGGTCTTTTAACCAAAACCCGTGATAACGGAGTTTTTCTATGATAACAAGCAGTCGTTTCATTGGTTATTTATTTCATTCAATAGGTCGTTTACTAACGGGTGTTTTAAAAAGCCACCATAGGCAATATCGGACAGATGTAAACTTGGGTTATGGTTGGCTTCAATAATTACAGGGCCATTGGGTGTGATGGCAATGTCCCAACCTACAATACGGTTGGGAAAACAAAAAGCGGCCGTTTTAACCAAATCACAAGCCTCTTTGAAATAAGGAACCTTACAACCTTCCCAAGCTTTATTGGTGTCTGGATGCCGATAGAAAACGCGAGCACCTTTTACAAGATTCTGTCTTGCTGGTCCATAAAGTTCTCCAGTATGGCTGTTTATAGCGATGGAGATTCCGCCAGCCGAAGTGTTGTCGGTAACACTACCTCCCAAACCAAAACGCATTAAGCTGGATAGGATGTGAACCTTATGGGTTTTATCAATATAATGAATGATACGAAGGGTGTTGATAGACTTAGGATATATGGTGCTTATTACGGGATGTTGAATAAGACCTTTTTCTATTAAATAACCACCAGTAGTCCATTCATAAAAATGGTTGTTTACCATGCTTTTCAGAGTGTCCAGTTCTAAACGCTTGCAATGGGCACCCCCAATACCCAACATGGGTTTTACAAAAAGGCTTTCCTGAGGCATGTTGGTTAATAAATCTTTCAACAAGTTGTACAATTGCTCTGGACTGCTTAAGGGAATGGTTTTATGTCCCAAAGTAAGCTGATGGTTTAGGGTGTAGGCTAACAACTCAGAAACTGGTAAATGATGCTTTAGGGCTAACAGTTTAAAACTTAACTTGTGATGAAGTAGTGCTGAAATTTCTGGAAATACTATTTTTTTTGATTCTATGATGCTATAATATTCTTTAAGACTCAAATAATCCAAATAATTGTCAACCTCTTTTCGGTATAAAAATTTTCTAAAATAGTCTGAAGGAAGTGTTTTTTTTATCCATGCATAACGGATGAGCTCCTTGACAAGTCTTCCCATGTTTTTTTTGTCAGGGTCTTTTATAAACACTTTTATATAGCCTATTCTAGACAACATTTTTTATAACATTTATTTATTTACTAATTTAAGGAATTAATCCATTGAGCTACTGTTAAAGTAAATAACTTTGCGCCATCATTGTTGAGATGAGATGGGTCGTGAAAAAGTTTATAGTTATTCACATAATCAGGATGGTTTAAAACGTCCAAAAAAGGTATTTGCTCAGAACGGGCTATTTCCTTAATGATTTTTAAAGATAGATTGTTTTTAAGGTCTCGTTTTATTAAGTTAGGAGATGTTACCATAACGAGCTTTATATTTTTATCTTTTATCGTTTTAATAAGATCTTTTAAAATGTCAACAAATTGATTATCTATGATTTTTACACATTCGCAATCGTCCATATTTTTATTATATTCATTTATTTTTTTTGGAGACATCAATCCATAAAGGGGTCGATAACCTTTTTCAGTTATTTGAGGAAACACATAATATTTAATTGCGTGCACAAGTGTTGAATTTGTTTGGTAGGCATTAAATAGCATTGTTATGTCGAGATAAGGATTCTTTATAATTAAATAGGGTTTTAATTCTTTTTTAAAATCAGAATAAAAAGGATGTAAATCACTTAATCTTTGATGCCCTATTTCTGAGGTGTATAGAAAATTTTCATCCATATTTAAAATGATAATTTCAGGACGTGTTCGTTTTAAAATCATTTTTATCATGGCGGCATGATACAGTAATTGTTGACCTTCGGCTCCCGCATTGAAACAGGATTTTAAGGTTGTGTTTTCAATGATTTCTGGTATATAATTTCGGTGAGCATGTGAACTTCCCAAAATGAGTACATCTTCTGTACTTTCATAGATAGCATATTGTGCTCTCGCATATTTACCTGTGCTTTGGTTTTGAAATAGCTGTTTAGCAACAAATCCAAGTCCGGTGTCCATTAAAAACACTAAAACTATAAATTTTATAAGTTTTATTCCTGTTATTTTTAATTCTGACCGCATCCCATATTTAAAATTGAAAATAAATAAATTGACTGTCTCCAAATACTCCCAAATATATTATTAAATAAATAATTACTGCATACCCTGTTAATCTAATTAGCTCTACTTTGTTTTGGGAGACACTCCATAATGAGTTAAAAAATTCTTTTTTAATTTCTACGCTTAATACTATGGCTATGGCAAGAACAGCATATATAGATGCGGTAATATCATCGCCACTGCCTATATATAATTTACCTGGAGATGTTCCTATTTTTTTAATGATATAGAGGGCTTCGGTTATAGAATTAGCTCTAAAAAATATCCAAGCAAAATTTATTAAGATAAAGGTAAAAACAATGTTAAATATGCCATCTCGCCTGCGCTTAAAAACGATGGCTTCCAGTATTAAATAGCAACCATTTAAAGCACCCCAAAACACAAAGGTCCAGTTGGCGCCATGCCATAGGCCACTTATTAAAAAGGTTATAAACAAATTGAATAACCAGCGCCATTTTACAACACGATTTCCCCCCAAAGGGATATAAACATAATCTTTAAACCAAGTAGATAAAGATATGTGCCATCTTGTCCAAAACTCACTTATTGATGATGCAAAATAGGGGCGACAAAAATTAGTCATCAAATCTAAACCAAACAATTTTGCAACCCCTATGGCGATAAGAGAATATCCAGCAAAGTCTCCATAAATTTGAAAAGAAAAAAGAATGGTAGCTGCTATAAAACTTAAGCCATCATGTTGTTCTACATGATTATAAACGGCATTAACATAAATAGCCGCTCTATCGGCTACCACTAATTTTAAAAAAAAACCCCATATCATTAATTTAACTCCCTTTGAAATATTGGCATAGTTGTAAATTCTGTTGCTTAATATTTGAGGCAAAAGATGTGTGGCTCGTTCTATAGGACCTGCTACCAACTGGGGGAAAAAAGAAACAAACGTTGCAAAAGCAATAAAATCTTTGGTTGCAGGAAGTTTTTTTTTATAAATATCTATAGAATAGGATACTGTTTGAAAGGTGTAAAATGAGATTCCTACAGGGAGAATGACTTTAAGCATCCAATTATTTTCCGTATGATACCCCAATAATTTTAGCGACTCAATCCATGATTCTATAAAAAAGTTATAATACTTAAAGAACCCTAAAATACCGATATTAAATGTTATACTAATCCATAACCAAGTAGTTTTTAAGCCTTGTTTATTTGATTTAAATAGTTGCAAGCCAACAAAATAATCAACAATTGTGCTTAGCATTATCAAAGACAAAAATCGATAATCCCACCAGCCATAAAAGATATAGCTACTTATTAAAAGCAGTATGTTTTGTAGTTTAAAATTCTTATAAAATAGCCAATAGCCTATAAAAACTACGGGGAGAAATATTAAAAAATTAAAAGAATTGAATAACATTTAAAAAGGATGGTATTAATGGCATGTATAATACTTTAATAAATTATGTTAAACCGTTTTTAAGGTTTCAAAAAATACTTAATTATTTAAACTTTGATATTCGTCAAGGATGGCTTCCCATACTACACGGCGTTCAAAGTTTTTTTCAATATGCGCTCTAGATTTTAATCCCATTTTTTTGGCTTCTTCTTTATGATGCAAAAAATATTGCATGGCATTTAATAGGGCATCAGCACTTTTTACCGGAATAATTAGCCCAGATTTCTGGTTCATAATAATTTCATTACAGCCATTTATATTGGTTACAATACAGGGTAGTTGCATGGCAGCGGCTTGCATGACCACGTTGGGAAAGCCTTCGCGATAACTTGGAAACGTTAAGGCGTCTGAAACCGCTAAATAGGGTCGTACGTCATTAACCCATCCTGTGTTTATGATTTTTTTGTTTGTTTTAATGATTTTTAAGGTTTCTTCGTTTAAAGGATCTAGTTCTGGTTCGTACGTACCAACCAATAGCAAGGTTATATGGTTATGGGTTTCCTTTAATTTGGTAAACGCCGCAATTAATTCATGAATGCCTTTATCTGCCACCAATCTTCCTACAAATACAAACACAAAATCGTCGGCATCTATTTTTAATTCGGCTTTAAATTCTTTTCTATCCTGAAGGTTATCATAGGGTATGGGATTAAAAAACTTGGTGTCTATGCCATTCGAGCTTCCATTTGCAATAACCTTTAATTTGGCTTTGTTGGTAAAGTTATGCTCTAAAATAATATCAACCAAACCAAAGGCGTTGGGATAAATTTTAGTGGCACAAGCGTAGGTTATTTTTTCAACGGTATTTAGTAGTGTTCTTTTTAAACCAGTGGCTTCCATTAAAGGCAAGCCTGCTATGGTGTGTAATCTATGGGGAACTCCTGCAAGTTTTGCAGCTATCATAGATAAGGTTCCTGCTTTTGGTGTGTGTGAATGGACTATAAATGGTTTTTCTTTTTTAAACAATTTATATAGTTGCCAAACAGCTTTTAAATCCTTCCAAGGGGTAATTTTTCGTGACATTTCAATGGCTACCGTACGGATGCCTTCTCTTTCATTTACCAATGCTAGCTCGTTGTTGTTTCCTTTCGAGGCAACGCCAATCACCTCATAATGATGTGACATAAATCTTAACTGACCACTCAATAATCCACTTAATGATAGGGGCACTGTGGTAACTCTAATTATCTTTTTCTTCATAGTTTTCTTAAGGGTTGTCAAGAAGCTTTTTTAAAAGCAAATATATAAAAGTAATCACATCTATTGTTTAATTGCTAACTCCCCGCGTTATTTTATAGTTAAACCATTTTATCGGTGCTTATATTAAGTCTGTTCTTTGTTGTGTTTATCTTTTTAATGGTTTGAATGTGTTTTAAGCCCATTATAACATAGTTACCATTTGGTATTTGATATACTTTGGTGGCCTTTGATTGTTCCAAACTAGTATATAGAAAATCGTTTCGATATCTATTTAAAAACTGAAAGGGTGTTGCAGAACAATCTATTTCAATCCAAGGTTGCCCTAGGCAGTTTAAGGCTGTTAATGGCTCTAGGTTTAATGGTTCATAGCTTTTGCATTTTCCGGGCGTCTTAACCATGATTTTGTTTAATATTTGCCCTAGTTGGTTAACACCTTTCAATTTTAAAAATTCTTTTATTTTATAAAAAATTATTTGGTAGTTTCCCAGAACAAAAGACGTTAATTTATTGGAATGGTAAATAATGTATTGGTTGTAGTAATATATTTTGTTGCTCCAACGGCGTTTGTAATCCATACCACCAACGCCCATTTCAAATAGTACATAGCCATTTTTTACACACCATTCTAATTGTTTATAAATTTCAACATGTCCCAGTCCAAATTTAGAATAGTCAATATCATACGACGATATGTAGCTAAAAAGGATGTTGTTAAAATGATAATTCAATGATATTTCTATAGGGTTATCTTGGTTGTATATAACAAATAGAGAGGCTTGATTCAAGACTATTTTTTGGTAGGTATTTTTAACTAATGATTCCCATTCTTTAAGGTTTTTATGGGTTTCATTACGTTCATCAAAGCGTTTCAAAATCATTTGGTGCAATGCTTCCATGATGCTATCATAAACGTCCTTATTTAGGTTACCAAGATGCATTTGATAAGTAATTTGGAAACAATGCTCTAAACGCTTTACAAAACGATTTAAAATATTTCTTTTTTTCGAATTAAATTGTTTTTGCATATAGTCCTCAATAGTGTTGCAACCATCAAGTGCTACTGCATAACCTAGGTTTTGCTGTTTAATTTTTACGGGCTTGTAGTGAGTGTTCTTTAAGTTGAGTGTTATATAATCGGGTATTAATTTAAAATTATAACAAGATTTAAGGTTGTTTTTTTTGGAATCAAGATTGGATTCGCACATTACCATTTGATTGGCATAGCTTATGCTACTGCACATGGTTTTAAATTCGGTGGTGTTAAATAACTGTGGAAATACAAGCATACGGCAACTTAATTTATGGGGTTGGTTTGATGCATAATCATTAGCTGGCAGTTTTTTAATCCTTTAAAATAACATCGGTTTGGTTGTTTGGTTTCGCAACTTACCAAGACGTTATGAAAACTTTCTTGATTACGATGCAAAAAATAATTTAATGGCTCTATAAGAGGTGCATACATAGGTTCAAATATGTTTATTGGGGTGCATGCCATGGTATCGGGGATATCTACCAAATGGTGTGTTTCTATACTTACCAGGGGTTTAAAGGGCGTTTTTAAGAACCATCGGTACTTAAATCGCACATAAGCTCCATACGCTTTTTGTGCTTGTAGTTTTTTTAGAAACTGTACACTTTGGTAGCGTAAACATTTAAAAGATACCATGGTATTAGCATGCCAAAGGCTTTTAAATGATTTGGTGCTGAACAGGTAATGTTCTTCATAAACATAGCTTGTATCTACCCATTTTCGTTTGTGAAAAAAATCGCCGCGCCCCATATCAAACACACTAAATCCTTTATTAAAACACCATTCCAAATGATTAACCATATTGATATGGCCTAGATTAAATACCGCATAATCAACGTCAAAACAACTGTTCCAATGAAAACAAATGTCTTCAAGAAAAAAATTAAGCGTGATGTTTATGGGTTTATCTTCATGATAAATTACAAAAATGGCTGCCTTTTGTTCCAGTATTAAAGGGTGCATTATTTCTTGATAGAAATCTAGATAGGGAAGTTCAAAATTAAGCTCCTCTTTTTGAGCAAATCGTCGTGCCGTCATCTGCTTTAGGCTCTCAAAAATTTTATGGTACTCATCTGGATTTAGGTTATGTCCATAATAGATGCTGTAAGAGGGTTTTAAACACAGATCTAAACGCTTTTTATATCGTTTTAATTGAGACCAACGGGCACTTCTAACGATGGTTTTAATATAGTCTTCAAAATGTAGGTATGCTTTTAAATTAATAAGATATCCTGCGTATAAGGGTGTTTTTTTGTGCTTTAAATTTTTTAAGTCTTCCTCAAGCACCGGTTTGAGGTAGCTTGGGATATCATAAATAGAAAAATAGCCACCTTGTGGAATCTCGATGGTTTTGTTGGGTTGTTTTAAACAGCTTTTACCAGATAGCGAGTTTATGACCCTTGAATAATAGCAAGGTAAAGCCACTTGATTTAACACATGGTCTATTAAAAAACTTGTTCTCTTATCAATACCTATGGGTGCCATGTTCGTGTTTTGGTTTTTTAACGGTTCTTCTATTCATTCTAAATGGTTTTATTTTCAGCACTTCTATTCCTTGGCTTTTGGTTATTCCTTGAATTAAAAAGCGTTGCGGGTTTAGGGTAGATTGTAATACCTGTATTGAACTAACTGGCTGCGTGTTCGCAAACAAAAAACTGTAAACGGGTTCCTTTAAATAGGCGTAAACCGGGTTCTCAATCCAAAGGATGGGTTCAAAAATATCAAGTGGGCTGTATGTTGTAACCTTTATTAGGCGTATGGTTTCTTTCCCTTGCAACCAATGGTTTAACTTAAACTTAAGGGTTTTAAATTGCTTATGGTAGATGTCTAGCCGATGTTTTAAATAAAACGAATAGAGTTTATAGCGACCTTTTTCCTTAAGCGCTATAACATTTGCGAGTAACAAGGCTGTCTTTTGCTTGGGATTGTATAGAATATGAAGGTAATACTGGTGCACTCTGTTTGCCCACTTGCTTTTGTATTCGTTATATCCTTTAAGCAAATCATATATTTTATAGGGCTGGTTTATACACCATTCTATGTTTTTAAGCATGTCGATACTTCCTAAGTGAAATTTTGAATAGTCAATATCATAGGCACTGATCATATAATAAGCTACTTGTTTTTTAAATAAATTAATGCGTATGCTAATAGGCGTATTGGCATGGTATATTACAAACAGATTTGCTTTATTTTCAATAATTAAATCATACATCGTTTCTTGAAATTCCTCTAGATGTTGGAGTTCATAATTTAATTCTTGTTTTTGTTCAAATCGTTTTATTAATAACTGTTTCAATACTACAAAAAGTCTGTGATATTCTTGCTTATCAATAGTGCCCATATACGATTTATAAGTGATTGGAAAACAAGCCTCTAATTTTTTTACATACCGTTTTAAATGGTTTCTGCTTTTGGCGTTAAAATTGGCCAACAAGTAATCTTGAAGGGTATTAAACGATTTTAATTGAATGATATGCCCTTTAAGCGTAATTACTTTTTTAAGTTTTAAGTGGGTATTGACATGATTCTTAATGGTTAGATAATCTGGAATATCTTGTACTATTTGAATGGCATTATTGGTTTCAAGGGGTTTATGGTTTTCATTGTTATATAGTTCAAGCCCTTGAAACTGCACCAATTTGTAACTATCAGGAAGGTTTTGGTCTCCTAACCATGCTTTTAAAAAGGTATGTTTCATTATCTTATACATAGCTTAACGTTTGCATGGTTTTACTTCCAATAATAACATAGGTTTGCGTGGTTGCTTCTTTTTTAAAAACCCGTAGGCTATCTATTTGGTCTTGTTGGTGGTATAAAAATTCAAAGACTGCTTTTCTTAAAAACTTATAAGAAGGATTGTTTAGCGAAATTGGCGTGAGCCCTTGTATTTGCTCTTCTTTTATGTGGGTGTTCTCTATTAGAACAACGTGCTGTTTAGGTTTTTTATGGTAGTATAGATAATGCCATTGCAGTACTTTTTTTATAAACACATCTACTTTTACGCTTTTCAAAATTTTAATAAGCCCATAAAAGCTATGTATTTTAAAGGCCATTGCCTTTGCAAGTAATGTTGCCCATATAGATTCTGGGTTGTATATAATTAGTTTTTGAAAATAGTAGGAGGTATCCACCCACTTAGTTTTATAATCGTAATGTCCTTTTAAAAAATCGAAACGTTCAAATTGTTCCTCAAAGGCCCATTGGGTAACCTTTAATAAGTCTAAAAAACCCAAAGAAAATTTGGCATAATCAATGTCGTAACATTTCATATACCCATAAATAACTTGGTCTTTAATAACATTTAAGCTTATGCTTATGGGAGTAAGACCATCATAGAACACCGAAAAAAAGGCTTGTTTTTTTTCTATTAAAGGAATCATCACCTGTTTATAATGTTCCCAATGCGGCAATTCATCATTTTTCATGTCTTTTTCTAAAAATCTAGCTTCTAGCATGGTATAAAATGCATCGAAAAGGTTATGGTACGTTTCAATAGGCGCGGGTCCAAACATTCTTTTGTAGGTTATGGGAAAAGCCTGGTACAGGCGTCTTTCAGCCATTTTAAATTGCGCTCTTTTTTTTGAGCTAAATGATGCCTTTAAATAATCTTCAAAATTTTTATAGTTTTTTAAATGTAATAAAGAGCCTTTAAAGGTGTTTATTGGGATGGCACACCATGCTTTTTTTGGCTGTATGTTGAGATATTCTGGCACGTCAAACAAAATCACACAGGATGCCAGATGTGTAGAGGTTGTATTTTTTTTGTTGCAACCACTTTCAGGTTCTAAAGTTTCAACATAAGGCGAATCCGTTCTTTTTTCTAGAAACTCTCGAATAAAATCAATAGGTATTACCAAACGTGTCTGCATGTGTTTCGTTAAAAGTTAGTGCCTATTTAATTTATACTTTAAAGCATCGATAGACCATGTGTGTCCTATAATGTTGTAGTTCCTAAGATGCTGCTTCATAATTAACCCTAACACCACCACATGGGCCGATATACTTGAAAGCATCGACTTTTTAGGGTAGCAAACCAGATAATTGCTAGTATAAGCTTGGTTGCACCATTTTGTTTTATACGCAGTTTGCCCTATGGACATATCGAAAACCTTTTTTTGTTGTTCAAAACACCATTCTAATTGTTTTAGCATGGCAATATCTCCCATATTATAGGCCGCATACCTAATGTTATAGGCTTGAATATGGCTAAAGGTAATATCCTCCAAATGGTAATTTAGGGTTATGGTTATGGGGGTCTCATCACTAAAAATAACGTGTAGTGAAGCCTTTTTATGTAGGAGGTTTCTATAAGTGTCTAATTTCAACTGGTTCCATTGACTTAGGTATCTGTTGTCTATTTTTTTTTGCTGAAATCGGGTTAGTAGCATGTTATAAAATGCTTCAAATAAAACCTCATACGTTTGTTTGTCCAAAGGCCCATTAAAAACCTCATAGCGTATTTGATGTGCGGCCTCCAGTTTCTTTTGTTTGGCCACTAAATTTTTTATATTACGTTTGCTTAACTGCGTTTTTAAATAGGCTTCCAAACTGCCATACTGGGATAGGTTTATTAAAAAACCTTGGTATTGTGCGATGCTTTTAAAGGTATATTGGTTGGTTGTGGTATTTGGAAAAACCGTTAAATAACTTGGAATGTCTTTAATTAACAACAAGCATTTAATATTACCCTCCTCTGAATCTTGTTTTAATGCCAAGGGGTTCCCAGAAATAGAATTTATTACGGGAACTTTCAAATGGCGTGTCATTTTATTTTCTAGAAACAGTTCTAAGTTAAAACGGATGGATTTAATATGTAAAAACCTAAATAGCATACATCGCCCTTATTATTTTTTATTTGGTTTTAAAGCTTATTTTTTCTTTATAAAAATGAAATTTTACTAGAGAATTATTCACGTTAAATGTTCTCAAAAGGTATTTAAATTTAAAAAAAGCCTGTAAAATTCTTGCTATAACTGTGGCTTTAAACGATTTGGAATCATAATATACATGATATTCCAGCCAATAATCTTCGTTGGTTACATGTTGTTTGTATGGGTAGTAGCCTTTTGAAAAGTCAAGGATGCAGTAGTTGTTTTCAAAACACCAATCTAACTGTTTTACAATACCAATAAACCCTAAACCGTAGGTTGCGTAATCGGTATCAAAAACCCGAAGAACATCATACATCACCGTATCAGACATATTAAGC
>Ga0210058_1003981_pt1 | contig 11153 bp, 10 predicted proteins | sample CryGeymeta201511_FD_183979 | JGI IMG/M metagenome (GOLD analysis project Ga0210058, IMG submission 183979) | Groundwater microbial communities from Crystal Geyser aquifers in Utah, USA - Crystal Geyser metaG 2015-11 (SPAdes) (version 2) | ecosystem: Environmental > Aquatic > Deep subsurface >...
CTATTTGATAAAGATTTTAAAAATGTAATCCTAATGCTGTTCTTGTTTCTTTTTTTTGGATTTATTATTCCAGGCTTCTACTTGATTAAATATTTATTAAGAGTTCACCAAATAAAAAAAATCTTTTTGATTTTACTTCCTTTTTTTGCTATTTACATAGTTGTTACTCAGTTTATTATTGCTCCATCCGGAATATCTGGTAATTCAATGTCTCCAACTTTAAAGAATAGAGATGGGATTTGGATAAAAAAATATAACAATAATTATCAAAGTGGAGATATAATTATTTTCAAATCATCTAAAAATCCTGACATAGAATATATCAGTAGATTAATTGCTTTACCGAAAGATAAAATAAAAATTCAACAAGGAAAGGTTTATCTTAATGGTAAACTTCTTCAAGAACCATACACAAAAACACCAACAAACTTATGGGAAGATGGATTTGTTAAAGAAGGAGAAGAATACAAAATCCCTGATAATGAAATTTTTGTAATGGGAGATAATCGTCCTCGATCATCAGATAGTCGTGAATTTGGATTTATTAATATCTCATTAATTATTGGTAAATATAGCAACTATAAATATTGGGAAGGAAAATAAATTAAATTGATTATATAAAAAGGATTGGTTATAGAGAATCGCTTTTATTAAAAATAAAGAAAACCTTAAAAAGGTGATCTAAACTCAAAACTTATATGGGAATGACACCGAATGGGTATAAACAATTTAGGAAAGATGGGGAAAGTCATCAAACTACTCAACGAGAAGAAAATAGGAGACTAAATATAGATATTATTGAACGACAAAAAGACAGAAAAATTCAAAATAATATTTTTTTAGTATCCATCATTGCTGTCATCGTAACTATTATTATATTTCTATTTAAAAATCAAGTTTTTAAACAGGTAGAGAGACTCACGTCGGCAAAATTAAACAATGGCCAAACATGTAATTATTTAAATATTAACGATGATGGTACTATTTTGAAAAATAAATTTGATTATTATAAATTTCCCAATGCTCAACCTAAAGAACAAGTACCAATTGATTTGCAAGAATTTTTAGTCAGTTATTATGTTTCCATTGATTTTTATGGCTATTCTTGTTATGAAAAAAAACCAACTTGTTCAAAGGATAATAGTGAATTTCAACTAACAAGTTTAGATTTAAACAGTGATGGTAAAAAAGAATACATCGTAATGCCATGGAAAGTATGTGATTGTTCAATGAGAGGGGCTTCGGGAGGTGGTGACATTCTAATTTTAAGAGAGGAAGATAATAAATATGAAATAATAGGAAACCTTTCAAAGGGAAATATTTCTAATAGTAATGGATACGTTATTTCTAAAAATAAAACAAACGGATATTATGATATTTTAGCGAACTCTCATAGTAGTGTGGCCACTGGTGATGAAGCTTTATATAAATACCAAATATTTTCCAATGGCGGAAAAACAAAAGGAAAATATGAATTTGCTTTTTCTAAATGGTACGATTTTACAAGGGTGAATAAAAAATATTAACAAATTGGTTAGTGTGAGTATAATTATTACGTATGAACAGTAAAATAGTCTGGTATGTTTTTTTTATTTTCATTGGTTTATTTTTTCTTGGTATATGTGTAGGAGTTGCACATGAGTATACGAAGGATCTTAGGGGTTGGCGTAAAACAATTGGATTTATTTTAGCCTTTATTTTTGCAGCAATTATATTTTTTTTATTCAGCGGAAATGTACCTGAATTGGGTAGATAAAATCCACGAAAATATTACCTTAAAAAAAACGAGAAATATAATTAAATTGATGGTTATCTGATTAAGGATTCAACTCATTACTATATCTAGACTCTTTTCCATTTGCCTTCCAAAATTTGTCTTGAAGTTTTGGCTTGTTTAGGTAAAATGTATAGACTTCTAAAAACATCTTCAATAATATCTATACACAAAGATAAATCATCAGGATGATGTTTTTTAATCTCATGCGCAGCTAGGTTTCCAAAATCTTTTACTATAAGCAAAAGAGCCGCTCCGTCAGGTGTAATAATTTTTAAATTTTCCATTTTTTTTATTTTTGTCTTTATCCCTTCGACCTTAATTTTTTCGTAACAGTTCACTCTTCTTGACAAAACCATATCAAACCCTATAAAGTGTAAATATATGGTAACACTGAGTGAAGATAAGCTCCACTTGCTTTCAAAAGATGAACTTATAGTCTTGGTTATGAAATTATTTGATGAAATTGATCTGTTAAAAATCAGAATTATTGAGCTTGAAACAAAATTAAACCAGAAAGAAAAACCAGAAAACCATAAAAGAGAAATTCCTTTATGGATAAAAGCAAATGTAAAGCAAAAGAAGAAGGAAGAAAGAAAACAAAGAACAGAAGCATTTGTTCGTATAAAAGATACACCAACCTCAACTGTCTTTCATTCTCAAGAAACATGCCCTGATTGTAACGGAGTTTTGGGAAAGCCTTCAGTCTGTTATACAAGGCAGATCATTGATATTCCCATTGCCTTAGCTACTATAACAGAACATGTCATTTTCAAACGGTATTGCTCATCTTGTAAAAAAAGAATATCTCCTCATCCGAATTTTTCTTCCTATGTTTTTGGGAAACAACGAATAGGCATTTCCTTAATGGCACTCATCACTACTATGAGAGAGGAAGAACGTCTTCCACTGAGAGCAATACAAAACCACCTGAAAACATTTTACCGCCTTGATGTATCAGTCGGAGAGATCGTCAAGATTCTTCATATAACTGCTACGTGGGGAAAACCACAGTATGAAGCCATAAAAGACAATCTTCTCTCATCTCAGGTAATCCATGCAGATGAAACAGGAGGAAGAGAAAATGGGAAGAACGGATATTTTTGGAACTTCTCTAACAACAAGTATCAGTTTTTACTCTACAGACATTCTCGAGGATCAAAGGTTGTGAGAGAAGTATTGGGGGAAGAAGGAGAAAACTTTGCAGGTGTGCTCTCTACTGATTTCTATGCTGCCTACAACGAATATGCAGGATTTCATCAACGTTGCTGGGTACATTACTTACGGGACATAAAAGAACTGAAAGAAGAACATCCTCAAGACAGACTGTTAAAAACATGGGCGAGAGATATTCATCAATTGTATGAAAAAGCAAAATCATATACTGGCCCACCAGATTATTTACCATTGGGGACAAAAGAACAGATGAGAGAAGAACAAGAAGCATCCTTCAAAAGACAACTCACTACCATCTGTAATCCCTATCTGGGGAAAGAAACTGTATTCTCAACTCTCAACGCCAGAGCCTTAAAGTATATCTCAGAGCTTTTTACCTTTGTGAGATTCCCCCATATCTTATCTGATAACAATACAGCGGAACGAATACTCCGACATACGGTTGTCTCCAGAAAAATAACTGGAGGTACTCGATCATCGAAAGGGTCTGAAACAAAATCAATTCTGGCTTCACTATTTGGTACATGGAGGTTACAGAATCTGAACCCATTTGAGCAGACAAAACTCCTCCTTTTAAAAGCTTCGTGTCAAAGAGTGTGAACTGTTACCTTTTATGCTGTAATATATTGTAAATTAGATTGGAAGTTTATATTCAATCTAGGTATAATATTCTAGTAATGTATTCATGCCACGCTGTGAATATAGTAATTTTTATCAATTTCAATTGTTATTGTTTATGAATGTGTTACCTATGCGAAACTACGAAATGAGGAGAGAACAAATTGCCCAATTAGGAAAAGGATTGGACAGAATTCCTCTGGAAGACAGGGGTCAAGTACTTCACACATTTGTTCCTTGGATATTTACTAATGATGCTGGATACGCCAACATGCTTCCCGGCATGAAGGAAGCACTTGTGGAACAAAAACATGATACAAAACTACGAGTCCCCATTATAGCTGGTTGGGGGGCACTTACCACAATTGCAGGAGCGCTTCCAATCAGAGCAGATGCGTATGTTATAGTGGATATAACGGATCAAATTTTTAGCCCCATAGAAAGAATGATTTCAACTATTCGCTCTTCCGACACTCCCGAGGAATGTATGAAAATCTATGATGCCCAGCACTATTTTGAAGAAATGAAAGGTAAGGGCGTGGATCCTGCTCGTTATTGGGATATTGAGCTTCAGTCTTTTGGAAATAGACATTTTTTAGCATCATTACCTAACTTTTTAGCTTCAAAACGAGCACTGCAGGATACCCCGATATTTTACTCTCATGGAAATCTTGAGCATCCTCCTTATCTGAGAGCGCTTACCAGTGTATTTGAAAAAAGCAATGCATCGGTTCCTTATGCGAGTGTTACGGACTTAGGCGAATGGAATGACAGTTTTTTGCCGAATGCAGACCTTCTTCCTTGGAATGATCACACAGTCATCTCGTGGTCTACTAACAATGGGCGTCCTACTGCACAACCTGTTTCCCGCTTTTCACTTGGAGTACAAAATTATAAAGTAGACGCAAAAAAAGCAAAAGAAGGTATAACTGTTAGCTATCAGAAGGAGTTTATTTAAGGCCGCTTTCCAATCCCGTCGTGATACTATAGTTTATACATGTAATAGAAATTCTTGGAGCGCTTTATAGTATGGAGAAAGACTTTTGATATCCACCCACTCTCCCTCCTGATGCATCGCACCCCCTCTTAAACCAAAGTGGATTGCGGGGATTTTTTTTGCGCTATAAAAACGGCCATCCGTTGCATATGTATCTCTTATAAATACGTTTTTTCCTTTATTGTATTTTTTCAGTATCTGTGCTAATTTTTTCACTTCGGGAACAATGCTATTAGTTTCAAGTCCGGGTTCATTCATTACTACCTTGATTTCAGCTTGAGGAAAATATTTCTTTATTGTACTGATGATTTTTTCTGACTTATCTTCGTATATTCTCCGTATATCAAAAGTAGCTTCGGCATAATCGGAAACCACATTAAAAGTCGTGCCACCATTCATAAGATTAAGGCTATATGTTGTTGCCCACATTTCTTTTTTAGGGATAGGATTATCTTTGTAAAATCGACTTATGCTTTCTGCCAATGTAACGTTTGCATTGCTGCCTTCCCAAGGACGGGAGCCATGAGCTGACTTTCCTCTCTGTGTCACCGTTATTTTGAGAATACCCTTATGGGCGGTCAATATCTTCATGTTGGTCGGTTCCCCACCCAGAAAAAAACGTGTTTCTGCGTCTTTTTTTTCGGAAAATAGTTTTGCCCCGGAAAAACCTCCAATCTCCTCATCAGTGACCAACAAGAGTCCCACATCATCAGGTAGCTCGTTTTTCTCGCTGAGGTTTTTAAATAACTCAATCATAGCTGCAGCCGATCCTTTCATATCATAGGTTCCCCGACCGAATGCTTTATTTCCTTTTATTTTTAGCTTAAATAATTCTTGTGAAGCGGGTACAACATCAAGATGTGCGTTAAGAAGGAGGCGAAATGGCTTGTTTATCGTATGATTTTTGCTATAAACCAGTAGGCTTGCGAAACCGTCATTGCTATATCTTTTAACAAACACATTTTCGTTATTTAAATAATCGGCAACATAATTGATGATTTTAGCACCTTCCTCTTTATCGCTGGATACGGACCTAAACTCAACTAATTTTTCTAAAAGCGCCAGGATATTTTTTTCCATACGTATTAAACAACGGTAATTTTTGCTACGGAGTATTTGTTCAATTTTGCCTCATCTATTTTGAATAGGGTATCGGTTTTGGCTACGTCAATGATGCCATTTTTTTCCGGGATCTCTTTTTGCAAGATGTCATCGGCAAAATACCACTTTGTCAGACAAATGTCATTTGCATACTTAAAATTAGGGAGCGTAGCTATATGACAATTCAAAAGTTGGCCCCAACCCGATTCAATCATGCCGCCGCACCACACAGGGATATTGTTTTGAGCGGCCAGCTCTGAAACAAGTTTTGCTTGCCAATAACCACCAACCCGTTGCGGCTTGATGTTTATTATCTTGCAGGCGCCGATTTTGATTGCCTGCTCGGCTATATGATAATTACTGATGCTTTCGTCCAGACAGATGGGAGTTTTTATCTGTTTTTGCAAAATCGAATGATCGACAATGTCGTTATAAGCGAGAGGTTGCTCAATCATCAGAAGATCCATTTCGTCCAGTTCCTTGAAAATAGGTGTATCTTTTAGCGTGTAGGAAGAATTGGCATCGACAAAGAGCGGTAAGTCCGGATGACTATTTCTTATTGCGGCAATGAGCTTTACATCTATTCCGGGTTTTATCTTCACTTTTGCTCTTTCAGGTGAATATGTTTTGATATAGCGCAAAACTCTCTGTATGGTGTCTTTCAGGTCAACCCCAAGCCCTATACTAATAGCCGCAGGTATTTTTGTTTTAGTCCCGCCCCAAAGCTTTCTGAGTGGTTTACCTGTTTCTTGTGATTTCAAATGCCAAAAGGCAGATTCAATCACGGTTTTGGTGAAATTATTCCCCCTCATCAACGCATAAACAGCCTCCAACTCTTCGATAGTATCTATTCTTTTGTTGAGGATTGCAGGAATGAGATAGGTCTTTAGGAGATGGATGGTGCCATCGTTAAAATCCGGTTCGTAAAAAGGGAAATCAAAGTTCGCGGACTCCCCTACCCCGATTAGGCCATTCTTATCAAAAAGCTTGATCAAAACGATCTCGCGGTGTGTCATTGAAGTAACACTGATACGAAATGGCTCCTTGAGAGGAAGGTATATTTTGTAAACCTCGGCTTTTGTGATATGCATATAATTCGCAAACGTGCCAACTTAATTATAGTGCATTCTTTACGCAATTTACGTCATTTTCATTAAAATCTTTTACGGTAACAATAAAATGACGCATTACATTGTTTGCATCAGTCACTACAACATAATCGACTGCGGTATGCCCCTGTTTTTCAAATAATTCCAAGAAAACTTTTCTATGTTGTTCTGACCAAAACACAGCCTCATCTTCCCATTTTGCCTTAGCCTCTGTCGGACTTGTTGATGTTTCGACAAAAGCAAACTTAGACGAGGGATTCATATGAGCCAAACATGTATCATTTTTCACATCTTCGGGATTAAAAGTGAAAAGAGCTTCAGGATGAGCTTCCATATACCTAATGTATTCTTCACTTTTAGGAAAAACCCCATTTTTTACCCATGCGCTGTTAGGTTTTGCCTCGTAATAGAATCGGTCTGACGGCATATCCTTATGTTCTTTTCCTCCGGCCTCTTCCATTCCTTCAAAAAAATCAGGCTTATATTGATTCGAGTGCATCCTACTTTTGTGCAGGTATAAATGGACATTTCTAGAGACAAAGGGATCTGAGGTAAGTGCAAGAGTATCAACCATTGGGCTGAGCTTATTATTTATAAGATCATAGTTTGCCTGCATTAGTTCTTGTCCAAGACCAAGACCTTGATATTCTTCGTCCACGGCAAGTTGGTGTAGAAATAAATAGGGAGCACGATCTGAAGGTATTTTGACAATACCTATCGAAGCGCCCATCATTGTACCTCCATCAAAAACACCGTGACATGTGCCTATATTATTCTCTGTTAGTGCAACAAAATCCCAAGGTTTATTTATTTCATTAATACCCCATGCGCTTTTGGCGACTCTTTTCCAACTTTTATAATCCTTTGGAGTAAGAGGACGCATTGTGCTTCGTGCTAGAATTTCTGTTCCTTTTGTTACTGCCTCTGCCATTGCTGCTACTGCCATAAATATAGGTTGTAAATAATAACTTATAATCCTCCACCCGAATTCATTTTTTTTAATATTTTTTCTTCTTCCGGACTAATTTCCCCTTTTTCAAGCTTTTGGAGTCCTTCACAAATTATCCTCGTTAACAATTCATGTGTTTCGCTGAACTCCGTAAGGGAACGTTGATCCCTCAGTACCCCTGAGGCTTTTCCAAGCAATATACCATAGTGCAAGTATAGATAGTTTTGAGCGCGGTCTGCATCTTCAACAACCCATGCGCGATTCATGCCTTTTCCCCGCAATCTATCCGTCATACCATATTCTTGCGCGATTTCTTCCATTTTCTGGCTATCGTGCTGCACTTTGGCTTGAAATCGAGGATCTTGCACCATGTGGGCAATAACCAAGGCCTGCAAATGTGGACCTTCATTAGTGGGTGTTGATAAATGGCTCATTTCGGTTGTTGAATCATCAATATGAGCAGGAATCAATGCAAATGCATAAGGATCAATAGCTGCCGCTTTCGCATTTGTAATAATCAAATGTGGATAATCTGCGAGTGTCTTTGTGGGACCTTCTCCAAAATAACTTCCCCCAACGCTGCCCGTTGTTTGCATACAATCGGCAATGATCGGCAACTCTTGGGGTTCAAGAAGTTTTCGGACTTCTGCAAGCAATGTCTGGTCTACGGGGTGCATACCTCCGTCTACATTGACATCAGGCTCTACGATGAGACCCGCACACTCGCCTGCTGTAATTGCTTTTGAGAGAATAGTGAGGATTTTTTCTCTATTCTTAGCCGTAAATGTCGGAAGGACACGCTTTACCCAAGCTTCTCCTCCTGTATGTAAATTACTGTGTTCATCTACCTTAAAACCAGATCCTTCTACTGCCGCCCCACTATAACCCCCGGCCCATGTTTTATCGACGGCAAAAACTTTCGGTACAGTGATAAAACCTTTTAATTCTGATTGCTTAAGCATGTTTACTCTTTTTTTCTTTCTTTCGGGATCCTCATTTTCTCTTATTTCTAAATTGTTCTGTTTGAGCAGTTGAGCAGCTTTTGGACTATCATAGGTATGTTGCTTCTTGGCTGCATGTGCACAAACAATCTCAATTGCTGTCGTGTTGATTTCCGATCCTGAGTGACGCGTATGCACTCTTATTTCTTTGTTGCCAACCTGCTGAGTATTGGGGTGTAGTTTCGCCAGCTCGCTCATGGCATACCCTTGGACCTCGGCAGCGTGATAGTGAAACATCTTATGACCGTTTGTCTGCATCAGATTGTCTACTGTTCTCATGATGAGCGGATACGGATTGCCGAATCCAAGTCTGCCTGTAGCGGCCGACGTAGCTAAATCGTGAACGATGTCTCCGCCTAATTCTCCATTCTCAGCCATAGCCACTTTTTTTAACCCTCCACCTTGTTTACTGACTAAAATCTGTCCCCCATCCAAAGTAGAGAAGTTTTGTGAGATAAACCTCTTATTTCGTCCAACCGCTTTTTCATTGATTCATTGTCTGCAGATACACGCTTTGAATTCGGGCGTCCCTGATGTTGATATGTTTTTATTGCTAATACATTGGACAACATAAGGTTGGTGAGAAATGCACCTTCCATCTGTTGGAGTTCTGGCTTGATAATTGTCTCTTGTTGGTCGGTAAGAGCTAGGCAACCGCTAGTATATTTTTTAAGACCGCTCATTACAGAGGATATTGCGTCATTACCGATTTGTTGAAGTGTATCCCATTCCGGGCGGCGGGGATCTTTTTCAGAAAGATGTCGGACACTAATGGACACGGGATAAGTTTCTGTTCTCATATTATTACCATTGTTTTTAAATAGTGAGTAAGAGTATAGCACTTTCTTTTTATACTGTCAAATCAACCTACAATGTAAATTGTGTGTCGAACCAAAATGAAAATGTCATACCCTATAATTATTAACTTTTTGATTGCTGATATAGTTTGATACGGACTTAATTTGACCTACAAGGTCTGTTGACTATACTTAAACTGTCTCCAAGGGTGATTTGCCGGCGGTATCCAGTTTGACCTGTGTTCAGTCAATACAATTGGAGACGACTTAATTTTTAATGGTTTATCCGGCAATAAAAAGAAATTAAGATAATGATTTTTGTATTTAATTTTGATAGTATCATCAAGTCTTTCTTCGATCATTACTTTTTCTGTTCTAAATATTGTTGTTGGTTGGATTTCTTTAAGCTGGTACCACTTAGTATTGTATTGAACAGTAAAATCATTGTTAATTCCCCGAATGTAATGTTTTGAAAAGATTCCACCAAGTTTTGACCTGGTTCCAATATCCAAGGCGCGATGACAGTTGTTCCCTGATCTAGGAACAACAGCAAATCGAGAGTTAAAAAATGGAATAAATGTTTCTTTTAAAAATATGTTGGCTGTTTCGATTGTACTTACACCGGCAAGTCTCATTTCTTTAACTAACCTATCTTGAAGAGTTTCATTAAGTCTTTCAACCCTTCCTTTGGCCTGGGCAGAATTAGCTGGAATTACGTTGACTCCAAGTGATTTCATAGCACGCTTGAATTGAGTCATAAGCTCGGCATTATCAACAGCCGCCGGATGATTGATCTTGTAGGTAGAGAATTTATCAAGATAGATTTCAGACGGTATTCCATTTAACTCTGCGTATTCCCACCAGAATCTAAACACGGCGGTAGTTGATTCATTAGTCCCAAATTTAGCGTATGTAATCTTACCCGTGGCGTCGTCAATTGAAGCCAGTAAACAGGCTTCAGGGAGTAGGGGGTTTCTCCCTTCAAACCAGTCATGGTAGGAGCCATCAAACTGTTGGAGTTGTCCATAAGAAGATCGTCTTTCTCTCCAGCTGAAATATTCACTTCTCTTTCTCTTTTTTAATTTCCAAATATTATGTCTAATCATAATGGCCCTTATGGTTTCGTCACTTAAAATAATTCCATGTAGCTCCTCTAATTTTTCACATGCTAATAAAGGACCAAAATCAGAATATTTTTCATTAATAATTTTCACAATATTATTTTCTAAATTAATATTGATCTTTCTGTTTCCTTGTCTTCCCCGAGAACCGTGAATTAAACCATCGTGTCCTTTATCTCTAAATTTACTCTTTAACCTCTTAACCTGGCGTACTGACAGGTTTAACTTTGTAGCGGCGGTTGTGCCGTTTATCAGTCCGTCTGTTAAATCTTCAATAACTGTTAATCGTAACCGTTCAGTCGTTGTCATAATTCTCTCCTTCATATGAGTTGGGTAAAAAGATAATTGATAAGTGGAAAACCAGGTACCGTCTGGTCACCTGAAAAACTTATCCTACCTTTTCCCAACCGCGACTAGGGTATGACATTTTCACGTTGGTAACTATGACATTATCATATTGGTGTAATACAATACATTTTCTCCTTGACTCAATTTTAAAATTGGTGTAAC
>Ga0210058_1003986_pt1 | contig 11143 bp, 9 predicted proteins | sample CryGeymeta201511_FD_183979 | JGI IMG/M metagenome (GOLD analysis project Ga0210058, IMG submission 183979) | Groundwater microbial communities from Crystal Geyser aquifers in Utah, USA - Crystal Geyser metaG 2015-11 (SPAdes) (version 2) | ecosystem: Environmental > Aquatic > Deep subsurface >...
GCCCACGATTGGCTGAGTATGAGTCACGCTTTGGCATGACTTCAGTAGAATTCTTCGAACGTTACCAAAGCGGCGAAATTGGCGACGAAATGGACTATTTTGAGTGGAATGTCCTTTATAAGATGTTTCTGGACAGCCAGCAGCGACTTGGATATTTGAGGAACGAAGCATGACCCCCGCTGAATACCTGGAACGTTGCCGGCTGGTATTAATCACAAGCGCGATTGTAAAAACCTATCACATCCGAGAGAGCTTTGCCGACGAACGCAAGGGATACATTCGGGTTATTGCCGGGCTTTTGAACGGAGATTTTTTAGAACTGGCCGAATATTTTGTCATTGACGCTGGGGGTATTTTAATTCAGGATCATCACTACCAATGGATGGATGAAAAGCGCAAAACACTGCGCCGCAGGTGGGACAACACACCCCATTTCCCATCGTTACACGGTTTTCCTCATCACATTCATGTTGAAAATGACGCCAATGTCATGTCCGGCGAGCCAATGAGTCTCGAAAAATTGCTCGCCCAAATTGCATCTCTAATTGATACGCAAAAAAGTTGATGCACCGAGGTCCCCGTGTTCGATCTTCCCGATTCCGAGATCCTGTCTCTTTCCAAAGAACACGTCTTCTACACCTGGTCGGCGCAGGCCAAAGTGAACCCGATCGCGGTCAAGCGCGCCCAGGGCGTCTATTTCTGGGATGTGAACGACAAGCGCTACCTCGATTTCAACTCGATGACCATGTGCGTCAACATCGGACACGGGGACGAGCGCGTCATCCGCGCCATGCAGGAGCAGGCCGCGGAACTTCCGTACGCCGCGCCGGGCATGACGACGAAGATTCGCGCGCTGGCGAGCCAGGCGGTCGCGGACGTGACTCCCGGCGGAAAACTCAGCAAGATCCTGTTCACGCTCGGCGGGGCGGACGCCAACGAGAACGCCATCAAACTGGCGCGCGGCTACACCACCCACAGGGGGCTGCGCCAACGCTTCAAGATCCTGACGCGTTATCGCTCCTACCACGGCGCGACCATGGGCGCCATGGCCGCCACCGGCGATCCGCGCCGCCATGCGTGGGAGCCGGGCACGATGCCGGGCGTCGTCCACTTCCTCGACCCGTATCGTTATCGCTCCACTTTCCATCGCACGAACCCGGATATTTCGGAAGAAGAATTTACGCAGGATTATCTCAACCATCTCGAAGAGATCATTCGCTACGAGGGGCCGGAGTCTGTCGCCGCGATCCTGATGGAGTCGGTCACGGGCACGAACGGGATCATCATCCCGCCCGAGGGTTACATGCAGGGTGTGCGCGCCCTGTGCGACAAATACGGCATCCTCATGATCGCGGACGAGGTGATGAGCGGATTTGGCCGGACGGGGAAGTGGTTCGCGGTGGATCACTGGAACGTTGTGCCAGACATCATCACGATGGCGAAAGGACTCACGTCCGCGTACGCGCCGCTCGGCGCGGTGGCGATGAAGCCGGAGATCGCGGCGGCCTTCGATGAGCAGGTCTTCGAGAGCGGTTTGACGTACACGTCGCATCCGATCTCGCTGGCGGCGGCGGTGGCGAACATCCGCGTCATGCGGGAGGATCGGCTGGTCGAGCGCGCGGCCGCCCTGGGTCCGGTTTTGAAGCGCATGTTGTCCGATCTGGGCGAAGCGCATCCCTCCGTCGGCGATGTCCGCTCGATCGGTCTGTTCGGCATCCTCGAACTGGTGAAGGATCGAAAAACGAAAGAGCCGATGGCGCCGTGGAATTCATCCAGCCCGGAAATGATTTCTTTGCGAAAATTCTGCCTTGAGCATGGCCTGTTCTTGTACACGCACTGGCACACGGTTCTCATCATCCCGCCGCTGATCATTGACGAGGCGCAGTTGGGGGAGGGCATCGCGGTGCTGGATAAGGCGCTCGAAATTACGGACAAGGCTGTGTTGTGAACCTTTCTTACGCGACCTGGCTGACGGTATCTGGCATGGTGGCTCTCCTGGTGGCATGGTTGAGCTGGCAACGCCGCGCCGCGCCAGGCGCGCCGGCTCTCTGTGTGTTGATGCTTACGCTGGCGGTCTGGTCTTTGACCTATGCAGTCTACTGGCTTTCTTTTACGCCGGAGACGCGCGCCTTCTGGTTGAATATGACTTATTTTGGGGTGGCGCCTGCGCCTGTGGTCTTCTTTATTCTGGTGCAGTTTTTCATCGGGCGCTCCGGTTGGTTGAAAGGGTACGTTTATTTCCTGCTTGGGCTTATCCCTGCGCTGACCCTGCTTTTTCTGTGGACCGATCCCCTGCATGGGCTGTTCTTTGGCGGGTACCGCTCGGTTGATGAAAGTATGATCTACAGAGGCGGGCCGTGGTTTTACGTGTTCTTGATCTATTCCTACGGGTTGCTGGCCGTCTGTGTGGTTTTGCTTTTCCGCGCGCACATGCGCTCCCCGCATTTTTACAGCCGCCAGACGCGCGTCATGCTGGCCGGGGCCTTGTTGCCCTGGCTGGCGAACGTGTTGCTCCTTTCGGGCTGGAATCCCCTGCCCGGGCTGGACCTGACGCCCATTGCTTTTACCGGGACGGGGCTCTTGTTCGCGTATGGACTTTTCGGTTATCGCATGATGGACCTGGCGCCGGTCGGCCGCGATGTGCTGGTCGAAAACCTGGACGACGCGATTGTAGTGGTGGATACGCAGGGTCGCATTGTGGACATCAACCCAAAGGCCATGGAACTGGCCGACCCCGGCGTGGGTGCGCCCTTTGGAAAACAAATGCAGGATGTGTTTTCCCGCTGGGTAGATATCATCCCGCACTACGCGACTTTCGAAGGCCGCACCGAACTTAAGTTGGAGCGGGCGCCATTTTCCTACGTTGATCTGAGGATCCTTCCGCTGCGGGATCGCCAGGGACGGCTGATGGGGAAACTCGCCATCTGGAGCGATATCAGTGCCCGCAAACAAGCCGATGAGCAATTGCGGGTATTTTTCCGCGCCGTGGAGCAGAACCCGGTCGCCATTATGATCACCGATCCCGAGGGGCGGATCGAATATGTCAATCCGCAATTTGTGAAATTGACCGGGTATCCCCTCGAGGAAGTGCGCGGCAAAACCCCGCGTGTGCTGAGGTCGGGCGAAAATTCTGAAGATACCTATAAAAATCTGTGGCAGGCCATCAAGTCCGGCCAGGTGTGGCGGGGGGAGATCCTTAACCATAAGAAGAACGGGGAAATGTATTGGACGAACGAATTGATCGCTCCCGTGCTGGACGGCCACGGCGCGGTGACGAACTTTGTGTCCATGCAACAGGATATCACCGAGCGCAAGCATGCCGAGTCCGAACTGCGGGTAATGAACACGCGCTTGCAGGTGCAATTGGCGGAGATCGAAACCCTGCACGATCAGTTGCGCGAAGAAGCCATCCGCGACGGGCTGACGCGCCTGTTCAACCGCCGGTACATGGAAGAGACCCTCGAACGCGAGGTCTCCCGCGTGGAGCGCGACCCGCAACCGATCAGCGTGGTGATGATGGATGTGGACTTGTTCAAGTCCATCAACGATACTTTTGGACACCAGGCTGGGGACGCGGTCCTGCAAACGCTGGGGACGATGCTGTTGGAAAATACGCGCATCAGCGATATTGCCTGCCGTTTCGGCGGGGACGAGATGGTGGTGGTGATGCCCGGCGCAAGCATGGACGTGGCGATTGCCCGCGCCGAGGAATGGCGCGCGGCCTTCTCCCAGATGACTTTTACTTTTGGCGAGGAAAAGATCAACACCACACTGTCGCTGGGGGCGGCCTCTTTCCCGGACCAGGCGCGGAGTCCCAACGAATTGCTGACCGCGGCGGACAAGGCGTTATACTGGGCCAAAGTTAAGCGCAACCACGTGGTTCGTTATGACCCGAAACTAATGGCGCATCGCCAGAATCGTTCGGATGATATTCGATGAGCGGCCGGGAATCGGTAATAGGTTGCGGGGATATGTCGTCTGGTAGAATGGCGAAACGCACCTTGCTGCCGTACATTTTAGATTCTGCCCAAAATCTTTCAACGCGAATTGCGCGAATACCCTGTCGGGTACGATGTGAGCGAATTCCGCGAAGGAAAATGGAGAGAATTCGTGACATTCGCCTATTCGCGTTAAGAATTTGTAAGGTAGAGAAAAAATCACACAATGGCAGGTTAAATAAATGTCAACCAATGCAAATCACGTAAAAATGCTGATCCTCGGATCTGGCCCGGCGGGGTTATCCGCGGCGTTGTACGCGGCGCGCGCGGAACTCGCCCCGGTGCTGTTGACCGGCTCGCAACTGGGCGGGCAGGCCGCGCTGACCTACACCATCGAGAACTATCCCGGTTTTCCGGAGGGCGTGGGCGGGGCGCAGTTGGGGGAACTCTTCCAGAAGCAGGCGGAACACTTCGGGACGCGCGTCGAATTCGACACCGCCAACAAAGTTGACCTGTCGGCGCGGCCGTTCAAAGTCGAAACCGACGCGGGCGAGTACGAGGCCGATACGCTGGTCGTCACCACGGGCGCCGATCCCGTCCACTTGAACGTGCCGGGAGAGGACACTTTGCTCGGGCGCGGCGTCTCGTACTGCGCCACCTGCGACGGGGCGTTCTTCAAGGATAAAAAGGTGGTCGTGGTCGGCGGCGGGGACAGCGCGCTGGAGGAGACTCTCTTCCTCACGCGCTATGCCACATCCATCGCAATTATCCACCGCCGCGACGAATTGCGCGCAGGCGCGATCCTGCAGAAGCGCGCGAAGGATCATCCGAAGATCAGTTTCATCTGGAATACGGTTGTGACTGAGATCCTCGGCACAGGCAAGGTGGAGTCCGTGCGGCTGAAGAATACCCAGACCGGCGAGCAATCCATCTTCGAGACGGACGGCATTTTCATCTTCATCGGCCACACGCCCAACACGCAACTCTTCGCAGGACAGTTGAAGATGGATGCGCGCGGTTACATCGAGGCGGATATGCAGATGCAGACCAGCGTCCCCGGTGTGTTCGCGGCGGGCGAGGCGGCCGATCCGCATTTCAGGCAGGTGGTCACGTCCGCGGGGATGGGCGCGGCGGCGGCCATCCAGGCCACCCGCTTCCTCGAAGCGGAATCAGGCTAAGGGCTTGCCCTCCCGAAGGACATCGGGACGATGTGAGCGGAGGGTCGAGCGATCGCCGAGACCCGCAGTCGAAGGGTCCAGAAAGAAGCGAGCAGAGACTTTTCCGAATCGGTCGGGTGAGTTTCTTTTTCGTCAAAATGTCATCTCTTTGCTGTCCAAAAAAGTGACAAATTATTCTTTTCGTGTACGCATGTCTGGATTAAAATCCAGCAACAAACAGACCAATCGGAGGAAAGATGAACAAAATCTCGATTATCGGCGCAGGCATGACCGGCTCCACCGCCGCCCATTGGCTGGCGGAACGCGAACTGGCCGACGTTGTTTTGGTGGACGTGGTGGAGGGCATGCCGCAGGGCAAGGGACTCGACCTGGCAGAGGCCATGCCCATCATCGGCAAGGACTCGGAAATCGTCGGCACGAACGATTACGCCGACACGAAGAACTCGGACATCGTCATTATCACGGCGGGCGTGGCGCGCAAACCTGGCATGAGCCGCGACGACCTGCTGACGATCAACGCGGGCATCGTGGGGAAGGCCGCGATGGAGACGCTGACGTATTCGCCGAACGCGTTTTACATTGTGTTGACCAATCCGCTCGACACGATGGCGTATCTCACATTGAAGAAAACTGGATTGCCGCGCAATCGCGTCATCGGGCAGGCGGGCATCCTCGACTCGGCGCGCATGCGCGCTTTCGTCGCGCTGGAGACGGGTGTGAGCGTGGAAAATATCCAGTGTTACGTGTTGGGCGGCCACGGCGACGAGATGGTTCCGTTGACGCGTCACTCGAACATCGCGGGTATTCCGCTCCGTGATTACCTGCCCGCCGACAAACTCGAAGCCATCGTCAACCGCACGCGCAAAGGCGGCGGTGAGATCGTCAATTTGTTGAAAACGGGTTCGGCGTATTATGCGCCTTCCGCGGCAGTGACGCAGATGGCCGAAGCGATCCTGAAAGACAAGAAACTGATCGTGCCATGCGCGGCGTACATGCAGGGCGAGTATGGCCTAAACGATATGTACTTCGGCGTGCCGGTGATGCTCGGCGCGCTGGGTATGGAAAAGATCATCGAATACAAATTCGATGCCGATGAAAAAGCCATGTTCGAAAAGTCTGCCGCATCGGTGAAAGAGACGCACGAGGCGTTGAAGAAGTTGGTGACGCTGTAAGAACGTACACAGGTACACACGTAAACAGGTATACACGTTTGCGAAGACCTGTGTACTTGTGTACGTGTATACCTGTTTACCGATATCCGATACCCTTGAATTAGGAGTAACTATGATCCTGCACGAAAAAATCGCCGCGCAACTGCCTTCGTGGCGCGAGCGCATTAAAGTTTTGACGAAAGATCATGCCGACGTGGTGGTGGCTAATGTGACGGTCGGACAGATCGTGGGCGGGATGCGCGATATCAAGTCCCTGCTGACCGACGTCTCTTTCGTGGACCCCGCGGAGGGCATCCGTTTCCGCGGCATGTCCATCCCCGAAGTGTTGAAGGCGCTCCCCAAAGCGCGCGGCACAAAAATGCCGCTGGTGGGCGGCCTATATTACCTGTTGATGGCCGGCGACGTTCCCACCAAGGAGCAGGCGCTCGAAGTGGAAGCCGAATGGGCGAAGCGCGCCGAACTGCCCGATTACGTTTACAAGATGCTCAAAGTGATGCCGAAGGACATCCATCCGATGATCCTGCTTTCGCAGGCGGTCATGGTGATGGCGCACAATTCGGAGTTCACGAAGAAATATCACGAGGGTATGAAGAAGGATGTCTACTGGGAAGCCGCCCTGGATGACAGCCTCAACCTGACGGCCAAACTGCCGGTCATCGCGGCGTACATTTACCGCATGAAATATTTCGGCGAGAAGTCCAAGCCACGCTACAACCCGAAACTGGATTACGGCGCGAACTTCGCCCGCATGATGAAGGTCTCGGACAAGAAGGGTTATGCGGAGCTCGCCCGCCTGTACTTCATCCTGCACTCCGATCACGAGTCGGGGAACGTCAGCGCGCACGCGACGCATTTGGTGGGTTCCTCGCTCTCGGACATTTACTTCGCCTTCTCGGCGGGACTGAGCGGTCTCGCGGGACCTTTGCATGGTCTCGCCAACCAGGAATGTCTCGCCTGGCTGATTGACGTGAAGGAAGAGTTTGGCGGCGTCCCCTCGCGTGAAGACCTGTATAAATTCGCCTGGGACACGCTCAACAGCGGCAAGGTGATCCCCGGCTACGGACATGCCGTCCTGCGCGTGCCGGATCCGCGCTTCACCGCGCAGATGGAATTTGCCAAAGCGCGCTTCCCCAACGACGAACTCGTCCGCCTGGCAGATCTAGTCTTCGATGTGGTGCCCGCCGTGCTGAAAGAGCAGGGCAAGGCCAAGAATCCCGCGCCGAACGTGGACGCCATCAGCGGCACGTTGCAATATTACTACGGCGTGCGCGAGTTCGATTTCTACACCGTGTTGTTCGGCGTCGGGCGCGCCCTCGGCGTGACAGCCAACTACGTTTGGGCACGCGCGCTGGGTCAGCCCATCGAGCGCCCCAAGTCGGTGACGACGAAGATGCTCGAAGACGCGGTGGCGAAGGCGAAGTCTGTTGGCGATTGACCCTAAAGGGCGCTTCGCAGAATCACGCCAACCATTGCAAAGTCCACACTTCGACAGGCTCAGCGCATGCCTTCGTGGACTCTCGTCGGTAGAAATAACTCCCGAAGTCGAAAAGGCTTCGGGAGTTGCATTTTCTGGCGGGGATGAATTACGGGATGTAAATTCGACCCACCCCAAGATGATTCTCGATATCGACAATAATCTCTATCAAGCGTTCCACACATCGTTCGCGGTAGTGGCGTTCTCTTAAGCGGTCAACCACGCTTACTGTGACCACTGGCAGGGAGGTCGGCGTATTTTCATCTTGAATTGTCTGCGCCAATGAGTCGTACCCCTCGTTTTTTCGATCTCCCGTAAGAAGGATATATTGTTGTCTTTGGGCAAATCGCCAAATTTCTCGATCACTGGAATTAATCGGAAGTCCCACATCGTGAAATGTTAGCATCGGGATATCTAAAAGCTTGAGCCAGCCCTCGCTTCTCATCGTTGTCCAAAGCAAAATTGCCTGCTTCTTGATGTGATGATCGAGCAGAACTTTCATGGTTTGGATTCAGCGCGATACTGCGCCTTCCATTCCCGTATTTTATTCAGAACCGCTTCGCGTTGTTCGTACGTTCGCGCGTAGTGTTCCCGATTACGTTCCTCCCAATACTTTCGGCGTTCTTCCGCCATACGGAGAGCCTTCTGGTAGCCTTCTTCCACTTCGCGGCGGTGCAGGTGGATGTAATCCAGAATATCGAGCATTTCCTCGTCGGTCAGTTCGTAGATGTCGCGGACGTTTTTCAGTGAGTTGTCATCTTTCATCTCATCCAGGAGGGAGTAAAGAGTCAGCCGCGTGCCTTTGATTGTCAGGCCTTCCTCAGTCCGAATCACGGTGTTGTTTTCGCGCGGGATGGGACCGTCCATTTCCATGAGCGTTTGCACCAATTGATCGGAACGCAAAACCGCCAGTTCGGCCTGCAACTTTCGCGCTTCCTCTTCCAGCGCGGCGATCCGTTCCTTCACGTGTTCGGGGGGCAATTCTTTTTCCATGCGACTCTCGCTTTCGATTGCAATTTTACTACGCAATGGATTTTACAAGATTCATTGTTTCAAGACGCCTTCCACGCCCGCGTCGCGACATAGGTGGCGTGTGTGAATTGAAACGCCCCTGCCTCTTGTGAGGCAGGGGCGTTCGCGAGGGGAGAGGTGCGTTAAGCGGGAGAAGAGACTTCGGTCGGTTGGCCTTCTGCTTCCACGGCTGGACGATGGAAGCGGTGCAAGACCAGGTAACTCAACACCGATAACATCCCAACGATGCCGCAGGCATACCAGAGCAGGTTCGGGTTGGGACCGTCCATGATCTGGCCCGCCAGCAATGGGCCGATGGCAAAGGGCATGCCCCAGGCGAGGATGCCGAAGACGGCATTGTAACGTCCGCGCATTTGCTCGGGGGCAAAACTGGCCACTATTGCCTGTCCGACGGGCGCGACCAGCATCTCGCCAATGGTGATGACAACCATCGCCAGGATGAACATTCCATAGTTGCCCACGAAACCGTACATGGCAAAGCCGATGGCGTAAAACGCAGTCCCGACCGCCATCACCAGCATGGATGGAAGTTTTTCGATGCGCCGCGTGATCCAGAACTGGAAGAGCACGACCATGGCGGCGTTGACGCTGAGGATGTACGCGTACCCGTCCTCGGGAATGCCGTAGTTATCCCTGAGGAAGACGCCCAGCGTGGTGTTCATATTCATATACACCAACCCGGAAAGCAGGCAGGCAAAGATGAAGAAGACGAACAGGCGATTGCGCAGGACACTTCCGTATCCGATGAGAGTCTTTCCGAAGGATTCAGATTCCTCGTGCGCGCGCAGCGCAGGCTTGGTCTCCGGGACAGCGAAGTAGACAATCGTGGCCGAGATGAGGCTGATGACCGCGTCCATGAGGAACAGGGCAGTGTAGGAGCGCGCGGCTACCAAACCGCCGATGATGGGCCCGAAGACGACGGCCAGGTTGAAGGTCACGCGGATGATCCCGAAGCCTTGGGCGCGTTTCTCTTCGGGCAGGATGTCGGCCACGAGAGCCTGTTGCGCGGGTCCGCCGACATCGGTGAAGAGTCCGGAAACGATCCCGATGATGTAAAAACCCTGGAGCGTATTCACCAGTCCCATCGCGGCGGCGCTTAGCGAAGAGGCGACGAGGCTGAAGATGATCATCTTGCGGCGGCCAAAGCGGTCGGTCAACGCGCCGCCCATGAAACTCCCGATGAAACCTGTGATCGAGAAGATCAGGAATAGCCAGCCAACATCGCTCATTCCCACATTGAAACGCTTGGTGATGTAGAACGCGAAAAAAGGGAAAAGCATCGAGCCGCCAAGACGGTCAATAAAGGTGGTGGTCACGATGATCCAGAAAGTGCGCGGGAATTCGTGAGCGATCGCACTCCAATTTTTGATGATGTTATTCATGTTTGCTCCACGTGGAGGAAAAAAAACATCCCCGCGTGACAAAAAGTTACACGGGGATGGGGGGCGTTGTTGTGGAGATTATGGGGCGGGCGTGTTTTCGATCACGGCGCCGATCCAGGTAAAGACCCGCTTTTCGCTGGCCGCGCCGGCTGGCGTCCAGATGGGCTGTCCCTGGTCATCCACGCCGGTCTGGCGGACGGGGACGACCCACCAGCGCATGATATGCGCGACGTTATCGTTCGGGCGGAACGTGGTCGGGATGATGAAGCTGGTGTCGGTGACATAATCCACGATGCGGCGGCCCTGGTCGGCGGTCACATCTTCGATGATGACCTGGTATGCTTCGCCGTCGCGCAGGACGCCGAGGGAAGCCCATTGCAGGGTCACGATGTCGTGTGCGAGCGTGAAGGCCGCGCCGTCAATGGGCAGGAGCAGGTTGGGGGCCGGGTAGGGCGGTGGAGGCGTCGGGGTGGGAGTCGGCAGGTTGGGATCCGGTGCGCGGGCGCATAACGGAATCAGCAGGTTTTGTCCGAGAAGAACGTTGTCGGTAGGGAGGTTGTTGAATTCGCGGATGGAAGCCATCGAGACGTTGTAGTTCGCCGCAATACTGGAGAGTGTGTCATTGGCCTGCACGGTATAACTGGCGGTTGCGCAGGCGGCTTTGGTGGCTTCGCCCGGCTCCAGTGTGCTGGTGGGCGGGGGGGGCGGCGTGGGTGTCGGGTAAGGGACGTTGATGACTTGCCCGATGCGCAGGGTCACGCAGGCGGCGTCCAGGTTATTCATGATAATGATGCTTTGGACCGAAACGTGAAATGTGAATGCGATCCCGCCGCAGGTATCTCCGGCCGCGACGGTGTAAGGGAAGGGCGGTAACTCGGTTGCGGTCGGCGACGGCGTGACTGTGAAAACCTCGGTGGCGGTGGGCGTGACGGTGGGAGTCTCGGTGGCGGTGGGGACGGCGGTCGGT
>Ga0210058_1004010_pt1 | contig 11089 bp, 11 predicted proteins | sample CryGeymeta201511_FD_183979 | JGI IMG/M metagenome (GOLD analysis project Ga0210058, IMG submission 183979) | Groundwater microbial communities from Crystal Geyser aquifers in Utah, USA - Crystal Geyser metaG 2015-11 (SPAdes) (version 2) | ecosystem: Environmental > Aquatic > Deep subsurface >...
GGTTTTCCTCCTTGATAATTAATGGCAGTAATCCATCAAGGGTAAACCCTAAAAGCGGAAGTTTCTATATTGCAATAATAGGAAGTTATCATTTTGCACTAACAGACCCGTACAAGAGTTTGACTTAGATTAAGATAAGTGATAGACTTATCGTTAACAGATTTTGAATCAATAAATCTGTTTAAATCAGATTTCGTTTTGAAGAGTTAAGATAAAGATACCCGTTTTTTACTTCGTATCTTTTCCTCTTTCTTTAATACAACTTCTCATTTAGGCAGGTTTATTTATTTAAAAACATTGCTTAATATTACAAAAAATAAGCGGAAAACGGAGATTTAAATGGCAAAAAATTTATTTGTTGGTAGTCTACCTTTTACAATTACCGATGATATTTTAGGACAGCTTTTTGCAGGTGTAGGTCAAGTTGTGTCCGTAAATATCATTAAAGACAAATACACAGGCTCAAGCCGTGGTTTCGGTTTCGTGGAAATGGCAACTGAAGAGGACGCCAAAAAAGCGGTAGAAAAATTAAATGGCTACAACCTGGAAGGTAGAAATATCATAGTGAAAGAAGCTCTTCCTAAACCAACATACACCAACGGTCGATCAGGTGGAGATCGTCGAGGTGGAGGCGGATTTGGATACAGAGGTAAAAGAAATTATTAATCAGGAAGAATCGCGAAAAAAGTAGGGTTCAAAAATTTTTCCTTATTGGGATCGGGGAAAAAAGGTTATTATAACTATTTCCTGATTGGTTGATATATTTATTTTTTAGCCAAAGGTTTACCGTTTTTCCTGAAAACTCTTTTTTGCACTTCTTTGGTAAACTCAATGCCTTTTTGTTGAACATCTTCAATCTGGTTGAGAGTTTGATTTATTTTCTTTGACAGATTGGAAGATAATATCTTTTTACCATCTTTCAGCTCTTCGGTAACTTTGTCTTTTACTACAATCGTATCTTTTATTATCTGATGTCCTTTCTTCTGTAATGCAGTTGCTTTTTCTTCAAGGTCATCCTCGTAGTTTTGGATTTTTTCAATCAAACCCTCGACTATTTTTTTACCTTCTTTGGTGCCTAAGAAAAAAATAAAAAAAGCTCCGATTATGCCTCCCAGGAAAAAACCTACCCAAAAGTTACTATTTGTGTGATCTTTATCGCTCATCATTCTCTCCTTTCATTCCAGCCTTCTTTTTTAGGAATTTGAAAAAACTTATTGCTACTTTCAGTCCTTCTGAAAAACCACCGATACCTTTCAATGATCTGCCAAAATTTTGGGTTATACCTGAGACATCATCAGCCATATGATTTACTTTTGAGAGCATTTGACGAATTTCAGAAAGTATTTTAAAAATTTGAAAGCCTATGATAACGGATAACCCAGTGAGAGTAGTAACAACGACAAACAGCAGAATATGAACAGGTTCAATCATAAATATGGATTTGTAGAATTATTCTATAGTATCTGTATTGATACGTCAACAAAAAGGATGGAATATCTTGTGAGTTTGTCCAAAAAGAAATAGAATATAAGAAAGCTATGCTAGAAAAAAAGAAAAAATATCTGCAGGTTGCTTTGAATAGTACGCTTAGTGAAGCATATAGCATTATAAGCCAGCTTCCACCGAGCGACCGAATACTTATCGAGGCCGGTACGCCACTTATCAAACAATATGGAATTGGAGTAGTGGGGAATTTGAGAGAAAAATGGGGTAGTCAAATAGAACCTTTAGGTATAGATCCTTATATAGTGGCGGATTTAAAGACTATGGACAGAGGTGAAACTGAGGTCAGGTTAGCTAGTTTTGCCGGAGCATCGGGTGCGATCGCCCTTGGTCAGGCGCCTCTTGAGACAATCAACATATTTATTGAATCCTGTAAAAAATACGGACTGGATAGTATGATTGACATGATGAACATAGATCAACCTGTGAAAATTCTAAGACGCTTAAAAAAACTACCGGATGTCATAATCCTTCATCGGGGCGTGGATGAGGAGGTATTCAATAAGGCTAAACCAGTGCCATATATCCAGATAAATAAGATGCGTGCAAGTTACAGTACTCTTATTTCCATAGCTGGTGGGGATACTATAAGAGAAGTACAAAGGGCAATTTTCAATGATGCGGATATAGTAGTCGTATGGAAGGAGTTTTATAAATCAACTGAAGATACGGGAGCGTTGGCAGAGGAGTTTTTAAAGGTAATAAAATAATCTTATAAGAAGGTATTTACGAAAACACCATTGCCTTTATAAGGAGCCAGTAACCCATTATCAGAATAATAATCTTTATTACTTCTTAAAGCTTGTTCAATATTAGAAAAAGTACAATTTACGCACAAGTATTGCGGTTTTGATATAACTTCACTTAATTTTGGACCACTATTTTCCCAGTGAAGAATTCCTTTTCTATAATAAGCTACTTGAGCCATTTTGTTGTTACAATGACTACATATTTCCTGAATACTGTTTATGGTTTTTCTCATTTGCTCGACGCTTTCTTTATCAAAATGAAACACTTTCATCTCCTCTAAAGGAAAATAAGGATACATGGTGCAGCAATATTTTCTTTCCTGTTCCGGATGGAAAACGACCATTTTATACGGAAAAGAAGTAAATTTTTTAGCGAATTCATTAATGAGATGATTCCGGCAGTAATAAAAATATTGATTTCCCTCAACGACAAGGATATCTTGAGTTGTTTTGGTACAGATTCGACATTTTTTTAATCTAGGTTTGAAAAAGGAAATATTTATATTCGGAAAGAGTATTTTGAGACCAATTATAACCAATCCTAAACCAGGTATCCAAAATACAGCTGAATACAGAAATAGAAATAAGAGCTCTTTTTGACTACCAGACCAACCAGAAAGGAATAAATCCGAAGCTAATTTAATAAGATGGAAACCTGTAGTAAAGAGAAATACTAAAATAATACCTTTTACTATTACATTTCTCATTCCCAGTATATTATTTTGATAGCCTTTTTAATCCTTCGATTATCTCAATTGGGAGTGCAAAGACTACTGTGTTGGCCGGATTAGCCGTTGTTGCCTCAATCGTCTGTAAGGTTCTTAAAGAAATTGCTCCTGATTTTGACATCTGATCCATGGCCTTTTTCAAGTTCTCAGATGCGGATAATTCTCCTTGGGAGCGGATGATTGTGGCTCTTCTTTCTCTTTCTGCTTCCGCCTGTTTGGCCATCGCTCTTTTCATATCTGCAGGAAGTTCAATATCCTGTATTTTAATAGCTGTAACATCTACACCCCATTCAGTAGTTTCACTATCCACAAGCTTTTTTATTTCAACAGCAATTTTTTGTCTGTCTACAAGCAAGCTATCCAGTTCCACACCCCCGATGACATCTCTTAAAGCAGTTTGCGCATATTGAGTGACTGCATAAGTATAATCCTGGATTTTCAAAACCGCGTCTTCCGGTTTGGTGACTTGAAAATAAACAACAGCGTTGATCCCGACAGGTACGTTGTCTTTGGTGATGACTTCCTGTTGTGGGATGTCTGAAGTGGTGATCCTGATATCTACCTTAATAAGTCTTTGGAATACCGGAACGATAACTTTAAGTCCAGGTTCTAATGTGTAAGAATATGAACCAAGGGTAAGTACGATACCTCTCTCATATTGGTCAATTATTTTCAGTCCCGAAAATACCAGAATGATGCCAAATACAAATAAGAATAATAGTATGGAAGATATTGGATCCATATTTCTCCTTTTATGATATTTTAACAGTAATAATTCCTGAATACAATAGATCGAATTAAATCATCAAGAATGTAACGGAAAGTGAATCGTTAAATCATGAGAAAATGTACTCCAAATATTTCTGCCGTAAAGAGGAGTACATATGTTAGACATGTATCAAAAACGTGCGCTTTCCTACACAATCAGAAGGAGGTATCAGAAAAGTACAAAGAAGGAAAAGGGCGGGATTCTGGATGAGTTTATCAAGAATACAAACTACAACAGGAGTTATGCCAGAAGGATTTTAGGGAGCCTTAAAAAACAGGGAAGAAAGAAACTGCGTATTATCAGAAAAAGAAGATATGATGCAGACGTATTTTATCCTTTGCGTACCATCTGGATAGCTGAGGATAATATCTGCGGTCAAAGACTTAAACCATTTATTCCGGAAGCATTAAGAATACTGGAAAGGGATAAGAATTTAAGATTAAACAAGGAGATCAGAAAGAAGCTTTTATCAATCGGCTCGGCAACGATTGATCGGATGCTGAAAGCATCAAGGAAAAGATATGAACTTAAGGGAAGATCAACTACTAAACCGGGAACGCTTTTAAGGAATACGATCCCGATTAGGACCTTTGCTGATTGGGATGAGAAGTATCCTGGATTTTTTGAAGGAGATCTTGTTGCTTTCTGCGGAGAAACAGTAAGAGGAGAGTATGTCAGCGCTCTAAACCTGACAGATGTATCAACCGGCTGGGTGGGAATTGAAGCATTCATGGGTAAAGGCCAATACCGGGTCCATAAGGCAATAGACAGTGTCAGGAACAGATTGCCATTCCTAATGTTGGGACTGGATAATGATAATGGTGTTGAGTTTATCAATTGGTTAATGAAAAGGTATTGTGAAGAACATAAGATTACCTTTACCAGGATAAGACCATACAGGAAGAACGATAACTGTTTTGTGGAGCAGAAGAACTATACGGTACCCAGGAGATTTCTAGGTTACGGAAGGTATGAAACAGATAAACAGCTGGAGATTATCAGGGAATTACTAAAACTGGTGGAAATGTATGTTAATTTTTTCATGCCTTCCAAGAAACTTGTTTCAAAAGAAAGGATTGGCAATAAAACCAAAAAGATTTATGATACAGCCAAAACACCGTATCAGAGATTGTTAATATCCGGGATATTAATAGATGATAAAAAGAAGGAATTACAAAAGTTATACGATAGTTTAAACCCTATGGATTTAAGAAAGAAAATATCAAGACTACAAGACAAACTTTGGAAAACTTTCCGTTACAAAATTAATGATTTAACGAATACCTAGTTCCGTTACATTTTCTGGTGATTTATCACGTAGATTTATTGATTATTTTGAATCTGGATGTTTCTGGTTACCGACTTCTTCTTGCTGTTTTTACTTGTTGATTCAATAATGATTGTATTTATTCCTGGTGGAAGAGTAATATTTGTGGAAAATTCACCTGTTTCAGAAAGGACAATTTTTTGGTTGTTTACGGAAACGACAGCATCAGGATCTGTCTTTCCGCTCACTGTCACATTTTCCGAATATATAATTTCACCTTCCAGAGGTTTTTCTATTTGGAGATTAGGGGCGTTGGTTATGGTGCGATACTGCATAAACAGATAGCTAAAGAAAATTATTGCAAAGGAAACAAAAACCGTAAAAACAATTGTTTGTGGAGTAAACCTTATAAAAGGTTCGTTTAACGGTTTAGTTACCCCGGAAGGCAGAAGATCAGATTTTTCCTTTAGTGTAAATTGTCTTCTGAATATTGCGATCATTTCTTCAGATTTAAGACCTAAAAATGAGCTGTAATTTTTCAGAAAACCTTTTATATAGGGTAGTGAAGGTAATCGGTCCCAATCATTGTCTTCAAGCGCAATCAAAAATTTTTTTCTTATTCTTATTTTTTTTTCAATCTCTTCGAGTGATAATTTTTTTTCTGATCTTGCTTTTATTAAGATCTCACCTACAGTAAGCATATAATTATTATTGATGTGATGATTCCTGGTTTTCGGGAACTGTTGAGGTTTGACGATTTGATAAATATTCCTCCGGATTTCTGACTAATACATCACGGGGTTTTGATCCTTCTCCTGCTCCAATGATGTTTTCTTCCTCGAGTTGATCAATAATTCTGGCTGCTCTTGCGTAGCCTATTGAAAGTCGTCTTTGTAAAAGTGAGGCTGATGCCCGGTCATATTGACAAACAACTCTGACTGCTTCTTCAAATAATTGATCTTTTCCGCCGTCTGCAGTTTTTATTCCTGTTGAGGATTTTTTCCAGGTTGCAGCCATAGAGGTGACTTCTTCAGTGTATTCAACGGGTTTATTCTTGCTTTTCAGATAATCCACAATATGTTTGACTTCTGATTCGGAAACAAATGTTCCTTGTATGCGTGTGGGTTTTGCTTGATCCGGGGGGATATATAACATATCACCTCTACCTAGCAATTTTTCTGCTCCAGGCATATCAATAATTACCCGGGAATCTACCATGGAGGACACGTTGAAAGCTATTCTTGTAGGAATATTTGCTTTGATAAGTCCGGTAATTACATCAACCGATGGTCTTTGAGTAGCTACGACAAGATGTATACCAGTAGCTCTAGCCATTTGTGCTATCCTACAGATAGAATCTTCAACATCAACTGCTGCGTATGCCATAAGATCAGCAAGTTCATCGATGAAGATAATGATAAAAGGGATTGCTTGAAATCCTGATAGTTCATTATATCCATCAATATTCCTAACACCGACTCCAGAAAAGAGTTTATATCTTCTATCCATTTCCTGCGTAGCCCATTTGAGAGCGGAAAGAATTTTATCCGGTTCCACAATCACAGGTGTAAGAAGATGAGGAATACCATTATATCCGATGAGCTCTACTCTTTTTGGATCAACTAGTATCAGTCTTACTTCAGATGGATTAGTTCGAAAAAGAAGTGAGGTTATCCAGGCGTTTATTAAGACCGACTTACCGGATCCGGTGGTTCCTGCAATAAGAACATGTGGCATTTTAGCGATATTAGCGAAAACAGGATTTCCTGAAACATCTAGTCCTAATGCTGCAAGAAGCTTATTTTTATCTTTGATAATCTTATCTGATGAAAGCATATGTTTCAAAGTGACAAATTCAAGGGATCTGTTTGGTATTTCAATTCCTACAAGGCTTCTTCCTGGTATTGGGGCTTCAATTCTGATCTGTCCTGTTGGAGCGGCAAGAGCAAGCGCCAGATCATTGGAAAGGGCTGTGATTTTTGAAAGTTTAGTTCCCAGGGCAATTTCTAAAGCATATTGAGTAACAGCCGGACCTAAGTTGATTTCAACTACCCGGGCAGTAATGCCGAAACTTTCAAGCGTCTTTTCTATGATATAGGCATGATGTTTCATGTCCCCTCTGTCAGCTTTCTGGCCTCCTGAGACTCCTAGAAGCGATAACGGAGGATTTTCCCATGCTTGATTTGTGGAAGGCGTATTGGAGATAACTGAAGTACCTAGTGCTCCTTGCATCACAGTGTCCGTCTGTTTTTTTATCTTTGTTTGTGAAAGTTGTTTTTCATCACGCTGCATCTCTTTTCTTTGGTCTAGTTTGTAGTCATAAGGAGGTTTTATTGGTAATTTCTCTAAATATAAAGGTTTTTGTTTATGCATAATTACTGGTGTTATGATTTTTCTAATCCCTATAAAAGTTGTTTGGGTGAATTTTAATATCTCGTCCATGGATGTGTCAAAAAACACGATAAGTCCGAGAGCAAACATACCAAAAAGTATAATAAATGCACCAATTCCAGATATGGAACCTGAAAAATTATTCCAGATTTGTTCTCCAATCCAACCTCCCTGAGTGAGGGCAAGTAAGGATATGTATGAAAGAAGAAATCCAAAGGAAACATTGGGTTTGGCAAATGAGGCTTTAATTCTCATGATAAACAGGGAAAAAAGCACTAATATTATTGGTAAAATTATCCCGCCCCAACCAAACTTGTCTGAGGTAAAATTTCTGACTAAATCTAAAACACTTCCATTTTGGAAGTAGGAAAGCCCAATAATTGCACCGGCCCCTAGTAGAATAAACGAAATAATAGTATAAGTAGTTTGTTTTTTTAATTTGAAACGGAATAATTTACGTCTTTTGTATCTTGCCATAGGTAGTAGTTTATTATATCAATATCAAAATAAAAGATGTAATGGTATGTTATATATCCTATAGTATTATTAGGACTTTGTCAATTGGTGGACGTTGGATAAGAATCGTTGGTATAAAAAATCTTTTCGTTCAAACTTTTATAATTACAGTAATAACCAAAGGTCTTCTGTGTGTTTCACGGTAAAAGTACTCTTCTAATTTACCCTCGATTTGTTTTCGGACAAAATGCCAGTCAAATATTCGACCCCTTTTTAACCTGAGCGATTCAATCACAACTCGTTTTGCACCATTAATTAGCAAGGTGGATTCTTTAACGTAGACGAAACCGCGTGAGATTATATCAGGTTCGGCAGTTACAATACCTGTTTTCTGTTCAATAGGCACAACTACAGCTACTAATCCTTCGTTTGCCATAGTTTGTCTGTCTCTCAAAACTACATTACCGACATCTCCTACTCCAAGTCCGTCAATCATGATGCATTTAAGATCCAGTCTTTCTGCAGTTTTCATATTTCTATTGTTGTCAAATTCGAGTACATCTCCGTCTTCAGGTAAGATTATTTGATTTTCGCGATAACCCATGTTTTTTGCGAGTTCCTGGTAATGTTTCATCTGGCGGATAGTCCCGCCTATAGGAATAATGTATTTGGGTTTAGTTAAACCAATCATTAAAGCAAGATCATATGATGATCCATGTCCGGAAACATGAAGAGAATCAATTATCTCTGAATATGCTACTCTTGCTCCTCCCGCAGTTAAGACGTCAATGAGATTATGTACGGCATTTTCATAACCCGGTATAGGATCCGCTGAAAATACTACAACGTCTCCTTTACTGATGGAAACGCTTTTATGTATTCCTCCGCCTATCCGGGATAAAGCACTGTTTGGTTGAGCCTGACTGCCTGATACAATGATTGCTATCTCTTTTGGATCATGTTTCTTTATATGTTTTTCCGATACTACGAACATATCGGGAAAGTCCAAATAATGGAGTTTTTTAGTAACTTCGACATTTTGTTCTATGGAGCGACCTAAAAAGACAATTTTCCTGTTATTTCTTATCGCTACATTAACTGCCTGTTGAATGCGTGATATATTTGAAGATTGCGTGGTAAACAAAAATTTTCCGGTACAGTTTCTGATTTCTTTTTCAAGTGTATCCTCAATCGTTTTTTCAGATAATGTATATCCGGGGGATTCCACTCTTACACAATCTGAAAGAAGACATAGGATGTTTTCCGATGATGCTCTGGCAATTTTGCCTACTTCTGTTTGTTGTCCGTCTATAGGTGTCCAGTCAAATTTATAATCACTTCCATGATAGAAAACCCCGATTGGGGTTCTGATAATCAGATTTGCTGCGTCAGGAATGGAATGTGTGACATGGACAAATTCTATAGAGAATGGACCCATTTCAAGCTTCTTGGATATATCAACGTTTTCGACATGATTTTGCATTCCGGAATCCCGCAGTTTTACTTCAACAAGCGCTGCTGTAAGCCTGGTACCATAAACAGGTACTCTTAGTTCAGGTAAAATATAGGGTAATGCGGAAATATGATCTTCGTGTCCGTGAGTTAAAACAATGCCTCTAATTTTGTCTTTTTTATTCCTGAGATAAGATATATCAGGGATTACCAGATCAATACCAAACATATCTTCGTCCGGGAAACCGATACCGCAATCCACAATCAGAATATCGGAAATTGTTTGCGGATCAGTTCTGTACTCGTAGACATACATATTTTTGGTAACATCACCAACTCCACCAAGGGAGACAATGCGGATAAGTGCTGGGTTATTTGGTTTAGAGAATAACATTTGATTTAGAAAGTATAAAAAGCCATTAAGTTAAAATCGCCATATTCGGTTTTATTCTTTGTCGATAGCGTTCTTACATACAATTTTAACAAACATAAATAATAGGTGATTCTACGCTCTTTATTGTATTGTAACACGATTACCAAGAGGGTAGAAATTGTTTAACATTATTGACGGTAATCCGGAAGGAAGATCCTTGACCTTCGATAATCATTCTGGCCACTTTTCGGCAAATACCGTTTATCGTCCGTTCTAGAGTCCTTATGCCCGAGTCGAATCCAAGAGGTCTGACGATTGTGGGCCAGACGTCTTCATCTATAGTAAGCTGATTGGGAGTAAGTCCGGATTCATTTAAAATGTTTTTGAAGACATATGATTTAGCAATAATCGTTTTTTCTTCATCAGTATATGATGGCATCTGGATAGGTTCAAGTCGATCTATGACAGCAGTGGAAATGTTACCGGTATTATTGGCTGTAGCGATGAAAAGTACTTGAGAAAGGTCAAAGGGAAAGTCGATGTAATGGTCAGTAAAAGCAATATTTTGTTCGGGATCAAGGAGTTCAACTAATACTCCCATAATATCAGCCCTGGCTTGTTCGGAGACACGGTCAAGTTCGTCAAGAAGGATAACAGGATTTTTTGTTCCTGCTCTTCTTAAGGCTTTTATCACCTGGCCTACTTCCGCTTCCGGATGTATGCGGGATTGGCCTCTGAGATCAAGAGCTGATCCCATACCACCGAAAGGAATACGGATAAATTTTCTATTCATGGCTTTGGCAATTGACAATGCAATGGTGGTTTTTCCTGTTCCGACCAAACCTACGAAAAATAGGATTGGAGCTCGCATGAAGTTGACATTTTCTAAAGTAGGATCGTTTTTCGCCTTTTCTATATTCATTTTCATGACTGATAAATACTCCAGTATTCTGTCTTTTATATCCTTCAGCCCATAATGATGTTCCTCAAGAATAGTTTGGGCATGGGCGATGTTCAAGTTATCTTCACTTATTTTGTTCCAGGGAAGAGCGGTTATCCAGTCGATGTATTTTGATACCTGGTCAAAACTTGAGAAATATCCGCTGTATTTGAAGCTTAAAGTGGCACGATTTATTAGTGTTTCTGCTTTTTCCCGTAAATCTGGAGGAAGATCAGCAGTTTCCAGTCTCTGTTTAATTTTAGTCAGTTCGGTAAGATCAAGTCCCTGGGTAGTGTTGTTCATAATGACTAAATGTATTATACCAGTAATTTATATTAATTTTCAGCAGAGTAAATTCATTAGAATTAATTGTTTCACTTTAATTAATTGTGTAGGCTGAGATACATAGGTGACACTTTCAAGGTATAATTACCAATCTTGAAAGGAGAAGCCGATGACTG
>Ga0210058_1004020_pt1 | contig 11065 bp, 6 predicted proteins | sample CryGeymeta201511_FD_183979 | JGI IMG/M metagenome (GOLD analysis project Ga0210058, IMG submission 183979) | Groundwater microbial communities from Crystal Geyser aquifers in Utah, USA - Crystal Geyser metaG 2015-11 (SPAdes) (version 2) | ecosystem: Environmental > Aquatic > Deep subsurface >...
GGGGCATGTCAGGTGTTCTGATGATAGGCTCTGGGGCAGTTGAGGTCAACCGCGGCTGGCGCTCGGGCCACCGCAGCAGACCTACTTGGCTGGAACGAGAACGTACCCCTCGGCGTCGCGCCGCCAACTGCTCCTGTACACACTGAGAGTCGCCATCAGTTGTCGCAGCGGCTGCGCGCGCAGAGACTTCACACGCCGGTTGCTCAGGTCTGGGTGGAGCTTCAGTAGCACGCCGGACTGTCGTGTCAGGTCGATCAGTGCTCTTTCCAGAGGGACGTACTCAGGCGATGCGAACGCGACCTCTCTGTCGAGCCGTCGGTCATCCGGAAAGAGCTGCTCACCGATGTCACCCCTGCCGATACCGAGGGACTCCAACTGGCGCCTCTCGTCAGGGTCCAACCTGGAGTTCTTGAGGTCGTAGTAATCCTCCAGAGCCCGGCGAATGTGCGGATGGTACGTGCTGGTGGTGAATCGCTGAAGGGCAGCAATGGCTTTCGCAACAGTCTGAGGATTTCGCGTGAAGCCGGAGTGCACGAAACGCGCGAACTCGGCATCGTTGATCGATACCCAGACTTCCTTGTCGACACCAGTGGGTGCACGAACATGGACGGAGACTACGCTCGACCGGAACTCTGTTCTCTGGCTATACTGATTGCCAGGAGGAAACCACAGCAAGGGGTACACCACTCGAACCAAATAGATTCCTGCCTGCTCAAGAGCTAATCCACTCGGACGTCGTAAGGTGTAGTGCACCGTGAGGTCGTAGTACCACGACTCGTTCGGCTTGAACAGGCGAGTCTGACGCTGTGTGTCGGGAATGCCGAACACCGCGAAGGCCCCGCATTCGTAGTTGTCGAAGGTCCTGCCGTCAGACGAGATGAGCACCTTGATCTCGGGCTCCGTGTACCACACCAGCGCTTTCTGAGCCCGGATCGCCGCTGGGCCGATGTTCTTCACTTACACCTTGAGCCCCACCGGCTCGCCGATCACGTACTCGGCCTTTGCGGTTGTGAGGGTGACGTTCATCTGGGGTCCATCGGTCTCAGCGTCAACCGGCATTCCGAACAGCACGAGAATCACAAGGGTGACTGGCGCGGACTTCATAGGACTGTGCACCTCCGTGGGCTTGCTCTCAAGGGTTCGCTGGTCTCGGTGCGCTTCGGATCAAGTGCAAGTAGTCCGGAGAGTATCTGGGCGCGTACTCAGGGCCCGGCCAGGGGGGCGCGCCCGGCCAGAGCGTCGGCACCTCCAGCAAGCTTCTACCGACAGCGTGTCCGACCTCGTGAACAACGGTGTCTCGTTGCTTGGCTGCAGCGTCATAGCCCTTCCCCGCTGAGGAGGAACAACGCTCAGCCAGCAAACCGCATGTTGACTGCCGTCGCCCAGTACAGGGGAGCGGTCCCCTCGTTCTCCTTCCACCATTGACGCCAAGTCGCCACCAGTTTGCGGCGATCGCCTTCGTCCTCAGGGACTTCGCCGAAGCGGGCCAAGCCGAGCGGATGGAACTGCGTGAGGAGCACGAGTCGCGTGCCTGCCGCCTTCCGTACGTCCCTACTCGGATCCTCAAGTGCACTGATGAGGATCGCGACAGCCCGTGGATCGGCAGTGGAGGTCAGGGCCCAGACCGCGGCGACGCGCACGTCGACGGACTCCCCTTTGTCTCCCGACACCCGCCGGAACACCGGCAGCGCAGCGACGTGCGTAACCTCGTTCACAATCTTCCTCATGGCGTCGGACCTCTTCACGTAGCTGAGCTGCCGGTCCATCACCGATAGGGCGAGCCGCGTCAGGGTCTCTGCTTCCTCGGCAGTCAGGTCGCGGTGGGTGAACTTGGCTGTGAGGCGTGGGTCCTCGAAGAATGGCTTCGCCCGAAGCTGCACGGCTTCGGCCGCCACAAATGGCGCTGAGACTGCGCAGAGCATTGCTGCCAGCCGCAGTGGTGGCAGTCGCTCCGTCGTCACGTTGCCTGCGATCATGGTCTGGCCTCCGTCCTGATGGCATCTATGTCCTTAGCCAGGAAGCGGGCCTGGGCCGCGGGCGTCTTCTCCTCATCCGCTTCGGTGGTGGGAGACCACATGAGGTTGGTTGGGTTGCCATCGACATCGGAATTCTCCTTCAACCCGAATTGGTGGCCCAGTTCGTGTGCCGTTACGATGTCTCTGGCGAGTGCTTCGTGTTGCGTGTACCCCCACTGAGCTGCCACGTCGCGAACCAGCTCCATACCGACTATGGAGTACTCCGGTTCGGTGGTGGCAGTGAACCCTTGGTAGCATCCGGTGAAGTCCGGATCGTTGCTCTTGACGAAAAACGGGTACTCGACGCCTATCTCGTACGCGCCACAGACGTAGGCGGTCCAGTAGCTGTCCTGCTCGTCCTGAGTGCCTCGCACTCCGCCGGCGCCTAGGAAGTAGGCGTTCATCGCGGTGGTACCCGTGAAGCCGTAGACCCAGTCGGTGGCCGGGTTGCTCTGGCCCAGCTCCGTGCTAACCTCTATGTAGGCTTCTGCCATCGCTCTTGTCAGAGCGCCCAAGGGGGGATCGGGCACGTCGCCGCGCAGTAGATCCTCATCGTCAAACTGCGTACCCTCGGGTTCCGCGCCCATAGAATCCACTTCCACATGCAACTTCCTCCACACGGTTAGCACCGGCGTGGCCTTGACCGCACGGAGCACCTCCAGCAAGGGTCGTAGCGCCCGCTTGTCGCCCAAGTCCCCCAAGGCCAATGCGGCGACTCCCCGGGGGATCGGGTTCGATGGCGGCTCCCCCGATCTGGCCACTGTCTCTATCAGCAGAGGAATCGCTGCGGGATCCTGCAGTCCCCGGAACGGAGCGTGAGCCTCGTACAGCCCGGTAAGAGGGTTCACAGATGAGAACCACCGCGGGATCGCCGCCTCGAACTGCTTCCACTGGGCCGCCTGGGTGAGGCGGCCTATCAGCGACTCAGCGATGCCCCAGACGGTCCAGTCACCTGCTCTCGCGGCAGCCCCGGCCTTCTCTCGCAGGAACTCCACAGCCTGTTCACCCCGATCCAGTATGCCCTGTCGAGCCTCCAAATACGACTGGCCTTGCTCTTGAAGCGCTCGCTCGAAGAGAGCCGCGAGCTGCTCCTGGGCGCAAGTCCCCGTGCGGCTGGCAACCAGAGTGATGCCCAGAACCAAGGTTGCTGCTATCCGGTCGGACGAACGTTGCATTCAGCATCGCCTGCCTTTCGTGGGTGCTACCACCAATTGCCCTCGGGCATGCCCCGCTGCACGTTGGTGCCGCAGTGGACCTCTCCGCCAGCTACGTGATCCCAGTCCCAGTCGTCGATGAACTGGACACGTTCCTGCGCAATGCCGCCATTGGTGAGCGCGCTCACCGCGGCCGCCTTGAAGAGGTCGCCGTCAGTATCATCTCGCGGTCCATACGGTTCAGGGAGAAGCAGCTTGCCGTTGATTGCCTGGAGGTTCACCGCGTGCGGGATGTATGCGGTGGCCTTGTCTTGCTCGCCGACCAGCATCTTCGTGAAGAGCACGGGCAACCTGATCGGCGGTGACCCCTCCGGCAAGCCAAGCGCCTCTTCCAGAGTGGTGCGGATCCCGTTCAGTTGAGTCTGGCACTCGCTGTTCCAGTTCATAAGCTGGGTGTCCATCAGGATCTCGCGGACGCAGCGGAATGAAGGCGCCTCGCTGCCGCCGTTCCCGTGGACCTTGCGCGGAAAGTCGAACCTGGTGTGCTCAACAATCACGTATCGAGACGTCGAGTCAGGCGGGCCTTCCCACCAATTCCATTCCCCGTCAATGGTAAGCGTATGCGAGCTGTTGGCCGTGATCCGTAGACCAAACTGGTTCATCAGGAAAGAGCCTGTGCCCTCGACGATGCGCACGTATCGTCCCACCAACTCGTCGGGCTGCCAGTCCTTGGTGGTGTCGGTGAGCGTGAACGGGCCTCCGCCCGTCGCGACCCCGACCTGCTCCTCGCCTTGGCTGAAGAAGGTGCGGTACGCGTCCCTATTCACCAGTTGGTATTGCGAGGTCGCATCCGGGACTGTCTCCCATTCGCGAGTGACGGTGAGAGTGTCAGAGGTGTTGCTGTCGATCTGCCGCACCTGCCCGGCACCAGTGCCTCCGGGAGGTCGTCACTGTTGGGTTGGGGGTTCGTGTGGCGTATGCCGTCGGGGCCGGAAGTGATCACGTCGGTCATCGGATCGCAGGCATCGTCACTTGCTGGGGCGCCGCCACCTTCTACAGACTTCCTACTGGATCTGCGACATCATCGGGCCTGCACGATCGTCGGCCAAGCGTCTTCCAGCAGCATCCGATTGAGCCGCAATTGAGCCTCCGGGTCAGGCTGCTTCGGCGGCCACTTCTCGAGCAGCTCCTTCGTGGCCCCGCGCAACTTGACGTTCGCGAAGCGTTCTTTGTCGTAGAGACAGGGACCCCAGAGGTGGTGGTTCAGGTTGGCGACCAGGGCCTCCAGCACGTCTTGGGGCGGTGCTCCTTTGCCATCGTAGTCGTGCAGCCACTCCAGGATGTTGATACCGACGCCATATCGCAGGTGGCGGGACAGGGGCTCTTGCTCGTCTTTCAGTCTCAAAGCCAAGGCGGTGGGGTCTTTCACGTCGTTGAGCTTCAACAGGTAAGGCGATTTGAGAAAGGGCAGGAAGGCGCGCATCGCGCGCATCTCATGGCGAAGATATCCATGAATCTCCTGTGGTCCTCTCTTTCCCAGCCAGTAGTCGAAGCGGAGCGCTCTGAACTTCTCGTTGGGCGCCACAGTGTTCGGCCACTGGATGACGAGCCAGTACGGGGGGTCTTGAGGATAGCACGCTTCGATGGCTTTGCACAGTTGTTCGTAGTGAGGGATGGCCTCTTCATAGCGGCGCTGATCTTCCAGGATCTTGCCGGCGTAAGCGTGGGCATAGCAGTCCCCAGGAAAGGCCTTGAGAAGCTGCTCGATAGCTTGGAGGGCGCGCCGGGGATCCCCAGGCAAGAGTTGCTCAACAGTCGCCCACCGCAGAACTGCAAACCGCATTCGCAGTAACTCATCGTCGCCGCTTTGCTTCGGGCGGCACACCACACGGATCTCCTTCAGGTCGCCGCACAAGTTCACGTCGGGAAGGTCGTTGCGCAGGAGCCAGCTCCGGTCAAACCCTCCGCCGACGATGTAGTAGCCCGGTGACCAGCGACCAGCTCTCGGGGTCACCTCAACCACGCAGTACACCCACAGAGGGTAATGGATGATCCTGACTTCCTTGGCCAGCAGTATGTCCTCTGGGTTCATGAACTTGTTGTCGAGCATAACTGAGACGCGATAGGCAGACAGAATCCGGTGCCAGTCGAACCTCTCGTCGCCTGGCTGCAGCCGAGCATCCAGGAAGAAGCGGATGGGCGTGGGGTCATCCTGGAACAGCAACGCAGTTCCTTCCCAGTCTTGGATAACCCGGCCTGGCGTGGCGGTCATGGTGATGACCTGCCGTTCCTGCTCAGGGGCCCCAAATAGCGGGAAGCTCGCCACTATCACGAAGGCTATCCAGGCAACGAAGGAAACGAGATTCGTGCAGATGTGTCCTTTGCGCATGGTGCGTACCTCCTCAGTCGTGTCTGAGCTGCAGACGCAACTGATCAAGGTCTACCGCATCGAAGGTGTTCGGAACCGGCAATGGGGCATTGGAGATCATGTTGGTAACCCCTGCATGGGCATTGTTGAGGTTGGCGAAGACCTGCCATACGTCCGGGGTCGCTGGGTTCCCATCGTGGTCGATCGGACCATCGAAGTACTCGGCTTGCACCTCGGCACCGGCAGGGGCAGGATTAGGCGTGATCCAGAGGCTGCCGCCGAAGTTGAAGAGCTGGCCCCAACCGCTGAACCAGTGGTTCACGTGGCAAGCGTGCGAGCCTTCATGCCCCATAGACTCTTGGACGAAGTGGGTCCAGTCGGGGCTTCCCACGAAGTATTGCACTCGGTCCGCAGGGTTGAGCCAGTCGCGGCCCTGCTGCCAACCACCGTGGAGCTCCAGATTCACCTCCACCGTGCTGTGCTCGTTCGGCGACTGATTGAAGCCGAACGGATTTGCCGCCTCCGCCGCGATCTCAATCCAGTCGTCCGAACCCGCAGGAGGAACACTGTCAATCCGCCCGTTGCCGCCCCGAAGAATGCAGTTCACGTGGGGTTCGCCGTACCCAGGGGGTATTCGAAGCTGATCGTCGCTCGCGGCCTGCGGCGTCGTGTTGCACACCCCGTCGGGCCCTGAGCGAATGCAATCGTTCTGGGCATCGAACTCGTCATCGTTGGCGGCTGGGAGGCCCCCACTGTTGTGGACAAGCGCGTTTGCATTGTTCAACCGCGGATCGAGCTTCTGATTGTTCGCGCCTGCGTCGATGTGGCCCCGGACGAAATCGTTCCCGTGGGGTCGAGCTTGGAGATTCAGGTCCGCTCCCTCTTGAATGGTCCCGCGAAAGAAGTCGTTGCCTTGGCACTGCGTCTGGAACCCGTCATCCGCACCGTTGACGGGATTGCGCGGGCTAAGCGTGCCATCTGCATTGAGAGTATCTTGAGGGGAGACTCCGGCGTCAATCCCGTTCCCGTTGGGATCGAGGACCACGTTCGCCAACTCGTCGCCCTGGGCGGAGGCAACGGTGTCGGGGTCCAGCGGATCACCGGCGTCGCCTGCGATGGTGCCGCGAACCCGGTCATCCCCCTGAGGCGCGTAGCCTGGCACGACTGTATTCAGCCTCCCATCGTCCCCCTCGGTGACCGTGTGAGTAGCAGGATCGAGCCTGTCGTGAGCACGGTCAAATGGAGGATCAATGATGCCATTCTGGCCGCCCGTGACCACAACGGAATTGGGCAAGCCCTGAAAGCGGAGGATGATCGGATCCGCTTCCACATCGTCGGGAATTCTCTCGGTCTGGCGAATGCCGTCGTCACCTGTCGTGAGCTCTCCGAGATATGCATAGCCCAGATTGCCTTGGGCCTGTCCGGCCACGATCCGCACGGCGCGCTGTGGAGCTGCGCCTGGGATGCCGTCACGGTTGACGTTCACTATGCGAGAGGGTTCAGCGTATTCGTTCCCTGCCAGCCGCCAAACAGCCACGTTGTGCACAGACCAGTCCGTCATCTGGCCGATGGCCATGTTGTGGTTGACTACAACTGGAACGCCATTGGGATCGTTGACCGTCCCGGCATAGACCTGGCCCCTGACGAACAAGTCTTTGACGTGCGGGTTCAAGGCCCGTACTTCACGGGAAGCAGCGTTGTCGTCCGCGTGGACCTGATTCTGGTCGTTCACATTGCCGAGTTGTCGGGTTTCAAACCCTCGATACTCCTCGAAGGCGGTGAAACCGTCGCCACGCCTGCCGTTCGCCGGATTGAGGGTGGGGCCAGGTTGCGCCCCTGGGGTCGCCGGCGTGAAGTCGCCTTCGTACTCGCCATCGTTCTGGCCAGCGCCTCGCGTAGTCGGGTTCCTGGGGTCAAAGACCACGTTGCCGCCCTGGCCCAGCCGGTGGGCTTGCTCAAAGCTGTCGGGCAGAGCATCCCGGTCGGTGTCAAGAGGAATGCGCTTCTCCCCCGAGGTCAGGGTTGTTCCGTCTCGTCTGATCTGGGCTGTGAAGCGGCATCGCCCGGCGAAGTCAGTGCAATAAAGAGGGAACGTGACGCCCGGCCCACCAGCGACGTTGAGCTCCCATGTCCTGCTGTTGCCGATGTTGCTAAACGAGAAGTCGTCTTCAGTTCCGTGCCACCGGTTCATGCACACGCCTGGCCAGGCGCTCGCGTCCTCCAGTTCAGCACGGACCTGGGAAGCAACCACGTCAGAGAGAGGCGCAACAATGAGCCTCACTTCCTGGGGCGTGACATTGTCATTCGTGGCCCCAATGGTCAGCTCCTGCGAGCCGTCCAGGCGGCGGCCGGGCCGATAGCCAGGCAGATCATCGACCAGCGCCCCATCCCGGTCGGCATCGAGCAGTAACTCGACCACGGTATACTTCGACTTGTCTTCACAGGTCGCGTCCTGCGGCGGCGGGTCTGTCCGATACCGGTAACTCAGCTTCAACTCGGCATCCTTCACCGCAGCCGACCGCTGGAAGCCCTCGACATAGAAGCGAACCGGCTGGGGCAGGGCGGTGAACTCGGCCACCGTCCAGTTGCGCTGTCGAGTAGCCCCGTCCAGCACCACCGCCTGCTTCGTTGCCGACTCCCACACCTTGAGCCGAGTGTCATCGGCGTTCTGACCGCCCGCACCGGCGGAGATCTCCAACCGGACCTGCCCGGTGGTCAAGCCCGCCAGGTTCAGCGCCAGCGTCAGTTCCTGGAGGTCGTCTTCCCCGATGACTGCGTTTTGCTCGCGGTCGGCATCGTAGTTGTGGTTCGGGGGATTGCCAAAGTCGTCGTTGTCGTTGTTCAGACAGATGACCCCGCCCTTGGCTTCTTCGTCGGCGTCCAGCACGTTCGTGACGTCGAGGTCTACCTGAACCACCGTGAACCTCGCCCGATCCTCATACTCCACCAGCACCGGTTGCCCCTGCTGATCCCGCTGTCCTTCATCCACCTTGCCTACCAGCCGCAGGGTGACGTCTCCGGCGGCGGCACTGACGGCGATGCCCTCGACGTACACGTCGATGTCCTGCCCGCCGAAGTTGAAAGCGCGCTCCCAGTAGAGCGTGTTGCCTTGACCGTCCTGCACTTCCTGCAACACGCACTCCTGCGCCTTCTGCGCGTCCAGCCAGAGGCGGACCCGCTCTCTGCCGTCGGTCGGGTTCATGCGGACATACAGCACATTGTCCGGAGTCATCGGCTGAGCGCGCAGAATGACCTGGGCGAGATCATCTTCCTGGGGCGTCTGGCCGTCGTTGAGATCGGGTTGGCCGTTGTCGTTGTCATCATCATCGTTCAACGGCACGATGCGCCCCGGCTTGTCGGCATCATACTCGATGGGATCATCGGCCTCGTCGATGTCACCGTCGTTGTCGGAGTCGGCGTCCAGGTCCGGGTTCCAGCGGCAGAGCTGTCCTCGCTCCAGCGCCCACTTGTTCGCGTGGGAGCGCCCCAGATGCCCGTGGGCGTCCTTCGCCCGGATGGCGAAGGCGTACTTCCCGACCTTCGCCAGGAATGCCGCCGGCACCTTGGCCACCAGCGCGTGCTGCTCCCCGGCGAGCGTGGCGTGCAGCCCATCTTTCACTTCGGTCTGCTCCGCGCTGTGCGTCTCGCAGCGCAGCGTGCTCAGGTCCGCCTGCCACACCTGGAAGTCCGGGTCGTGAACGATCAGCTCACCTTGTGTGGCGTCGGCCGGGTCCTGCGGGTCTTCGTCGAAGAGCAGATCTCCGTCGTTGTCTTGCCCGTCCACCGGATCCTCATCCCAGCGGTGGTCCCCATCATTGTCCGTCCGGGTGGATTGGCAATGCAGCCCATAGCGCACCAGAAAGTCCTGCGTCCCCGCCTGCTCATCGTAACCCAGAGGCTCGGCTTCCGCCGCCGGCTGTCCCTGACCATCCGTCCCGCGCTGGAGAGTCAGGTGGCTGCTCTTGTCCCGGTCGATCATGTCCTGCGGGATCGGGTCCGCCATGGCAGTCACGACGAACGGATAGACGCCTTTAGGCATCGTCTGCCCCTGGTCGTTCCTGCCGTCCCACGTCCAGATCTCCCGCTCGCCGCCCACGATCGCCGTCAGGTCCTGCAACACGACGCGCCGCACCGGCGCGGCGTCATCCGGTCGGCTGAGGTCGTACACGCTGAGCGTCACGTCCACCGTCTCCTGCTGCCGGCTGCTCAGCGTGAAGGCGACTTCGCACTTGCGCTTCTGCGCGTCCGTTGGATGCCATAGCAGGACCGGCGGATGGGTAGCGTCCTCGACGACGGCTACCACGAGATTGGCGAACGATAGCTCGATGGCGAGCTGGTCGGTGAGGTACTGGAACGGCATCGGCCCGACCACGTACGTGTAGCTGGCGGTGAGGGTATACGAGGCATTGTGCAGCGGCGGCGGAGGCGTGGTTGCTATCGACACCCAGGCGCGTTCTTCGGGCCCGGGCACAGGCGGGTCGCACGGGTCGCTGGGGTCGGGCGGCCGGCCGTGCATGTCGCCGACCGTCCACTGCTGATCGGGATGGCCGGCGTTCTCGTTCAGTCGCATCCAGTTGAGCCAGACTCCCAGGATCGGGAAGTAGTGCCAGTGGACGTTGAACTTGAACTCCTGCGGTCCTCCCGACAGCGTGCCGCCATTGTACTCGCACTGGTAGCCGGGTTGACCCGCCGTCGGCCACCAGTGCGCCGAGAGCGACACGGTGGGCGCCGGCTGTTGCTGCAGTATGATTGTGCCGTCATTTTCTCTGAACACGACGGTGGCCGTCGCCGTCTGGCAGTCGCAACGCGCCGTCACCGTGGCCGTGCCGGGTTCGGTGGCTGACACCAGGAACGTCTGCGCCCGACCCCGCTCGTCGGTGACGCCCTCGGTGTTTGTGAGCCAGCCGGCGGTGGTCGCGAACCGAATGCGTCGCCCGGCGACCGGCCGCCCGGCAGCGGGCAGCCACCTGGCTGTCAGCCGCGACGAATGGCGACCATCAGCGGGGATCACGTCAGGCTCCGGAACGAGGCGCAGTCCGGCGGGCGGCTGGGGCGGCGATGGCTCCGGCGGCTGTGCCCAACTCAACCGACCCAACAGCGACCCGACGCACGCAAGACCCCCCCCCGGCGAGCAACAGGCAGCGAACAAGGGCGTTGCGGCGCAAACCAGTCCACCGCAGGCGACTATCCACGGCGACCACCTCCGCATGGCGTGGATGAACGGCATTGTAGCCGATGCCGGGACGCGCGTCCACGGGCCATGCCGGTGGGAAGCCGGCCATCGGGCAGCGATAGCGGCAGGCCAGTATGTGTGCCGCCGGGTGCTCACGCCCGCCCGAAATCCGGGATCTCCTGCGGCGCGCCGCCCTCGCGGACGGACTTCGCCGACAGGGGGATGACGCAGCTCCACGCCGCGGCATCGACGGCATCGATGGGCGACGGGCGACCGGTGCGGAGCGTCTCCAGGAACTCCAGCATGACGAAGAAGTCGGCGCCGCCGTGGCCGGTCTTCGACGCCTCCTCGGCCC
>Ga0210058_1004034_pt1 | contig 11048 bp, 4 predicted proteins | sample CryGeymeta201511_FD_183979 | JGI IMG/M metagenome (GOLD analysis project Ga0210058, IMG submission 183979) | Groundwater microbial communities from Crystal Geyser aquifers in Utah, USA - Crystal Geyser metaG 2015-11 (SPAdes) (version 2) | ecosystem: Environmental > Aquatic > Deep subsurface >...
ACAATCAGATTGAGCGGGGCGCGCAGTTCGTGGCTGATGGTGGAAAGGAAGCGGCTTTTCAGGCGGTTGGATTCTTCGGCGGCGCGGCGGGCTTCGTTGGCCTGCCGGTAGAGGCGGGCGGTGTTCAGCGCCCCGCCCAATTGCTGCACAATCGCGCCATACAGCGAGAACTGCGCCGTATCGAAGGCCATGAACCCGATTTGCCCGGTCTGGTCGGTGAGCGGAATGAGGGTGAGATGAAACGGCTGTTCGGGCGTAAAAAGACCGGCGGGCGGAAAGCTCTGACTGCGCAGGCGCAGCGGGCTTTGCTGGGGCGCAAGCGCATTGCGCAGGGTGTACCAGGCAAACGGGTCTGCGCCTTCGGGTTCAAAAAGCCCAATTTGGGCAAAGGAAATCTCCAAATCGGGCAGGTAACGCGCCAGGATGGCGTAAATTTGCTCCTCGTCCAGTGCGGTCAGCAGGCGGGCGGTCAGCAGGCTCAGACGGCTGGTGCGCCAACGCTCGCGCAGCGTATCCAGGCGGTGCTGCTGCTGCATTTGGGCGCTAATGGCTACCCGCGCTTCATCCAAAAGCGTCTGAGTCAGCGCCGGGTTGCCCGTTTGCGGTGGGTTCTGCGCCAGCAGGGTAATCGCGTCCTGCCAGATGTGCGCGCCGTCTTTGCTTTGCAGGGTTTGCTGCAGGGTTTCCTGCAGCGCGGCGCGAAAATCGGCGGGGTCGCCGCTTGTTAGACTTGTCCCGAAGGCGGAAACCAGGCTCTGGCACAAGACGTGAATTTTTTCTTCGGAAAAATCGAAGGCTTGTTTCTGAATTTGGGCGGCCATTTGCCGCGCCAGCGGGAGCGCATCCAGGCCGAAAGCGCTGCCCTGGCTCCAGGTTTGACAGCCGCAGGATTGGCGCACGACCAGGCGGGTATCCAGCGACAGGTTAGCGGATAGGGGCAACTGCCGGGTGAGATGCCGGTAGATTTGCTCCACCGCCTGATAGCCCATGTCGAAGAGCGGCACGTGGACGCTGGTCAGCCCCGGCTGTTGCACTGCGCCTTCCAGGCGATTGTCGAAGCCGATGACGGCCACATCTTCGGGAATGCGCCGCCCGGCCTGCTGCAGGGCTTCCATCGCCCCGAGGGCCGATTCGTCGTTGCTGGCAATCAGCGCGTCGAAGGCGGCGCCGCTTTCCAGCAGTTGCGCGGCAGCCGCAAAGCCGCCATCGTACACATGGCGGCCATACACCACGCGGCGCGCGTCCTGTTCCAGACCGAAGTGGGCGCAGGCGGCGGAAAAAGCCTGCAAGCGTTTGCCCGAATCGCCCGAAAGGTCATCGGCGGAACCGGCGATGAAGGCAATCTGGCGGCGGCCATGCGCCATCAGATGTTCGACCGCTTGCAGAATTCCGGCGGCGTTGTTGGCGGCAATGGTCGGTCCCTCTTCGCCAGAGCCGATGAACAGCACGGGAAATCCGGCGGCGCGCAACTCGCGCAGGTAGGCCGAGCGGGCGGCGGAATGCAGCGGGGCGGCGACAATCAAGCCCTGGGTGTTCCAGGGGCCAATCGGCACGAAATCCTGTTCTTCTGAAGGCACGGGCCAGGCCGGGCGGTGTGGGTCGCTGGGGCTGGCGGAGGGTCCCATGCCGCAGCCGAAAAGCACATTGCAGTTTAACGCCTGCGCTGCGCGGCGAATTCCCCGAAAAATGGGCATCAGGTAACTGAGATTGGTGGCGGTGCGGTAAAACTGCCAACCGGCCAAAACGCCGAGGGTCGGGCGGGATATTTCGCGCGGAGTGGATGTCACAGTTTTTTGTCCTCTATGGCAAAGAGCATGGCGCGTTGGGCGGGGAGAAACCCTCCGCGAATGCGGTCACGGATAAACGAATGCCCGCTGCTCACTGATTACTGATCACTAACCACTGTTTACTGACCACTGAGCGCTCTCCACACCTTCTCCGGCGTGATGGGAATTGAGTCAATCTCCACGCCCAGCGCGTCGCGGATGGCGTTGCCCACCGCCGGAGCAACGCCGTCCATCGGGATTTCGGCGACGGCTTTGACGCCGAAGGGGTGACTCGGCTCGAAGGTTTCCACGAAAATCACTTTCAGCGTGGGCATTTCATCGGCGCGAAAGATGTGATAGTCGCGCAAATCGCGCTCGCGGGCGCGGCCAAGTTCATCGTAGCGCATTTCCTCGCAGACGGCGTAGCCCAGCGCCTGCGTCATCCCGCCTTCAATTTGGCCGGAGGCCGTTTGCGGGTTGATGATGGTGCCAGAATCTACCGCCATGACGAGTTGATTCACCGTCACTGCGCCGGTTTCTGTGTCCACCGTTACTTCGGCAAACTGCGCGGCGAAGGGCGGCGGCGAGGCGGGCGAAACGTAACTGCCAACGCCCATGATTTGCTCCTGATTGTTGCGGTGCAGGCTGTCGATGGCGATTTCGCTCAGCGGGATGGAGCGGCCATCGGGGGCAATGGCCATACGGTTTTGCAGGCGGATGTCGGTAAACAGGTAAACAGGTACACTCGTATCCTCGTTGTCCTTGTCTCTTTGTCTACTCAAAATCTCCGCCGCGCGGGTTTGAATTTTCAACGCCACAACCCTGGCCGCATTCACAACCGCCGTGCCGGAGATGTAGGTGGTGGACGAGGCGTATGCGCCCACGTCAAACGGGGTGAAATCCGTGTCGGACGAATACACCAGAATATCTTCCAGCGGCACGCCCAACACTTCGGCGGCCATTTGCCCCAAAACGGTGTCGGAGCCGGTGCCGAGGTCGGTTGCGCCCACCAGCAGGTTGAAAGAGCCGTCGTCGTTCATTTTAATTGAAGCCCCGCCCATGTCGAGGTAGGGAATTGCCGTGCCTTGCATGACGAGCGCAACGCCAATTCCCTTACGTTTTCCGGTGTTCCGGCGTTCCGGTTTTTCGGTGTTCCGGTTATCCGGTGTTCCAGTTGAATCGGACAACCGCTCAACTGGAGAACTGGAGAACCGCTCAACCGGAGAACCGGACAACCGCTCAACCGGAGAACCGGACAACCGCTCAACTGGAGAACTGGACAACCGCTCAACCGGAGAACTGGACAACGAATTCCTCCACGTCTCATTCCCAAACTTCTCCTCCCAGCCGATGGCCGCCTGGCCCTGCCGGACGCATTCCTCCAGCCCGACGGTGTTGATGATTTCCGGGCGCGGCTCGCGGCCTTCGTTCCAGGCGGTGCTGAAGGGGTGATATTCTCCGGCATGGAGCGCGTTCTTCAGGCGAAATTTGAGCGGGTCAAGATTCAGGGCGCGGGCAATTTTTTCCATGTGCCGGTCGAGCGGCCAATAGCCCTGTGGCACGCCGTAGCCGCGAAACGCCCCGGCAGGTGGAGTATTCGTGTATACAATGTTAGCGTAAAAGCGGATGTTGGGGCTTTTGCGGTATTCTCCATCGCCGACATAGAGCGCCATCGCCTTGTGGCCGGTGTTGCCGGTGACGGTCAGGGCATGCGCGCCGTTGGCGCCGGTGTCGCTCAGGGCGTACATTTCGTTGGCGGTAATCGTCCCGTCGCGCTTGACGCCGGTTTTCATGCGCACGCGCATCGGGTGACGCGAGCGCGCGCCGATGAATTCTTCTTCGCGGGTGTATTCGTATAGCACCGGGCGGCGCGTGGCAATTGTCAGGTGCGCGGCCACGTCCTCCATCAGCACTTCCTGTTTGCCGCCAAAGCCGCCGCCGATGCGCGGCTTGATGACGCGAATGCGCTTGATGGGCAGATTCAGCACCGGGGCCAGCATTCGCCGGACGTGGAAGGGAACCTGCGTGCTGGTGCGAATTACCAGCCGGTCGTCTTCGTCCCAAAATGTGAGGGCGACGTGCGGCTCGATGTGCGCTTGCTGTACTTTGGGCACTTCGTACTCGGCCTCGAAGATTTCGTCGGCCTCGGCGAAGCCCTTCTCTACGTTGCCGATGTCAATGCGGATTTCGGCGGCGAGATTTTTATGGGGGTCAGAATCGGCAAAATTGACGTATTCGGGTTCATCATGAATTTGAATTGCGCCGGGTTTCATCGCCTCGCCCATGTCGAGGATGGCGGGCAGAATCTCGTATTCGACCTCAATCAGGCCGAGGGCTTTTTCGGCGATTTCGGGGGTTTCGGCGGCCACAAAGGCCACCCGGTCGCCAACGAAGCGCACTTTGTTGTCAAGCGAAAAGCAATCCAGCGGCCCCGGAATTGGGTCGCTTTGCCCGGCGGTGGAATAAACCACGCGCGGAATGTCCTGCCACGTCAGCACGGCGGCGACGCCGGGCAGCGCGCGCGCTTTGGATGCGTCAATGCGCTTAATCCGAGCATGCGCGTGCGGCGAGCGCAGCACTTTGGCGTGTAGCAGGTCGCGCTTCTCCAGGTCGGCGGTGAAGGCGGGCTTGCCCTGCGCCAGTTTGACCGCGTCCACTTTGATTTCGGGTTTGCCCACCGTCTGCCATTGTCCGGTTGTCCGGTTATCCGGTTGACCGGTTGTCCGGTTATCCGGTTGTTCAGTTGTCCGGTTGTCTGGTTGTCCGGTTGTCCGGTTGACTGGTTGACCGGTTGTCCGGTTATCCGGGAACTGGGTTTCACTGATTACTGATAACTGATCACTGACAACTGATATCTGATTACTGTTCCCTGAATACTGCCCACTGACCACTGCCATCACCGCCTGCACCGGTTTGGCGTACCCGGTACAGCGGCAGAGCACGCCCGCCAGCGCCTCGCGCACTTCGGCCTCGGTTGGATGCGGGCTTTTATCCAGCAGGGCCTTGGCGGCGAGAATCTGCGCCGGGGTGCAGTAGCCGCACTGAATCGCGCCGTTTTCGATGAAGGCTTTTTGCAACGGGTGCAGGCCGTCGGTTTTGCGCCAGCCCTGGTCGGGGTGTTCGCCGAGCGCTTCCAGCGTGGCGATTTTGTGACCCTCGGCCTGCGCCGCCAGCATCAGCCCGGCGTTGACCGGTTTCCCATCCAGCAAAACGGTATCCGCGCCGGAAAATCCGTCTTCGTCGCCAAATTTAACCGACTGAAAGCCAAGTTGCCGCACGGCGGTCAGCAGAGATGTGTGCGCGGGATAATCATGGGTGTGGTTGATGCCATTAACCGTCAGTGTGACATTCATAAAAACTCCTAAACGGGTATATTGTCTGACAAATTTTCCCTATTATACTTCTTGGAAATACGTTATCATATGTTCCACCAGCGTCGAATTGCTTCAGCCGCTCCCCGGTTGGCCGCACGGCGTTCGCCTGCCGGTCATTCCACTGCATCTTTCCGACATGGGACGCGCATTTGGCGGCCGACCGGGTGATTGCCCGGTTACTGAAAACGTTAGTGACCGTCTGATGCGTCTGCCTTTCCACAACGCGTTCACCGGCTCCGAACAAGAGCTGGTGATGGAAGCGATTTTGGATTTCAAAATTTCATAACCCTCAAAAAGGGATTCCTGCGGCGCTGTGACTGATGAACTTGATGCTCAAAAAACTCACCCCCTGGCGGACGCCTCTCGCCCTGCTGACTTTTGCCCTGCTGCTCTATGCCCCATTTCTTAACAAATGGGGCTTTTATTGGGACGACTGGATTTTTGCCTGGGTGCGCGCGCAGCAGGGCGCGGCTGGGCTGCAGGCCGATTTCGCTACCAGCCGTCCGCTGCGTGGCCTGACTGAACCGCTGTTGGATGTTTGGCTGGGGCTTGACCCGTTGCGCTGGCAGGTCTGGGGGCTTTTCACCCGCTGGCTGGCGGCGCTGACCTTTTGGCTGGCGCTGCGCGCGTTTTGGCCGCAGCGCCGCGCCGAGGGCTTTCTCGCCGCTGCGCTGTTTTTGGCCTACCCCGGCTTCGGCCAACAGCCGCTGGCGATGACCTATCACTACTTTTGGACGTTTTACGCCGTCTTTTTTCTCTCGCTGTGGCTGATGGCGCGCGCCCTGCAGGGCGATTCGCCGCGCTGGGGGCTGTACGTCCTTTCGCTGGCTTTTGCGGTGCTGCATCTTTTTGCCTCCGAATACCTGATTGGGCTGGAGATGTTGCGTCCGCTCCTGCTCTGGTTCTTGTTCACCTCCGCGCCAACGCTGTGGAAACGACTGCAAAAAACTGCGCTTTTTCAACTGCCCTACCTGCTGATTGCGGGCCTCTACCTCTACTGGCGCTTCATCCTCTTCGATAAACTTTACAGCAATCCGACCTATACCCCCACGCTGACGGTAGACGCCTCCGCCTCGCTCCTCCAAAAAGTCACCACGCTGTTCGCTCAAGTCGGTGACGCGTTGCTCTGGGCGCATGTCAAGGCCTGGTTGCCCGCCTTACAAGCGCCGATTCTTACTCCGCTGATGCTTTTTCTCCTGCTGGCGATTTTTCTCGGCGGCTGGTGGATGTTGCGCCGTCAGACGGATTTTCCCGCGCGCCCGGCCTGGGGCTGGCTTTTCGGCGGCTTGCTCGCCACGCTGACGGCCAGCCTGCCCTTTGTCGCCGCTGGGCTGCCGGTGCGCTTCATTTTCCCCGATGACCGCTTCGCCATTCCGTTCCTGATGGCCTGCGCCGTTTTTCTGACGGGGCTGCTTTCGCTGCGGCCCGGCTTGCTGCGCTGGGGCGGCGCGTTCTTGCTACTGCTGGCGGCCAACGCCCAAATTCACAACAACCTGGCCTACGCCGAAGAATGGAGCCGCCAAAAATCCTTTCTCTGGCAGATGACCTGGCGCGCGCCCGCTCTGCGTCCGCAGACGATTTTTTTGGCCGAAGATGCCGACACCTTCCGCTTTGACGATTATGAAGCCCTGTGGGTCATGCTCAGTTGGACGTACGCGCCCGAAAATACCTCGCGCAATTATCCCTACCCCTACCATCTCATTTCCATGCGCCCCGACGTGATACAATCCGCGCCGCGCGCGCTGGTGCTGCGCTACGCGCCGCCCGCCTGCCTGCACATTCTCGACCCACAGCGCGACGCGCCGCTCTTCGGCCTGAAAACACCCACTACCGGAACCCTGCCCCTGGCCGCGCGCGACGCGCTTCCGCTGGGTGACCTCGCCCTGATTGAGTCGGAATCGCCCCCAACCAGGCCGCCCGCTTTCCTCGGCGCCGAACCCGCTTCCGGCTGGTGTTTTTTCTATCAGCACGCCGAACTTGCCCGGCAGCGCGGCGACTGGCCCGCCGTCCTCCAAATTTTGCAGGACGCCAACGGCCTTCAGCCGGATGACCCGTTTGAATATCTGCCGTTTGTTGAGGCGCTGGCGCGCGCCGACCGCCTGAAGGAAGCCCGCGTGCTGACGCGCAGCGCCATCGCCGCCAACCCGCTGCTGACCCCGGTCTACTGCGGCCTGTGGCAAACGCTGGCAAAAAATTTGAATGAAGCGGGGCGGGCGCAGGCTGAAAGCATGGCGCAGGAAATCGGCATTTGCCCGCCCCGCTAACTTTCCCCGCGCGAAACTTCCCCGCTGGAGGTGATATGCCCGTTAAAAAGCGTTTTCTCATCTCGCTCGTGATACCGGTTTACAACGAAGCCGGGGTTGTGGAGCAAACTCACGCGCGCCTGCGTCAAACGCTGGACGCGCTGCCGCACGATTTTTTGATTTACTACATCAATGACGGCTCGTCTGATGACACGGAACGCTCGCTGGCTGGTTTGGCGGCGGCGGACAGCCGCATCCGCCTGCTGACGTTGAGCCGCAACTTCGGCCATCAGGCGGCGCTGACGGCGGGTCTCGACCATGCCGAGGGCGACCTGGTGATTTCGATGGACTGCGACGGCCAGCATCCGCCCGAACTGCTGCCGGAGATGATTACGCTTTTCGAGCAGGGCTACGACATCGTGCAGGCGCAGCGCATGGAGGCCGAACAGGGTTTTTCGTTCAAATCGGCTACTTCGGCGGCGTTTTACCGGCTGATTAACCGCATCAGCGGCACGCGCATCGAACCCGGCGCGGCAGATTTCCGCGCCATGTCGCGTCAGGCGGTGGACGCGCTGAAAGCCATGCCCGAATATCACCGCTTTTTGCGTGGCATGATTGCCTGGATGGGTTACAAAAGCGTCATTTTGCCCTTTCACGAGCCGAAACGCCTGGCGGGCAAGTCCAAATATTCGCTGGCGAAAATGCTGCGCCTGGCCTCCGATGCGATTTTTTCCTTTTCGCTTCTACCGCTCTACATTGGGTTGAGCGCCGGTGGCCTGTTCATTTTGCTGGCGGCGGCGCAAATTGCCTATGTGCTGTATATTTTCATTATCAAACCGGCTCATGTGACGATTGCCCCCGGCTGGAGTTCGCTGATGGCGGTCATGCTGATTGCCAGCGGCGTGATTATGATTTTGCTGGGCTTTATCGGCGTGTACGTTGGCTACATTTTTCAACAGGTGAAGGGTAGACCGGTGTATTTGCTAAAAAAACGGTAACTGCTCACCCTTGCCCTGGTCTTCCCCGAAGGGGGAGGTGAGCGCTCAAAATGACAATAAACAATAAATTTATTGTGTTGGCCTTACGGCTCCCAGCGTGGCTGCCAGTCGGGTTCGGGGTTGTCGGTTAGCTGCCGCACTTCTGTGCCGTCGGCGTGCATGATGAATAAATCGGCCTGGTCGTTGTTGCGCAGGGAGTTAAAGACGATGTACTGCCCATCGGGCGAGTAACTGCTGGCGGCGTTGTTGCCGCCGTCGGTGAGTTGTGTCGTCAGCCCGGTGGCAATCTCCAGCCGGAAGATGTCCTTATCGCCTACGGGCCCGGCGTAGACCAGCAATGATTTTCCATCCGGCGACCAATCAAGACTGCCGCCGACGCCTTGCAGACCGTGGGAAACCTGGCGCACGTTTTGACCGCTGGTGTCCATCACGAAAATTTGATACTCGGTTGGCAAATCTACCGACATGGCGAAGGCGATGGTTTTGCCATCCGGCGACCAGGCCGTGGCGACGATGGTGTTTGGCCCGGCGTAGACCAGGCTTGGGTTCAGCCCGCCTTTACCCACCATCCAAATGGAAGTTGGCCCATCGGCGGCGCGGTTGGCGAAGACGATGGTGTTGCCATCCGGCGCAAAATCTGGCGAGACAACGTTGCCGATTTTATCGGTCAATTGTAGGAGCTGGCCGGTGCTGAACAGAAGCAGGTACAGGTCAAATGTGCCGCTGCGGTTGGATGCGTAAACAATCATGCCGCCCTGTGGCGCGACGACCGGGTAGTAGTTATGCGCCGGGCCGGTGGTGAGTTGGTTGTAGCCGCTTCCGTCTGCGTTGATGACGCATAACTGGTTGTAGTCGCCGCGCGTGCAGGTGAAGTAGATATGCCCGCCGTGACTTTCGGTTGGCTTGGCAGGTAGGGTGAATATGGGCATGGGGCTGGGCGGCGAGGCTTGCGCCGCCAGCGGATGCCGGGTTTCGGCGATAGGCAGAAGAATCCCGGTCTGAATGGGTTGCAACTTCCCGAGGGTAAACAGGAGAACGGCGACGAGCGTCAAAGAAAGCCCGGCAGTAAACAGGCCTAGCAGGTTTTTGGGCTTATTTTTTTGTATCGGCGCAACCGTTTGCACTGGTGACGCATCGGTTTCGGATATCTTGGCGACGCCAGGTGGAGAAAGATAATTCCAGCGGCTGAGAATTGCTTGAATTACGGGAGCCTGTTCCGGCGTAATTTTCTCTGGCAGTGTTTTTGTTTCGATGCGGGCGGCCATGCTCAGACTAGCGGTAAATTCCCGCGCGGTCGGGATTCGCTCTGCCGCGCGCGCGGCTACTCCCTTGAGTAAAATTCGGCTGGCGAAGTCTGGAATTTCCGGGTTCAGCTCGCGCGGGGTTTTTTCGGGCGGCCAGATACCGGTGAGCGCCTTGTACGTCAGCGCGGCCAGGGCGTAGACTTCACTTACCTCGTTTGACTGCGGGTCGGACAGGGCGCAGGGCGCCAGGCTGAGACGAATTTCTCCGGCGGCGTCAAAGTGGATAAATTCGGCGGCCAGCATCGGGTGCGTCAGCGGGCGCAGCGGCGCCAGCGCAGCGGTGACGGCTTTCAGCCAGGTGAGCGTTTCTTTGAGCGGCAGGGGGCGTCCGGCGCGTTCATGCAGGATGTCGGCCAGTGTTGGTCCATCGCTCCAGGCTTCGAGCAGGAAGGCGCCGTCAGCGCTGGTCTGCAGCCCGTAAAACGGAAGCAGGCGCGGGTGTGTCAGCGTTTTTAGCGCGGGCGAGGCGGCTTCGATGCGGCGCAGGGCTTCGGGGTCGGCGTTGGTCTCTGTGGGCAGGAGAATCAGCCCCAGCGGGATGGCGCGATGCAAATGCCAGACGCGGTAGCGCTCCCCCAGCGGTGAAGCGCCCAGATGCGCGTCTATACGGTACTGGCCGAGTAAAATTTTTCCAAGCGGAAGTCTGGCGTCTGCGCTCATTTTTTAAAAGGGGAGTTTTTGGCGGGAAAACTGAGCGCGGTAGGCGGCGCTCTCTTGCAGGCATTTTTGCAGATTGGAGAAACTCAGCCTTTTGGCGGATTCGTCCGGCGCGGCGGAAGCGGCCTGCAGGCGAATCTGCCCGCCGGAAAACCATTCCGCTGAAAGTTGGCCGCCAGCCTCCAGCCACTTCACGCCCCAGCGGATGGCGGTTTCCGTTTGGGCGCAAGCCGCGGCCAATTCGCTCAGGCTGGTTTGCCCATTTTTCTGACGCAGCACAAAGTTGATTTTCCCCGCCAGCAGCCGCAGAAACTGCCCGGCTTCGGGCGCGGCGGGCGCCTGTCCAAAAATCACCACCCGCCGGGGCTGAACGGTCTCCAGCGCGCGGCGCAGGGTTTCACCGTCGGGCGGCGTCGTCCAAATCAGCAGGGTGGCGGCGCGGGAAAGTTTTTGGCGGTTGGTCGCGCCGGGCAGGGTTTTGTGTTCGTCGCCTTCGGCCCACAAAAGCGCTTCGGGCGCGGAATTTTGCCAGCCGGTCAGCGCCGTCTGCGGGTCGGGTGCGCCGCGCAGGTCAATCGCCTCCAGCGCGGAGTGAACTTCCAGCGTGAGCAACAGGGTTTGATTCTGCCCGGCCTGAAAAATTTGTTCCCAGTTGGGCGCGGTGGCTGATTTGGCGGTAGATGTCCGTTTGCTCATACATTTATTA
>Ga0210058_1004037_pt1 | contig 11045 bp, 10 predicted proteins | sample CryGeymeta201511_FD_183979 | JGI IMG/M metagenome (GOLD analysis project Ga0210058, IMG submission 183979) | Groundwater microbial communities from Crystal Geyser aquifers in Utah, USA - Crystal Geyser metaG 2015-11 (SPAdes) (version 2) | ecosystem: Environmental > Aquatic > Deep subsurface >...
CTCTTCGAATAATTGAAACCTCTTTGAAGTCCACCGGAAAAAATCCGGAATTGTTGTCAAAATGAAGCCCGGCCTGGGCCAGACTCATTCTCGGCTTTTTGGGGGTACCGTTAAAAATTAAGTCCTCGGCTTTGGCGCTTCTTAAATTTTTGGCTTCCCGCTCGCCCAAAAGCCAGCGAATAGCGTCAATTAAATTTGATTTGCCGGCGCCGTTCGGTCCGACAACGGCGGTAAGGCCGGCTGGAAATTCCAAAAGCGTCTTTGAAGCAAAAGACTTAAAACCGTTTAACTCCAGAGATTTCAAAAACATGTTACTTTTAGTGCGTTCTTTGCCGCTTCAATTTCCGCTTCCTGTTTAGAATATCCTTCTCCTTCGGCAACTAATTTATCTCCAAAATGAACTCCCATCTTAAATATCTTTTTATGGTCAGGTCCCCATTCTTCAAGCATCTGATAGGTGGGCGTTAATTTCATTTTTTCCTGGACAATTTCCTGAAGATGGCTTTTTGGGTCTTTATATAGGCCGTTCTCAATAACTTTATTCAAATTAGGATTAACAATAAACTCTTCAATTATTCTTTTAGCTTCTTGATAGCCAGCGTCCAAATAAACGGCGCCGATTACCGCTTCCATCGCATTAGCCAGAATTACTTTTCGAGCCCGACCAATATCCTTAGCTTCGCCCCGGGACAATAAAATAAACTCGTCAAAGCCCAAATTTTTAGCTACTTCAGCCATTATCTGATAATTGACTAAGGCCGCCCGGAAGCTTGTTAATTGGCCTTCGGGATACTGAGGAAATTGATTAAAAAGAACTTCGGTTACCGCCAATTCTAAAACCGCGTCGCCTAAAAATTCCAGGCGCTCATTATGGGAAATGCCCCAGGAGAGGTTTTCATTAAGATAAGAACGGTGAGTCAGGGACTCCCTAAGGAGATTCTTGTTTTTAAATTGTATTCCAAGTTTATGCTCTAATTTGGATAAATCTGAAATCAAGATATTCTCTACGAATTACGAATTTCTTACGAAAATACGAATTTATTTTTCGTACTTTCGTATGTTTTCGTATTTCGTAGCAAATAATTATACTCTTCTCACTTTCGGCGGTCTTGGGCCATTATGAGGAATGGGCGTTAAATCTTTAATTGATAAAATATTAAATCTCTGATTAGCTAAAGCTCTAACAGCAGAATCGCGGCCTGCGCCGACGCCTTTAACAATAACTTCGAGGTTAGAAAATCCAATTTTTTTCAGTTTTTCGCTAATTACCCCCACCACTTTAGAAGCGGCAAAAGGCGTGGCTTTTTTAGGGCCGGAAAATCCTAGGGAACCGGCTGAAGCCCAGGCCATCACGTTGCCTGCTCGATCAGTCGCCGTTAAAAACGTATTATTATAAGTGGCATTAATATAAATTCGGCCGCTTTCTATTCTTTTAGCGCTAACACCTTTTCCAGCCGCTGCCTTAGTGATTGCAGTTTCTAACCTTTCCTTTTCTTTTAATATATCTTCTTCTGTTTTTTTTATAATTTTTTTCTTACCCAAATTTTTCTACGAATTACGAAATCAATACGAAATTACGAAACTACGAAATTTAATTGTTTTTATAATTTCGTATTTTCGTATTTTGTTCGTATTTCGTAGCGTTATTTTAGTTCCGCTTTCCTTTTTCCGCTGCCGACTGTTTTTCTGACATTTCCCCGAACCGTTCGGGAGTTGGTCTTGGTTCGCTGCCCTCTTATCGGCAATCTTCTTAAATGCCTGATTCCCCGGTAGGATTGAATTTCTTTAAGCCGGCTGATATTCTGTCTGACCATCTGGCGCAATTCTCCTTCAATTTTATAATTTTTTTCAATTATTTCTTTCAGTCGGTTAATCTCTTCAGGGGTTAAATTTTTGGCCCGTTTATCAAAATCAACTTCAGCAGATTTCAAAATTTTATTGGCTAAAGAAGGGCCAATACCATAAATATAAGTCAGCGCAATTTCAATGCGCTTATTATCGGGAATATTTATACCAATTAATCGCATGTTTGCTTTACGAACACACTTATCCTTGCCTCTGTTTATGTTTTGGATTTTTTTTGCAAATCACATAAATCCGGCCTTTCCGCCGGACGGTTTTACAGGATTTACAAATTTTTTTTACAGAACTCCTAACTTTCATAGTTCGCTTTGCTCACCATTATCAGAGCCTTCTGATTATCCTTCCTCTTTTTCTGTCCTCGCTTAATTCAACTAATACCCGGTCGCCGGGCAAAACCCTGATAAAATACAATCTCATTTTCCCTGAGGGATAAGCAAGAACTTCTTCAGTATGAGAGATTTTCACCCTGAAAGTAGCCGAGGGTAAAGCTTCTATAATAATTCCTTCAACTGGCTTTTCTTTTTTCTTGTCTGGCATACCCTAAATTATAGTAAAGAGTTAATAGTTAATAGTCAATAGTTATTACTCCACTTCCACTTTTACTCGCTTTAAATCATCCGGCACTCTTTTTACCCAAAACGGCCAGAAAGAAATAGTGATTTTTTGAATATTAGGCAAAGTGGAAACCAAAGTTTTTAATTCTTTTTCGTTTTTATTTAGGGCTTTTTGTTTAAAACTTTCAACATCAAAAGGTTCCTCAAAAACGCCCTGAAAATTAATAGCAAAAGAAATGCGTCCCTGACGAAAATCAGGCCGGCCGACTCCATATTCTAATTTATAACTTTTTATTCTGAAATTGACTCCCAGGCCCTCTTGGACAATATTCTCCAATAAATCCTTTAAATCCGACTCTCTAAAAGCGATATTTAATGATTCCCCTTCCAGAAAAACCGTGAAATTACCTTTTTCATCAACTTCCTTATTTACCTCTTCCTTTAAAATATTAAATTGCCTGCTTCCCTCAATAGTTTTAAATTCCGGAGGTATTTGGAGTGAAAGGAAAGAGTCAATGTAATCTTTCAGGTCTTTTACGGCTTTCTCTCTGGCTTTTTTAATATCTTCTTCAGTCGGGAAAGCTTTATCACCGATAAAGCCGCCGGTCATCGATTCTTGGGAACTGGCATAAAAACCCTGATATTTTGCTGTTCCCTGAAAACCGGGAATGGAAAAATGGCTGACCGGCCCGATATTATATTGGGGTCCAGGTTGGTCGGCAATAACTTTCGCCTCAATACTTGAAGAAATAATTTTTCCTTCAACAATTTTAGCGCCCGGCACCACAATCTTTTGCTCTAATCGGAAAATTTTAGCGTCCGGGGTTGAAAAACGGGTATTGGCGACCAAAATTTGGGGGTCGGAACTATAGGCATTATATATAGTAATTTTGCCCCCGGCTTTTTGTTCAACTAATTTTTTGCCGGTTGCCGGGAAAGAAAAATTGAAATTTTTTTTGGTTGAAAAAACTTCAGCTGGTATTTGTTTTTGGCTAATATCAATCTTAGTAAGGTTTTTATCAGCCGCCACCGAATCAACATAACTCCATTCGGTTTTTTCGGTAATTACCTTAATTTCTGCTTTCGGTAAAAATTCAATCGCCAGATAAACGGCTATTCCTAACAAGACCACTAATGCGCCTAATAAACCATAGGTTACAGCAGGACGTTTCTTTAATCTAAACCTTTTTTCTTTTCTCCCCTTTTTCTCATATTTGAACTGCTTCTCTTCTTTTTCTTCAAAATCTTCAATTTTTTTATCTAATTTTTTAAATTCTTCTTCAATCTTCTTCGACTCAGATTTTTTGACTTTGGACTGAAGAGGAATCGGCCGAATAATATCCAGCATCTTCTTTTTTGGAAACTTTTTAATCATTGTAAAAATTTTAGCAAAAATTAAAGTTAAATACAATCGCTGATTAACGCAGATCCGCGTCCTGAACAGTAGCTCTAATTCTTCTTATTCCCGTGCCCAATGCTTCCTCTTTAAGTATTTTAAATCCGCCTATTTCTGAGGTTTTCTCTACGTGAGGCCCAGCGCAAAACTCGGCGCTTATAGGTCCTATAAAGTAAACTTTGACAACTTCCGGATATTTTTCCTTAAAAAAATGAAGAGCGCCGGTCTTCTCCGCTTCTAGCTTGGACATTTCTTTAAAATAAACCGGCAAATCCTCCTTGATTTTTTGATTGACTAAATCTTCCACTTTTTGAATTTCTTCCGGAGCCATTTTTCGATTAAAAGAGAAATCAAACCGCGCTCTTTCGGGATTGATGTCCGAACCCATTTGCCTGACTTCTTTTCCCAAAACTTCCCGCAAGGCGAAATGAAGCAAATGAGTGGCGGTGTGAAGTCGGATAACCTTGGTGTCTAAAACCAAACCATGACCCCCGAATTTTTTTTCAGCGCCGGCCCGGGAAATTTCCTGGTGTTTTTCAAATTCCTTGTCAAAATCTTTTTTTGATAAATTCTTCACTATTTCTTTCGGCGCCAATTCTTTGATTAATTCAAACGGCAAGCCAAAAGTTTCATAAAGATAAAAAGCTTCTTTGCCAGTAATTTCTGAATATCTTTCTATTTCTTTAATTCCCCGGCCAATCGCTTCTTGGAATTTCTGTTTTTCATTTTCTAAAACTTCCAAAATTGTCTTGGTTTCTTCGACCTCGGGATAAATATTGCCAAATTTTTCTTTAATAATTTCCACGCTGGCCGGAAATAAGTCGGCGTGAATATCATATTTTACCGAATAAGCTAAAATCCTGCGCAAAAGTCGGCGTAAAATATAACCAGCCTCTTTATTTGAAGGTCTGATGCCGTCGGCAATTAAAAAGACCGACGCACGAAGATGGTCGATTAAAATCCTTTTTGCCCTTTCGTCCGCCTCCGAAGCAAACTCTTTTATTTTATCGGCTATCTCTTTAAAAATGTCCGTTTCAAAAACGCTTTCTTTGTTGTTAAGTATAGCTACTAATCTTTCAAACCCCCAACCAACATCAACGCCCCCTTGAGGAAGAGTTTTAAAATTTCCGCCTGATTCGCGATAATATTCTATAAAAACCAGAGTCGCCACTTCAATATTATCAACATAAACTTCATTGCAGGCTCCGCACGGCCCCTCGTTTCCGACCGGCCCCCAAAAATTGTCTTCCTTCGGGCCCTTAAGAATTCTTTCTTTTGGAATGTATTCCGACCAAATATCAAAAGATTCTTTATCAAAAGGAATAATTTCGCTTCCTTCAAAAACCCTTGCGGTTATTCTTTCGGGACTTATTTTGAAAACATCCGTAAGTAATTTAAAAGTCCACTTGATAGTTTCCTTTTTAAAATAATCCCCAAATGAAAAATGGCCGAGCATCTGAAAAAATGTCAGATGGGTTTTGTCCCCCACCTCGTCTATATCCGATGTCCTGAAACATTTTTGAATTGAAACCGTATTTTTTACCCCGAAATCTTTCTGGGCATTAAGTTCGCCGGTATAATATCTTTTAAATTGTTGCATTCCGGCCGTAGTTAAAAGCACCGATTTGTCATCGGGAATTAAAGACGAAGAAGGGACAATTTTATGCCCTTTCTTTTTAAAGAAATCTAAGAAAGATTCACGAATCTCTTCGGATTGCATTTAGTCTTTTGCTATTACTATTGCGAAGCAGGGCATTTTTCAACCTTCTTCCATCCTTCAGGTACATCGCAAGGCGTTGGAAATTCTTGGCAGATACCTTCCGGAGAAATAGCGGGAGTGATTACTTGAATACAGATCTGAATTTTTTCCTTCAACCGAAGTTCTTTAAATACTCCTTCGGGCTGGTTTTCTATTGCTTTTTCCAATCTTTGCCTAAAAGCCTCTATATTCTCAAATTTTTCCGGAATTTTTGCAACTATTTCATCAATTTTTTCTTGACCGGCTTTTAATTGTTCTTTTAATTCTGCCTTTTCCTCAAACTTCAGTTTCAAATTGTCAAAAAGTTGCTGGTGCTGTAATGAACGCTCTACTAATTTATCCAAAAGTTTATCAACATTGGGATTTTGACTGGTTTCTTTTAACCCCTCCAAGCGATTCTTAAGCCGCTCAACATTTCTTTGATAATTAGCTGCTGCTTTAGTGATAGCTTCAATATTAGAAGGAGCAATTTCTTCCAGTTTTTTAATCTCAGCCGCCCTTTCATTGGCTTCCTCTAATTCCAACTCTGCCTTTTTCACCGGGTCAAAAGTAAATATCTTTTTTATTCCCCTTCGCCACTCTTTAAGAAAATAGAATGGGCTGCTGGGAAGAATACCCGGATTTTCTACTCCGAGGTCCTTAGTGGTAATTTCCCCGGTTGGCTGAGCCTCTTGGGCTGCTGCTGAATTAGCAATTAACCAACAACTAATTGCCAATAATGAAATTAAAAATATGGTTTTTTTCATATATTTTCTAATATTAATTTGGCGACCTTATAACACAATTAATTATAGATAATTCAAAATTTAATAGCAATTCCTTTTAGTACTCTTCCAAAGCCCCTGCTTTTTGATGGGCTTTTATTTTCGTTAAGGCCTTGGCTTCAATTTGACGGATTCTCTCGCGAGTGACGCCGAACCTCTTTCCCACTTCTTCCAGGGTATGAGTGATGCCGTCTTCCAAACCAAAACGCAATCTCAAAATTTCTTGTTCGCGCGGGGTCAAATCAACTAAAATTTCTTTAATTTTGTTTCTCAGCAATGATTGGGCAGCTAATTGAGTCGGCGTTAAGCTTTTTTCATCCCGGATAAATTCCGAAAGAATTGAATCTTCGTCTTTTTCGCCGACCGGCGCTTCCAAAGAAAGAACTTCCTGGGAAATCTTTTGAATATGACGAACTTTATCCACAGTGGTTCCGATTTCCAAAGCAATTTCTTCGGCCAAAGGTTCGCGGCCTAATTCCTGGGCCAGTTTTCTTTTGGTTTGAGTATATTTTGAAATGGTTTCCACCATATGAACTGGAATCCTGATTGTCCGGGACTGGTCAGCTAAAGCTCTGGTTATTGCCTGTCTAATCCACCAAGTAGCATAAGTGGAAAATTTAAATCCCCTGCGGTAATCAAATTTATCAACGGCCCGGGAAAGTCCGATATTTCCTTCCTGAATCAAGTCCAAAATATTTAGATTGGGAGTGCGATAAACATAGCGCTTGGCAATGGAAACCACCAATCGTAAATTTGCCCGAATAAGGTGCTGGCGGGCTTCCTCATCGCCTTTTTCAGCCCTTTTGGCTAAATCCCGCTCCTGTTCACCGGTTAAAAGCGGAGTTTTGCCGATTTCTTTAAGATACATCTGGACCGCATCCGGCAGACTAATTTCCTCAATTTTAGTTGCCTGTTTTAACTCTTTTTCGCTAATCTCAAATTTGTCTTCAACCTCTATTAATTGGCTTGTCTCAACAACTTTAATGTTAGCTTTTTCTAAACGGTCATAGAGTTCCTCTAAAAAAATAACATCATCTTCAATGTGGGGAAGGTGAGAAAGAATTTCCGTGTCAGTAACAAATCCCCGAGGCCGACCAATCCTGATTAATTCCTCAATTAATGATTCGTCAAACTTGAATTTCCGTCTTTTACCCAAGCGATGGCGAACAATTTTCTTGGATTTTCTGGCAAATTTCCGTCTTTTTATAGTTTTTTTTCTCTTGTTTTTTCTTTTCATAATATTTGGTTATTCACTAACTTGCCTTAAAACTTCATTAAATTCTTTTAAGACAAACGTGGCTTTTGTCTCATCGTTATTTTGTTCAGCTTCTTTCAATAAACGACAGAGTTCTTCCTTTTTTTCTTTTAAATACTCCAGCCGAAGCTGGCGAAGCAATTCTTGAAATTCTTCTTCTATTTTTTCTTCACCAAGAACAGAAGATTCAAAAGAAGAACGTAAATTAATTAAATTTAATAAATTAATCAAACGCTCATCTTCTAATTTCACCTGCTCAGTCCTGTTTTTAAAAATCATTAAGTAATCCATCGGTAAATAATTTGAATATTCGTTGATTTGTGCTTGAAGTTCTTCCTTAATATTTGCTAAACTAATCAATCTTTGGGCAATCAATTCCCGCCTGCTCAACGCAGATTCACGCAGATCCGCGAGGGATCCGCGGATCACTCGCTGATCTGATCCGCGTGTGTTCCGCGTCTGAATCTGAGCCATTTCTTCGGCCAGGGCTTTTTCTTCAATTTTTGTTCGCAAGGAAAGTTCTTTAAGCCAATAGTTGCGTTCTACGGCGCTAGCTAAGTTTTTAATTTTTGCCAAAACAATCCGGATATTCTTTTTAAATTCACTGAAATTCATTTCTCCGTGTCTTTTGTCACTTGTCACAGAATATCTGTCGAAACAGAATTCCATGGCTGGTTTGGTCTTATCTATAAGACCAGCCAGGGCCCCAGGCGATTTCTGAACGATTTCCGCCGGGTCTTTGAAATCTTTAAGCACTAAAATTTTGACATTAAAATCGGAAGCGCCGGCCAAATCAATCGCCCGTTCAGCCGCCTTAAATCCGGCTTCATCATTATCAAAATATAAAATTAATTGGTCGGTCAGCCGCCGGAGCGTCTTCAAGTGGCCAGCGGTTAGAGCCGTGCCCGAGGTGGCGACCGCATTTTGAATTCCATCCTGATAAACCATCAAAAAATCCATCTGTCCCTCCACTAAGATTGCCGATTTTTGTTGACGGATGCCGTCTTTTGTTTTATGAAATCCGTATAAAAGTTTTGATTTGTTGAAAATCAGAGTTTCCGGACTATTGATATATTTTGCTGGCGCAAACGCTGATTCATCCTGCGTCTCAGAAAGAATTCTTCCGGAAAATCCGACGACTTTGCCGAAATGATTGTAAATTGGGAAAATTATCCGACCTCTAAATCTATCAACGTAACTTCCGCGTTCGGTTTTGTAATTCAAGCCGGCTCTTTCAACATCTTTAATGTCATAACCGAGATTGATTAAATAGCGGGTTAAACTGTCGAATTCTCGCGAAGACAATCCCAATTCAAATTCCTCAATTATTTCTTTTTTTAATCCGCGGCCTTTGAGGTAATTTAAAACTTCAGCAGATTTCTCCAATTCTTTTTTGAAAAAATCTTTGGCTGATTGATTAATGTCGTAAAGAATTCCGAATTGTTTATGCTCGGCCGGACTGATTTTTTTCAGTTCTATCCCGGCTTTCTCAGCCAGAATTTTCAAGGCCTCATAAAACTCTAAGTTTTCATATTTCATCAGAAACTTGAAGATATCGCCGCCTTCATTGCAGGCGCCAAAACAATGCCACATCTGTCTTTCCGGAGAAACCATAAAAGAAGGCGTTTTTTCCTTGTGAAAAGGGCAAAGCGCCTTAAAATTTTTGCCAGCCGGCAGAAGCGGAATGTAGGACCGGATAAAATCTACAATATCCAAGTGTTCTTTAATTTCCTGGATTGGCAAGGCCATTGTCTATTATTTTAATCGAAAAATAAAATAAGGCAAATTTATCCCCGAATTTGTCTGAAAAAATCCGGGGCGGATATTTTAAAACTTTCTTTAATTATCTCTTTAACTAAGGCAGCGTAAACATGATGGTTGCCAAAGCGATTGAGCTTGATAGACGCTGATTGACGCTGATTGCTACGCTGATTAACGCTGATTTCAAGTTTTTGACCGTCTGAAACTTTTCTAACATTTTTAACTTGAAAATCAGCTTCTTTTGAAAAACCATAACTAATTACTCTCTTATCAGAGGATTCAGCCAAATTTTTTACTCTTTCGTCATCAAAATTTAAAATTGCCAGACCATTCCACGGCAAGGCCTTAATTAATTTTTTGTATTCCAAAGCAATTTCATCCAAATTTTCAAAGTTCTCGGCATAAATCATCGTTATTGTAGTCAGAATTAAAGTTTGCGGTTTAACAATGCTTAACAAATAACTAATTCCTTCGGGCCGGTCAATGGCCATTTCCAAAACTAAAAATTCTTTTAAAACCGGCGGTTTGGAACGGAAAGCTCTTTTGGCCGCTTGCCAAAGGATATCAAGCCAGCGCCAAAAACGACCCTCGCCCCGTAACTCAACTGAGTTGAGTTTACGGGGCTCGCCGGAAGCAAGGTCTAAAATTGAAAGCGGCAACCCGATTTCGGCATTAAAATTTTTTTTATTTACCCGAACCGGAAAATTTTTCTCTTTTAGGGCATCTCTGACCGTCTCTTTTATCCAATGCCGGCCAGTAGTCCCGGCAATAACTATTATGTGGGGTTTTATCCGCCAGAGATAAACTTTGGCAAACCACTTAAGGAAAAATTGAATTATTTGTTTAAAGATAGTAGTCATTGGTAAAATAATTCTTTATCCTCTTCATCGCTTCATTTATGTCTTTTTCACTTCGGCCAAAAGACATTCTGATATGGCCTTCGCCAGACGGACCAAAAGCCAGCCCCGGCACCACTGCCACTTGGGCTTTATTCAATAAATCTATGGCAAAATTCCATGAGGTGGATTTAATTTTTGGAGGTTCGACCTCCCTAAATTGACGATTAATCTTATGAGGTCGAACCTCCTTATATTGAATAATTTTAGGAAAGACAAAATATGAACCCTGGGGTTTTTGATAAGAAAAAAGTTCAGGCAAATCATCAAGGTGCTGGCAAATTAAATCACGGCGCTCCTGATATTTTTGGCGGAATTCTTCTATTTCTTTGTCGGCAAAATCCAAGGCGGCCATGGCCGCGTATTGGGAAATCACCGGCGCGCAAGTCACCAATGAATCGTGGACCTTTACAATTTCCGAAACATTTTCCTCATCGCTGTGCAAAAATCCTATTCGCCAGCCAGTCATCGCATAGGCCTTGGATAAACTAAAAACCCTGATGACTATTTTTCTTAATTGAGGAATCTGCGCTAAGGAAAAAAATGCTGATCCGCGTTGATCCGCTTCTAAATTTGTTTCGGATCCGCGTTCATCCGCGTAGATGAAGTCTTTGTAAACTTCGTCGCAAATAATAAAGATCTTTCTTTTCCAGACTAATTCAGCGATTTTCAGCAAGTCTTCTTTGGGAAAAATCGTGCCGGTCGGGTTATTGGGATTGCAGATTATAATTGCCGCTGTCCGATTAGTAATTTTTTTAGCAAGATTTTTAAAATCAATCTGCCAATTTCCGCGTTCT
>Ga0210058_1004038_pt1 | contig 11043 bp, 9 predicted proteins | sample CryGeymeta201511_FD_183979 | JGI IMG/M metagenome (GOLD analysis project Ga0210058, IMG submission 183979) | Groundwater microbial communities from Crystal Geyser aquifers in Utah, USA - Crystal Geyser metaG 2015-11 (SPAdes) (version 2) | ecosystem: Environmental > Aquatic > Deep subsurface >...
AGGATAAAAATTGAAAGATAATGTTCCACGTGGAACATTATCAATAATATACAAAAGTCCGAAATGTTCCACGTGGAACATCTATATGTATGTTGATAATATGGTATAGAGACTTCTATGTTTCACGTGGAACATATATCTTTATGGCAAGATATTGACAAATCATTGTATTTATTGTATAAAATGAAACACAAAGAGATGTACTAAAACGTATATACGTTACTTACAGAGAAAAGAGGAACATTGCAAAAGAAAGGAGAGGGGGGAGATATTATACATCATCACTTCACTATAAGGGAAGAAGTATCTGTGTGTGGCTCTCAAGCATTGACGAATCAAGAAAACACAGTATGATGAGTAAAGTATGGTAGGGGTGATAAATAGGGGAAGCGATGGGAGGGGTGAGTGAAACACTCTTATCACCACGGATAGCTCTAGAGGGTATAAGATGGGCCGTTGGCACAGCTGGTAGCGCGCCTCCATGGCATGGAGGAGGTCGCCGGTTCGAATCCGGCACGGTCCACATCACATATTCAAACACAGCCCTTGTAGTTCAATAGATACCTACCTGTGCAGGAGGCAGAGGACAATCCATACTCATCAACATAACGCAAATTGCCTCCGTAGCTCAATGGATAGAGCTATCCCGTCCTAAGGGAGAAATGACAGTTCGATTCTGCCCGGGGGCACAAAAAAGTTATTTTTACTCTTTATAAAAAATTATTCCCTATCTGTCTATGACCTCAATGCGTATTGTAAAAGTAAATAACCTTATCAAACAGCTTCTCGCTGAGATTATGGAGCGCGAACTTTCTTTGAAAATTGGCGTGTTCATAACTATCGCGAAGGTTGACACATCTCCAGATCTCCGCTATACTCGGATGTTTGTGAGCGTTTTTCCTGAACAGGAATCTCATTATGTCTCAGAAACACTCAAGAAAGAACTGCCGAAAATTCAAAAACATCTTTATAGAAAACTCCATATGAAACCACTCCCGAAAATCTCCTTTGAAATAGATACGACAGCACAAGGAGCTGATAAGGTAGAGAAGCTATTGAAGGAAATATTTTAGGCTTAATACAGGGATTTTTTGGAGTTATACACCTGTTATGCAAAATTTTGACTCCGAATTTCATACTTTGAAATACATCATAGCGGAAGCGAATCGCATCTTGCTTTTTGCGCATAGTAGGCCAGATCCCGATACGGTCGGCGCCAATCTCGCCCTGGCAGAATATGCCAAAAGCTGTGGAAAACATGTGGATATCGCTTGTTTTGATGCTTTTCCTGATAATCTGAAGCCTTTGCTCGAGAGTACTTTTTTCCATCCGGAGCAATTGGATCTCACGAGCTACGATGCTGTCATCGCTTCCGATAGTGTCGATCGAGGTTTCGATAAAGTCATAGGAACCCTTCCTGAAAAACAAGTCGTTGTTCTCGTCGATCATCATCCTGATATCCATATCACTGGTGACGTGAATATGATCGATGCGGAATATTCTTCGTCATCCGAACTGCTGTACCTTTTCTTTTCGACAACAGAAATAAAAATCACTAAGGCGATGGCGACGATGCTCCTTACAGGAATACTTTTTGATACCGGAGGACTACAACATTCCAATGTCTCTCCGCGCGTGATGGAAATAGCATCGGATCTCGTGAAGAAAGGGGCTCCCCTGGAAAAAATAACACAGACCATTTTCACGAAGAAAAATATTGGGGCGCTGAAATTGTGGGGGAGAGCTTTCGAAAAAGCGCATTTCAATAGAAAAAATGGGATGCTCGTTACGGCTATTACGAAAAAGGATGTGGAAGATTGCCAAGCCTCTCCGGAAGATATCTACCAAGTCTCTTCCATCTTGAGCGCCGTGCCGGACACGAAGTTTGCTCTCGTCCTTTCGGAAAGAGATGATAATACCGTACGAGCCAGTTTGCGATCATCAGATCAAGAGGGCGTCGACGTTTCAGCCATTGCTCATCAGTTCGGTGGTGGGGGACACAAGCTTGCCAGTGGTTTCGAAATACAAGGGAAACTGTTGAAGACAAAAGAAGGTTGGATCATACAATAGACAAAGGACTTTATGGAAAAGAAAAAAAATACAGCGAAAGAAAAAAAATTGGAAGCAATAAATGCCTACTGGGACAAAAATTGCATCTGTAATTTGCGAATAGGTGCTACGCAGGCTGTTCCGGGAAATGGTGATGCTGATGCGCAGATTCTTTTCATCGGAGAAGCTCCCGGAAAAAAAGAAGATGAGCAAGGTGTACCTTTTGTCGGAGCCTCAGGAAAGTTTTTGTCTGAAATGCTTGCTACTATCAACTTAAAACGCGAAGATATTTTTATCACCAACGTCGTCAAATATCGTCCACCGGAAAATCGTGATCCATCTCCAAAAGAGAAAGAAGCCTGCCGACAGTGGCTCGTGGACCAAGTGAATAATATCGACCCGGTTCTCATTGTGACGCTCGGACGACACGCGATGGAAAACTTTATTCCCGATAAGAAAATTTCTGAAGTACACGGAAAAATGTTTTGTGTCACGTTTTCAGATCTCGGCACGCGAACATTCTACTGTCTCTATCATCCGGCTGCCGCGTTGTATAATGGGGGACTGCGAGAGGTCTTGAAAAAAGATTTTAAAAAAATTCCACAATCGTTGAAAAAAATTCAGAAAGAGAAATAAAAAAAACCCGATCACTTGGGATTTTATTTTACATGTTCAGATTTTGAATAGGCTCTTAAGTATATCTCTCCAAACTTTCAAACTCTTTTGAAAATTTAGTTGAGAGGAGAAGTATTTTGTTGAAAGACTTCTCCAGACTCTTTTTCCAATATTGGTATCAACCTCCCCAAGAACACGAGATATCGCGTGCATCGTATCTGTGTACGATTTCCGAGTTCCTCGTGGTGTAGGTTGTCGTGCAGGTGATGAACGGATAGGTACTTGCATTAGTGACTCGTGTTTTCTCAGTGAGCACTTTGGCAATAGCGGTTTCCCGTAGAGACTTGTCAGGGTACGTCTCTGCAGTGATTCCTTTGAACGCCTCAAACGATGGATCGAGTTTGCGTAAGAGATGATCCTCATTTGAGAGAGGAATGATCACAAACAATATCGCAAGATATACAATGAACCCAAGAAGAGGTTCAGGAATACCTATGGTTTGAGAAAATGTTTTTTTCACAGAAACCTTTCTGAGCAAATGCTCGGTTATAGAATAATAGGAAAGAACTGCTTCGGATTTCTGAAGGGGTCAGGATAACGTAATTTGAAGATAAAAGCAAGACTTGGCTAAAAATAAAAAACTGAGATGGTAACTCAGTCTTAATACTGGTGCAGTATTCTTGAATTAGTCCGAACGCATTTCGCCGCCGCGGGCGGCGAGGAAATTCCCCCGCGAAAATTCGGAGAGGCGGCGGCTTGTACTGAGCGAAGTCGAAGTGAGCCGCACCGCTAACAATTTCAAGTTTTTCTTTGGCGGCAAATTCTTTTAAACTCTTACGACTTTGCTTGATGGACGACTCGTTGCGGAAAAGGAATTTCTATGCCCCCCTGGTCAAATGCAATTTTGAGTCGTTTGCGAAGTTCCCCAGTAACATCCCATTGCTTGAGTGGTTTCGTATCGCCGAGGATTTTGATGACAATTGCCGAGTCGCCAAAATCGTCAATTCTTAAAAATTGTGGGGCTGTTAGAATATGTTCTTTCCACGCCGGGTCTTCGCTCAATTCTTTGCCTATTTTATTCACCACCGAAATTACTTGTTCGAGATTCGAGCTATAAGAAATACCGATATTCAGGTTAACTCTTGCAAATTGTTTTGAAAGATTCGATACCCTTTTAATCTCTCCATGAGGAACATGATGCACAATTCCGTCAAGATCTCGCAGGGTTGTCATTCGCATACTAATGTCTTCAACCAATCCGCAAGTTCCGTCAAAGCACACCACATCCCCGATACGATATTGATTTTCCATAATAATAAAAAGGCCACTGATAAGATCGCGAATGAGATACTGCCCTCCGAAACCGAAAGCAAGACCGGCGATTCCTGCGGCCGCAAGAAGCGGACCTACGGCAATACCCACTTCCTGGAGAATCATCAAAAGGGCCAAGAGCCAAATCAGTATTCCAAGCGAAATGGTAAAAATACGGATAAGGGTATTTTCTCGCTTTCTCTCTGCTTCTTTAGTCAAAAAGTGATCGGAGATAATAATCTTTCTTATGATTTTTTCAATAAAAATTTCGGCAAATTTACGAAAAAGATAAGCAACAATAACGATTGCGACAATTTTTATGCCGTGATCAAAAAACCAAGGTGTTATATTACGAATGATATTTGAAAGCATGTCTAACATATGAGTATTATTAAAAATTCTTCCCCCAAAATTAAAATATGGTTCGAGCCGATGTTTTTCTCCGGGCTCTTTTGCGGTATTGAGCGGTGCGGCTAACTTCGACTTTGCTCAGTACGAGCCGCCGCCTTTCCGAATTTTCGCGGGGGGATTTCCTCGCCGCCTGCGGCGGCGAAATGAGTTCGGACTAATTCAAGAATACTGCACCAGAAAGGAAAAGTCAAAGAGTTTTGGTTCGCCTCGCTTCGCTCGGCGACTAATTCGTATTCAATTTTGGGGGTAAAAACGAATTCACGATTTCGCATTTTGGGGGAAGAAAAATTTTTAATCCTTAATCCGATAAAATTATGAAATATATACTTTACGCTCGCAAGAGCACCGAAGAGGATGATCGCCAAGTTCTTTCGATTGAGGCCCAGTTTGTTGAGTTAAAAGAATTTGCCGCCAAAGAAAAACTTGAAATTGTCGCTTCCTTTCAGGAAGCCAAAACCGCAAAAGAACCCGGGCGAATTAAATTCGCTGAAATGTTGTCATTGATTGAGAAAGGGAAAGCAGACGGGATTATTTCGTGGCATCCCGACCGCCTTGCACGCAATTCTGTGGACGGAGGCAAAATAATCCATTTCGTAGATCGTGGCTTGATTAAGTCCCTCAAATTTCCCACTTTTTGGTTTGAACCGACACCACAAGGTTTGTTCATGTTAAATATCGCTTTTGGTCAGAGTAAATATTTTGTAGATAATTTGCGAGAGAATGTGAAGCGAGGACTACGCCAAAAAATACGCAACGGCACTTGGCCTGGTTGGGCTCCGGTTGGCTATTTAAATAACGCCAAAACGAGAGGTATTGATGTTGATAGCGAGAAAGCCCCTAAAGTAAAGAAATTGTTTGAAATGTATGCCACCGGAGCATACGCCCTCCATTCTCTCGCAAATTGGTGTAAGGAAAAGAGTTTGTGCGGTAATCTCGGCAAAGAGATAGCATTGAGTAATGTGCAGAGTATCCTACAAAATATTTTCTACATCGGGCTAATGAAATATGGTGGGGAAATTCATGAGGGACAACACGAGCCGTTAATCTCAAAGAAACTTTTTGATTCTTGCCAAGAAGTGATGGCGAAGCGCGGCAGAGTTCACGAAGTACACAAAAATGATTTTGCTTTTCTTGGCCTCTTAAAATGTTCCTCGTGTGGAGCGAGTATTACCGCTGAGAAACAGAAGGGACATAATTACTATCGTTGCACCAAGAAGAAAGGATTGTGCCAAGAAAAGCATTATCTCCGTGAGGAAGCACTAACCGAGCAAATCACTTCTTATCTTCAAAAAGTTTCTTTGTCGAGCCAAGACACTGAAAAAGTTTTGGCGGCGTTGGATACAGAACAAGATAAAGCACGAAAAGACGCACAAAGTGAGGTTGGCGTTTTGAAAGAACAATTAGCGAGCGTAGAAACAAAGTTAGCAAAACTCCTCGATGTCTATTTAGCCGACGTTTTATCCACAGAAGAATACGCCGCCAAAAAGCGAAGTTTGCTTTCCAAAAAGGTCGCTCTTGCGGAGAAAATTAGCGATTTTGAGACAAAAGGGTTGTCTTGGCTCGAACCGGCTCGTGAGTTCGTAAAATCCTTAAATCAAGCCGCTAATCTGCTTTCCTCTCCCAATCCGATTGCAATGACAACATTTCTGAAAAACATCGGCTCGAACCATATTTTGCGAAACCGCCAATTCGTTTTTGCCCCCAAAATTGAATACGAATTAGTCGCCGAGCGAAGCGAGGCGAACCAAAACTCTTTGACTTTTCCTTTCTGGTGCCGAGGGCGGGAATCGAACCCGCACGACTTATACAGTCAGGAGATTTTAAGTCTCCGGTGTCTACCGTTCCACCACCTCGGCATTGTTTATCATTTTAGCATACCCTCTCCATCCGTCTTTATCACTTAAACACTGTTGTGCTGTGATGCGTTTTCTTTCAAGACTTAAACAATCTGAATAATATATATTCTTTAGGATAATTTTGGCTGCAACTTTTCCGAACTTAATTATATTCATTGGATTCTTCTTTTCTTTAAATTTATAGGAGTAGATTTTTCCTATTACTGAAAAATGTTTTTGAATTTCTTGATATATCCAGTTAGAGAATATAGGAGCTCCTGATGTTATGCGTAAGCACCACTGTGGGCGTTTATTTGTTTTATGAATCCATGTATTAATACTACCGTCCCCGTCAATTACTCCACGAAGAAAGTCTTTGAAGTAATCATGAGGAACACTAATAACGCCTAGGTTTAGGGATTTTTTTGGTTGGATCCCTATTGTATTTAAGTATTGATAAAATGCTACATCGCTAAATTGAAGTATTGCGTATTTCTTTTCTTTTTCTCCGCCCCTTGCTTTATACCCCAGCTTACTCTCTAGATGTAGAGCTAGCTTTACATCAACCAAAAGACCCTCGTCCTTTGAAGTAATAGAAACATGTCGTTTATCTTTACTTAGGTTTCCATCAGTAACAATAAGCCCGATGGTGTACCAGAGGTCAGCTGGTTGTATTATTTTTAAGTTCACCATACATTTAAAGTGTAACATATTACACCGAGAAAAGTAAGGTGCTTTGTAAAGACCAACCCTAAACCATGATGTTCGAAACGGAATTCCCTCCCAAGGCGGGCAGGGAACCGCACGGATAACAACAGCTATTATTTTTCACATGGAGGCCAGAAGGAGAGTCGAACTCCTGTACGCGGTTTTGCAGACCGCTTCCTAACCGCTCGGACATCTGGCCATACTATCTATCTCAGCTGTTTTTTGAAAGGCGTGATTACCCGCCTTTGGCGGGTCTTTGCCCCTGCCTACCGGCAGACAGGTAACCGCTCAGCCATCGGACCATCTCTCGACCCTTCCTTCTTGAGAAGAAAGAATATCATTAGTCTATCGAAGTTCTGGGGTAGCGTCAACAAAACAAACAAAAACACCCTTTGACAAGCTCAGGGTGTTTTCGTTTCGTTGATTTTTATTCTATAACCTCGGCGACCAAGTTACGTCGGCCGAAGGCGAATGCTTCACCCTTTGTCTCCATATAGATATCGAAGTGGTTGCCTTTGATGGCACCGCCACGATCCTCACAACGGAGAACCCCGACACCCTCGATGGAAATTTTCGTTCCGAACGGATATGACGGAGGACAGGCCAAAGTACGTTTTTCAGCAACCTTGAGCCCTGAAGAGGTAATTCCATCAGATTTGCCACATTCATCAGCGGCAGCCGTGTAGGCAGAAGCGTTGATGGTAAATTTCTCCTTCGGGAGAGCTTTCCACAGATGACTCTGCTTTTGTTTCCAACGATCGAGTGTCTTTTCCTCGAAGGTCTGTGGTTCGGTATTCACTACCGCAACCGTAGACTGATTCTTTTCGATTTCAAACGTCCATTTCAGAAGAAATGGGTCGCTCTTGAAGCTGTAGAGACTTTTCAAGGGGAGTTCGTTCTGCTCCGCCTTGGCATGGAGAGTGTTTATATTGAAAAGTGCTATAAAGAGTACTACTACGAAAAGAAAATCCTTTCGAAATATCATAAATTGTCTTTAGGAGTAAGCCGATACCCCTCGTAAGGGAGACGGGTCGACTCTTAAGTCAACCAATGATAATAGCACATATCTCTATTATTGTCAATCGTACAATACTAATAATTGGCTTATATAAAGCACATTTTCTATTTAATTTTCCTATTATCCCTTGTTTGAGCCAATGGATAGAGAAATAAAAAATAAGCCATTTGAGGCTTGTTTAGGTAACCTTTGCAATTTTACAGCTAACTCCTAACTTTAGCTTCATCTTTACCTTCTCGTACAAGCTGAAGTGACAATATGAAGATGGAAATGATAATAGCGGTACAAATAAGACAAAGGATACAGTAGGCGTGGATAAAACGAATCTCTCTATAAATAATGAAGCCGTTGAAACACACCCCGAATCCGGACAAAATAGCAATGATTCTCGCGGGGCTAAAGGTATCTCTTTTGTGTCCATACCAGGCCAGCCCCAAGAGGACAGGGTATATAAGAAGAGCTATCCAGGGAAACGGAATGCCGAAAGTGAGTGAAAGCGGGTTTCGTAAAACATCCGTGCAGGAACTCCACCTCGAAAAATCACATACCGTCGACAATTTGTCAGAATCAACAAAATGATAAACATACGATTTATAACTGAGGTATGCGGCATTCACTATGGCGATAATCGTGAGTGTAATAATAATGGAATATTTTTTCATAAAGACTTCATTAAAGGATTTTTCTATTGTATCTCTCCTTTCTTTTTTTGGCTATAGCAAATACTCCCGTTTTTCTTGATTGTTCTTCATTGGCTGATCTTTTTTGCCAATGAGATTACTGTGGAAGTATTGCGTTATGTGAAGGAGTAGTTTTTTGGAGGAGAGGACTTTTCAAATGCCTATTCAAAAAATTCTTGGTAAAAATTTTTGGATATATCCCGATAGGTTGTAATTAGAGTATTACTCGCCGACACCATCTTATTATATTTTTTTATCGCTTTTTGAACCTTCGAGAGGGTCGTATTGAACTCTGAGACAAGATTGTTGTATTTCTCGTATTCTCCATCTTGTTTGTAATTATTCAAATGTTTCTCTATTTTCGCCAGATCGGTTTCTTGATTATTAATGTCTGTTTTTTGAACTTTGAGATTTCGCTTATACACAGCGATAGAATTTCTTAAACGCTCCAGTTCTTTCTGTGTATTGATGGTATCGATGACTCCTGTGTATTCTTTGCCATCAACCTTATTTAATATTTCAACATTGTCAAGCGGTTGATACACGGCACCTTCTGTTCCGTTACTTTCGATCATATTTATTTGCACATCGGAGGTAGCGATGCGACTCTTGGGTATGAGCTCGGGAATTATGCCGATTTTGTTATCAAGGCTTGTTGTTTCAATAAAACAATAACCAGATTCATAGTTCGAATATTCAAACGGACATTTCACTCCTATTGCCATATGATTGTCTTCGGGATTAGGAAAAAGAAATATCGCCACACCATAGCCAAGTTCTTTCAGAAGTTCGTACGCTAAATAACTTTTATCCTGACAAACCCCGGTATTTTCATACAAAACTTCATAAGGATATGTCGTTTTTTCGGTTACGCCATTCAGCCCAGAGGTTCTCCTATCGAGCTTATCTTGGTCATATGGGATTGTTTGCACAAAACTTGATACAAGTTCCACTAATTGATTTTCATTTAATTTTTTCTCCTCTCCAATAGCACGGATCTTTTGCGCTAAAATGCTCAGAGTGTTATCCCCATCCACACCAGAAAGAAGCAACCCGTTTCTCATTGTTAACTGTTCTATTTCTGATCCAGCACTCGAAGATACATAAACCGGAAGTGCCTTATAAAACTGGTGGTAAGATTCATACAAGTTTTCATTAAGAGAATATTCCTTACCTTTATATTTCCAGTTGAATGACGCTAATTTTTCTCCTTCTGGAGCTGGTAAGTTTTTTTTAATCAAGGGGGTCCCGTCTTGGTTGATCTCTGTTTCTGAAGAGTTCTTAACATCTTTTAGAAAAGGTAAAAAAAGAACAATGAACATCAGAGCGACAGTCAATGCAAAAAAGAAAGATGTGATGGGCTTATTTAATAAATCTGACAATTTTTTATTCATTCGCACAACTGCCATATCCTTTTTCATTCCTTTAATATTCATAAAAGAACTATAACATAATTAAAACCTGAGCGGGTAAGGGGAGAATCGAACTACTCGCTTTGCTGCGTTCTATAGGGCTTCCGCCCTCTAGTCCTCGATGACTCGGTCACCCCAAACGGGAAAACAAGTGTTTTCTCGACCCCTTTCCTGTTCGACCCTCCTTACCGCGACAAAGAAAAATCCTTGTCCGAAAATGGACAAGGATTTTTCTTTGCTGGAGCGGGTAAGGGGAGTCGAACCCCTATCTAATCCTTGGCAAGGACTCATAATAGCCGCTATACGATACCCGCCTGCTCCGCCAGCTGGCGGATTCAGCGGACAGACCCGCTATAGCCATCTGACACTTTTACTATATTATCTATTTTTTACAACTTTTGTGGGACTGGATGGGATCGAACCATCGACCAAGCGGTTATGAGCCGCGCGCTCTACCACTGAGCTACAGTCCCGAATCTGATTACTCAGATTACTTGCTGATTACTAGTCGCCCACTTTTCTCTGTCTTTTTGTGCCGAGGGGCAGGATTGAACTGCCGACACAAGGATTTTCAGTCCTCTGCTCTACCACTGAGCTACCTCGGCAAATTGTCAATCTACTGTATTTCCTGTGGATAAGTGGACCTATACACTAAAATACACTGTGCACGCTCAAGGATTCGAACCTTGGACCCCCTCGGTGTAAACGAGGTGCTCTAACCAACTGAGCTAAGCGTGCCTGTTCCGAAGGTACGTTTTAAAGAGAACTCGGTCACAGATAATTTACTCGCCGACGCTCGTAAATTTCCGCGACCCCGCCTCGCGGTTTCGCGTGCTCGCGAAACATCGTTCCGGCCTTCTCGTCCTCACGCAAATGAAGCAGTTCATTTGCTTCCTGAGCCCATCGCTCGTTTCTCTCGCTCTGTGCCCAGGAGAGGACTCGAACCTCCAATCCCTTGCGAGAACTAGCACCTCAAGCTAGCGCGTATACCAATTCCGCCACCT
>Ga0210058_1004039_pt1 | contig 11041 bp, 13 predicted proteins | sample CryGeymeta201511_FD_183979 | JGI IMG/M metagenome (GOLD analysis project Ga0210058, IMG submission 183979) | Groundwater microbial communities from Crystal Geyser aquifers in Utah, USA - Crystal Geyser metaG 2015-11 (SPAdes) (version 2) | ecosystem: Environmental > Aquatic > Deep subsurface >...
CCTATAGCTAAAAAGCTTATAAAAAATAGCCCGTTTCGACAAATCGGAAAGATAGCTTTACCGTTTTTTGGGTCCTTTTTCAGACTCCGTATTTGTTTTTCCAAGGACAAAAACAGTATATTTGAAAGGAAATGGAAAAACAAACACTCCCAATAACACCAGATATAGGATAATATCGCCTTTGGCGAGACTACCTATATCAACTTGTTATAAGCAATTTAAAATGAGACTACTGACGTTAATATTGACCATTGGACTGCTGACTAATGTTTACGGACAGACTTATCCTGCCTTAGATACTGTTCTGAAAAAAGAACTTTCACAAAACTCCACGACAGACGGCAGATGGGTTTACTATCCTGACAAGGCTAACATTGAGAAAATAGGAAAACCAATAGTAAAAGCAGTTCTCTCAAACTACGACTTCTATAAAGTAACGCTGACGAATTATTTGGGCTACCACGTTAATCAAGGGACTTGCATAGTCTTGTTCGACAGTTTAAAATCAAAAATTATTTTGGTTCAACCAATTTGGTATGGCGGAATAAGTGAACAGCTTATTAAACTTGTTCTCAAAAAACCGTTTGACAATAAAGACAAACTATTAAGTTTTTTGAATGAGCTGAACGAGTTAATGGAAATCGGCTCAGGTTACAAATTTGTAAACACCAGTTCGACAGACGACTTAATTAAATATGACTTGGTTTATTTCAAGGGTGACAGCTATACAACAAGTGGCAACGGGACAAGTTCAACAGTTAATTATACAAGTGACGGCATTTGGCGACAAATTGAAATCAAAATAAAAAATTTGAAGATGATAGAATACACTTCAATAAACCCAGCATTAAAGGACAATAAAGAATTCAAAAAGGACTATAAAGAAACGATAAAATAAAAACTGCTTATAACAGCACCTACCCAAAAGGCGGGGTTTCGTGTTCCAAAGACAGTTTTGTGGTTAATGGAACATTAGTTTTTCAAATCAAGTTTTGTGGTAAAAGTCCCGCCCTTCGGGTAGCTGCAAACCGTTGTGCGGCATACCAAAACAGAACGTAAAATTGATAAAACTGCCTTAATTTTTGTAACTTTACAATATGAATCAAACCGAAAAAATAGAATTGGACTTCGTTATTGATAAGTTGACAAACTCTATCCAAAATACTATATCGGGAGACAGTTTTCCGACCGAAGTTGGACGTTTTACAATAAAGGACAGCTTACAAACGACTAAAAAAAATGGATGGAATTTTAATTGGAAATCTGAACTGAATAATGATTTGAACGAGGTCTACAAGCTGACAATTGTACACAACTCAGACATTATTCAAGGACTTTTGAGCATAAAGAGAGAAGCTGACCACATCTTTATGAATTTACTTGAAAATGCGCCATTCAATATTGGAAAGAATAAACTTTATGAAGGAGTTGCGGGGAATCTTGTTGCTTTTGCTTGTAAATTATCTTTTCAATACGGTTTTGAAGGTTTCGTTTCTTTTACAGCCAAAACAAAACTAATAGAACATTACGAAACAACACTTGGTGCTTACCATTTTGGAGGACATAAAATGATAATACCAACCGAACCATCGAGACTACTTGTACTAAAATATTTTAAAACATAAACTTATGGGACATATTAAAGAACCTAAAGGAATTGACTTTATAATTCAAAGCGAACCTTTAACAGACAAAGACAGAAAAGAAATAAGTAAATTCATAGCGGACTATAAAGCTAAAAACAAATCGAAAAGGACACGTAAACCTAAACAAACTGCGTAAAGAAGTACGACCGCACAACATCACCTATAAGCAATTGGGGTTTAGGTGGTTAAATGAAAAGTAAATGAATAAATCAAACGTCTGTGCTAAACCGAAAAGTTTGGGTGTAAAAATCTCCAACTGCTCATAGCTGAGGACCGTTGTAGAGTATGCAGAAAGGAAAAAATGTTAAACGAACCGCTCGTTTATAAGAATAGTAGGGCAGAAAGTATGCTTTTTATATTCGGTTGAGCCACAATTTTTTTTCTTTTATTTTTACAATTTACATTAATTGAATTCTAAAGCAAAAAAGGGTGAGTTTGTAAAGACAAAAATAGCTTTGAGTTAATCCAGAATCATCCTATTATTTTTATTCTTTGTAACATACTGTGAACCTGATAATTAGTAATTCTAATTAATTTCTAAAATAAAAAACCCCCAACTATTGGTCGAGGGTTTCGTTAAAAATTAAGCTGTATTTTAACAATTACCATCACAGGTTGTGCCTCCAAAAACGCCACAGTCATTTGGATTGCTACCTGAGTCATTACAACCATTATTACTATCACAGTTCCAAGTTGGGCAACCTAAATCATAATAACATTCGCAGTATGCGCCAATAGGGTCAGGGTCAGGATTCCTTTCGGCTTGTGCTTCATCATTTTTTAAATTATCAATTGTAAAGAACATTTTATGAACTTGAGTTTTAGACCAACCAAATTTATCTATACCGGCAATGGCTTTATCATACATTTCTTGTGATAAATCTTTTTCAAAAGCTTTATCATACGAAAGTTGATTAAATTTGTCAGCAAACCATTGTAAATAATGTTTTTCTTCATTTGAAAAAATGGAAGAGGATGTTAGGTAATCAACTTTTGATTGCCAAATTTCTTTTCTTTTTTCTGGTGAAAATGACCTCAATATGGCTTTTTGAACAGTTCTTGGATAAGTTGCAATTTCATTTCGATTGTAAGTAGCAAGGACTTTATAATTGGTTTGAACCCAATTTTCTATATCGTTACCATCAAAAGGTTTTACTTCAGATACGGATTGCTTATCAATACTAATAGCTGGCGCCTCGTTTTCGGTAGTACACATCACCAATAAAAGTGATAAGCAAAGAGTACTCACAAAAAATAATAATTTTCTCATGTTTAAATATTTTAAGTTAGAACGTAATTTAAATAAATTATATTTTTTTTCAAAATTTATTTTGTTTTTATAAAATGTTAAGCTAACTTTACATTTGTAACAGTTAAATATAATTTTATGCTTAAACTTATGCCACATCGTTTTAAAAAAATTGGATTGTTAATAACACCTATTGGTTTGTTTCTTTGGATTGCAATGCAAATTGGATGGATATCAAAAATTTCAACATCTATTGGATTAGAAGAGGCTACTCCAGTAAATATATTTGTTGCAGTATTAGGTCTTTTGTCTTTCTTATTTGGTATATATGCTATTTCCTTTTCAAAAGAAAAAATTGAAGATGAAATGATTAAAAATTTGCGTTTAGAATCCTTTAGGATAGCTGCTTTAACACAAATATTCTTAATTACTTTAGGCTTGATTACAGTTGGAATTATGGAAAGTCCACCAAAAGACGCGGGTATGTTGCTGTTTTTTATTACGGTAATAATCATTTTTTGGATAACTTACATTATTCGCTTTAACTATATTGTTCACTTTAAGATTTATAGAGATGAAAAATAAAGTTAAAAATGTAAGAAAAGAAAAGGGTTTAACCCAAAAGGAACTTGCGGAAATATTAAATGTTTCTCGACAGACAATAATTTCAATTGAAGCGAAAAGATATGTTCCATCAACTATATTATCTCTGAAAATTGCATATTATTTCGGTAAAAGTGTAGAGGAACTTTTTGAGTTAGAGGAAATAGAATTAATTTAAATCGTCATTATAGTCTCCATAGTATGTAACGCTTAACTTTGTGGATAATTAAGATCAAAAAGAAAAAAGGTAAAAACGATAAAAATCATAAGATTTAAGCTTTGACAAACTGACTACAAATAGAACGGAATCAACTCTGATCCGGATCATCGATATTTCGGTTTCTGGACAGGTAAAGGAATCAACAAAACGCAAGTGGAGTATAAAAAGCACACTCTACAACACAAGCTATCACACATTGCAGCCGAATTTTCTATCGAAAATTCAGCCGCATTTGCTAAATTAGTGCCACGCCGAAAATCCTAGCGGATTTTCAGCAACGTGTTATAGCTTAAATCGTTAGCCACAAGCAAAAAAAATGCGAATAGCTTTAATCATATTAATTGGAATACACGGAATTATCCACTTATTCGGGTTTCTGAAAGCATTCGGCATATCTGAATTTAATGCAATTTCACAGCCTATTTCAAAAGCTTTTGGGTTAATATGGTTATTGACATTTGTTGTTTATGCAATTACTATGACTTTATTAATTTTTCAATCAAACTTATGGTGGTTTTGCGGATTTTTAGCTGTAATTGCTTCACAGGTTTTGATTTTCAATTATTGGTCTGATGCAAAATTTGGTACAATAGCAAACCTGATAATTCTCGTAGCTGTAATAATAGCTTACTCAAACTTTAATTTTAAAAACAAAATTGTCGAAGAAAGAAAAAAGCTATTTGAACGCTCACAGGCTGTTAATGAAAAAGTAATTACCAAAGAGACTATTTCGGAATTACCTTCAATTGTACAAAAGTGGCTAATTAACAGTGGAACAATTGGCAAAAAACCGATTACTAATGTCCATTTAACTCAAGAATTACAACTTAAATTAAATCCTGACCAAGAAAATTGGAACAATGGAAAAGCCGAACAGTATTTTACGATAAATCCGCCAGCATTTAATTGGAATATTAACACCCAAATGAACTCTATTTTCGAAGTAACAGGTCGAGATAAATTTGAAAATGGAAGTGGCGAGATGACCATAAAACTACTTTCACTTATTCCAGTTGCTAATGCTAAAAATCACGAAAAAGTAAACCAAGCAAGTTTACAGAGATATTTAGCCGAAACAGTTTGGTTTCCATCAGCGTCTTTAAATCCATATATAACGTGGGAACCTTTAGGCGAAAATTCATCCAAAGCAACTATGGAATTTAAAGGAGTAAAAGGTTCAGGAGAATTCCACTTTGACGTAAAAGGCAACTTTGAAAAATTTGTCGCAATGCGTTATCAAGATATAAATGCAGAAGAACCAACTGAATGGACTGTCATTGCAACAAAAACCGAAGAACGGAATGGAATAAAAATACCAGTTGAATGCGAAGCAAATTGGAAATTAGAGAGTGGTAAATGGACTTGGTTAAAATTAAAAATAACCGACATACAATATAACGTGAAAGAAATGCCAGTGGCTAATCGAGTAGACGGCTCCGCCCCTAAATAGGAACGGAGTGCGCCTCTCACACCACCGTACGTACGGACCTCGTATACGGCGGTTCGCAAACAGATGGGTTTAGATATTTGAACATATCGAGTAGTGATTGATAGCCTCGCTTTTTAAGTCGTTGCTCCGTGATGGTTGTACCTAAAATGGGGCTTTGTGCGATTGCCCAGCCGCCTTTCCTGCTTCTGCTCCACGCATAAGCGTGGTCTTGGTCAACACCCAACCGAATCAGGTTTTTCCTTTTCCGTTCAGGCTTTTTCCAATGGTGCCAGATGCAGTACCTCAAGCGGTTCCTCAACCAGCCGTCCAGAGCTTTGAGTTTTCCTTGAATACTTGCCCCCCGAAAGTAGTTTAACCACCCCCGTTGGATTTCGAGTATTCGCGAAAGACGTTCTTGCAATGGGATTGGCGAGGTTTTTCTGGTAATGCGCTTCAGCCTTTGTTTTAAGGTTTTCCAAGCTTTTTCCGATACTACCAGTTGGTATTGGTTCTTACTTCCCTTTTTATATGTTGGTACAAAACCAAACCCGAGCAGGTTGAAGTTGACCGGTTTTCTGATACCGCTCTTTTCTTCATTGATTGTCAGGTCTAGTTTTGTTTTGAGGAAGTGGATAAGGGTTCTTGCCACGCTTCTTGCCTGACTTGCCCTTTTACAATACACACTGAAATCATCAGCATACCTTACAAACTTTAACCCCTGTCTTGTCATTTCCTTGTCCAATTCATTTAACAGGATGTTTGACAGTAAAGGGCTTAATGGGCTTCCCTGTGGGACGCCCTTCCTGCGTTTGTGCAGTTTGCCTTTGATTTGTATCGGTGCTCTGAGCCATTTGCGTATCACTCGCATTGTGCTTTTGCATTTCACCTTTTTATGCAGCAGGTTGAGCAGCAGACAGTGATTTACTTCGTCAAAGAAGCTTTTTAAATCGATGTCCACAATGTGGTTGTACCCCTGATGTATGTAATCACGGGATTGACCCACGGCTTGCCTGGCATTTTTTCCTGGTCTAAAGCCGTAACTGTTCCTGCTGAAATCAGGTTCATACAAAGGTGCTATGGCTTGTGCCACGGCTTGTTGCAACACCCTATCTGTTGTAGTGGGTACACCAAGCAGCCGTTTCTTGCCGTTTGCCTTGGGGATCTCCACACCCAGAATGGGTTGAGGTAGGTAGTTGTTTCCCATAACCGCTGCGAGCAATTGGGCTTTATGTGTACCGATGTGTTCCACCATTTGTTTGGTGGTTATTCCGTCAACACCTGCGCTGCCTTTATTGGCAACTATTTGCTTTATTGCCTTTTGCAGGTTGTGGGGTTGTACTACTCTTTCAATCATTTGATTATGTTCTTGTTCTTCACCTGTCCTTGCTTTTCAGGGCTATGTGCCTTGGCACATTCCTGTGAAAATTAAAGACCTGTTTACGTTCTGTCCTTCCTTGCTCATTAAGTCGTCAGGGGTATGGGTATGCAATCCCTGCTTGTTTTGCAAGTACTATGACTTCGGCTGACTTCTCCGCTCTGTTAACTCGTAACTACGGAGACCTCCCTCGGTAAGATAAATACCCTTTGGTCAATTGCTGCTGCATCTACTATTTTGGCTGTGCAGGAAAATTCCTGATTTGGGACGTCGCAATGATGTGCTTGCTCATCCAGCCTCATAGCCTCTTATGCAGTTCCTGTTCGTCAGAACCAACCACGCAGTCTGGCTTACTTCAGTCCTAACCTCACGGTTAGCAACCCCCGTATCAAGTACGGGGCAGGCTTTGCCACTTGCTTTGCTTCAGGACGTCACTCCTGTGCATCGGGGACTTTCACCCTTTGGGTTATTCAAATCAATGAACTATATTTACCATTCAAGGCACACACAACTGGTATAACAAATAGCTATAAAGTGCTTAATCCAAACTTTTTGTATATTTAAAAACATAAAACTAACTCGGAATGGCCAGCGATTTTTTGCACGCTACTTGCCATACCATTAGACGTTGTAGGTAATTTACCAACCCAATAAACTGAATGGATAAAATTCAAAATCAGAAACACACAAAAGAGAATCTCTACTACTCTATTGCACGAATGTTGGAAAGAGCATCTTATTATGGTTTTCGTGCTCTTGTGGTTCTTTATATGGTCGGAGAAACTTTGAAAATGGAAAGAACAGAAGCATTAACCATTTATGGTTGGCTTGTAGGTTCTTTAGTCTTCTCTCAAATTATCGGAGGACTTTTTGGAGACTTACTTATTGGAAATAAAAAATCAATTATAATTGGTGGAATTATTCAAGCAATTGGAGCATTTAGTTTATGCATACCTTCGACAACTGGACTTTATTTAGGCTTGTTTCTTGTCGTTTTAGGTAGCGGATTTTTTACACCAAATATCATCTCAAATTTTGGAAAGACATATCTGAATAAGACTAAACTATTAGATTCAGGATTTACGATATTTTATCTCGCAATAAATTTAGGGTCATTTTTGGGCATATTACTAATTGGTTATTTAGGAGAAAAATATGGCTACAATATTGGGTTCGTTATATCTGGAATATTAATGTTAATCTCAATAATTCCTATCTTTCTTACAAAGGAAAAAAGATTGGATGAAATTGAGAAAAATGAGCTTCTAATAAGTAAAAGAATTTTAAATATCTTAATTGCATTTATTGTTGTTGGATTATTTTGGGGATTTTACGAAATATCAAGCATTCGGACTTTTGATTTACAATTGCAATTAAGCGAAATATCAACTTTAGATATTCCAAATCATTTATGGCAATCAATCAACTCTATTTTCATTTTACCGATTAGTATAATTGCAATTATTTTGTGGACTTATTTTTACAGTAGTCAATTCTTTAAATTAATGCTTGGGTTTATTTTTGGAGTAATTTCATTCGGAATATTATTCTTAATTCCAGAAGTACCGACTGAACAGCATACAATAACTTATTTGATTTCATTAATATTTCTTGGAATTTCGGAAATTCATATTGCACCGATAATTCATTCAATTTTGACAAAATATTCTAACCCAAAATATTTAGCAATTCTAATTAGTTTAGCATTTGTACCAACCAGATTAATTTCTTTAATATTTGGTTTGTTTAACGACAGGTTATATGACAATCCAATGTTAGGATTGAAAATTGGAATTGTAGGAATGATAGTTGTTGGAATTGGACTGATTGGATATGTATGGTGGAATAAAAAAACTCCCAATAATAACTAAGCGTTCGTGCGGTCGGTACGACCCAGCATGAACGCTGTGTTGACTGAACCGGTGGGATTGTCAATTGCCTATGGGGATTGGTCTGTTGCTTTTGGGATTTAAGAAGCCATTTTAAGACCATTAGAGCCACTTTTTTGACTATCATTTATTTACACTAAATCACCATTACAACATAAAACAAGGCCTTAAAACCAAAATATTTACCTATTTTTAGCTTGTGGTTCGGTAAGAAAATTGGTTTTTAGACGAACTGCCGTTATGCCTCACCCTAAAAGACCACACGACCGACTATAAACAAACAGAAAAGCGAACGAAAAACGCCAACGCTTCGCAAAATTAAAAGAGCTGTTTTCCCTTTCACAAACCGACCAAAAACAGCACATTTAATTTTACCCCAACGCACCCAAGCCCACCCACCACCCTAGACAAATAGTTGACTGAATCAATCGTTTTCTAAATTATTGTTCGTACATTTGCGAACAATAAAACAACAAAAGATGCCAAGTATTATTAAAAACGATTATTTCACGAAAGAACAAAAACAGACTGCAAGGTTTGCGAAAGCCTTAGGACATCCAGTCCGGATTGCTATTTTGGAATTATTGAATTCTCAGGCGTGTTGCTATCACGGTGATATGGCAGAAGAACTTCCAATTGCTAAATCAACCCTTTCTCAACACTTGAATGAATTGAAAGATGCAGGTTTAATTCAAGGCGATATTACACCACCGTCAACGAAGTACTGCATCAACCGAGACAACTTTGTACTTGCTAAAACCTTGCTAAACAAAATATTTGACTAATTTTTTAAATATTTTGTTCGTAATACTACGAACTACGAATAATTGTTCGTAAATTTGCGAACAGAAACAATAAAACATCAAAAATATGACAGAAATAAAAGTATTAGGACCAGGTTGCCCAAAGTGCAAAACCACCTACAGTAATGTGCTTGAAGCACTCAAACAATCCAACATTGAAGCCAATGTTGTAAAAGTGGAAGATATTGAAGAAATGATGAAGTATAATGTGCTCACCACGCCTGTATTGATGATTGACGAACAAATCAAAATCAAAGGAAGGGTTGCTCAGGTAAGTGAAATTATTGAACTCTTAAAGAAATAACGCAATGGAAAATCAAACTTTAGTAAAAGAAATTTGCCCAACCACCACTCAGGAATGGGTAAAAAAAGGAGCACTATTAGTTGATGTTCGTGAAAGCGATGAAGTAAACGAATTGGCTTATGATGTACCCAACATCATTAATATTCCACTAAGTGAATTTGAAGAACGGTTCAACGAAATTCCCAAAGACATAGATGTAGTAATGGTTTGCAAAGGTGGTGGAAGAAGTTTGAGAGCCGCAGGATTTTTAGTGAATCACGGTTATACCAATGTGGTGAATATGCAACACGGTATTGCTCGTTGGGTGCAAAAAGGCTTCCCAACCAAAGGAAACACATCAGTAGTTACAGGCGGTGATTCTTGTTGTTCAACTTCGGGTTGTTGTTAAAAGTTAATTTATGTTTGATTGGATACAACATTTTGCTGATTGGCTCATTTATTCCGTATTTGGCATAGGTGCAGAAACACATTTAGGAACAGCCCTGAATTTCTTTGTGTACGACACATTGAAAATTCTCATTCTGTTGTTTTTGATAGTATTTTTAATGGGCATAGTAAATGCTTATTTACCCATTGAAAAACTCAGAAATTTCCTAAACAGAAAAAAACTTTACGGCTTAGAATATTTGTTTGCCTCCGTTTTTGGTGCAATCACACCTTTTTGTTCTTGCTCTTCTGTTCCACTATTTATTGGGTTTGTGCAAGGCGGAATTCCATTGGGCGTAACCTTCGCTTTTCTGATCACTTCGCCATTGGTCAATGAAGTTGCGATAGCAATGTTTATCGGAATGTTTGGCATTAAAGCCACTTTAATTTATGCTATTTCGGGCATTTTATTAGGCACGATTGGCGGTTTGCTTTTAGGAAAATTCAACCTCGAACCTTTGCTTTCGGATTGGGTAAAGAAAATCCTTGAAAACAAAATGCAACAAGGCGAATACGAAGAAGAAAAGTTGACTTTTCGCCAACGACTTCCCGAAATTACTCGGGGTGCTTGGGAAATTGTAAAAGGTGTTGTTTTGTATGTGATTATCGGTATTGCTATTGGTGCGGCGATGCACGGTTATGTACCCGAAAACTTTTTTGGTCAATATTTAGGTGGCGGGCAATGGTGGACCGTTCCATTGGCAGTTATCCTTGCCGTTCCTATGTATGCAAATGCGGCAGGAATTGTTCCTGTAATTCAGGTTTTTGTTGCCAAAGGTGTTCCGCTAGGTACAGCCATTGCCTTTATGATGGCAACCGTTGGACTTTCAATTCCAGAAGCTACCTTACTTAAAAAAGTAATGACAATGAAATTGATAGCTATCTACTTCGGAGTGGTTACGCTATTTATTATTCTCTCAGGCTTTATTTTTAATTGGATTTTGTAATGGCTCACAATCATTCACATACCATCACTTCCCCAAACGACATCAATCGTTCATTTATGATTGGTATTGCATTGAATGTCGTCTATGTGGTTGTTGAAATTATTTATGGCTTTCAACAAAATTCAACGTCTTTGCTTTCTGATGCAGCGC
>Ga0210058_1004087_pt1 | contig 10962 bp, 5 predicted proteins | sample CryGeymeta201511_FD_183979 | JGI IMG/M metagenome (GOLD analysis project Ga0210058, IMG submission 183979) | Groundwater microbial communities from Crystal Geyser aquifers in Utah, USA - Crystal Geyser metaG 2015-11 (SPAdes) (version 2) | ecosystem: Environmental > Aquatic > Deep subsurface >...
GATTTATAATCGAGCATTATCAGCAGAAGAAAGTTTCCATACTACATAGTACGATTTAAACTTGGCAATGTAAAGATGGAGGGATGCAAGTACATCTGGTTTCCATACTACATAGTACGATTTAAACCGGTGTCAGGCAGTTACAAAGAAGCGAAGCTTGCACGGTTTCCATACTACATAGTACGATTTAAACGCATATTATTTCAGCCATTTTACTTTTTATGTTTTAGTTTCCATACTACATAGTACGATTTAAACAGCGGGTTTTGTTTTTTGGTTACTATTTTATTTTACAGTTTCCATACTACATAGTACGATTTAAACATGTTACGGGCAATATTAGTGTATTTATGTCCCCTGGTTTCCATACTACATAGTACGATTTAAACAATATTTATTATTATTAATATGTTAGGGTAAAAAATGTTTCCATACTACATAGTACGATTTAAACTTTTTTGGTCATTGAGCCAAATATCGACGTAGTTTGGTTTCCATACTACATAGTACGATTTAAACGTTTTCATTCCGTCCAGTGGAAAATATGTTTCAAAGTTTCCATACTACATAGTACGATTTAAACAGAGATGAAACGAAGCAGGTGTGTACCGTACGATGCGTTTCCATACTACATAGTACGATTTAAACTTTCCGAAGCACAACCACAGGCGGAAGCCACGCAGAAGTTTCCATACTACATAGTACGATTTAAACCTATTATCGCCGGAGGAGGACGTTTAAATCGTACTATGGTTTCCATACTACATAGTACGATTTAAACCACCCCAACGCTTTTTTCCGTGCATATGGTTTCTTCGTTTCCATACTACATAGTACGATTTAAACTGGATGGTTCAAACGCTGAAAACTGTAAAGATATTAGCGTTTCCATACTACATAGTACGATTTAAACCCCCCGAATATCGAATATCAGCCGTGGGTCGGTGGCGTTTCCATACTACATAGTACGATTTAAACCGGGTTGGGTCAGCTCCGCATATTATTTCAGCCATTTTAAATTTGTATTATAGGATAATGAAAATGAATGCCGTTCAACGAAGTAAAAAAAGATGATATGCCAATATTTTTTTTTACTTCTTTTACTTCTTTTATTGCATCCTTATGAGAGTATTGCATCTCTTGTATTATCATTGTGGGAACTTCTTTTGTTTCTTTTATTATCTCCTTTTTATCTATTTCTTTTGGTTGTAATTTTCTTTTTTTGCGAGTGCGGCGAGCAAGTAACCATGTTATTGCCACCATTAACAACACCGTTATAGACTGAATGACTGTTTCATTTGTAGCAGAACCAAACATAATGTGTATCAAGCCTAAATAGTTCAATATGTTATAAAGTATCATTGCTACTATTCCTATCATTGCCTGAAAGCTTGCATCGTTGTTTTCATATTTCATTTTTCCATTAAAAAACTACACTTTGGATGTTTTTATAAGACAAATTGATGTTGGTTGAAGGTGTGTGCATTTGAATGCCATAATTAGTGTGAATTTGTGTAACATTTCTTCAACATTTTGTATGTAATCTATTTTTCCTTTCTGTTTCCAATAAATTCCACCTGAGCATTTCTGTCCTGATTTACGCTTACTTATTAGTATTCCAGTGTTTCCTGCTGTTCCCCAATTAACACCTGTTTCGTTTATATCTGGATTACCACTATTATATTGTGGACAATTTGTAGAGACAATAAAGGGCACTCCTAAAAAGTTTTGAATAATTCCTGTTTCTATCACATCAGCTGTTCCAAGCTGTGATGCGTCCGTAAATTGTGAATGTTTTCTCATAGCGTTTGCCTGTGCTGGTGAGCAAAGGAAACAATACGGCACAGTTTCCATACTACATAGTACGATTTAAACCAATCACAATTTTTCCAGTTTCAATATCAAGAAACCGTTTCCATACTACATAGTACGATTTAAACCATAAACCAATTTGTTTTCGTCAACGAAGTATTTGAAGTTTCCATACTACATAGTACGATTTAAACAGATCCGCTTTGTGCCTCTTTTCCATGTAGCCCTCATTGTTTCCATACTACATAGTACGATTTAAACGACATTATCGGTTATTTCGTTAAGCTTGTTTAATATAGTTTCCATACTACATAGTACGATTTAAACGGTATCCCGCCAAGATTTCCTTCGATGACCCGATTTTGTTTCCATACTACATAGTACGATTTAAACCGAAGAAATCATCTGTGATGAGAAAAGAGTTGAGGTGGTTTCCATACTACATAGTACGATTTAAACCTGAAAAAAATCCTGCTTTTTCAGACCATCACTATTTTTTTGGTCTGTAGTTTCCATACTACATAGTACGATTTAAACAGAAAGCGAAGCTCGAACGTAACTGCCTGACAAACCATGTTTCCATACTACATAGTACGATTTAAACCGGGTTGGGTCAGCTCCGCATATTATTTCAGCCATTTTAAATTTGTATTATAGGATAATGAAAATGAATGCCGTTCAACGAAGTAAAAAAAGATGATATGCCAATATTTTTTTTTACTTCTTTTACTTCTTTTATTGCATCCTTATGAGAGTATTGCATCTCTTGTATTATCATTGTGGGAACTTCTTTTGTTTCTTTTATTATCTCCTTTTTATCTATTTCTTTTGGTTGTAATTTTCTTTTTTTGCGAGTGCGGCGAGCAAGTAACCATGTTATTGCCACCATTAACAACACCGTTATAGACTGAATGACTGTTTCATTTGTAGCAGAACCAAACATAATGTGTATCAAGCCTAAATAGTTCAATATGTTATAAAGTATCATTGCTACTATTCCTATCATTGCCTGAAAGCTTGCATCGTTGTTTTCATATTTCATTTTTCCATTAAAAAACTACACTTTGGATGTTTTTATAAGACAAATTGATGTTGGTTGAAGGTGTGTGCATTTGAATGCCATAATTAGTGTGAATTTGTGTAACATTTCTTCAACATTTTGTATGTAATCTATTTTTCCTTTCTGTTTCCAATAAATTCCACCTGAGCATTTCTGTCCTGATTTACGCTTACTTATTAGTATTCCAGTGTTTCCTGCTGTTCCCCAATTAACACCTGTTTCGTTTATATCTGGATTACCACTATTATATTGTGGACAATTTGTAGAGACAATAAAGGGCACTCCTAAAAAGTTTTGAATAATTCCTGTTTCTATCACATCAGCTGTTCCAAGCTGTGATGCGTCCGTAAATTGTGAATGTTTTCTCATAGCGTTTGCCTGTGCTGGTGAGCAAAGGAAACAATACGGCACAGTTTCCATACTACATAGTACGATTTAAACCAATCACAATTTTTCCAGTTTCAATATCAAGAAACCGTTTCCATACTACATAGTACGATTTAAACCATAAACCAATTTGTTTTCGTCAACGAAGTATTTGAAGTTTCCATACTACATAGTACGATTTAAACAGATCCGCTTTGTGCCTCTTTTCCATGTAGCCCTCATTGTTTCCATACTACATAGTACGATTTAAACGACATTATCGGTTATTTCGTTAAGCTTGTTTAATATAGTTTCCATACTACATAGTACGATTTAAACGGTATCCCGCCAAGATTTCCTTCGATGACCCGATTTTGTTTCCATACTACATAGTACGATTTAAACCGAAGAAATCATCTGTGATGAGAAAAGAGTTGAGGTGGTTTCCATACTACATAGTACGATTTAAACCTGAAAAAAATCCTGCTTTTTCAGACCATCACTATTTTTTTGGTCTGTAGTTTCCATACTACATAGTACGATTTAAACAGAAAGCGAAGCTCGAACGTAACTGCCTGACAAACCATGTTTCCATACTACATAGTACGATTTAAACTTGTACCATGCCTCATTGTTTGCTAGCGCTCTTACAGTTTCCATACTACATAGTACGATTTAAACTATCGGAAAAGCCATTTTATTTTTTTGATATTATATATAGTTTCCATACTACATAGTACGATTTAAACCGAGAAGCCCTTCAAAATTCGCAAATTGAGGAGGCATTGTTTCCATACTACATAGTACGATTTAAACTACGCCTTCGTACCATTTTATTTTTTTGATGTTATAGTTTCCATACTACATAGTACGATTTAAACGAAGAAGCACGAAATTTGATACTTCAAGACATATATACGGTTTCCATACTACATAGTACGATTTAAACCTCCGAAGAAGGGTGAACCTTTTTTATGAGGAAGTATGTTTCCATACTACATAGTACGATTTAAACTTCATTTCTTTAAATCCGAAAATTGCGGCGGGCACAGGTTTCCATACTACATAGTACGATTTAAACTGTCTGATGTGTCTATATTTCCGAATGAATTTTTAGTTGTTTCCATACTACATAGTACGATTTAAACAAAAAATTCGGTAGACGAGAAGGAAATTATAGAGAGTTTCCATACTACATAGTACGATTTAAACATATTCACTTCAAATATGTATCAAAAAATAGAAATAGTTTCCATACTACATAGTACGATTTAAACAAAAAAGCGAAAAAATAATAATAGCTGGAGTGGGGGGTTTCCATACTACATAGTACGATTTAAACTGAAGAAATAAAAAAAAGATGTATACACTGAAACAATGTTTCCATACTACATAGTACGATTTAAACAATAATAATATAATTCATAAGCATAGAGTAAAATGAAGTTTCCATACTACATAGTACGATTTAAACATACCTCATCGGGGAGGGAACTCCTGTAAAACTAAAGGTTTCCATACTACATAGTACGATTTAAACTTCTACCGATTTCTAGATACCGAGACGAAAAAAATCAGTTTCCATACTACATAGTACGATTTAAACCTACTCCATATAAAGTGTATGTGTTGCTCGAAAATGGTTTCCATACTACATAGTACGATTTAAACACCACTCTGGGAAGGTGAGAAACCTATCGGAAAAGGTATGTTTCCATACTACATAGTACGATTTAAACTTTTGGCAGAAAATAACAGGCTCAAAATATATGTTTTTGTTTCCATACTACATAGTACGATTTAAACGTTGATTGAAGGGAAATATATTCCTCTACTATACACTGGTTTCCATACTACATAGTACGATTTAAACTCATCTCATTTGCGAGCCGAATATTTCCGATAGTAGGTTTCCATACTACATAGTACGATTTAAACACGAGATGTATTTCTACCTGAACTCAGATCCGTCATAGTTTCCATACTACATAGTACGATTTAAACAAAAATAGCGTATATTGAAACAGATCTTGCAATACTGTTTCCATACTACATAGTACGATTTAAACTTTCGGAAAAAATCATTGATGTAGTCACGAAAAAATAGTTTCCATACTACATAGTACGATTTAAACTTTATTTATTTATTTTTATTCAATTTTGAAATATTTTAGTTTCCATACTACATAGTACGATTTAAACGATCGGAGAAACTTCCAACCCATCATCCTCAAAATATCGTTTCCATACTACATAGTACGATTTAAACTTTTTCTATTTCTTCGCCCGAAAGCATAGGTAGAATGGTTTCCATACTACATAGTACGATTTAAACTTTCTTTTTCATCTACTGATTTTCGTTTAAAAATATCGTTTCCATACTACATAGTACGATTTAAACCATATAGTGTTTGCTGACGCTGCTTTTGAATTATGTGTTTCCATACTACATAGTACGATTTAAACGAGAGTGGGCTCAGCGCTATATCGGTTTGTACTGTTTCCATACTACATAGTACGATTTAAACATAGTCGGGGATGTGGATACATATTTCCGCCACATTTGTTTCCATACTACATAGTACGATTTAAACAAGTCAAGAGGTATTTTGGGGTATTCGAATATCTTAGTTTCCATACTACATAGTACGATTTAAACGAGCACAAAGATATCCGATTTGATGATGGTTGTTTTGTTTCCATACTACATAGTACGATTTAAACGAATAGACCCCTGATAGCGATCGGAGCTTTTCAAAGTTTCCATACTACATAGTACGATTTAAACGTTTCCAAAGTTTGCTGGCATTGCCTCTGAATTACATCGTTTCCATACTACATAGTACGATTTAAACCGCCGTACAAGACAAATCTGCATCCGAAGTGTTATAGTTTCCATACTACATAGTACGATTTAAACTCGGAAGAGATTGAGGGAGAAGTAGAAAATAAAAAAGGTTTCCATACTACATAGTACGATTTAAACTCAAATATTCTGATGTTTCTATTTCGAGAAATGTATTGTTTCCATACTACATAGTACGATTTAAACTCCAAACTTATCCTTGAGAAGATGGAAATTTTCGATAGTTTCCATACTACATAGTACGATTTAAACTTTTTGCTATGTTTTATTTTTAAGGAAGGAGAACATAGGTTTCCATACTACATAGTACGATTTAAACAATGTACTCGTTGGTCGTTGCAGGTGTGCCTATTGGTTTCCATACTACATAGTACGATTTAAACATATGGCTTTTCAAAGAGACAAGTTTTTTCTCCTATTGGGTTTCCATACTACATAGTACGATTTAAACTTTCTATACGCATACATAGAGTTTCCCATCTTATTCGGTTTCCATACTACATAGTACGATTTAAACTGACATTTGCGAATTCTTTTGTTACATACTTCATTATAGTTTCCATACTACATAGTACGATTTAAACGGTCATGCGTCGGTGTATCATCTGCTGCGTACAAATTCGGTTTCCATACTACATAGTACGATTTAAACTACATAATCGGCATTTTCTGCATGAGAAATCGTAAGTGGTTTCCATACTACATAGTACGATTTAAACTAAGCATAGAAAAAATGAATAACATAGAAAAATATTCGTTTCCATACTACATAGTACGATTTAAACATCAGTGTAAAATTTCAGTGGCGGAAATCCACAAATCGTTTCCATACTACATAGTACGATTTAAACATGCTCATGGAGAATTTTTTTTTTTCATAATTATACACAGTTTCCATACTACATAGTACGATTTAAACTTTGTTTTTTTGTTTAGTTTGAAAAGTTTCATTTTGAAGTTTCCATACTACATAGTACGATTTAAACTTGCGAGACCATATATTTGCCTTTCCATTTCATCTGTGGTTTCCATACTACATAGTACGATTTAAACCAGAACCGGTACCTGATATTCTTTTCAGTCCAACACGTTTCCATACTACATAGTACGATTTAAACCCGACGGGCGATTTCACCAACACATACATCTTATTATTATGTTTCCATACTACATAGTACGATTTAAACTTTGCAAAAAATCCCGACATTATCAAAAAGATAATAGTTTCCATACTACATAGTACGATTTAAACACTATATTGATTTTTTCCATGTTGTTTTTTTTTTCAGAGGTTTCCATACTACATAGTACGATTTAAACTCTCAAGCTAATCCTTTCAATGAAATTTTTGTCATCGTTTCCATACTACATAGTACGATTTAAACAAGAGCAAGAAGCATATTTTAGGGAAAGAAATTCTGTGTTTCCATACTACATAGTACGATTTAAACACTCTTTCAGGAAGAAATACATCTCGTTTTGATGTTGTTTCCATACTACATAGTACGATTTAAACCGGGAAAAGAAGTGGCAGCATGGAAAGCGGAAGAAGGTTTCCATACTACATAGTACGATTTAAACAGTTCAATGATTTCTATTGCGTCTACTGATTTCTTTTGTTTCCATACTACATAGTACGATTTAAACTACTATGTTTAGATTTATATATTTATTTTTGCTATGTGTTTCCATACTACATAGTACGATTTAAACTTGAATTTTGCTTTAAGCAGTTTATATTTTTCTATAGTTTCCATACTACATAGTACGATTTAAACTCCCTCGTTCAACACTTTGTGGCTTTTCGGGCCGTAAGTTTCCATACTACATAGTACGATTTAAACAGCACGAGTAAGAAAGACACAAAGAGCAGTGATAGCACGTTTCCATACTACATAGTACGATTTAAACCTATATTCGTCAAAGCTACCCTTCACAACAGTTATGGGTTTCCATACTACATAGTACGATTTAAACCGGAAAAATGGGAAACTCTTTGTAGGCGTATCGAAGTTTCCATACTACATAGTACGATTTAAACACTGCGTGCGCTATCATATCCCGTATCTGTTTTATTGGGTTTCCATACTACATAGTACGATTTAAACGATACTTGGGCGTATTACCATCATCTGGATGCAATTGTTTCCATACTACATAGTACGATTTAAACTCAAGAAGTGCGCAGTTATCCCTATACGCAATAGAACAGTTTCCATACTACATAGTACGATTTAAACCATAGCTATTATGGCCCGAAAAGCCACAAACTTCAAAAGTTTCCATACTACATAGTACGATTTAAACCCTCTTTTCCCTCGTCAATTTCTTTCCAACGTTCCGCGTTTCCATACTACATAGTACGATTTAAACTATATAATCTAAACATAGTACACGATGAAATACATGGGTTTCCATACTACATAGTACGATTTAAACTTTAAATATTTTATTATTATTATACATAGAACACACAGGTTTCCATACTACATAGTACGATTTAAACTCCTGTTCTTTTCGCTATCCTGCGGAATATGTTTTTGTTTCCATACTACATAGTACGATTTAAACAAAAAAGGAAAAAAAACGGCAGTGGAAAGCGATGTAGTTTCCATACTACATAGTACGATTTAAACACACGTAATCCCGTGTCCCTCTCCGTGTCCTTTTCGGTTTCCATACTACATAGTACGATTTAAACAAATTGTTCACAGTGATATTGAAAAAATACAGGTATAGTTTCCATACTACATAGTACGATTTAAACTCTCTCTGCGCGTATTCAAAACACACATGGCCTCGAAGTTTCCATACTACATAGTACGATTTAAACATAGAAACACTTTCCCCATTATATATGTGTTTTCGCGTTTCCATACTACATAGTACGATTTAAACTTTCCTGCGTAGATTTGTTTGGTTGCCTATCTTCGGTTTCCATACTACATAGTACGATTTAAACAAGAAACCTTTTGATATTATATCTGTATGAGAAAGTGGTTTCCATACTACATAGTACGATTTAAACATTTCTGATAACTGCGTTCGGTTGCCGAGATAAATTTCGTTTCCATACTACATAGTACGATTTAAACATCCGGCACATTATCTGTATTATTCTTTTATCATTTTGTTTCCATACTACATAGTACGATTTAAACATTATTTTTTTAGGCAGATATCCTATTCCTATCACAAGTTTCCATACTACATAGTACGATTTAAACTTTCGCTATGTGTTTCATTATATACTATGTTTAGATTGTTTCCATACTACATAGTACGATTTAAACCAACAACCAGTGAATACATTCAAATTTGGCTAAACGAGTTTCCATACTACATAGTACGATTTAAACAAGCTGATATGAATACTTTGTAGGCATATCACGAAAGGTTTCCATACTACATAGTACGATTTAAACCTGTACAAAAAGCAGCGGTACAAAAGGTGGGTATACCGTTTCCATACTACATAGTACGATTTAAACATATGTGATGAGAAAAGTTTTGGGGTATGAAAAAAAAGTTTCCATACTACATAGTACGATTTAAACGTTCATTTGGTTGCGGATATGAGGATGAAAGATAGGTGTTTCCATACTACATAGTACGATTTAAACACTTCTACTTTTACTTCTTCTTCTTTTTCCCGCGTGAGTTTCCATACTACATAGTACGATTTAAACATGCGTCAATTTTCCAATAGGGTATTATTATATTATAGTTTCCATACTACATAGTACGATTTAAACCTATTTGAATTTTTTCTTTTTCTGTGCTTTCGTGCGAGTTTCCATACTACATAGTACGATTTAAACTAAAATATTTTGCCATGTATTTCATATTGTGTTATGTTGTTTCCATACTACATAGTACGATTTAAACATGAAATTGCCCATCATTTGCGGTAGTTACCTCATAGGGTTTCCATACTACATAGTACGATTTAAACGTTTTGCGTTTGGTTGAGTTATTCTTTTTTGTATGCGTTTCCATACTACATAGTACGATTTAAACCTGGGTCAACAATTCCGAACAGGCCAATCGCAGTAATGTTTCCATACTACATAGTACGATTTAAACTATTTCTGCCATATCATGAACGGTGGCAGGTGCGAGTTTCCATACTACATAGTACGATTTAAACAAATTTGGTTGAATGACAAGGACAGTTCCGATGTTGGTTTCCATACTACATAGTACGATTTAAACAGGACATCTTTCGCAAAGCAAAGTCCCGCAATAAAAGTTTCCATACTACATAGTACGATTTAAACATTTTTTTCTGAAGCGATCTGATTCAAGGTAGATAGTTTCCATACTACATAGTACGATTTAAACAAGCAAAAACCCAATACAAAATAAGCCACACTGAATAGTTTCCATACTACATAGTACGATTTAAACAATATCTACGCTATTTTATATATCTCAACACCCTTCCAGTTTCCATACTACATAGTACGATTTAAACTATATTCGTGGGCGAAAGTGTGTTTTCACTTTTTGAGGTTTCCATACTACATAGTACGATTTAAACATCCGTACATCTTGCGAAACATGGTCAAAAAAGAGAGTTTCCATACTACATAGTACGATTTAAACCGGGCGTCTGTCATCGCTTCAATTTTGAAACGGTCAAGGTTTCCATACTACATAGTACGATTTAAACATAATCATCGGGGCGAACAAAACTACAACAGTGAAGTTTCCATACTACATAGTACGATTTAAACAAAAACTTCCACCCGCTCTGGTATGGTTGAATACTTTGTTTCCATACTACATAGTACGATTTAAACAACGACAAGGAAAACACATTTTTAATACTTCGTTACCGTTTCCATACTACATA
>Ga0210058_1004091_pt1 | contig 10955 bp, 7 predicted proteins | sample CryGeymeta201511_FD_183979 | JGI IMG/M metagenome (GOLD analysis project Ga0210058, IMG submission 183979) | Groundwater microbial communities from Crystal Geyser aquifers in Utah, USA - Crystal Geyser metaG 2015-11 (SPAdes) (version 2) | ecosystem: Environmental > Aquatic > Deep subsurface >...
CCATAATTATTCATCCAGGTTACATACGCACCATATTCTCCATCATGTATAATATCAATTCCTCCGACTAACAACGTGTCTATGATATTTTTTGTTGTAGTAACGTCTATTCCTTTTGCTCCCCACAGCAAAGTTCCAGTTGTATCTATTTTATTTAAAATATTTGATGCATCATAAATTGGCCAAGGGGAGGGAGGTGGTTCCATCCCAATCTTTTTTCCATCTCTAAAATAAATTATTGCTGTTCCAGGCTCAGCTTTAATTAAACGAAAACTTAATTGTGACTCACCTTCTCCTGTAATATGTATGGGTGCATCCCATTTAACATAACCATATTTATCTATCCATTGCACCCAAACGGTTGGGTAACTCGTATTTCCTGTCATCCACCCAACAAACGCTCCGCCCACGCCATCTTCACAGGCATCGACAAAATAGCCAAAGTTTGAGATACGCAAGTTTTTGTTTGGGTCGTTGCTCCACTGTGCATAACTATCCTCATGAATAATTAGTAACAATATGAAAACAATAGAAATGAATGTGAGTTTTTTCATAATGGTTTTCCGATAAAAGCTAAAAGAAAAAGAAGGAAAAAGTTGTTCCATCGGGCTGTCTCCATGTAATTATTCCAGTATCATAATTCGCCGGAATTAATTTTATTGATAAAAACAGAAAAACGAATACGAACAACGATCTTTTCATTTAGCGCTCCTTTGTTATTATTTAAGTAAGATACATTTAATGAGTTCTCTTTTACTATGATTGATCTTGAGTTCAATAAAATAAACTCCGCTTGAAAGTTGGAGGTATTGACCTTCTCCTCGAGTGGAAAAAACAACTTGGTAATCTCCCGCTTGTTTTTCTTCATTTGCTAAAATTGTAACTTCATTGCCAAGTACGTCATAAACCTTTAAAGTAACAAAACCGGCTGCCGACAAATGATAACTGATTACCGTTGAAGGGTTGAAAGGATTAGGGTAGTTTTGAAATAAATGAAAATCTTTCCTTATAGAAATATTATCCTCTTCAATGGTTGTAAGTATCTCACCCAATAATCCATTACTACTTACTTGCTGTGCTAATACCCCCGGTGTATCCGGGTAGTAAATACTAAACAAATCTATAAACCCACTTCGACCATCTGGTATGAGCGCCAATTCTTGATGCATAGATTGCGAGTATAGTGCATCTTCATTCCACATTTTTATTAATGATTCACTAAATTTTTGACATTTATATTGATAGATATCATTTTTAAGTTCTTGCCATACCAGTATAAAGTTAGTTGAGTCACTTTGAAATATTTCTAATCCATACACTTTCTTGGATGTATCACCATAAAAAAACTTCTCGGTGTGCATCAGTTCCCCGTCTTTCTTTATCATTTGCACATAATTTGAAAATAAAATAATAAAAGTATCATCCTTTAAAAGCTTTTGTACGATAGTACCGGGACCTAATAATTTTTGTTGAATCACAATTCCACTGTCACTCCATAGCAAGTCTCCATTGGCATTCATTCTATTTGCAATTAACGTGTATCCTGTATCCCAAGCTGCGGGATATACAGTTCTTGCCCATGCAGCTCCACCGTTTTCATCGGGTTCTATTTTTTCGTAAGGATACCATTTATTTGTTTTTTCCCATCGTACACTATTATCAGGATTTAGACTTACTATGGTCGGGAAATAATTCTGTTTACTATAAAGCAAAAAAACACCGTCTGGTTTTCTCTGCCCGAGATAAGGTGAAGGAGCGTTAATGTCATTCCATTTGTAAATATATTTCCCTTCTTCTCCCCACAATCTTTGCCCATCCTTTCCAATCCTTTGTATGCGGGTAACAGATGAATCATCATAGTATTTCCCATAATTATTCATCCAGGTTACATACGCACCATATTCTCCATCATGTATAATATCAATTCCTCCGACTAACAACGTGTCTATGATATTTTTTGTTGTAGTAACGTCTATTCCTTTTGCTCCCCACAACAAAGCTCCAGTTGTATCTATTTTATTTAAAATATTTGATGCATCATAAATTGGCCAAGGGGAGGGAGGCGGTTCCATCCCAATCTTTTTTCCATCTCTAAAATAAATTATCGCTGCTCCAGGTTCAGCTTTAATTAGACGAAAACTTAATTGCGATTCACCCTCTCCTGTAATATGTATTGGTGCATCCCATCTAACATAACCATATTTATCTATCCATTGCACCCAAACGGTTGGGTAACTCGTATTTCCTGTCATCCACCCAACAAAAGCTCCCCCCATTCCATCTTCACAGGCATCAACAAAATAGCCAAAGTTAGAGATACGTAAGTTTTGGTTTGGGTCGTTGCTCCATTGGGCGTAAATATTTTTAGGAGTAATAAGCAAGAAAAAGAAAATGACAGAAATGAAGGTGAGTTTTTTCATAATGGTTTCGTAGCCAAAGGTGAAACAGGCAGATGGGGAAAGTCACAACGAAATAGCGATATGTAAAAAGCTACAAGTTGTAAGTAAACGAAGAAGGAAAATCTATTTTGAACAGTTCTAAAAAAGGTTATCATCTAAACCCACATAAATTAGTTATCAATTAAGAATTATGAGTTAGTTAAACACAAAACCTAAAACCAACGAACTAAATAAAGGAACGAGTAAGAATAATTTATTTTTTCTGAGAAGATATTACCAAATGGAAATAAGAAAGTCAAGTGGGGCAGAGAATATTTCCTCTATTACCGGTAAGGATTGTTCCTTGAGAACAGATCGAGCAGCTAAATAAAAAAAGCCCGGCATCAGTTGTCGGGCTTGGACCATTTTGCCTCCCATTTCAGAGAAGGAGACTTTGGCGGGGGTTCTTTAGCTGTGTTATTTCAACAGCATCATTTTCTTTGTTATCATTGTACTTACATTAGATATCCGGTAAATATAAAGTCCGCTTGAAAATTCGCTTGCATCAAATGCTACGGTGTATTTGCCGGGAGCGTAGTTTGCGTTGATCAATGTTTTTACTTCTTCTCCAAGTGTGTTATAGATAACTAATTTTATAACTTCCTGCTTTACAACCGTAAACTGAATTGTTGTAGTCGGATTGAACGGATTAGGATAATTCTGACTTAACGAAAATTCTGTCGGCATCTCGCTATTGTTTTCAACACTTGTTGTGCTGTTGGCAACTGAATAGATCGATCCTTTTTTTGTCCCGGCGTAAACAACTGCATCGGTTTCATTAATATAGATTGAGCTTACTTCTTCTTTTGGTAATGAGATTGTTTTCCATACACCGTTTGCGGCTGTGTAGCTGTACATTTCGGATGAAAGACCGCTTGCATAAACTGTTTCGTTTTTGTCAACCGATACGGAATAGATGAACTCTGCTTTTTGATTGTTCCCAAGTTTTGTCCAGTTCATTCCGTTATCTTCTGATTTATAAACACCGCTTCCGTAGGTTGCAGCGTAGAGGTTTCCGTTCGGAGATGAAGTTAATGACCAAACAAAGTTGCAATCGATTGTTGATTTCATCCAGCTATTTCCGGCATCAACCGAGCGGTAGATTCCGCCGCCGTATGTTGCTGCGATAAGTTGATTGTTCTTCAAAAGTATATTCTGGATTTTTAAGTTTTCTAATCCTGAGTTTGCAGCTTCCCATGAAGTTCCTTCATTTTTAGAGACGAATAATCCTTCGCCCCAAGTTGCTGCGAAAATTGTTCCGTTAGCGTCAACAGTTACCGAACGAATGTCTTTCTTTTCCAAACCAAATATCTGCCAGGTTGTTCCGTTATCTTTGGAAGCATAAAGACCTTTTTCTGTTCCGGCAAGGATCATCGCATTATTACTGTTTACCGACCAAACGGTTTTAACTTTCATTTCAGAGTTAATAATTTCCGAAACCGAAGAAGTACTGCGGTAAATTTTTCCATCTGATGTTCCAGTAATAAGATTATTATTTTTATCGGAAGTCATTGAAAGTACTGCGCTTGTGTTACTTAATGATGATAAGAGATTCAATCCTTGTGCCGGAGCTGCATCTTCATTAGGCTCAATAGTTACAAATACGGAAGCGTAATCATCTTCAGTAACAACACTGTTGCCCGGCGCTGAATCAGGATCATTCTGATCTGCGAACATTACTTCTGCAACATTCGGGATTGTTGAGGTTGTAGGAATATTTCCAATGAACTGAACATTATTGAACTGTCCTCTTCCTTCAAGAGATTTGCAGATCATCTGCCCGTTTTGAACTCCGGTTACAAAATTTACATGAGCGAACGGAGCCAAGATCGATCCGGTTACATCAATGCCTTCAATTTTAATTGAAGTTGCTTCATAAAAATTATAGAGTACGTTATTGATCGCGGTTCCTCTTACGACAAATCCGCCGCCCCAGGAAACATTATTTCCATTAACATTTACTAATACTACAGAACCGTTTGGAACGTCTATCTCAACATTATTTGCGGTTGAAAGGTCAAATCCGTTAACGCTGAAAGTATTTAAGAAAGGATCGGTTCCGTTCATAAAAACTCCGCCCCATTCTAAAGTAGTTGTTCCGTTAGCAGGATGAGCTGAAAGTTCTGCAGATAAATTTTGTAAATAAAATGCTGCTGCGGCAAAATCAATTGGGGAATCTTGTCTCAATGTTCCATCAACATAACTTACAGGATAAATAGGGAGGTTTGTTGAATTTCCGTAAACAACATTTCCGCCTTCAACAGCGCCGCTTACAAAAGTTAAGTTTCTTCCAACTATCAAGGCATCAACCGTTCCGCTTGATGATGGAAGTTTATCTCCAACACTGTAGTTTGCTAAAAATGCATCACGTCCAATTGCCATCTTTCCTTCGGTATCAGATGAAGGCTGGTTAATATCTTTCAAAACAAAAATATTGTATCCTTTTGCGGGACCTAGATCGATAGGCGATGCAGAAGAATTTGGAATATTTACGACACATGCTATTGTTAAGGTTGCGTTGCTTCCGCTTGCAACTGTACCGATTGTCCAAAGACCTGAAGTTTGGTTATAATTTCCTTGTGAAGGTAAAGCGGATGAAAAATCAAATCCGTTCGCTAAAAAATCTTTTGCGGAAACATTCGTTGCATCATTTAGACCGCTATTGCTAACGGTAATTGTGAATGTTACAACATCACCATTCTTTGCAGAAACTTTGTCCGCTGTTTTTGTTAAACTTAAATCTGATTGCTGTGTAATTTCTTCAACAAAAATTCCGGCATCGATTGATAAATTGTTTTCGCCATCGGTAAGTGTTACACATGAAGAATACCCGGTAGAAATATCAGCATCGGAATCTTCGTTATCATTTGTTCCTTGATTGGCTGTTGAGAAACTATAAGTTGGAGGTAAATTAAATTTTACTTTATAATCGCCGGGGAGTAAATCAGCAAAGAAGTATTCGCCGTTTCCGTCTGTAGTTGTAGATTTTACAAAACTACTGGAACAATCGTATAAAGAAACAACTACACCTTGTACTCCATTTTCATTTACGTCTTGAATTCCGTTTTTGTTTGAATCGTACCAAACTTTGTCGCCGAGTGAAGCTTTTTGAATTTCGTTTGGACATGTTAAATAATCCTCATCAACAGTTCCGTTATCAAAATTTTCATTAATTGCAGTTGCGGCGTCATTCAGATCGCTAAGTGAAAATCCGGTATTCATTCCGCCGAGGGAGTTATTTACTAAAGGGCACCTCTAAAATCTTGCTAAGAAACCTTCAAGGTTTTTATTTTAGCTAAGTTCGATAAAATTTTAACATAACAAAATATGGTAAAGATAAACCTTGAAGGTTTTTAGAGATGCCCTTAAGTTAGTTGAGTTGGATTCAATGGCTCCGTTTAAATCGAAGAAAACATTCATTGTTAACGCTACGGCTTGTCCGGCAAAAACCGAAATGTGACTATCCGTCGGATCGACATAACTTTGTGTTAATGCATCGGCAGTGCTTCCTTGTGGAAGAAAATTCTTTACTGCTAAAGCCGAGGTTAAAGTAATTGTTTTTGTTCCCGAACCGATAATTAATCCAGCGGGGAAAACTTGATTGAAATATTGATCTCTTATTCCGCCGGGTGTGCTGTTGGAGGGACTTCCCCAGCCGCCTTGGGTAAAGGTTATAAATCCATTTAAATTACAATTATTACTTGATTGCGAAACAATGTTTGGCGTTAAAGCAATCAGAAATATCAACGTAAAGAGAGCTATCTTTTTCATCGTTTTCCTATATGTTTGGTTTTCTTTCATGGATTAATGAGATGGAGTTTCGTGCCAAAGGTGAAAAGTTAGTTTTTGGAGGTTTTTAGAGTGATTTAACAAAAGAGAAGAGTTTTTGATGTCCTATAATGAGATTTGAAATGAAAATGAAACTTTACCCCGAAATGGAGATCCCATTTCAATGTCAGATCATTCTACAGTAGCCTTTATAAAATAACGAGTTAACAAAATCTTAAACGAGCTTTTTTATGGGGAAAATAGTTGCGCCAGGAATTAGTTTTTCGCCGAAACATTTCAGAATGGCACAAAAAATGTCTTTTCGGAAGAGGAATTTGTGGATATTTTTTTGTGTAAGAAGTCCAATCTTTCAAGTTACGCAATACAAAAAACCCGGTATCTCTACCGGGCTTTTTGTAACTACATAACACAAGGAATTAGAGAAACTTATTTGAGATTTTCATATTCTTGATATTTACTTTGATAGTTTTGTTAGGATACTTTTTCAAACTCAGGATAACATTCTAACCCATGTTCACCAATGTCTAAACCTTCCAATTCTTCTTCAGGAGTGACTCTTAAACCAACGGTTTTCTGAAGAACTTTGAAAAGCAGGTAAGCCATTCCAAAGCTCCAGACGAATGCAGTTCCAACTCCCAGAGCTTGTACTCCGACAGTTGCAAAAGAAAATCCATTTTTATCAAAAACTCCAGCCATCAAAGTGCCAAATGCGCCACAAACACCATGAACAGAAATTGCACCAACCGGATCGTCTATTTTTGCGGTTCGTTCAAAGAATAAAACGCTCAACACGACTAATATTCCGGCTAATGTGCCAATAATTACCGCACTAACCGGAGATACGTTTGCGCATCCGGCAGTAATTGCTACCAAACCGGCTAACGCGCCGTTGAACGTCATTGTAGCTTCCGGTTTCTTGAAAATATACCAGGCAGCTATCATGGAGGAAATTGAGCCTGCTGCTGCGGCGAGGGTTGTTGTTACTGCTATAAGTGCAATGTCTTTGTTTGCAACAGTAGTGCTGCCCGAATTAAAACCATACCAACCAAACCACAAGATAAAAACTCCAAGTGCAGCTAAGGTAAGATTGTGACCGGGAATAGCTTTTGGTTTTCCATCTTTAGTGTATTTGCCGAGTCTTGGACCAAGTACAATTGCCCCGGCTAATGCAGCCCAACCACCGATAGAGTGAACAACTGTTGATCCGGCAAAATCAATAAATCCCAGTTTTTCTAACCATCCTCCGCCATGGAAAAGACTTCCCCATGCCCAAGACCCGAAAATAGGATAGATTACAATAGAGATTACGGCTGAATAAATTAAATATGAAATAAATTTTGTCCTTTCCGCCATAGCCCCCGAGACGATAGTTGCCGCAGTAGCCGCAAAGACAACCTGGAACATCCAGAAAGCGAAAAGCCACTGATCATTATCTTTGGCGAAATCCGAAAAGAAAAATCCATCCGTTCCAAACCAGCCGGTCTGATTGACACCGAACATTATGCCAAATCCAAAAGCCCAATAAACTATAGATCCAACTGAAAAATCCATTAGATTTTTCATCAAAATATTCACGGTATTTTTTGCTCTTGTTAAACCCGCTTCAACCATTGCAAAGCCGGCTTGCATAAAAAATACCATGAAAGCAGCCACTAAAGTCCAAATATAATCAGCATTCGATTGCACATCGGCAATCTTTGTCGAAAGCGATTCCAAAGTCTGCTGTTCAACCGCAGGTGTTCTGGTTGAATTTTCTTGTGCTAATGCGGAAGTAGGAATTAGTAGCACAAAACCGAGAAAAACACCGGTAAAAATGAGTAGTCGTTTTATCTTCGTCATATTATTTTTCTCCTAGTTTAGAATATAAAGCTGACGCCAAATACCAAGTACGTTTTGTCTGTCGCAGGGTTTGCTACGTAGGAAACATTAATTGGGAGGGCGAACTTATCGGTGATTGAAATTGATTTAGTTGCGGTAACACTAAGATTTATGATTGCTCCATCAGCAGTTGCGTAATAAGCGCTTTTGCTTGGAACAAATCCGGTTGTAAGCGTAAGCGTTGCATCATCAATGGTGAAAGGATAAGATGCCTGAATATAAACAGAGTTATCCGGATCGTTTGAGAGGTTACTATAGAGTGAAAGCGAAATAGGGAATTTTGCAGCTCCGGAATAACTTAATCCGCCTTCTAAGGTATGTGCAGCAACGGGATGAATGTCGGTCGGTTTGTAATAACCAAAAGGAATTCCTATAGATGGTAAGTAATAATCAGTAAATACCGCTGAAAACGATCCGGCATTTTCTGTAGAGAATGTGTAGGACGCATACAAATCATTTTCAGAGTAAGTTGTTCCTGAAGTTGGAAAGGCATAGGATGCCCAAGCTCCAACGGTTAAACCGCCTACAGTATAAGACAAACTTGGCTGAAATGCCGGGGCATCACCAAAATCCAAGCCTCTCCAGAGGTATCGGTTGTAAATGTCTGTCCCGAATTTAAGTTGAGCGAAAGAACTGAAACTTGATAAAAGAACGATAGTGAGTATTAATATGTTTTTTTTCATTTTGTTTTTCCAATTATTGTTAATAAAAATTATAAAGCAGTTGTGCCTGATTCTTCTGTTCGTATCCTGATCGTTTCTTCAACGTTCATAACGAAGATTTTCCCATCACCAACTTGTCCGGTTTTGGCAGTGTTGATTACAATTGAGATGGCTGATTCCAGTTTATCGTCATCACAGACCAACTCCAATTTCAGTTTTGGTACAAATTCAATATTGTACTCCGATCCGCGATAGATTTCTTTATGACCTTTTTGTCTGCCGTATCCACGAACTTCACTTACGGTAAGCCCGTTGAACCCGGCTTCTTGCAGAGCGCTGTGAACCTCATCCAATTTATGAGGTCTGATTATTGCCTCTATTTTTTTCATAGTTACTCCTATTATTGTATTATTGATTACTTACTTATTAAGCTGTGTCATGTTGATTACCTAATAAATTTAGGAAATTCACGGCACATTATAACATATTGTTAGTGTAAAGTCAATATTTATATTAATAAATTAGAAAAAACGGTAAGTATCCCTTATTTTTTGTTGAATTTATTCATCCTTGCCTTATTCATGGTAACTTTATTACCACATTTATTAGATTTGTTACACGTTAATAAAAATTTTTGGTTTATGATTTCAGAAAAAATTAAATCAGCCGGAGTAGTTGGCGCCGGCGGTGCGGGATTTCCTACCCATATTAAAGCAAACTCAAAGGTTGAATTTGTTTTGGCTAACGGCGCAGAGTGCGAACCGCTTATTCATAAAGATTATGAGTTGATGCTTCACTTTTCAGCGGAGATAATTCGCGGAATGAAGCTTTTGATCGAAAGTACTTCTGCAAAAAAAGGTTACTTCGGAATAAAAGAAAAAAATGCCGCGGCGATTGAGTTAATTCAAAATGAAATTAAAGATAGTTCGATCGAGATGACCCAGCTTGGCGATTTTTATCCTGCAGGAGATGAATACGAATTGGTTTATGCTGCAACAAAAAGATTGATTCCTCCTGCCGGACTTCCGTTAAATGTTGGCTGTGTTGTGAATAATGTTGAATCACTCTACAACATTGCAAAAGCGAATGATGGAATTCCCGTTACTGAAAAATTTGTATGTATTGCCGGAGCCGTTAAGCATCCATCAACATTTTTCGCTCCAATTGGAACTACCTTTCGTGAATTGATAAAACATGCCGGAGGAACAACCACGAAAGATTTTGCCATCTATGTCGGCGGAGTAATGATGGGGAAATTAACCTTTGACCTTGATGAAGTGGTAACAAAAACAACAGCAGGATTAATTATTCTTCCAAAGAATCATTATCTAATTAAAAGAAAAAATCAACCGGAAGAAAATTTTGCACGCATCGGAAAATCGGCTTGCGACCAATGCAGTTACTGCACGGAGTTTTGTCCCCGCTATTTACTCGGTTACGATGTGCAACCGCATAAAGTGATGAGGTCGCTACAGTTTACAAAAACCGGAGCAGAGGTTTGGAATCAAATGGCGGAACTTTGCTGTGCTTGTGGATTGTGCACCCTTTATTCGTGTCCCGAAGATTTATTTCCCAAAGAAGCTTGCGATAATTCTAAAAAAGAAATGAGACAGCAAGGGAAAAAATTTACTCAGACAAAACCGGTAAAAGTCCATCCGATGAAAGACGGAAGACATGTTCCGCTAAAACAATTGATGCAGAAACTGCAACTAAAAGATTACGACGTGCATACTCCGTTCAATTCAAACAAACTTGAAACTGAACAAGTAAAAATTTTGTTAAAGCAGCATGTAGGAGAAAAAGCTGAACCGGTTGTTTCTACAGGTGATCGAGTAAATAAAGATCAACTGATTGCAAAAGCGCCGGAAGGAAAACTTGGCGCACATATTCACGCATCAATTACAGGTATGGTAACACACGTTGGTGATGAGTTTATTAAAATAAGTGTTTGAATTAACAAAAATCAAAAGAATAAATTCCAAAACAGAAATAAGGAGTAAGAGGTCAGCAATCAGAATTAAAATTACCGTTGACAACTGATTAATGACTGTCGGACTTGAAATTGCTTTTTGGAAATTGTAATTTTACCTAAATTAAGCGATTTATTTGTGCGTACAAAAAACTGCGACACAAAAATCTTTTTTTAAAAATTTCTTATGGGAATTTTACTTAACTTTTAGAGAAACAT
>Ga0210058_1004132_pt1 | contig 10879 bp, 10 predicted proteins | sample CryGeymeta201511_FD_183979 | JGI IMG/M metagenome (GOLD analysis project Ga0210058, IMG submission 183979) | Groundwater microbial communities from Crystal Geyser aquifers in Utah, USA - Crystal Geyser metaG 2015-11 (SPAdes) (version 2) | ecosystem: Environmental > Aquatic > Deep subsurface >...
CGGTAGAAAAAATGCGGATAGTAAGCCGACTCGGCATCGGTAAAATTATGGCGGGCAGACAAGGGAATATTGGTTATTTCGGCTTCATATTTCCCGATTAAATTATCGGTATATTCCAAACGATACTCAGGATGATAGGTAAACTGATTGTTGCCATATTTGTTGCGGTAAGTACCCAATAACTGCTCGGAAAGGGCTATCTCTTCAGTTAAGTCTTTCTGCCTGCCCATCGGCAACTGCCCGCCTTCAGCTAAATAAGCCACATGGCCAAAATGGGCCTGCTCATCGGGGGTGTGCCACATCGGCACAAATAAAGACCAAACTAAAATTTTAAAAATAATGGTAAAAATCAGCCAAAGAAAGATCCTTTTCATATAAACCTGATTTTAATTATATAATGATTTTAAGTGAAAATATTTATGATTAAAGAAATTTCTCCTAACCAAGCATTGTCTGATCTCAAGCTTTATTTTAGATGGAGAGTACAAAGAGCAGCAAAGTTAGTTGCTTTGGCAAAAAGATATTGTCAGCTCAATGATAAAAATATTTTAGAAGTGGGGTGTGGTTTCGGACCAATCGCGGCTAATTTAAATCCAAAAAAATCAAAAATCTATTCAATTGACCCATCAATAAAATCGCTGGCTTTATTTAAAAAATTCAACCCTGATAAAAAAATTAATGTCAAAATTGCCAACAATGAAAATTTACCCTTTGTAAAATCTTTTTTTGAGGTAATTTTTAGCTTTGATTCTTTTGAACATGTGAAAAACCCGAATAAATCGATGCAGGAAATGTCCCGCGTTTTAAAGAAAAACGGGTATTTATTTTTAGAAGCAACTCCATATTTTTCATTAATAGCCGGACATCATCTTTATAATTTTACATTATTACCGGCACAATTTTTACCCAAAAAGTTTATTAAATGGTTAATTTTTAAGAAGAAAGCTTACCAAATTAGATCGCCACAAGATGCTTGGGAAACATTTATCAGCCTGAATAAAATTTCTATTAATAAAATAAAAAAACTAGCGATAATGAATAAATTTAAAATAATTGAGGAAAATTATATAATTAAAATTCCCAGTTTATTGGAAATAAAAATTAACTGGATTAAGTATTTACCAATTTTTAGAGAACTATTAACAATGAGCTATCAACTTATTTTACAAAAAAATTAATTTAAAAAAAATAAGTTATTTTTCCACGAGAACAATCGTCCAGGGAAAAGAAGAGCGAGCTGATTTAATAGTCAATCCTTTTTGTTTTAATAGTGCAATAAATTGATGATTCGTCCAATGCTGAATATGCTCAATATCATTTCCCCATCTAGATAAATTTTTACCTCTTAAAAAATTGGCCAGAGCAAAAAATGGTTCATTAGGAACTGAAAATAGACAAAATTTACGAGAAACACGGATGATTTCTGTAAGCGCTTTTTCCGGATAAACTAAATGCTCTAAAACTTCACAACAAACAACAAGATCAAAAGAATTATTTTTATAAGGTAATGAATAAGCATTCGCTTTTCTGAAATTTATAAAAGGAAAGATCTTTTTCCCTAAATTAATTGCGTCAGAAGAAAAGTCTATTCCTAATAATTGTTTACCAATCTTATTTTTATAAAAACGATAAAGAGTAAAACCCTCTCCACAACCGGCATCTAAAATCGTCTCAATCTGTAAATTGACAACAAGCCTTAATAATTTCTTGTAAAAGTTTTCTATTAACCAATTCTGAATTAAATTTTTGCTTTTATTTTTTTTGTAATTATTCGTTATTTTCATTATCTGGTTTCTGAAGAATTTTTTTAATTGAATAGTTTGATTCATTTCTGTTAATTACTGTCGTAATCTGTTCGCCAACAATTCCGATTGCCCCAATTTGCACTCCCATGATCATCAACATGATTGAAAAAAGTAATAATGGTCTTTCTCCGATAGCAATATGGTTAAAAAGTTTAATATAAGTCAAATACAAACTAAATATTAAACCTAAAAAGAAAAAACTTAAACCAAAATATCCAAAAAAATGCAATGGTCTTGTTTTAAATCTAGTAATAAAAACAACAGTCAATAAATCAAAAAAACCATGCATAAATCGTTGAGAGCCATATTTTGACTTACCATATTTTCGTTTTCGATGCTCGATAGAAACTTCACAAATATTATAGCCTTGGGAGGCCAAGAGAACAGGAATATACCGATGCAGTTCTCCATATAAATTGATTCCTTTGGCTACTTCTGATCGATAAGCTTTAAATCCGCAATTAAAGTCATGAAGTTTTACCTCAGAAATTGAATTAGTAAAGGCATTAAAAAGTTTTGAGGAATTATTTTTAATAAAAGAGTCTTTTCTGTGTTTTTTCCAACCACAAACTAAATCATAGCCTGCTTCAATTTTATCGATAAATTTCGGCAATTCATGGGGGTCGTCTTGTAAATCACCATCCAAAGTGACAATAATTTCCCCTTTGGCTAATTGAAATCCTGCCCGCAAAGCAGAGGCCTTACCAAAATTGTTGCGAAATTGAATTGCTTTAATATGTAATTTGTCTTTTTTAAATATTTTTTCAATTTCTTCTTGAGTCGAATCCTGACTACCGTCATTAACAAAAATTATTTCAAAACTATTATTATTTTTTTTAAATACGGAAATTATTTCCTCGTAAATAATGCTAATATTTTCGGACTCATTTAAAACTGGAATTATTACAGAAATTCTTGGCTTAATCATGCTATTATTGTAACATAATAAAAACTAGATACTATATTTCTGATCAATGATTAAACCCAGGCAAAATTTTGAAATAACTCCAGGAAGAATTGTGGGCCAAAATCAGCCAATTTACTTAGTCGCCGAGGCTGGGGTTAACCACAACTGGCAGATTAAACCTGATCTTCAACTGGCTAAAGATTTAATTAAATTGGCCAAGGACACCGGTTTTGACGCGGTTAAGTTTCAAACCTGGATTACCGGATTAATGTGCCGGCCGGAAGCTAAAAAAGCCGAATATCAAAAAACTCAAGTGGCCGGCGGAGCCGGACAAAACCAATATGCTATGATTGCCGAATTAGAACTGCCATTTTGGACTTTTTTGGAATTAAAAACCTACGCCGATCGAGTCGGGATTACTTTTATCTCCACGGCAGATGAACCTTTCAGTCTTCAATTTCTCGATCAACATATTGGGGTGCCATTTTTCAAGATCGGTTCCGGCGAACTGGATAATCCGCAAATGCATGACGAGGTCGGCAGACGGGACAAACCAGTAATGTGGTCAACGGGAATGGGGACAATGACCGAAGTCATGACCGCCATAAATGATTTATTAACCGCTGGCTGTGACAGGCAAATCATCTACCAATGCACCTCTAACTATCCGGCAGACAGAAAAAATGTTAATGTTCAGGCAATGCTGTCAATCAGAGAAAAAACCGGCGGTTTAGTGGGTTTATCTGATCACACCGCAGATAATTTAGCTTCGGAGGTGGCTGCCGCCTTAGGAGCCGTGGCAATTGAACGGCATATCACAACTGACAAAAATTTACCGGGCCCGGATCATCAGGCTTCACTTAATCCAGAACAATGCGCTGACTTTGTTAACCGAGTGCGCCATCCCCGGTCGATTGAGACCTTGAAAAAAGGATTTGGCTCAGAAGTAATTGAGGAAATTTTAGGCACAAAAGAGAAAAAACCCGTCCAGGAAGAACTGGAAGTGATGGCCGTTGTCAGAAAATCAGCCGCTAGCGGCGCCAAAGGCATTCCGGCCGGAACGAAATTGACCCAAGAAACATTACCCCTATGGGTCTATTTAATGCGGCCGGCGGACGGAGAAATCAAAGCCAGCCAATATTATGAATTAGTCGGTAAAACAGTGGTGGAAGATATCCCTCCTTTTACGACATTGACTTTTGCTCAGCTAAAATAAGTTATTTTGGGTAAGTCCTGATTTTAGCCACCAGAATTGATAATTTTTTTTAAAGCTGCGTGTGATTTTTTGATAAACTCCGGCAAATTGCCGGCTTCATTGTGGGCCGGAGCTACCAGAGAAATTTTTATAGCCATAATGTATTATTGTATCATGAGATTGACGATTATAGCAGCTTTATTGGTGGGATTGGTTTTATCATTTTACCATTGGGCTATCCCTAATTTATACCAGGTAAAAAATTATTCACCCTTGGTTTTAAACCAAAATTCTCCATCTTTTGCCGTTGATGAAACTTTTTACTACGGATCTAAAGTAAGAAAGATCCTTAACGGCCGGTGGCCAGACGGAGCCGAAACCGGCGAAGCGGTCGGGGTCATTAGTATGGCGATACTGGCTAAAATTTCCGGCGGAATCGACAAGGCTTTTATACTGGCAGATTTTATTTTCCCGGCGCTAACATTTTTGATCTTGGCTTATCTGTTAAACCTTTGGCTGAAAAACCGACTGCTGGCGCTAACCGCAACCTTGTTCGTGCTGACTTTCTATCACTATCTAACATATTTTCCTTATCTGCCCTCGGTTGTTAAATTAATGGTTCAATACTGGAAAGAAGGCAGTTATTCAAGTTTAATCAGAGGGTTCCATCCCCAAATCAGTTTAGGATTATTTTTTATTTTTGCTGCATTTCTTTGGAAAAAGTCTTCTTGGTGGTTAATAGCCCTGCTGTTGGCGCTTTTAACTTACACCCATTTTTTCTACTGGACAGCGGCCTTAATATGGCTGATATTTTTTTATTTTGACCGACGTTTAATTAAAATTCTGACAGTTTGGTTTATTTTAACCTTACCTTACTGGTTTTTTGTAATCCGTTTATTGCCGGCTGTTGATTTTTGGCAGAGGAATTATTTTTACCTACCGCCGACTATCAACCAACTATTGCTTTTGGCTTTAGGATTTTTGCTGGCTTGGAGACAAAAATTTTGGCTCTCTTTTTATTCCGGAATCAGTACTTTACTCATATTTACCGTGTTTTTAAAACTCGGACCCGATGACCCAATCGGCCACTGGTTTTTACGCGTCGTTAATCCGCTAACGGCAATTTTAATGATTATCGGCTTGTTTAATAAATTAAAGTTAAGGCCGGTACTGTTGATATTGATCTGTTTTTTAGTCTTAGGCTTTCAGTTCAGGTTGCATTGGCAGTATTTTAAAAATAATGCTCTTGCTTTCAGGATGGAACCAGCAAAACTGGAAGCTTTTAATTGGCTGAGGCAAAACAGTCCGGCAAACAGTGTTGTGGTTACTGACAGCCTGGCTGACAGCCTTTATCTGCCGGCTTATACTCAAAACACGTCATATTTAAAACAAGCCCAGTTAAGCCAAGCGAGCAACCAAGAGCTGCTGCAAAGATTTTTGGAAGTTAATAAAACCGCCGGCGTCAAGAGTGAAATGCTGGTAAAAATGTTTGAAGATAATAATGAGTTAAAGAATAAAAAACGTTTTAATTTTGACACCTGCGCCGGACATTATTTATACTTCAGAGAGTTTAATGGCAGTGATTATTACAGTTGCAGGATACCTGAAAACAAACTACAACAAATTTTAATTCAATATGAGTTAATGACACCACAGTTAACTTACCCGACTGATTACTGGCTCTGGGGGCCTTTTGAAGCAACCTGGGCTCAAGTTAATCCTGATAAAATGGACAAATTTAAGTTGTTATGGGAAAATTCTAAATATAAGATTTATAAATTATTGTAATGCTTTCCTTTAATCAGCCAAAAACACAGGCCACTTAAGCTTAATAGAGATAAAATATCAACAATCAATCTTAGTTTCGTTTCGCCAAAAACAGTTTTTATTTCGTGATAACCAGCCGGAGTTCCAAAAGTAATCATTCCCGGCCAATACAAATCTTGAAATTCAATATTTTGCTTTATACCGTCAACGTAAACCCGCCATCCCGGATAATAAGCAGTAGCTTCTGCTAATCTTGTTGGCGTTTTAGTATTCACAAAATATTTATGTTCCTGGTTAAGCCATTTTCCTATTTTAATTTCCTCAACTTCCCCAGACGCTATCTGTATTTTAGCCGGAGCTTTCTCTAAATATTTTGTCGGCGCCCAAATTGGAGAATGTTCCGATCTATCCCCGGTTCCTTGATATTGATAAAGCCAGTAATTATCTGAACTTTTTATATCGTTGTCAAAACTTTTGGCCCGCCAACAAGGAATTGAAAACAATATACCTAAAATACTTAATACTAAAACAGCCTTTTTCTGCTTAACAGTTTTTACTTGGGTAATTATGATTGAACCAATAAATACACTACTAATTACGGTTAAATTAATCATTCTAAACGGAAATTGAAAATATTCCAAAGGCATAAATTTCAATAGAAAATTTGATGATTTGAGCATTAAAAATGAGGCTGTAAAAAAAACAATTACATTAAACAATAAAATAAAAAATTCACCGCTCTTCTTGCTATGTTTGGTCAATTTATAAACTAACCAACCTATTCCCAATAAAACGACAAGCCAGTGAACAAAACCTAACTGAACGGAAAATTCATGACGACTGTAAGTATCGCCGTAACCGCCATATCTCCAAGATGAAAAAATTAATTCTTCAAAATTCAAATAAGCCTGGCTATACATGGTTTTATTACCGAAATCGCTTCTACGAGTATATTTATCGCCTTCTATCAACGCCGGCGCCCAGAAAAAACTAGTCATTGATAAAGCAATTAATATAGCTATTAAAAACTTAACAAGCCTCGATCGATTCAGATACAACCAATAAATCAAAAAAAACGGAAAAGCTATGATAAAGAAAAATTGGTGGCTTAAAATTAAGCCTGATAAACTAAAACATAATAAACTAAAAGTTTTTTTATCTTTAGTCTTGACATACTCATAAATAAACAGAAAAACAAGCGGAATAAATAAATAAGCTAAATGCTCTCCTAGGGCCGCACGAACATAAATATTAACAAATCTATAAGGCGCAAATTGATACAAAATCGTTCCCATTATGGCCGAATTTTTCCCCAGCCATTTTTTTAGCCAAATATAAACAAAAACTCCAGACAGCAAATAAGAAATAACTATTAATGCCTTTAGGCTGTTTACAAAAGAAAATCCGATTAAATGGAATAACGATCCAAAATAATAAACCAGCGGATAAAACATCATTAAAGAAGGATGGCCAAAACCATTATTAAGATTTCCTGCCCATCTGGGATAAAAATTGCCTTCACTTAAAGATTGGTAAAAAGCCGCTACTCTTGCTAAGTGATGATTAATATCATGCGAGTCCCAAACGCCTGGTTTCATTAAACCTATTAAAGCAGTTAAACTAATTACAGAAATATAAATCAGTGGTAATTTAAGAATTTTTTTTAAAGTAATCATAACTAAAATAGCTAATAAAAAAACCTATCGATAAAAAACTGACAACTTTCCCTATAATTCTTATCGGAGTATCCGTAAAAACTATTTCCAATATATGATTGCCTTCATTCACGGTAAAATCGATAAATTTGTTTTTAGAAAAATTTATTTCTTTTTTATCCAAAATTACTTTCCAGCCGGGATAATATAGTTGGTGATATGAAAAATTGACCGGCTGAGAATTTTCTAACTCCCAGGCCTGATAACGCTGACTGATATTATAGTAATAATTAATTTCCAAAGCTTCTTTTCCGGATAAGACTTGTAATTTGTCTTCTTGGCTGATGGTTAAATTCATAAATTTAAGTTTTCTTTGAAACGATTGCCATTGAAAATGTTCCATTAAGGCAGGGAACCAATAAAAAGCGCTCATTGATAAAGCCATTAGAAAACATAAAATTAAATTTTTCTTTTTTAATGTAAATGCCAGTAAAATTAATAATATTGTTATCACTATCACCATAAGATAATTCATAGAAAGAGAGAGTAAAAATAGAATTATTACTGTTCTGAAAAATTTTTGTCTTTTAATTGAAACAAATAATCCGTAAGATAAAAAAATAATCAAGATATACAATAAATAAATACTAATTTTGCTACTGAATTCAAAAGAAAATCCGAAAAGATATTTAATTATTGAACCTAAATAATAAGAAATTGACGGAGTGAAAATTAAAATCGGGCTGCCAAAGCCATAATTACTCGAAGCGGACCAATGCGGAAATAAATAACTGGTTTGTAACAAGTTGTAAAAATCTTGGAATAATATTGAATCCATTGAATTATTCTAACATTAAAGTTAAGCTTATTATTAACATGACTGTTTTAAACAATCAGGTAAAACCAATAAAAATCGGCAACAGAGAGATCGGGCCGGGACACCTTTGTTTTATCATTGCTGAAGCCGGAGTCAATCATAACGGCGATGTCACTTTAGCCGAAAAACTGGTTTACGCCGCGGCTAAAGCCGGGGCGGACGCGGTTAAGTTTCAGACTTTTAAAGCCGAACAGGTCACGACCAAACTCTCACCGACTGCCGCTTACCAGAAAAAAAATGTCGGCGAGGATAATCAATGGAAATTGTTACGGCCCTTGGAATTAAAAGAAAGCGTCTATCCCCGTCTAATCAAGGCCTGCAACCAAGCCGGCATCATGTTCATGTCTACCCCGCACGGCCATATTGATTCCGCCAAGTTCCTTGAGCCAATGGTAGAAATTTGGTAGGTCGGCTCAGGCGACTTAACTAACTTACCGTTTTTAGAATATTTAGGGAAAACCAAAAAGCCGATTATTTTATCTACCGGCATGGCCACAATTGAAGAAATTAAATTCGCGGTTGAGACTATCGAAACGACAGGGAATAAAAATATAATTATCCTTCACTGCACCACTAACTATCCTTGCCCGGACAAGGAAGCCAATATTTTAGCCATGCAGGATATTCAGAAACACTTCCCGGATTATCCGGTCGGCTTTTCCGATCATACCGAAGGGATTGTGGCACCGCTTATTGCCGCTGCTTTCGGCGCCACCGTAATTGAAAAACATTTCACTTTGGACCGGAATTTACCCGGGCCGGACCAGAAAAACTCGCTGGAACCGCAAGAATTAAAAGAGATGGTTGCCGGAATCCGGCGGGTACCCAATTTATTAGGCAGCGGTAAAAAAGAACCATTTCCCAGCGAATTAACGATTGCCGAGATGGCCAGGAAAGCAGTCATTGCCAGCCAAGACATTCCGGCCGGGACGAAAATCACTAGCGCCATGCTGACGATTAAACGGCCGGCCAAAGGCGGTTTAGCCCCGGAAATGATCAAAGAAATTATCGGCAAGGCGGCAAAACGAGATATTCAGGCTGATACCCAAATCCAAGCGACTGACTTCTAGTGTGCTAAAATAGCTTCATGAGGAAAATCTGTTATTTAACCGGAACGCGGGCAGAATTCGGCTTGATGCAAAAAATCCTTCAAGAAATAGAGGCAGACAATAAACTGGAATTAATTTTACTGGCTGCCGGAATGCACTTACTGAAAGAGTTCGGCGAAACAATTAACAAAGTTAAAGCTGAATTCCCCCAAGTAAAAATTATTGACGCTACCTATGAAGACGACAGCCGTTTATCCATGGCCCGTTTCGTGGGCCGGGCTCTCAGTCAGTTGGTTGAAACCTTAGACAAAACTAAGCCGGATTTGGTTTTGGTCCTGGGTGACCGGGGCGAACAACTGGCAATGGCATTGGCGGCAGCATACTTGAATATTCCACTGATTCACCTGCATGGAGGGGAAATTACGACCACTGTCGACAATAAGGCCAGAAATTCCATCAGTATGTTGGCAGACTGGCATTTAACTGCCTCAAAGCTAGCCAGAAAAAGATTAATCAAAATGGGAGTAGATAAAAAAAGAATTAAAGTCGTCGGTGCGCCGGGATTGGATCAAATCCAAGACTTGCCAGTGGCAGCAAAAAGAGATTGCCTGGTAGTCCTCCAGCACCCGGATGCCAAAGAAAAGGAAGCTGTCTGGCAAATTAAGCAAACCCTGGAAGCAGTGATTGAATTTAAGTTGCCGGTGAAAGTAATTTACCCGAATGCCGATGCCGGCGGCCGGAGCATGATTGCCGAAATTGAAAAATTCAAGCAACAATATCCGCAATTAATGGAAACTTACCCTACTATTGAAAGGTTGAAGTTTTTACATTTGTTGGGTCAGGCCAGGGTTTTAATCGGTAACAGTTCCAGCGGCTTAATTGAAGCTCCGTCTCTTAACTTAGCGGCGGTCAACATCGGTCCAAGACAGAAAGGCCGGGAGAGGGCGAAAAATGTCATTGACGTGGACTATAACCGGGGAAAAATTATCAAAGCCATCAGTAAGGCCCTGGGCTGGCGGCTTAACCGCCTTAAAAACCCTTACGGCGATGGGAAAACCAGCCAAAGGGTGATAAAATTCTTAAAAACAATATGAATCGATTTACTCACTGGCAAAGGCCTCAATTTGATCAAAACGGCATGACAAAATGGCAGTGGCTGTGCCAATACCAAGAAAATCTGAATTTAGGAGAAAATACGGATATTGGGGCTTTTACCTATATTAATGCTAAGTTTGGAGTCTTAATTGAAGCCGATGTCCAAATCGGCAGCCACTGCAGTATTTATTCCCATAATACAATCGACAATACTAGGGGTAAAGTAATTATCAAGCAGGGTGCGAAAATCGGCAGCCACACAGTGATTTTACCAGGAGTGACAATTGGTAAAAATGCTTTAATCGGCGCTCACAGCTTAGTTAAAGAAGACGTTAAAGACAATGCGGTAGTGGCCGGAGTGCCGGTAAAGGAAATTAATAAATGAAGAAGATTCTCTTAGGGCCGCCTTTGATTACTAATGATGATGTCCGAGCAGTAGCCAGAGTGGTCAAATCCGGGAATTTAAGCTTAGGTGAAGAAACAATTAAGTTTGAACAGGAAATGGCTAAGTGGCTGGGGGTGAAGTACG
>Ga0210058_1004137_pt1 | contig 10871 bp, 10 predicted proteins | sample CryGeymeta201511_FD_183979 | JGI IMG/M metagenome (GOLD analysis project Ga0210058, IMG submission 183979) | Groundwater microbial communities from Crystal Geyser aquifers in Utah, USA - Crystal Geyser metaG 2015-11 (SPAdes) (version 2) | ecosystem: Environmental > Aquatic > Deep subsurface >...
GGTCGGTAAAGGGCCTTCCCGATCCTATGGCAAAGTATGGGCATTTCGGAGAGTCGGTGGAGACGAGAGTCGGCCCGCAGGAAAATGTATTCGGCGCGTCGCAAAAGATCCCATTTCCCGGAAAGCTTGGTTTGAAGGGAAAGTCTCAGGGGAAACATGCCGAAATGCTTAAAGAGAAATACGAAGCGGCAAAGAGAGAAGTAATAAAGAACGTAAAATTTGTTTATTACGATATATTCTGGGTAGACAAGGCCATTCAGACAACAGAGGGGGAAAAGGCTATTCTTGAGAGCTTAGAAAAAGTAGCCCAGCGAAGGTATGAATCGAATGTAACACCTCAGCAGGATGTAATTAAGGCGCAAGTCGAGCTCTCACGGCTAATAGATAAGTTGTTGCTTCTAAGGCAGAATAGGAAGAGTTTAGTCGCGAAGCTGAATAGTATTCTCAATAGGGCCCAAGATTCAGAACTGAGGAGCATAACCGACGCAGATCCTTCAGGTTTTAAATACGAAATCAGCCAGCTTCATGAAATTGCCAAGGGGTCAAGGCAAGAGTTGATAGCCGCGAATTTAGATATTGAAAGAGCGGAGTATGAGAAATCTTTGGCCAGGATGGATTACCTGCCTGACTTTACTTTTGGTGTTGATTATATTCAAGTAGGCAGCGGAGAGACCACAATGCCTAATGACGGCCAAGACGCGTGGATGGGCACTGTCGCCGTAAATATTCCTATATGGTTTGATAAGTTAAACGCTCAAACCAAAGAGAAAAAGGCGCAGTTAGAGGCTGCCAGGAAAAATTATGAGAATGTCGGCAATAACGTTTCTTATGAAGTAGAGGATTTATATTTTAAGATACTAACCTATAAAGACATTATTTCACTATATAAGACCGCGTTGATACCGCAATCGGAACAGGCTTTTGACGCGGCAAAAACCGGATACGAAACAGGCAAGGTGGATTTCTTAAACTGGCTCGATGCCGAAAGGATTCTTTTACAGACGAGACTGGCGTATTATAAAGCGATAGCTGATTATCAGAAATCAATCGCCTATTTAGAAAGAGTTGTGGGTGTTGATTTATGAGGAGGGTTAAAAAAATGACGTGCTATTCAAATTCGAAATTCAATAAGTATACAGGACTAGCGATGAGCATTGTTTTAATAATGATTCTCTTTTCTCTTACCTCTTGCGGTAAGAATGAACCCGGAAAATCGTCCCATGAGAAAAAGGAAATGTCATCGGAAGAAAAAATACTTTATTACACCTGCGGTATGCATCCTTCCGTGAAGGTTTCTCCCGTGGAGTATAATAAAGGCAAGGTTAACTGCCCCATTTGCAATATGAAATTAGTGCCTGTGCTTTCCGCCGAGGAACAAGCAGAAATTTCATATTATGGTTGCGGGATGGAGGGAGAAGAGCATGTTTTTCTGATCCAGGAGATTGAAGGCATGACTAAGTGCCCTGTATGCGGAATGCCTCTTAAGAAATTGACAAAAGGAGAGGCAGACACATTGAAAGGTGTCGTAAGCCGGGTTAAGATAAAGGGAGAACAGGCAAGGCTTGCCGGTGTTAAGACAAGTCCTGTGAAAAAGATGCATCTCTATAAGGAAATCCGGACTGTCGGCACTGTTGCCTATGATCCGGAGCTTGCGATTGCCCAAGAGGAATTCATTTCCAGCATAAAAGTGTTAGATAAGATAGAAGAAGGCAGAATTTCAGAAATCAAAGAAAGGGCTATGAGCCTCGTTGAATCTTCAAAGAGAAAGTTAAGACTTTTAGGTCTAAGCAATGAGCAAATAGATGAGCTTGCGCGAACCAGGGAAATTCAGACAAGCCTTGTCTTGCCCGAAGAAAAGATGTGGGTCTATGGAGATGTGTATGAGTATGAATTAAGTTGGGTTAAAATAGGCTCAGAAGTTAAAGTTATCGCTTCCGGCCTTCCCGGAGAGACATTTCGTGGAGTCGTAGCCAGCGTTAATCCTGTCCTGTCCCCAAAGACACGTTCGGTAAGATTCAGGGCCGAGATAGAAAATCCAGAGCTAAAGCTTAAACCCCAGATGTATGTGGATTTAGTGATTCAGAGTATGTATATGGGACCCGGCGGCGAACACATGGTTTTGGCGGTGCCAAAAGGCGCTGTTCTCAATACGGGTACGCGTAAGATAATTTGGATTGACAAACAAGACGGAGAGTACGAGGGAAGATTGATTGAAATCGGGCCGGAGGCAACCGCTACGGTAGATGGAAAAGAAGGTAAGTTTTATCCTGTATCAAAGGGCGTAAGCGAAGGAGAGCTTGTAGTAACGGAAGCAAATTTTCTTATAGACTCCCAGAGTCAGATATCCGGTATTGCCTCAAGCGTCTATGGCGGCGCACTTGAGTCAGAGGAGAAAAAAGCGCCACCAATACATCAGCATTGATACTTTTTGTATCGTTTAAGCATAATCAGCATATTGTGAGGTATCGACATGATAAACAAAATTATAGAAATTTGTCTTAAGAACAGATTCTTGGTAATAGCAACTTTTGCCCTTATCATCGTATGGGGGTTTTCATCCATGAAAGAGACCCCTGTTGACGCGATACCTGATATCGGAGAGCTTCAGGTTTTAGTCTACGCCGATTGGCCTGGTAGAAGCCCGCAGGATATAGAAGATCAAGTAATCTATCCTTTAACAACCGGACTAATGGGAACACCGAGGGTCAAGGTAGTGCGTTCTACTTCAGCCTTTGGCTTTGGTTTGGTAAATATGATTTTTGCGGATGGGACTGATTTTTATTGGGCAAGGACCCGCGTGCTGGAGCGGCTGGACTTCGCGAGGAAGGATGTCCCGAAAGATGCCACTATTACTTTAGGGCCGGATGCCACAGCCCTAGGCCAAATTTTCTGGTATACCGTTGAAGGCGATGGTTACAATCTTGCCGAACTTCGTTCTATGCAAGATTGGTATGTCCGCTACCAATTGACCGCGGTAGGCGGGGTTTCAGAGGTAGCATCAGTCGGAGGGTATGTAAAACAATATCAGATAGATATAGATCCGAATAAACTCATCGCCCATGATGTTAAAATCCACCATGTCATAGATGCTGTCCAAAAATCCAACATAGATGTTGGCGCAAAGGTATTTGAAGAAGGAGGCGCAGAGTTTATTGTCCGGGGAATAGGTTTTATCAAGAATGTTTCGGATATAGAAAATATCGTAATTGGCGAAAAAGAAGGTGTGCCTATTTATGTGAAAAATATTGCTACCGTCATTATAGGCCCTGAATTTCGAAGAGGCGCCCTTGATAAAGAAGGCAAGGAAGTAACCGGCGGCGTTGTCCTTATGCGTTATGGGGAGAACCCTCTAAAAGTTATCGAGAGGATTAAACAAAAAATAGAAGAGCTTTCCGTAGGATTACCGGAAGGCGTAAAAATTGTCCCCTTTTATGACAGGACAGGGCTGATACAGCGTTCTATAAACACGTTGAAGACAGCCCTTATACAGGAAATTATCATTACTATCTTTGTTATTCTTGTCTTTCTTTTGCACTTCTGGGGCAGCGTTGTCATATCATTAGTCCTTCCTATAGGAATTCTCATCGCTTTCATATTCATGAGGCAGTTTGGTGTAGACGCGAACATAATGAGTTTAGGCGGCATTGCTATAGCCATAGGGGTTATGGTAGATTCCGGCTGCGTTCTTGTGGAGAATATTTACAGGAGACTTGTAACTCGGCGCAAAGAATTGAATGTGGAGAAGCTTCCTACAGAAGAACGTTTGAACACGTGCGTTGAAGGCGCCCAGGAAGTTGGGAAGCCGGTTCTTTTTGCGCTTCTTACCACAATCATAGGCTTTATTCCTGTATTTGTTTTAACGGGACAAGCCGGGAAACTTTTCAGGCCCCTTGCTTTTACAAAGACATTTACTATGGCGGCCGCTGCTATTATCGCGCTGGCGCTTTTACCTACGCTTTGTTATTACTTTTTAAGAGGAAAATTGAAACAGGTCGAAGAGAATAGAACAGCTCAAGTGTTATTCAAAGGATACAATCCTCTTATAAGATGGTCTATTAAGCACAAAGGAATAGTCGTACTTATTTCTATAGGAGTAATAATTATAGGATTATTATGCGGCGCTTTAATGAAACAGGAATTTATGCCTCCTCTTAATGAAGGTGATCTTTTGTTTATGCCTGTGCTTCTCCCCGGCGCCTCCTTGACTCAAGTAATGGATGTTATGAAGAAACAGGATATTATCATAAAGAATGAATTTCCAGAGGTGGAATGGGTAGTAGGTAAACTGGGCCGGGCTGAAACCGCTACTGATCCTGCTCCTGTAGGGATGATTGAAACAATAATCCATCTTAAGGATAAAAAGTTCTGGCGTCGGGGCATGACACGAGAAAAGCTCATTCAGGAAATCCAGGAAAAGACAAAAATGCCCGGGGTGAGCCCTATAATGACCCAGCCCATACGTAATAGAATTGATATGCTGGCAACGGGTATTCAGACACCCGTAGGCATTAAAGTCTTCGGGCCGGATTTAAATAAAATTGTGGAAATTGCCACGCAGATAGAAAAAATAGTAGGCAAGGTAGATGGAGCTGTAAGCCCATACGCTGAACGTACATCAAGCAGGCCCTATTTTGAAATTGAAATAGACAGAGAAAAGGCGGCCCGCCATGGTATTAAAGTCGGTGATATACAGCATATCATTATGACAGCGATTGGCGGGATGAATTTAACTACAACCGTAGAGGGTAGAGAACGATACCCGGTACGCATACGATATATGAGAGAGTTGAGAGATACGCCTGAGGCGCTTAACAGGGTTTTCATACCGGCTGCTGGAGGTGAATATATTCCTTTGGCGCAAATCGCCGAGTTAAAACAGGTGCCTGGACCCGCCGTTATCAATTCTGAAAACACCCTTACTTATGCCAGAGTCTTTGTCAATGTTGATCAAAGCAAGGTTGGACTTGTCGATTTTGTAAAAAACGCTCAAGAGGCAGTGAAAAATAAAATTAAATCAGGCGATATTAAACTACCGTCTGGATATTTTATTTCATGGTCGGGACAGTTTGAATCTGAAATGGAATCGCGTAAAAAGCTCATTCCGTCACTTATAATATGTCTCGCCGTAATCATCATCCTTCTCTATATGGCATTTAAGAATTTCAGCATATTGCTAATTTTATCTACAGGCCTTCCAGTATCACTTATGGGCGGCATTATCCTTCTATTTCTTTTGAGGTTCAGATTCTCAACCGCCGTATGGGTCGGTTTTATAGCTCTTTTTGGCGTAGCTACAGATAATGCGGTTGTTTTGCTTTCAACGCTTGAAGATCTGTTTAAAAAGAAAGCGCCAAAGACGATTGAGGGTATCCGAAGTTTAGTTATCGAAGGGGGATTGTTAAGAGTAAGGCCCGCAATGATGACCACAGCTACGACTATAATAGCCCTTATGCCGGTTATGCTTTCAACTGGTACCGGCTCTGAGATTATGAAACCAATGGCTTCACCGACAGTAGGGGGCCTGGTTACCGCGACATTATCCAACCTTATTTTAGTTCCGGTGCTATATTGCTGGATTAAGGAAAAACAACTCGGGAAACAAGGGAACTAAAACCTTTTCCTTAAAAATTTATCATAAACCGATAAAAAACTCTTGACAGATTGACCGGCCTTTGTGACGCCAAATGTCTTAAAGATACTGCAGGATACCTTCGGTATAAAACCCATAACAGCTCCGGAAGAAGATATGAGGCAGTTGTTGGGAGAAGGTGTGCAAAAAGGAGTGTCTTAGTCAAAGATTTACTGTGGATTTACTGTGGATTTTGTATTGACATTACATGCGATGTTTGTTATACTAAATAACAATCTGGTTATATAAATATGAAAGAGATAGAACATTTATTCAAAAGTTTAGCCGATAAAAACCGTCTGCGTATACTTGGCCTACTTTCAAAACGCAAGATGTGCGTATGTGAGTTGGCCTATTGCCTGGGCGTAACCCAACCGAGCGTATCGAGGCACCTTAAACGCATGAAGAAGGTCGGACTGATCCAGGACGAACAAGACGGTTTTTGGACGAATTACTTTATAAAGTGCGAAGATAGAAAAGCGAAAATCATTATGGAATATTTACGTAAGTGGCTTAAAGAGGATAAGATTACCGTATTAGATTTTAGGAAGCTCAATAAAGTCAACCGTACTAAACTCTGTTGTAAGTAAAATTTTTTTAGCTAATTTATATAACCAAATTGTTAAATAAAACCCTTTGACAAGCTCAATGTTTTATCCCGAGTAAAATCGAGGGGTGAAGGAGGCTGGTATGGAGAAAAAGGCGAACAAAAAGAAAAAAAGTTTTATCTCCCGACTGATAGATAAGCTGGATAAAAAGATGGAAGAGAAAGCGAAGAAAACGCCCTGTTGCGATAGTAGTGCTAAAAAGAAAGGATCCTCATGCTGTTGAGATTCGCCGGCTGGCTTACTTACAAGGTTATAGGCTTAGACCCGGAAAGTCATTTGGGTGGGGCAGTAAACTTTTTCATTTATGATTCAGTGAAGATCATATCGTTACTTTTCTTCCTGATCCTCATAATCGGCTTCATCCGCACATATTTGCCTCAACATAAGATTAAACGCTGGATGAGCGGGAAAGGAGTAATAGGAAACTTTTTCGCTGCTATTTTTGGAGCCATTACGCCGTTTTGTTCGTGTTCGTCAATCCCGCTATTTTTGGGTTTCCTGGAAGCCGGGATACCCCTGGGCGTGACATTTTCGTTCTTGATTACATCGCCTCTCATTAACGAATATCTGGTTGTATTGATGCTGGGATTTTTCGGATGGAAAATTACAGCCATGTATGTCGTAAGCGGGCTTTTAATCGGAGTAATTTCGGGTGTCATTTTGGGCCGCATGAGATTAGAGAGATTCCTCGTAACCGATCTTATCGAGAGAAGAAACAACAACGATAATAACGTAGAGGAATATCCTACATTTATAAGACGTTTAAGATTTGGATATAGAGAATCGACTTCCATTGTGCGAAAAATCTGGGTATGGGTGTTGGTGGGTGTCGGTATTGGCGCGATTATCCACAATTACGTGCCCCAGGAAGTAATGGAAGGCATAATTGCCAAAACCGGCGGTTTTTCCGTTCCCATAGCCACTCTCTTAGGAGTCCCCATGTACGGAAGCTGCGCGGCCATAGTGCCGATTGCCGTTGTTTTATTCCAGAAAGGCATTCCTCTCGGTACGGCTCTTGCGTTCATGATGGCTATCGCAGCCTTAAGTTTACCGGAAGCAATCATGCTGAGGCGGGCGATGAAATTGAAGCTGATAGCTATTTTTTTCGGCGTTACTACGGCAGCTATCATTCTAATAGGATATATGTTCAATTTTTTACAAAGAATTCTGCTTTAATCAGAGAGGCACAAGATGAATAAAAGGAAAGTATTTTTTGTATGTGTCCACAATTCGGCTCGCAGCCAGATGGCAGAAGCCTTTTTAAAGCAATTAGCCTGTGATAAATTTGAAGTCGAGAGCGCAGGACTTGAACCTGGAAGGTTGAATCCGATTGTCGTTGAGGTGATGAAGGAAGTAGGTATAGACATCTCTCCGAATAAAACAAAAAGCGTTTTTGATTTCTATAAGCAAGGTAAGCAGTATGATTATGTCATTACCGTTTGCGATGAATCTCAGTCGGGTGCATGTCCGGTATTTCCGGGTAAAGGTGACCGGCTTCACTGGAGTTTTGCAGACCCTTCAAAATTTGAGGGAACGCATGAAGAGAAGCTCGAACAAACAAGAAAAGTCCGCGATGCCATAAAACGTAAGATAGAAAAGTGGATCGACACTAAGTAAGCCAATATTCCTACCACAAGGTCGTTACGAGGAACTTAAAACAAAAAAATTTATTTTTGCACTTGACAAGGTAAAGAAAGTAGAGTATACTTTACTATGTTGATAAGGTTAATAAGGATATGATACAATGAGGATTTCAGCAAGATGTGATTATGCCTGTAAGGCGCTTTTGGAGCTTGCGTTACACTGGCCAAGTAAAGAGCCGGTGCAACTGCATACCATATCTGATCATCAGGGGATACCGACGAAGTATTTAGTGCATATTTTAATTCAGCTAAAGAGAATGAATCTCGTTGAGAGTATGAGAGGGAAGCAGGGCGGGTATAATTTGACAAGGCATCCTAATGAGATAACGCTGGGTGAGGTAATACGCGATACCGGAGGGCCGCTCTTACCGCTGGCAAAAACAGCCGTAAAGAGCGAATCGGCATTTGCGGCTATTTGGGAAGAGGTCGAAGGCGTCATGGCAAAAGTTTTAGACAAGGTGACATTTGAGGATATTGTAAACAAAGTAAGAGGGAAGGAGAAAGCGCTTATTTATCAAATATAAGTAGATATTTTTTTGCCCTTAATATGCAAATAGGATTAGCATATAGTATATAAGCATTATTGATATGTAAACCTCGTTAGAAAACAGAGTTTTCTAACGGGGCGAAAAGGAGGAGAGAAGACATGAGTTTGCTACAGAATAGGGATGATGTAAAAGAACTTGTAAAAAACTTAAATTTTAAAGAAAAGGTGGAAAGGGCCCTTGCGCTTATAAAAGAAGCTCACGAGAAATACGGCGACGGTCTTGTAGTGGCTAACAGCTTGGGTAAGGACTCTGTTTGTGTTTGGGATCTGGCAAAAAAAGTAAGCCCAAAGATTCGCGGCTTTATTGTTACTACACGATTTAAGCCAAAAGTGACGATTCAATTTATGAAAGAGACAGTAGCGCAATATCCCGAGCTTAAGGTTTACAAGAACGATGAGCCAATACCGGAAAAACTTTACGAAACGGATCCTGATCAATGCTGTGATATATTGAAAGTACAGCCGACGCGCAGGGCTATTGAGGAAATGAAAGTTGCCTGCTGGGTTACAGGGCTTCGATGCACGGAAGGGAGAACGCGGACTGACTTTAAAGAGGTAGAGGAACGCGATAAGGACCTTGTAAAGTTAAACCCTATTCTTATCTGGAAAGAAAGAGAGGTATGGCAGTATCTCGCGCTTTATGGTGTTAAGGTTAACCCGTTTTATGCGCAAGGATACCGTTCTTTAGGTTGCTGGCCATGCACGAATATTACTACAGATGAGAATGAGCGCGCGGGCCGGTGGATCGGGACCAGTAAATGCGGCGGGGAATGCGGCATACATACGAGGCCTTTAAAAACAAACGTCAACGGTGACGGCATATAAGGAGTAGCAATTGGTTAAATTATGGATTCTGATAATTTTGGTAGTTCTGTTTGCCCTTAATATGGGAGGGGGTAATTTTGCAGCTTCTTTCGCGGCAGCGCATGGCGGCAGAATTTTGAGCAGGAAAAAAGCGCAGTTTCTTTTTATATTGTTCGTTTTACTGGGAGCGGTATTGGTAGGCCAGCCGGTTGCTAAAACTTTGGGTAATAAAATAATACCTCCCGAGCTTTTTACCATAGAGAATGTAATAGTTATTGTTTTTTCTGCTGGCTTGAGCTTGTTTATAGCGAATTTGCTGCATGTACCGCAATCGACGAGCTTAGTGACCGTTGGTTCGATAGCGGGGGTGGGTTTATATTTTAATCAGGTATATTCTAAAACCTTTCTATATTTAATCCCCTTCTGGATTCTTTTGCCTGTTTTAGGGTATGTCCTCACTTATTTATTGGGAAAACTAATATATCCTCCGCATAAAGGAAACTTTTGTATTTACGAAAAACTGGTAAACCATAAAGAAAGATTGAAGGTGTTCGTAATCGCGGCGAGTTGTTACAACGCGTTTTCTGTCGGAACTAATAATGTGGCTAACGCCGTAGGGCCGTTAGCAGGAGCTGGATTAATAGGTAAAACGTTAGGGCTGGCAGTTATTGCCCCTATTTTTGGGTTAGGAAGCCTTGCTTTCGGAGGGCCGTTAAAAACAGCAAGCGAAAAGATCGTGCCGTTAGGGCTTCTGACAGCGACCATTATATGTATTGTAACCGGAACATTAATGATAACCGCTTCTTTGTTAGGCGTTCCCCAGTCCTTTGTAATGATTAAGGTAGCGTCACTCTTTGCTATAAGTGGGCTTAAGAACGGACATAAACTGACATTCAGTAATCCTGTTACAAAGAAGACATATATAACTTGGATCGTAACGCCGATAATAGCAACCTTGATTTCTTATATATTAGCAGGGGGTGTAAATGCTTTATTTAAATAAAAGCCAAAAAGAAAAGCTGCTGGAGCACGCGAAAAGAGAGGCGCCCAATGAAGCTTGTGGGATACTAGCTGGCAAAAATCATAGGGTAGAAAAAGTCTATGAGATGATTAATACAGATAATAGCGCGAAGACATTTTTTATGGAGCCAAAACAGCAGCTAAAGGCAATGAAGGAGATAAGAAATTTAGGCCTAGAGATGATAGGGATATATCACTCTCATTTAGAAACAGAGGCTTATCCCTCGGCGCATGATGTGGAGTTAGCTTATTATCCAGAAGCTTTTTATGTAATCGTTTCAATAAGGGATAGAGGTAAGCCAAGCATAAGGTCGTTTAAGATTGTAGAAGGTAAAATTACCGAAGAGGAAGTAAGAATAGAATGAATTTTATTGTAGTCGGCGCAAATCATAAATCAAGCCCAGTTGAATTTAGGGAAAGATTAAGCCTCAGCAAGAGCAGGTTAAAAGACGCCATTTTATTTTTGAAAGAGAGAAGCGTTTTAGAAGGCGCGGTTATTCTTTCCACCTGCAACAGAGTGGAAGTGTATGCAAGTACCAGGGAATCAAAAGCAGGAATAAAAGAGATAGAAGATTTTATTTCCCGATATTACGAGATTGATAGAAATAGATTCTCGCGTT
>Ga0210058_1004138_pt1 | contig 10867 bp, 5 predicted proteins | sample CryGeymeta201511_FD_183979 | JGI IMG/M metagenome (GOLD analysis project Ga0210058, IMG submission 183979) | Groundwater microbial communities from Crystal Geyser aquifers in Utah, USA - Crystal Geyser metaG 2015-11 (SPAdes) (version 2) | ecosystem: Environmental > Aquatic > Deep subsurface >...
CCGGTCCTGTTCTTTTCCGGTGCCCGACGAGAGCCTGCCGGCAGCCCAAGGCGGCAAACTCAGGCTTCGAAGCCTCGGCGACACCCCTGCAAGCCAAGCTCTCTCACGAGAAGTACGCATTGTCCGGATGAACCGGAAAAATCGCAATTCTACGGACAGACAACTCTGGAAAAGTGCAGTATCCTCCCGGGACGAGGCATCATACTCTCTTTGGCCGGAGGGAGCCGTTGTCCGTGGCATGTAACGAACTCCAGCGGCGCAGCGTTGCCAAGCGCTCCGCCTCCCCGGCTGCCCTCAGAGAGGAGAGGACTCCATGGAAGCCCAGAGCCAGTCCGTCCCGCAGACGCCAGGAGGTTCGCCGGCCGGCGCGACTCAAGACGGTGCTGCGTTCGTCCTGACGAACGCAACCGGCACCATCCTGTGCATAAGCCCGGCGTATGAGCGACTTATGGGTCACGCCCGGCACGAACTCGTCGGGCGGAAGCTCCACCTTGTCACGGAGTCAGCGACGGCTGGCGGCGCCGGAACGAGCCGCCTCCGCGATTTCCGGAAGGACGGCACCCCCGTCGAAGTGGTCGCCACCATAACGCCCGTGCGTGATGCGTCCGGCGCGACCCTCCAGTGCGTCGCACTCGATGCCGGCGGGCCCAGGCACGCCGCGACGACCGACTGGTGCCTCTCCCAAACGCAGCAGGCATTGGCGCGCGTGACCGCGGGGATCGCCCACCACCTGAACAACCGGTTGACCCCCATCGTGGGCCAGGCGCAGTTGCTTCGCTTTGGCGGAGGGCTTCCCCAACCGTCGCTCCGTAAGCTGCAGTGCATCGAGGACGAGGCCCTGGCAATCGCGGCGCTGGTCAGACAGATGGGCGACATGTGCGGCCATTCAGGGGGGCCGCCGCGCGCGGTGGACATGAAGGCGCTGCTCGACGCCACCTGCGCGCACCTCCGGAGCACGCTCCCGAGCAACATCCAGTTGTCCCTGACACCGGCAACCGCGGACTGCCCGGCCCACGGCGATCCCGCTGCCATCCAGGAAATCGTGGGTCTCCTGGTGGCCAATGCGCGCGAGTCACTGCCGGAGGGCGGCGGGATTCAGTTGCGCCTCGACCGGCGGCCGAGCACGCAGGATGCCGCGACTCCGGCCCCTCAGGAATGGGTTGCGCTCTCTGTCTCCGACACCGGCCTCGGCATGGACGCTGAAGCCCTCCAGCGAGCGTTCGAGCCGTTCTTCACCAGCAAGGGACCCAGCCGATTGGGTCTCGGCCTGTCCAGGACCTATGGCCTCGCCAGTCGGTACGGCGGCCACCTGGAAGCACAGAGCGCGCCCGGCAGCGGGACCACCGTGACCCTGTGCCTGCCGGTCTTCCGGCCGGGTGAGGAGGTCGCCGCACCAGCCCGCGTGGCGCGGCCGCACAGCGATCTCGGCACGGCAAACGGTACCATTCGCATCGGGCCGGCTCACCTCTTCGGGAGGCCCACCGAAACGGCACTCGTTCCGCGGAACGGGCACCCCACAGTGGCAGCGGTGGATGCGTTGGTCCGAGCCCTCGAGCAGCTCTGCGACACGTTCGAGCCGGGGCACGGCGCCCGCGTCGCCGACCTGGCGCGCGCCCTGGCGGAACGCCTCGGTCTGAACGCGGAGGAAAGGGAACGCATCTGGCTGGGCGGGTTGCTGCACGACGTGGGGAAGCTGATGCTGAGCCCGGAGCTACTCCAGAAGCCGGGGGCGCTCACGCCCACGGAGTTCGAGGAAGTGAAGCGACATCCGCTTCACGGCGGCGAGATCCTGGGCGCGGCCGAAGAGCTCCAGGACATCACGGAGATGGTGCTGCACCACCACGAACGGATTGACGGAACGGGGTATCCAGACGGACTCGAGGGCGACGACATCCCGCTGGCGGCGCAGATTATCGCCATCGCGGAAGCCTACGACTCCATGTGCTCAAAGGCGGCGTACCGGGCGGAGCTACCCCGCGAACAGGCGCTGGAGGAGTTACTCGGCGGGGTCGGGACGTTCTTCGATGAGCGCCTCGTGCGCCGGTTCGCCGAGAGCTTGAACTGACGGCCCCGGGGAGTGCAGATTGGCGATTGCAGATCGGAGATTGAACGGTCAGACCGGCCCGGGCGAGAGACCGCGCACTCCCTTTTGCATTGGGGCGTCGGGCGGCTCCTCTCCGTAGACCCGTGCGCTCAGCCTACGCGGTATGCGTAGTGCACCGGCGGTCCCCAGTTCCCCGCCCCGTCTTGGGCCCGCACGTGGAAGTAGTACTGGCCGGGCTGGAGGTTGCCCAGTGTTGCCGTCGGCGCGGCGGTCTCGGGGGTCTCGTCGGGAATGGTCACCGGGCTGGCGTCGAGCGCGTAGCTGTAGCCCTTGATCCCGGTCGGATCCACCGTCTTCCAGTTGAACACGGCCGCGTTGGCGCCCGGGCCGAACAGGTGGAAGTCGTCGAACGACACGACGCTGCCTGTGCCGCCGTAGTTGCAGAGCATGAGGTACTTGACGGCGTGCGCATTCGCCTTGACGGTGGCCTTGGCCAGGTCCAGCAGGTTGACCGTCGCAGTGTGCCACTGGCCGTCAGGGGCGATGCCCGGAATGGCGCCCAGGTTGGTGTAGGTGCGGCTTTGCCCCGTAACCGGCACGCCGTACCACGCGCCGTTGAGGTACAGGTGGAAGAACACCTGCACCCCGGCGGGGATCTTGTAGTCGAAGCTCATCATTGGGTGGGTGGCGAGGTCGTAGTCGCCGATGTGCACATAGTTGCCGTAGCTGGTCCCGGCGCCCAGTTGAACTGCGGCGACATAGTCGCCCTTCGCCGCATCAAAGGTGCGGTCTACCTGAGAACCGTAGGCGCTCCCGTAGGGCGTCCAGTTGCCGATGCCGCGAGTGAAGGTGTCGTAGACCACCGACTCGTGAGAGCTGCACTTCACCTCGGGCGGCAGCGGCGGCTCTTTGTCGGCGGCGTAGCTGACCGTGTAGGTCCAGTCCTGCGGCGCGCTGGCATTGCCGGCGAAGTCCTTCACCGCCGACAGCGCGAACTTGACCGCCGTGCCGTCCGCAACGGGCTCCGAGAACAGCCCGGTGGCCAGGCACCAGCTCCACGAGAGCTGATTGGTCGCCGGCGCGAACCCGGTGTCGAGAGCTGTCAGCGGGTAGCTGTTGCCGTTCACCGAGAACGCCATCGATTTGGGATCGAGCGCCGCGCCCGGCGCCTCGGCGAACTTGACCTGCACAGTGCGAGTGCCCAGCGCGCCGTTGGCGGCCGGAGTCACCTCGGCGACGGTGGGTGGCGTGTTGTCGATCAGGAAGGCGTAGTGCGCTGGTTCGCTCCAGTTGCCGGCAGCGTCCTGCGCCGCGACATGCAGGTATTGCAGCCCCTCGTGTTCCACCTTGAACACCTGTTCCGGCTGGTCGCCGGGCACTTCACCGACGGGCAGATCCGTCGGCTGGTCGCTCCACGAGCACCGGAACTTGGCGATGCCGCTGGGGTCGTGCGCCACCAGCTTCACCTTCACGCCCAGCGCGCCAGATTCGGCCGGGAGGAGCGTGAAGTTGTCCACGTTGAAGTAGGCGCCCGGAGCCGCTGCCTGGTAGCCGGTGTCGGCGAAGTAGCACTGAGTGACATCGTACTGGTTCGGCGCGAAGGAGAGGTTGCGGGTCAACTCGCCGAGGTTGAGGACGGCGTGGTGCCACTGGTCGTCCTTCTGGATCGCCTCGGTCGCGCCGAGCTTGAGGTAGGGATCGTCGACGTCAGCAAAGGTGACCGCCCTGGTCTCCCCGCCGAGGGTGAACAGGAGGTCAGCGCAGACCTCTTCGGTCACCTTGTAGTCGAACGCCAACAGTGGGTACTTGCCCAGGCTGAACGGCTGTGCGGTGGGCACCGCACTCCAGGAGCCCGTCAGCACCGGGTTCACGATGCGCAAACTGCGCTTGCCGGCGGCCGCGGTCGAATCGTCCAAGACAGTCAGCGCGTACTTCTCGCCGCCCAAGTTGCCCCAGCCGCCGAGGCCCTCTTCGAAGTCGTCGCGCACGAATTGCTCCGCCAGCGTCACGGGTGCCGGCGGAGTGCGGTCCAGGGACTTGTCGAAGGTCGCCTCCCAGGCGAACGCAGCCGGCTCCGCCGCCGTCGTTGCCGCCGCCAGGCTGACGGAAACCGGCTTGCCTTGCTCGAACGCCAAAGTCGAACGCTGAGCGTCGAATGTCAGCTTGCGCGCCCGCCAGTCGTACGTCATGGCCGGCGAGACCAGCGGCACCGCCTGACCGTTGACAGTCAGGCTGCTCCGCGTCACGTCGAGGTTCAGCCCGCCGGCGGGCGCGAGCTGGAACGTCACCGGCGTTCCGCCCCACGGCTTGCCCGGAGCGGGGCTCATGCTCAGGCAGGAGAGTGCAGCGGTGCTCACCGCAAGGGGGACGTGGGCGGTACTGGTCCACTTGTCTCCCGACGCCTTGCCGCGAACGTGGAAGTACCACAGGCCGTCCTTCAGCGCGCCGGATTTGGCCGTCGTCGCCGCGCCCTCCACGAGCTTGTCGGGCACAGTGTCGGGCGACCGATCGAAGGCGACGGCATACTGCAGTGCCGGGGCTTCCTTGCCCTCCGGGGCCGTGGGCTTCCACGTGACGGAGCGCTCCGCCGGGCCGGCAACGGCCAGGCAGACGTCGTCCAGATAGTAGCGACAGCCGAACGGGTTGCCGCCGAGGCCGGCGGCAACGTAGCCGGGGTGGAGGTTGCCGAACGTCAGCTTCTGCAGCGGAATGGTCTCGGCGGCGGGATATAGCGCGCGCAGGGCCGCCGCGAGGTCGAAGCGCGCGTCGTGCCATTCGTCATCTGTCTTCACGTCGACGGAGCCCAGGCACTGCCGCAGCGCGTTCGAGTCGCTGGCGCCGGAGAGGTGGATGAAGTGCTCCCGCCCCAGGGCTTGGACGTAGGCGTTGACCCGGGCGCCGGCGGGCAGGCGGTAGCGGAAGCGCAGCTCCTGCGCTCTGGACAAGTCCAGATTCGCCGGCACCGGGGCGACCACGCCGAAGTCGCCGCCCAGCGTCAGGTTCTTCACGCGCAAGCTGGCCAAACCGGAGCCGGCGCCGCTGCCGGTGATCGTCACCTCGCTGTTGCGGTCGCTGGTAGCCGGCTTCCACCCTCCGACGCTCTGCTCGAAATCGGCAGATAGAGCCGGCGTCTCTGCACAACCGGCCGTAAGGACAACCTGGTCCGCTTCCGCCGCCGAAGACTCCGGCAGCGGGGCCGGCACCAGGCGATCCGGGGCGTAGCAGCGCTGGTACGATACTTTGAGGCAGGCGACAACCATGTCGTTGTCGTAGGTCCAGAGCCCGAAGCGATGCCCTTTGAGCGGGTCCGTCTCGTCGTAGGTGAGCACCAGTTCGTTGTCGTAGTAGCACTCGATCCGGTTGCCGATCCGGCGCACTTTGCAGTAGTACCAGGCACCGTGCACGTCTCGGCCGTCGGCGACGTAGGGCACCGGGATGTAGCGGCGTCCCGAGTCCGTGCGCACGCGCGGCACCAGCGGCCGATCGGTTTCGGCGACCGTCCCCGCTCGCCGCACGAGCTTCGTCCACTTGCTGGTCCAGCCGGGATCCCAAGCGCCCACCAGGTAGCTGTAGCCGGTGGACAGGTCACTGCCTTCGGCGCCGAAGGTCACGTTCATGTCGCCGACGCGAGGGTAGCTCATGGCTTTGGTGGTGGACATTCGCATGCCGGCGTAGTACTCCAGCGTGAAGTCGCCCGCCAGCGCATACTTGCTCCACAGCGCCGCCGCGTAGTCACTGCGGCCTGACATGTGCGACCACGTCGGCGTGCACGAGAAGCGGTTGGTGATCTCCCAGGTGCCCCACTCCGTCCAGTCGGTGGGCGCCTGCTCGAACAGGAAGTCGCGCACGTGATGCCGGGTCACTTGAAGGGTCGTCGTATCCAGCGCCTGCTTCGAGGTGATCCCAACGCGCGTGCCTGTCAGCGGCTGCTGATCGCGGTAAGCAAGACACCGCTCCTCGCCCACGGAGACCCAGAGATACCTGCCGTCTTTCTCCAGCGTGAACGAGGCTCCCGCCGCCACAGGCACCGCCGCCTTCGCTTTCAGGTGTCCGAGCTTGCTGAGCGCGAGGGTGGCCTTCCCTGCCTCTTCGGCAGCCGTGACTTCAAGCGAGTAGCCGTCCGCGAACTCGGTCTTCGTGGCGCCGAACGTCAGCCGCGTGTCGAGCAGCAGCGGCACGGTCAGGGTGAACGGTCCGTAGAAGTCGCCTTTGTGCCAGAAGGTGTTGGTCTCCCCTTTGACCGGAAACCACTGCCCGAGCGGCGACGCCCAGTGCTGCATGTAGGGGTCTTTGACGAATGCTTCGCGCTCCACCGGGCGCTCGACGTCCTTCGGCGGCGCGAGCGAAAGGCGGACCCCTCCGAAGGCGGTCCCGGGGGCGCCATTGGTGTACAGCCCCTGGCAGCCGCTGGCGGATTCTTCTCGCGGGACCGCAAGCTCCAAGACGTCGTTCAGGCGGAACTTCGCTTCCCCGGCATCGGACAGATCCAGCCGAAAGGCGTTCGGCCGACCCGGGAAGTAGCCTCCGGGCGCTTCCTGCACAACAGCCGCCTTCCCCGCGCCGACAGTCAGGAACTGGATCCGGGACTGCGGCGCCGCGGCAGGTCCCGTCAACCGGAGCAGTCGGTAGTTGCCGGCGTCCTTGTAGTCGTACAGCAGCCCGACTGTACCCTTCGCGGGCGGGACAACACTGGCGTCTAAGATCGGGGTGCCCCAGCGGGCATCGCCGATCAGGTTCAGCGCCTCGCCCTTGGCCGATTGGGTCACCCGGACAGGTCCGCTGTCGTTGAGGATCGCCCGCTCGCCCGACGCGGGTGCCACCTTCCAGGTCCCCGAGACAGTCCCCGCGCTCCGCCACCACCAGACCGGCCGGTTGTACTCGAAGTCCGGATTGCCATTGACGTCGATGTCGTCGAAGTAGGTCTCGTTGGGGCCCTCCGTATACAGCCCGACCCCGCCGCCGCTGAGCGCCGGATCGACGACTTCCCACAGAACCGCACCGTCCAACACCACCTTGACGCAACTTCCGCGCGTGGCGACCCCGAGCCGGAACCACTGGCCCGCCGCCGCATTCACGTAGCCGCTGGCCAGGACCTGCCGGTCTTCACCGTGAAGGCGGACCAACTGGATCTCACGGGCGCCCAGCTTCGGGTCTCGCAGGTCGAGGCGCACGAGGTAGAAGGCGTCGGCCCCGACGCAACCGAAGGCAATCCCGGCGTGGGCACCGTCAGACTTCAGCGACGCGGAGTATTCGTAGTCGTCCCAGAACCAGTTCCCAGCAGTCACCATCGCCCAGTCGGTGGACTTCCCGCCCAGGGAGAAGGGGTTGACGCTCAGCTTGAAGTCTGCGCTCTTGTTCGTCTCCCGCACAGAATGGAAGCCCCACTCGCCCCGGACTTTGGTCCACTCGCCCAATTCCTGCTGATCGGCGGTGCGCATGAAGTCGTCGCCGAACGCGATCTCCGCCGTGGGCTGGTACTGGGGCTCGGACACTTGCGCCGGGGGCGTCGTGACCTGCAGGGTCACTTTGCCCGCCTGGAAGGTCGAGTCCAGCACCCCGAGCACGCGCCGGCCGTCGGCGACGAGGTACAGCATAGACGCCTCGCGCCGCAGGATCAGCGGGGTCGCCCCCTCCGCCCGCAACGTGGGGCCGCTCCAGGAAGCCAACTTGCTCGAGACGCCTTGCGACCGGCAGGTAAGCAGCGCCGCCTCGCGGCCCAGCGCCAGGGAGTAGTAGTTCTTCTCGTCCTGATAGCCGAATAGCAGCTTCGCCACGTATGGCTCAGCCTTGCCCGCCGGCGGCGTCAGCGAGAACCGGAAGCAGTATTCCGGGTCCTCGCATTCCTGGAGAACCTGGAACGACAGACCGCCGGCCGTGACCGCAGTCGGCGGCGCAGCCGGAGCCGCAGCCTCCTCGGCGCGCAAGGTACCCGGGGCACCAACCCAGGCAAGCGTCAGGGACAGCACTACACTCAGCAGCACAGGAACACGCATCAGTAGACCAAAACCTCTCGCAGAAGACGTGGCAGCGGCGTCCGTTCCAGGCAGACGGCGGGGAAACGGCAGACCCGAGAGGACGTCCGTGCTGCCCCGCTGAGGTGGGTTAGACAAGGATGACGCAAGCGAGTTGTGCCCTGTTCCGGTTGCGTTTGGAGTGACCGGTCGGCCCCCGACGGTTCGCCCCCCCCTGTTGCACCAACGCCGGCCGTGACCCCACACGTGGTCCCCTCTTCGCCTCCTCAGGGCTCGCCCAGAAGACCTCTCGGGGGCCCTATCTGCTGGCACCAACGCTCTCCGGGGCGTCGACAGCCCCGAGCACGTCGGCCAGGGAGAAGGGCTTGCGGAGCAGAATGGCATCGTGCTCCTCAATAGACCGGCTTTCCTCTGCGCTGAGGTCGGCCCCGGTTGCGACCACGATCTTGCCTTCGTGGTTTGCTGCCCGCAACGCCTGCACGATCGGTAGGGCGCCGCTATCCAGCATGATGAGGTCCCATCCCTCAGTCGCCAGTTCTTCCGCCGGCCGAGGCACATGGGGGGAGTCGGTCACGTCATACCCGGCGAGGCGGAGCACCTCGATCATGTAGGGTCTTACGGTCAGGTGGTCCTCGATGAGCAGAGCCCGTCTGTTGTCCACAGCGCGATTCTCCTTGGCGGCCGGCGTCCGTCCCAAGCTGCTTGGGGAGGATGCACCACTTGGGGATCGTTGTCAAGGTGGCGACGCAGCAAGGGCAACCTCCCGACCCGGTTGCCGAGCGATGGCCGCGGAACAAGCCCCGCGCTCGACTCTGCGGTAGAATACTACGCGGCCCGCAGTACCGGGCCGATTGCGCAACGCGCATTCCGCAGCTTAGAGGAGGCACGTAGCCATGCAGGACCACGTGAACCGTCGGGACTTCGTCAAGCAGACCAGCCTCACGCTGGCGTCACTTAGTACGGTGGGGTACTTCACCGATGTCCAGGCTCAGGAGACCAAGTCGCCCAATGAGAAGCTGAACATCGGCGTAGTCGGGATCTGGGGGCGCGGACTGGCAGACGCGGACGGGGTGAAGAGCGAGAACTTCTACGCGCTGTGCGACACAGATGAGCGCAACTACGCCAACTTCATCGGGAAGTTCCCGCAGGCCGAGAAGGCAAAGCGCGAGAGCGACTGGCGCCGACTGCTGGACGACAAGAACCTCGACGCCGTGGTCATCGCCACCGCCGACCATGTGCATGCGCTGGCGGCCGTCAAGGCAATGCAGCAGGGCCTGCACGTGTACTGCGAGAAGCCGCTGGCCCACTCCGTGCACGAAGCGCGGCGGGTCCGCGAGGTCTATGCCGAGAACCGCGGCAAGCTGGCCACCCAGATGGGCACCCAGATCCACGCCACCGACAACTACCGCCGGGTGGTGGAGCTCGTTCAGGGCGGCGCCATCGGGCCCGTGACAGAGACACACGTCTGGTGCAGCCGGACCATCAACCCGCTGGAGCCGCTGGAAGGGACGTCGGAGATCCCGGACTATCTGAAGTGGGACCTCTGGCTCGGCCCCGCGCCGGACCGGCCCTACCACCCCGGCTACCTGCCCGGCAACCTGAACTGGAACCGCCGGTGGGACTTCGGCAACGGCGTCCTGGGCGACATGGGCAGCCACCTCATCGACTTGCCCTGGTGGGCGCTCGAACTCAGGCAGCCGAAGCGCATCTCGGCCGAAGGCCCGACGCCCGACCCGCTGAAGAACCCGGAATGGATGCACGCCACCTGGACGCACGCTCCCAGACCCGGCAACGACAACCTCAACGTCCCCGTCGCGATTCACTGGTGGCACGGCGGGCAGGAGCCTCAGTACCGACCCAAGGTGGACATTCCCGAAGACCTCACCAAGTGGTTCAACGGCATCCTGTTCATCGGCGAGAAGGGAATGCTCCTGGCCGACTACGGCAAACGCAAGCTCTTCCCCGAGGAGCAGTTCAAGGACTTCGCCCCACCGGCGCAAACCCTCCCGCCGTCCCTCGGCCACCATCGGGAATGGCTCGAAGCGGCGAAGGGCCGCGGCAGCACCCTCTGCAACTTCGAATACTCCGGCAGCCTCGTCGAGCACAATCTGCTCGGCAACGTCGCGTTCCGCGCCGGCGAGGAGCTGCGGTGGGATCCGAAGGCACTGAAGGCCACCAACTGCCCGAAGGCGGATCAGTTCATCCGGCGCGAGTACCGCAAGGGCTGGACGATCTGAGCACCAGCGGCGTAGCCTTGGCCGCCAGGCCAAGGACTACCGCGACACGTAGACGTAGGGGCAGACCAGCGTGTCTGCCCCCTTACGCTGTCAGAGGAATTGCCCATGTCCGCCCTTCGGGCGATCGCCCCGGCAAGTGAAGACGCTGGCTCGTAGTTCCGCCTTCAGGCGGGTCCTTCGCCACGCGGTCAGGCCCCAAACGGCCCGCCTGAAGGCGGAACTACGAACGCATTTTCGAAGGAGCACCCCATGAACGACCTGCGACTCACCGTCCGCGACACGGCAGGCCTCCGCAAACTGCGCCCCGTCACCGGCGGCGTGCCGCTTGCCGAAGGAGCCGCGCCCGACAGCACGGTCTTCGCCCTTCGAGACGAGGAAGGAAAGCCGGTGCCGCTTCAGACCCGGTGCGGGCGCGCTGGGAGGACGGCAGCGCGAGGTGGGTGCTGCTGGACTTCCAGGCGGATCCGACAGCCGACGGCGAGGAACGCTACACGTTGGTACGTGTTTAGCGTCGTGCAAGCAGCCGCGAGCGGCTGGCGCGGTAGGCTGGTGCAGCGGGAGCGGCTCAGGAACCGGTGAAGAGAGGAGGTGGTGACAGCCCGAGGGCGACCCCC
>Ga0210058_1004168_pt1 | contig 10817 bp, 9 predicted proteins | sample CryGeymeta201511_FD_183979 | JGI IMG/M metagenome (GOLD analysis project Ga0210058, IMG submission 183979) | Groundwater microbial communities from Crystal Geyser aquifers in Utah, USA - Crystal Geyser metaG 2015-11 (SPAdes) (version 2) | ecosystem: Environmental > Aquatic > Deep subsurface >...
CCATCACCGCCACCGGGTTGCCAGGCAGTCCAAACAGCAAAGCTTTAGAAATCCGGCCCACGGCCATGGGTCGTCCGGGGCGCATGGCAATCTTCCAGAAGGCCACGTCGCCGAGCTTTTTCATCATGATTTTGGTGTAGTCGGCTTCACCGACGCTTACGCCGCCGCTGGTGATGATGGCATCCGCCTGCAGTGCGGCCTGCACAAAGGCAGCCTCCAACGCCTCGGGTTGGTCGCGCACCACGCCCAGGTCCATCACCTCGCAGCCCAGCCGGGTGAGCAAGCCAAACACGGTGTAGCGGTTGCTGTCATACACCGCGCCTTCGCGCGGCGGCTCGCCCAGGCTCAGAATTTCGTCGCCAGTCGAAAAATAAGCCACTTTCAGGCGGCGCAGCACCGACACGGTTTTGATGCCCAAACTGGCCACTAGCCCAAGCGCAGCAGGCGTAAGCAGCTCTCCTTTTTGAAGCGCTGGCTGGCCGTGCATGAGGTCTTCGCCTCGGAAGCGGCGGTTGTCGCCGGGTGTAAGCACATTTGCGGGAACGGTTATCCAGTCGTCGGCGACGGTGACTAACTCCTGCGGCACAACGGTATTCAGACCGGCGGGCATGATGGCGCCGGTCATGATGCGCACGCACTCGCCCGCATTCACCATACCGCTCCGGCCTTTGCCGGCCAAGGCGGTACCCACCACCTTCAGGGTGAGCGCGCTGTCTGGTGTGAGTTGCGCGCCGTCAAAGGCGTAGCCGTCCATGGCCGAGTTGTCGTGTGGCGGCACGCTCACCGGGCTGATGATGTCAGCGGCCAGGACCCGGCCCAAGGCGGCAAAAATATTAATGTCTTCGGCTTCAGTGATGGGCTCGACCAGTTGGTCAAGGAAACTGCCGACCAGGTCGGCTCTCAAGGCCTGCGGGTCATAACCGGCGAGTTCGCTGGCGATTTGCTCCAGGGTTTTCATGCGCTCTTTGCTTCAAGTTGTTGCAGTTCGGCCAGCGTGTTGGCGTTGAAAAAAGCCTGCGGTTCGTCGCCCGGTAGATCAAACGGTACCACCACGGTTTTGTGCAGTGCGGTCCAGGCATCAATCTTGCGGCCACCGTTCTGGGTAAAGCGCACCAGGCTTTCCAGTAGGTCGATGCGCAGCAGGCAAAAAACTGGCTGGGTGCGCACCTGCATGTGCCCGTCTTTGCCCGCTTCAGGCGCAGCCACCATGGCGATGTCAGCATCGGCAGTGGCCAGTGCGGTGGCCAGGCGTTGCGCCAGGTCTAGTGGCAGCAGCGGCGTGTCGCAGGGCACGGTGAGCAAATACGGGGTTTCGCAATGTTCCAGGCCGGTCAGGAAACCCGCCAGGGGGCCAGCATAGTCGGCCAGCGCGTCGGGCCAGACCGACACGCCAAAGGATTCGTAAGCGGCCAGGTTGCGGTTGGCGTTGATCAAGATTTCGCTTACGCCGCCACCCATCTGCAGGCGGGTGAGGGTGTGCAGCGCCAGCGGCATGCCGTTAAAGTTTTGCAGACCTTTGTCGACGCCGCCCATGCGGCTGCCGCGGCCACCAGCCAAGATGACGGCGGTGATGTCAGTTGAATCAAGCATGGTGTTTTTTCCTATAGGGATGCGAAGTGACAAGCGTGGGGGGCATGTCAGCCACCGATGTAACTCATCTCGACCCGTTTCACCGGGGCACCTTGGTCGGCAGGCAGGCTGCTGCGCTGCTCCGAGTAGTTGTCGGTGCGGCCTTGCCAGATGTGCGCCACGGCGCTTTGTAAATCGGCCTCGGTGGTCTGGCCACGCACCAGGCTGCGCAAGTCGTAACCTTTCTCAGAAAACAGGCACAGGTAAAGCTGGCCTTCGGTGGACAGGCGGGCGCGGTTGCAACTGCCGCAAAAAGCTTGCGTGACGCTGCTGATGACGCCAATTTCGCCAGCGGCTTTGTCGTGCGTACCCTCGGCGTTGGCGTAGCCCCAGCGTTGCGCGGTCTCGCCGGGTTGGCTGGCTTGCAGCGGTATGAGCGGCAACTCAGACTGGATCCGTTGCATCACTTCGCTGGACGGCATCACCTCGTTCATGCGCCAGCCGTTGGTGGCACCCACGTCCATGTATTCAATGAAGCGCAGCACCATGCCGCTGTCTTTGAAGCGCCGCGCCATGGGCAAAATTTCTTGTTCGTTGGTGCCGCGCTTGACCACCATGTTGATCTTGATCGGCCCCAGGCCCACGGCGCGTGCGGCCTCGATGCCTTCGAGCACGTCGGCCACTGGAAAATCCACGTCGTTCATGCTTTTGAACACAGCATCGTCCAGGCCGTCCAGACTGACGGTGACGCGCTGCAGGCCGGCATCTTTGAGGCTTTGCGCCTTGCGTGCCAACAGCGAGCCGTTGGTGGTGAGGGTGATGTCCAGCGGTTTGCCAGCCAGGGTGCGCAGGCTGGCCAATTGCTCAATGAGCTGTTCCAGGTTTTTGCGCAGCAAGGGCTCGCCGCCGGTGAGGCGGATTTTTTCGACACCGTGCGCCACAAACACCCGTGCCAGACGGGTAATTTCTTCAAAGCTGAGCAGGTCACTGTGCTTGAGGTAGGCGTAGTCTTTGTCAAAAATCTCTTTGGGCATGCAGTAATTGCAGCGAAAGTTGCAGCGGTCGGTGACGCTGATGCGCAGGTCGTGCAGGGTGCGCCCGCGCTGGTCGGCGATCAGGCCGTTGGCGTTGATGCGTGTGGCGGCATCGAAGGCCGCAGCGGGCACAGCCAGGCTGTTGGGGCGCTGATCCATCAGGGGAATCACGCGGTGGGTGTCTCGGTCGGTCATTGTGTTGTGATGGGGTCAAACCTTTATTCGGAGGCTGATTTTGGCATGGTTGCTGTCTGCATCGCCCCTGCGAACAATCGGGTCTTTGCGGCGACTGAGGGCGCGTTAACGCATATTTCGGCTTTGGCGCATCAGCACGGCGGCGAGCCAGGCGGCGCTAGCCAGGCTTAACCCCAACAAAATCATCAATTCCTCGCGCACATCCCATAACACAGCGCCCATTTGGTTCAGGCGCAAGGCCGCCTGAATGGCTGCCGTGCTGGGCAACAACCAGCGCAGCGTCTGCAGCGCTTCAGGCAGCGCCTGGGCAGGCCAGGAAAAGCCAGCCAGAAACACCATGGGCAGCGAGGTAAACATCAGTACCTGCAAGGCGCGCTCACGGTCGGCAAACCACAAGCCCAGCAAGGCGCCGATGTTGCATACTGCTGGTAGCCACAGCATCAGCAAAACAAGTGCGCCCCAAGGGTTGGCGCCACGCGGGTAGCCTTGAGCCACAAAAACCCAGCCAAAAAAAGCCAACCCACTCAATCCGCCAAAGCTGACCAGTGCAAGCATGCGTCCCGTCCAGACGCGCACGCTGGCCACGTGCTGATTGGCTTCAACCAGGCTGCCAACAAAAAGAGCCACACCAATCAACAGTGTTTGCTGGATGATCAGTACCGCCACGGCGGGCACGACAAAGCTGCCATAACCCTCGGTCGGGTTGAACAACGGCTCTGGTACCAAATTCAGCGGGCTGCGGCTGGCGAGCGCTTGCAAGGTGCTTTGACCGCTGACCTGTCGTTTTTTTATTTCAATGCCTGCGCTGGCAGTGCCTACGGCTTCGCTCAGTCCGTACAACACGGCTTTGTTCAACAGCGCATAGGCACCGTTGGCCTCGATGCGCACGACGGCACTTTGCCCGCGCACCACCTGCCGTTTGAGTTCAGCAGGCAAAACTGCATAGCCCTCAATCTCGCCGCGCCATAGGGCTTGCTGGGCGATCTGCTCCTCCTGTACCGTGCCCAGCACTTTCAGGCGTGGGCTGGCGCTGGCCAAACGGATGATCTGCCTTGACAGTCCAGTGTGATCCAGATCAACGATGAGCACGGGCACACGGGTGACCACCTCGGTGGCGTAGGGCCAGGGGTAATACAGTGCGTAAAGCATGGGGGCAATGATCAGCATCAACATCACGCCCTTGTCGCGCAGCGCAGCGCCTAAGGTCTGCGCCCAGGCCTGCAAGATACCCATCAGCGGCGCCCCCAGGTGGCAGGTTGGGTGGCTGACGCACGCAACAAGTGTGTGCAGATGGTTATCAAAATAAGTAGCGAAACAAGCATATTCAACAGGGGCTGGAGGCCAATTTCCAGGGGAACACCCATCAATAGCTGTTCGGTTTGCAGACGCAGATACTGGGTGTATGGCAGGGCACGCGCCCAAAGTTGTGCCAACTCCGGCATGGACTGCAGTGGGTAGCCCAGTCCACTGAACGCAAACGCTGGCGCGGTGATGAAGCCAGTGACCGACAAGCCCATTCGCAGCGAACGGCTGACTGCCGATGCCACAGCGCCCATGGCGAGCGACAAGGCCAAAAAAACCCACAAGGCCAGTAACACCCAGGGCAGTGATCCTGCCGGTTGCCAGCCCCGGCCATGGGTCAGACCCATCATCGCGGCGCTACCGATGGTGCCCAGACTCAACAGCGGCCACGCCAACTTGCCCAGCAGGGCCTGCAATGCAGCGCTGTGGCTGGGCGCGTTGGATTCCATCGTGGGCAGATCAAGCCATAGACGCAGGGTACGCTCGCGCAATTCGCGTCCCACACTCCAAGCGCCGGCAGTCATTGCAAAAATGTGTAGCAGCGCCGGAATCAGAGCCGCTGCCAGAAACTGCTCGTAATTGAGCGAGACGTTGAACAGGCTGATGCCCTGGGCGCGCAGCGGCTCGAACGACTGCTGCGCCAATTGCAGTGGTTCACCTTGCTTGTTGCGCGCAGTCATTTCGATGCCGGCGCTCAGGGTTGCGACGACGGTACGCACATCGCGCTGGATCAGCCCCGCATGGGTACCCAACTGGGCGTTGTACAACAGCGTCACCTGGGTCGCTTGACCCTGCTTGATGGTTTGGGTCAATGTTGTCGGAATACGCACCACAGCAAACACCTGCCCGGAGCGCAGCGCCTGCGCAATGCTGCTGGCATCGGTCACAACCTGTTGCACCGCCAGGCCTGGGCTGGCTTGCAACATGCGTGTCAACTGGCGCGATAGTGCGGAGTTGTCGGCGTCCACGACCGCAATCGGCAAGCGCTGTGGCAGGCCAGTTGCAAAAATCCACCAGATCAGCGCCAGTGCCAAAACAGGCACCCAAGTGATCATGGCGCTGTCCCAGGCGCTGTCTTTCAGGCGTTGCCACTCGCGCCGCCCTGAATCGAGGTATCCCACAGAAGTCACTGCACCAGAACCGTCATGCCTGGGCGTACGCCGGCAATAGGTTGCAGCGGGCGCGCCCGAACTTCAAATGTTTTGGCATCAAAACCCTGGCCAGCGCGCGTGGCGCGCCAGGTGGCAAAGTCAGGCAATACTCCGTTGTAATAAACCTTGAACCGGTAGCGTGGGGGTGTACTTGCGTCACCTGATACCTCAGGCGTGTTGGCAAGTGCCGGCAGAGTGGCTTCAAAGCTTTGCCCGATGGCAAATTTTGCCAGCTTGTCCTCGCGCACATTGAGCACCACCCAGCTGTCAGCCAGATTTACGATTGTCACCACCGGAACACCTTGCGGAGAGAGTTCACCCACTTTGGCCAGCACTTTGGCGACTTCCCCGGCTACCGGGCTTTTGAGTTCTGTCTCTGCGCGGGCCGCATCGACTTCTGCCACCGCACCTGCGGCCCGACGGACTTGTGCGCGCGCAGCGGCCTGATCCTCCGGGCGCGCGCCGGCCAGCGCCAGGTCCCAGTGTGCGCGTGCGGCCAGCGCCGCATCGGCGGCGGCTCGGGCGTTGGCCTGCGCTTCGTCGCGCTTCTGTTCGGCAATCAACCCCTCTTTGGCCAGACCCTCAATGCGCTTGAAAGACACATTGGCCAGATCAGCGGCGGTTTGCGCGCGTTGCCAGTTCAGTTTTGCCATCACGATCTCCTGGCTGCGGGCGCCGTTACTCGCTTTTTGGGCCATCCCTGCGCTGCTTCACCGGCCGCGTTGGCTTGGTCAAGCCGGGCATTGACCTCGGGGCTGTCGATGCGCAGCAGCAGACTGCCAGCCTCAACCCGATCGCCCTCCTTGACCAGCACGGCGCTGATGCGCCCGGTCAGCTTGGGCGCAATATCGGTCTCTGTGGCTTCCATTTGACCCTGAAAAAAATCAGGTGCTGGTTGGGCTGCACGCCATAATCCGTAAGCGAGGATAGCTACAACAGCTATAGCGCCAGCGATGGGTAATGATTTTGGAGGCATGGTTTACTACTCGATAGTGATGTCAGCGCGCGCCATGTAGCCGACAAACTGGTCGGCCACACCGCAGCTTTGCAGAAGTTGTGCCAGGGCGAGCACGTAGTCATAAGCCGCCTGGGCGCGTTCAGTCTGGGCCGCGGTCAAGCGCACCTGGGCATCCATCATCTCCAGGGTGGTGCCGGTGCCTTCCCGCAGCGCGGCTTGGCGCAAGCGCAGCAACTCGTGCGCCAACGCAAGACGCAGCGCGCTGGTGAGAAAGTTGCGTCGCTGTTGATCGACCGCGCGCCAATGCTTCTCGACGAGCAGGCTGATATCGCTGCGTGCCTGGGCATCTGCCCTCTCGGCTTGTTCAATACGCTTATGTGATGAAGCCGTCAGGGCATGGTGATCCAGCGAGCTCCAGAGGTTCCAGCGTACGCCGACGCCCGCCATCCAGTCGGCTGACCCTGTCGCCAGTTCATGCTGCCCAAAAGCAAAAAGCTGGGGCTTGCGTAACGCTTCCTGCGCTGCCATCAAGTGTTCAGCCTGCGATTTTTTGGCCGATACCTTGCTCAAGCCCGGGTGGTTTTGCAGTGCCAGCGCCAGAAAATAAGACAGCGGCTCAATCGGTTGACTGAGCACAAACAGCGCAGATTGTGGCAGTACCGGGGTGTCGCTTTTCAGCGTTCGGGTCAAGGCAGCTTGGGCCAGCGCAGCATCATCCTGGGCTTTGAAAGTGTTGCGTTGGGCTTCTTGCAAGGCCAGTTGGGTTTGCAGTCGCTCAATTTTGGCGATGACCCCAGCGCTGAGCATTTTTTGCGCAGCAGCGTCATGTTCGGCGATGGCTTGCTCGGCACTTTGGCGCAAATAGAGCGCTTGCTGGGCCAATTGAGCACCAAAGTAGCGGCTGACCAGCAACGTGGTGAGTTCGTGTTCGGTCTGAAGGGCGTCGGACTGCGCTTCGCTCGCTTGTGCATCGACAAAGCCTCGCGTTGCCTCGGTCAGACCTCCCAGGCTCAAGGGCCAAATGGCAGTGATGGCACCCGTGGTCGTCGTGCCGTGTCGCTCCAGACTGTACTCATTGGGCAATGGGGGCAGGATGCCTGAGCCAATGAGCTGCTGCACAGGCGCGGGCAGTTGCGAACCTATTTGTCCAAGCGTGCTGTTCAGATGGCTCAAATCCAACGCGACATTGAGGTTGTAGGCCAGACTGGTGGCCAGCACATCCACCACCGGGCCACCCAGATTCTTCAGCCCTTTTTGCTGGTAAACCTTGCTTTGCACCGCCGCTTGAGCGCTGGCGAGCTGATCAGACTGGGCTTGCAAACGTTGCCAGGCCGACTCAAAGCTCAGGGGTTCCGCGATGGTGTTCAGGGAACCGCCCAGGCACGCCAGAAAAACAACCAATGACTTCGCAAAGCGAGCGAGTGAAAAATGTGGTGTCATTTTGTGACTGATTTGCTTTTGCAAATTATCCCCAACTGGCATTGGCCTGAACCAATTGGGGCTTGTCAATGCTTGGTTTGGCCTATATGCCAAATAAAAAAGCCCGCTTGCGCAAGCTTTTTCAGGGTTCAGCGTCAATCAAGCGCCGTGGAGTTTCATCATTACCGGCACGATCAGGAGCGCCACGATGTTGATGATCTTGATCAACGGATTCACCGCCGGGCCGGCGGTGTCTTTGTAGGGGTCGCCCACGGTGTCGCCGGTCACGGCAGCCTTGTGGGTTTCAGAGCCTTTGCCGCCAAAGTGGCCATCTTCAATGTATTTCTTGGCGTTGTCCCAGGCACCACCACCGGTGCACATGGAGATGGCAACAAACAGGCCGGTGACGATGGTGCCCATCAGCAGACCACCCAAAGCAGCTGGGCCAAGAATCAAACCCACCAAGATCGGGGCGACCACGGGCAGCAGCGACGGGATCATCATTTCCTTGATGGCGGCGCTGGTCAACATGTCAACAGCAGTGCCGTATTCTGGCTTGGCCGTGCCTTCCATGATGCCCTTGATCTCGCGGAACTGGCGACGCACCTCAACCACCACGCTGCCGGCGGCGCGGCCAACTGCTTCCATGGCCATCGCACCAAACAGGTAAGGAATCAGGCCACCGATGAACAAGCCGATGATGACCATCGGGTTGCTCAAGTCGAAGGTGATGTGGGTGCCATAAGCATCGAGCTTGTGGGTGTAGTCGGCAAACAAGACCAGCGCAGCCAGACCGGCCGAACCGATGGCGTAGCCTTTGGTGACGGCCTTGGTGGTGTTGCCTACGGCATCCAGCGGGTCGGTGATGTCACGCACGCTGGCAGGCATTTCGGACATTTCGGCGATACCGCCGGCGTTGTCCGTGATGGGGCCGTAGGCGTCCAGTGCGACGACGATGCCGGCCATGCTGAGCATGGAGGTTGCGGCAATGGCAATGCCGTACAGACCCGCCAGCGCGTAGGCGCTGTAAATGGCGGCGCAAACAAAGAGTACTGGCCAGGCGGTGGAGCGCATGGACACGCCCAGACCCGCAATGATGTTGGTGCCGTGGCCAGTGGTGGACGCTTCAGCGATGTGCTGCACAGGGTGGTATTGGGTGCCGGTGTAGTACTCGGTGATCCAGACCAGCACGCCGGTCAGAATCAGGCCGACAGCGCAAGCGCCAAACAGACGCATCTGGCTGCCAGTAGCAGTGACAGCGTTGTCAGGAATCAGCGCTTGGGTGACAAAGAAGAAAGCCACCAGAGACAGCACGCCGGCGACAGCCAGGCCTTTGTATAAGGCTGGCATCACGTTGGTCATGCCGGGTGAGGCCTTGACAAAGAAGCAGCCAATGATGGAGGCAACGATCGACACGGCACCCAGCGCCAGCGGATACACCACAGCGCTGGTACCGGCAGCGGTTAGCAGCAGCGCACCGAGCACCATGGTGGCGATCAGCGTCACCGCGTAGGTTTCAAACAAGTCAGCGGCCATACCGGCGCAGTCACCGACGTTGTCACCAACGTTGTCGGCAATCACCGCCGGGTTGCGTGGGTCATCTTCCGGGATACCAGCTTCAACCTTGCCCACCAGGTCAGCGCCGACGTCAGCGCCCTTGGTGAAGATGCCACCGCCCAAACGGGCAAAGATCGAGATCAGCGACGAGCCAAAAGCAAAACCGATCAGCGGATTGAGCAACTGCGCCAGATTTTTGTCCGGTGTCAGGTTGCCGTTGCCGGTGAGAAACCAGAAAAATCCGGTCACACCCAGCAGACCCAGACCTACCACCAGCATGCCGGTGATGGCACCGCCGCGGAAAGCGACATCCAATGCCGGGCCAATGCCTCGGGTGGCGGCCTGCGCGGTACGCACGTTGGCGCGCACCGATACGTTCATGCCGATGAAGCCACACGCGCCCGAGAGCACCGCACCGATGATGAAGCCAACGGCGCTCAGGCCATCGAGAAACACCGCGATGAGGATGGCCAGCACCACGCCGACCACGGCGATGGTTTTGTACTGGCGTGCAAGGTAGGCCGCTGCCCCGGTTTGAATGGCGTGGGCGATGTCTTGCATGCGCTGGTTGCCAGCATCTTGCGAAAGGATCCAGCTGCGGGCCCAAAACCCGTAGCCCACGGCAATAAAGCCGCAGATTAGCGCCAGTACGAGCGCTGAATTGCTTGTCATGAAAATATCTCCTGTGTTGTGTCGCGAGGTGGTGGTGCAACGCTTGGGTGGCACCACCGCTGCGTTGCTTCCTCGTCGTCGAGGCACCTGCGAGGTGCTGACGGGGTCGATTGGCCAACGCGCGTAATGTACAGCCAAAAAAAGGACTTTTGAAGCCCCGCAAGGGGTAAGTAAGTAAAATCGGAGTTAATCTGGCGCGTTCCTGATTTAACTCAAACCCTCCTACTCACCATGTCATTAGATAACGTTACCCCCGGCCCCAAGGCACCCGAAGAATTCAACGTGATCATCGAAATCCCGATGAACGCCGACCCGGTCAAGTACGAAGTGGATCACGACACCCATGCGATTTTTGTCGACCGCTTCATGAGCACGGCCATGCATTACCCCACCAACTACGGCTACGTCCCGCAAACCATCAGCGGTGACGGTGATCCGGTGGACGTGCTGGTGGTGACCCCCGTGCCTTTGATTCCGGGTGTGGTGGTGACCTGCCGGGCCATCGGCATGCTGTTGATGGAAGACGAAGCCGGTATGGACGCCAAAGTGCTGGCGGTACCGATCGACAAGATTTTGTCGCTCTATACCCGCTGGCAAAAACCCGAAGACCTGAGCCCGTTCCGCCTGAAGACCATTGCCCACTTCTTTGAGCATTACAAAGACCTGGAAGCCAACAAATGGGTCAAGATTGATGGCTGGGTAGGTCCGGATGCGGCCAAAAAAGAAATCCTGGACGGTATGGCTAGTTACATTGCCGCTGAAAATAATTAAGCATATTTTTGGCATATAGCCCTTATATTCAAAGGGCTAGCAGCTATTAAAAATGAATCGCCTGCAGGTTGAGAAACCTGCAGGCGTTGTTGTTTGTGGCGCTAAACTTGGCGTTCAATTTTTCAACGGAGACCAAGCCATGAAGTTGTTGCGCTATGGGCCAGCTGGCCAGGAAAAACCGGGGTTGCT
>Ga0210058_1004176_pt1 | contig 10801 bp, 14 predicted proteins | sample CryGeymeta201511_FD_183979 | JGI IMG/M metagenome (GOLD analysis project Ga0210058, IMG submission 183979) | Groundwater microbial communities from Crystal Geyser aquifers in Utah, USA - Crystal Geyser metaG 2015-11 (SPAdes) (version 2) | ecosystem: Environmental > Aquatic > Deep subsurface >...
GGAGTAGCAGTTTAACGCAGACCGCCGAATCAAAATCAGCTTTAACTCTACCCGGTTATTTGGGGGGATGAGACTGATCTTCCGCTTGTGGATAAAACCGGTAACGGCTGTCATCCTTTCGGGGTAATCTCTCGTCAATTTGCTGTAGAATCGTCTCACAGAATCCGTTTAATTTTGTCACCTGATATTCATTTGTTAAATGAAAGACACGCTATGAAACAAAAAATATTGCTCTTATCGTCATGTCTCGCATTGACGGGATGTGCCGTGATCACCTATCAGCCGGATGCAGCCAGCATTGAACAGATCGAAGCGCTTACCCCGGGGATGACCATCAACCAGGTACAAAAGGTATTGGGGAAACCCTACAAAGTGTCCCAGATGTATGAAGGTGTGCGGGATGAGAACATCTATATCCATCAATATGCCGTTGCTTGCGGGGTATACCCATTTGACAAGCACAACAGCGAATCCGGATGGCTCACGGAAAAACAGATCAACGGGAAATTTAAATACCGACTGGGCAGAACCCTGAACACCGATATTTTTAACCAGGTCTATTACCTCCGCTTTATTTACGAAGACAGTTTGTTGATCAAATATGAGACCGTACCGAATGTTCCTTGAATCCATCTGCCGGTGAAAAGAATCCCGTGTCTGCTCCAGCTTTAGAGATTACCGGGTTACATAAATCCTTTGGAAAACTCAACGTTCTGAATGACCTGTCTTTACGGGTTGAGACGGGTGAGGTCTTCGGTTTTTTAGGTCCAAACGGGGCTGGGAAATCCACGACAATTCGTATCATTTTATCTCTTGTGAAGGCAAACAGCGGATCTGTAAATATTTTTGGTCGATCGATCAAAAAAGCCCGTCACCGGTCGCTTATCCATACGGGCGCCATGATCGAGAAACCGGATTTCTATCTGTACCTTTCTGCAGAACAAAATTTGAAAATATTGGCTTCGATGACCCACACGCCCTACTCCAGGATAGACAGAGTATTGGATATAGTAGGGCTGCTACACCGAAAGACAGACAAGGTAAGAAAGTACAGCCAGGGGATGAAACAACGTTTGGGATTAGCGCAGGCTATCTTAAACTCACCCCGGTTGCTCGTGCTGGACGAACCCACCAACGGACTGGACCCCGGAGGGATGAAAGAGGTGAGGGATCTGATCCGGCGGTTTTCGGATGACGGTATTACCGTTTTTCTATCCTCGCATCTTCTGCAGGAAGTCGAAAAAGTATGTACATCCATGGCCATTATTAATGAAGGATATCTCATCAGGGAAGGGAACGTTTCAGCGCTTCTCTCCGAATCCTCTGAACAGACAGTTCGCATCGCCGCAGACCCCATTGGGAAAGCGCTGGCGCTGATAGAGCATCTTCCTGATGTCATTCAGGCCGGGATAGATGAAGGTCATATCAGATTGATCATGCCGAAGGAAAAAATTCCGTCTGTTATATCACATTTGGCGAGTCAGGGGGTGAGCATCCGGTCGGTGATCCCCCAGACTACATTAGAGGATTATTTTCTATCCATCACCGGCAACCCTCCGATTCTGCAGGAGACGGTCTGATGCTTCTGCTTCGTCTGATCCGGAATGAGATCACCAAGATCATCGGAAAAAAACGCAGCCTTATTGGGTTTGCCGCTATTGGCGTGCTGATGCCTGTGATCATGTTTGCGTTCTCCTATCATCAGAGCGGGTTTTCTTCGGATTTTTCGAGACGTTCTGCCAATATCGGAGGCGGCCTTATTATGGTGGGGACGCCGGTAAACGGATATTTCATTACCCATTTAATCATGAACTTTCTGTGGGTTCATATTCCCTTTCTCATAACGTTGGTGGCCGGGGATGTGATTGCCGGTGAAGGGGGCGCCGGCACCTTTCGAATCTATCTGACCCGTCCTGTATCCCGGCTGAGGATCGTGATTTCCAAATTATGTGCATCACTTCTTTACACCGCCACAGTGATTCTGTTTTTTGCGGGATTAAGTCTGGGGATGGGAATCCTCTGGCACGGAACCGGCGATCTTGTCGTGATGCATAAAGGGATCCTCATTTTATCATCCCACATGGTTCCCTGGCGGTTTATCCTGTCCTTCACCTTTGCGATTTTGGTGATGTGGGTTGTCACCGCGCTGACGTTCATGTTTTCATCCATGGTGAATAACGGGATCGGTCCCATGATCGGCGCCATGGCAGTGATCATTGTTTCATTTGCACTTACAACGATTCCGCTGGATATTTTTGAGGCGATCCGGCCTTACCTGTTCACGACATATTTTGATGTGTGGCAAAAAGCGTTTCATGATCCGATTCCCTGGTTCAATATCTCTAAAAGTCTCGGTATATTAGCGGTGTACACTTCGGGGTTTATCATCATCAGTTTTTGGATTTTTGTCCGAAAGGATATCCTCACATGAGAAACCTTGTCCGTATTCTTACAGCTTTGGTGTGCAGCATGTATTTGTCCTTCCTGCCGGCGCAGACGGATGTGACATCCGTCCGTGAAAAATTAAATACCCAGTTCAACAAAACTAAAGATTTTTCCGTCGATGTACAACTATCGCTGAAAATGACGGCGATCCGTATGCCCCAAAAGAAAATCATGTTAAAATTGAGACCAATGGTTTTGCCATGGTCCCCCAATATGGACTCCCTTTATCACCGGAGACATTATTCAGAGCCGTTTCGGATATGATCCTCGTGACAGAACCTGCCCCGGAGGATGGGACCGTTCGGTTGATGGGCGACCTTCAGATTAGGGATGAAGACAGGCAGATCTGGAACTTCTCCCGAAAACAGCGGCGTGCCCTCTCCATTGAGGTCACAGTAAATACCCGGCTGTGGGTTATCAAAGGGTACGAAATTTTCAGAGGTGAGGATAAATTGATCCACGTACAAACCCGGTACACCGAACCGGAAAACGGGATTTATCTTCCGGAAGAAACCGTCATTTTAATTAAAGTCCCCGAGGAATTAAGCGATTACCAGCCGGACTTCCCATTTGAGGAAGGGATATCCCCGCAGGATGGGAAGGTGACGCTGACTTTTAAAAATTACCGGCTGAACCAGGGTCTGGATGAATCCCTTTTTTTAGAAGGACCGGAATGATCTCCATCATTTATGATGATCGATTTTTAGACCATGATACGGGTTCGCAACACCCTGAAAGCCCGGATCGACTGCGGGTAATTATTACTGCCCTGCAATCACCGGAATTTGCGGGAATATTAGAATGGATTTCCCCGCTTCCCGCAACCAGACAAGAATTGTTGTGAATTCACAGCGCGGCACATATTGAACATGTCCAAAGGATATCAGAATCGGGCGGGGGATATATGGATGCAAATCCGTCGGTAAGTAGTGAAAGTCTGGAAACCATGGGGACGTCCATGACACGGATGGTACAGGTTTTACAAATATTCACAGGAAGGGAAAACCATGAATAACAGCGAATACACCGATGAACAGAAATTCCATCACTACATGGGGACAGAACTCCATAATCAAACATGGAATCTGTTAGGGAAAAATAAACGGACTGAAAAGGATAATCAGAGAATGATCTTCTTTGCTCAGGGATCACTGTATCACTGGTTGCGATCACCTGTTTTCGAAAAGGTCAATGAACAACGCGGTGAGTGGATGGTGTCCCATGTGTATGCCGTGGTTGGACATGGAACTAAAGCGCTCAAATCAGCAGAAAGATGTTTAGCCCTCACCCAGGAGCTCAGATTTAAAGATTTTGATCTGGGATATGCCCTTGAGGGAATGGCAAGAGCTTATGCGGCAAACGGCAATACCAAAGCAGCCAATGCTTATTTTGACGAAGCCATTGCAGCCGCGGAGCAGATCCAGGGCGGTGAAGACAGAACGCTTTTTTTAAACGATCTGGCAAGCGGTCCCTGGTATGACACCGGATTGCCCAGATGAAGTACCTGATCTTTGACATCGAAACGGTGCCTCGTGACGATCTTCCGGAGTCCCTGAATGAAGAAGTCCTTCGGAAGGCGCAGCAACGGGTAGAACGGTTGGGTGGAGATCCAGAAGAGGCGGAATCGCTTATCCGTTCCGTGTCTCCCTTTTTCGGCAGAGTTCTATGTATCGGTATGAAATGGTATGATGATACGACAGATGAGCAAAAAAATAAAGTAATTTGCGAACCGGCTGAACAAGATTCACTCCAGGCTTTTGCGGATATCATCAACCATGTGAACACCCGCCAGGTGAAATTTATCCATTTTAATGGGTTGGGGTTTGACGTCCCCTTTTTGACCATACGGTGTGCCCACTACGGGATTCCAATTGTCAATCGGAATTTCAGGAATCTCCGTCGCTTCAGTTTTGATTCTCATATCGATCTGATGATGTACCTGTCGAACTGGAATAATTTCAACGCAGTGAGCCTGGACACGGCCTGTCAATCCTTTGGAATCGAATCACCCAAATCCGGTGATGTAAAAGGGAACACCGTCTCCCGGGCATTTATGGATGGGGATATCGACGCCGTAACAGAATATGTCATGCGGGATGTGGAAGCGACCTTTCAGTTATATCTAAAATTAAAAACGTACTTGTAGGCGATGTGGATTCGATACGATCACTTTCGCCAATCCCTCTTTCACTTCTTTTCTACGGCGGTGGTTGCGTGTACAGAAAGACGTAAGGGATACTTCAATCCAAACTCCGGAGCGAAACCATTCATTGAACACGCCAAACAGCGGTATTATGAAAATTGGTATTCAACTCACCCAAAATACGGATAAATACCGGGCGCTGCTCACGGACATTCAACTTGAAATTCAAAGCGAACCGAAGGTGGAATTTGTCCATATTACTGATGAAAGTTCCCTCGAAATCCATCTACCGGTTCTGGATGTTTTAGTGTGCTACCGACTTTCGGCACGGTCGTTCCCGCTTGTGACGCAAACCCTCAAATGGGTTCATTTCGGTGTTGCCGGGATAGAGCACAGTCTGTTCCCGGATTTGCTGAAAAGCGATATCATCCTTACCAACGCCCGCGGTATTCATGCCGGACCGGTTTCGGAATATGTTCTGGGCGCTGTCCTGTACTTTGCCAAACAATTTCCGAATTTTCAACAATTCAAAATTGATCGTTGCTGGAGACAATGGAACATCGCCCGGCACATGGTTCAGCTTAGGGGAAAAACAGCCGGTATCATCGGTTACGGATGTATTGGAAAAGCGGTGACGAAACGATTATCCGATTTGGGGATGAACATCATTGCGATTCAACGTCACCCTGAAAATCAACAAATTCTTTCTCCTGACCGATTATATAATCTGCTGGTTCAAAGCGATGTCGTGGTGATCACCTGTCCGCTGACCCCCGAAACCCACGGCTGGATAGACGCTCAGGCATTCAATCGAATGAAATCCTCCGCAATTCTGATCAATGTCTCCCGGGGGGCGATCGTGGCGGAAGATGCACTGATCCACGCTTTGGAATCCGGTGGGATCGCCGGCGCTGCGCTCGATGTATTTTCCACAGAACCCCTGCCTGAGGACAATCCATTGTTCGAATTGGAAAATGTCCTGCTCTCTCCCCATGTCGCCGGTAACTTCCCTGAATATCAACACGACGTTGCAGTTCAGTTCGGGAAGAACCTCAACCGATTTCTGAAGGGTGATACGCTGACGAATCTTGTGGACAAAAATTTGGGATACTGATTAATATCCCAGATCTAACATCAAACATTCTACCTTCCATCTTCAAATATGCTTTCAGCGTGTAACGAGGACGATTTTCCTTTTCCCGTCTGTGTCGGACATCCCTATATTTTGCACCGATTTCACACGGATAATCTTTATACAACCATTACACTTTAGGAATGGTACCAATTGGAACGAAATGAAGGAATAACATGCATCGGGAACTATATCCAATCATTGAACCCTATAACGAAGGGTATTTAAAACTATCCAGCATACACACTATCCATTTTGAAGAATCGGGGAATCCCACAGGCAAGCCCGTCATTTTTCTGCATGGCGGTCCCGGCGGCGGAATTGAACCGGTATATCGCCGGTACTTCAACCCGGAAAGATGGCGAATCATCATTTTTGATCAGCGTGGTTGCGGTAAAAGTACACCCCATGCGGAACTGCGGGAAAACACAACCTGGGATCTGGTATCCGACATCGAGAAAATACGGGAGCGCCTGGGAATATCCCGGTGGGCGGTTTTTGGCGGTAGCTGGGGGTCAACGCTATCCATCGTGTATGCAATCACCCATTCTGAACGGTGCGAAAGTCTAACACTGCGCGGAATATTTTTACTCCGGCGATCGGAGATAAAATGGTTTTACCAGGAAGGTGCCAGTTATGTATTTCCCGATGCATGGGAAAAGTTTACAGAGATCATCCCGCAATCGGAACAACATAATATGGTTGAAGCTTATTATAAGCGATTGACCCATGATGATGAGAATATTCGCATCCCTGCGGCGAAAGCATGGGCAACCTGGGAAGCGGCCACCAGCAAGTTGTACCAGGACCAAAATTACCTTCATCATTTTAGCGAATCCAAAGTAGCGGAAAGACTTGCCCGGATTGAATGTCATTATTTCATCAATGACGGATTTTTTGAATCCGATGGCTGGTTGCTAACACAGATTGATAAAATTCGTCACATTCCCGCGGTCATCGTTCAGGGCAGATACGATATGGTATGCCCCGCAACCACCGCGTGGGAGCTTCACAGCAAATGGCCGGAAGCGGAACTCCATATCATCCCGGATTCCGGACACTCTATGACCGAACCGGGAATCCGCAGCAAATTAATCGAGACTACCAACAGGTTTTCGCACCTCTGATCATGAACTCCGGCACTTCGACCGCCCTGGTAAAGCGAATTTATACGCCGGTCCTTCTGGCAGGGTGGGTTCTGCTGCTGGCGATTCTCATCAAAGACCGGTATTTTACCGGTGGAACCGATTACCGGTATATCACGCTTGAAACCGGAATCAAGTCCATCCCCACCGATTCAGAATGGATGCTCATTACCAATAATGGAAGAAAAATGGGATACGCAGTAAACTCCATAATGAATCGTGGGCAAGACGGTTACGGGGTGATTAGTATGTCCTGGCTGAAAACCATTGTGGCGGGCTATGAGGCGAATATCACGCTTGAAAACCGGGTCAGCCTTGATACGTTATTCCGGCTTGAATCCTTTGATTTCCGGCTGTTCTCCGATCAATTTACCACTCATATCACCGGGCAGAAATCCGGAACGACCCTTCACATTTCCATCATCCATGGACAGGATACCACCCATTCTGATTACCCCGTTCCGGATGCTTTAACCACTTATCTGGGTATTCAACCTCTGATCACTCAACATGGGATTAAGAAGGGAGATCGCCTGAAAATCCCTGCCTTTGATCCGGTAGCCATGCAGATGGATGAGGTAGAAGTGATCCACGAAGGAAAAGAACATCTCCAGATCAACGGTATGGAACTGGACCTCAACCGAATCCGGGTCACATTTAAAGGCATCCCGGTAATCCGGTGGCTGGATGATGACGGTCTCACCTGGCGGGAAGAAACGGTTATGGGGATGATGATGGAACGAACGACCCCGGAAAAAGCGCTTCAAACAGACACCATGAATTTTTCCGGAGTAGATCTATTGGATACCTATTCGGTCCCGGTGGATATCCCAATCGAAAATTCGTCGGAATTGAGAGAGTTAATCCTTCAATTCGATGGAATTGATCCTCAATTTTTCCGGCAACTGGAATCTCCCAGGCAATCCATTATTCAGGATATGCCGCTACAGGTCCGGTTTCGGCCGCTGGATTCACCGGATACGAATGTCAGGATACTGCCATATCTGGAAACCACGGATATCATTCAACCGGAAGATCCGTTGGTGATCGAAACGCTGGCCGGCATTGTGGAAAAACAGAGCTCTGATTCAGAGAAGGTTGAGAAAATCCGTCAATGGGTGTACGAAACCATCAAAAAATACCCGGTGGTCAGTCTTGCTTCGGCAGTGGAGATTTTACACCAGAAAAAAGGGGATTGCAGTGAACATACCGTATTGTATACCAGCCTGAGCCGGGCAGCGGGGATCCCTACAAAAATTCATGTCGGGTTGGTATACCTTAATGGGAAATTTTTTTACCATGCATGGCCCGTAGTTTGGGTGGAGGGTGAATGGAATTCCATCGATCCTACCCTGGACCAACCCGTTGCAGATGCCACCCACATTGCGCTGCTTGAAACCGACTACTCCAATTTAACGGACCTGATTCCCGTTCTGGGGAGAATATCCATTAAAGTGATTTACCAATCATCCGAAAAGGAATCTTTATGATCCGTCTGGAGAACATTAAAAAATCATTTGGAGCGCTGTCGGCGGTGGATGATATTTCACTGCATATCAGAAAAGGAGAGTTGTTCAGCTTTCTGGGTCCGAATGGCGCCGGAAAAACCACCACCATCAAAATGATTGTTGGGCTCATGTTCCCGGATGCAGGGAAAATATTTATTGATGGACAAGATATCGCACTCGAACCCATTTCTCCGAAGCAGATTATCGGGTACGTGCCCGACAGCGCTTTTCTATATGACAAGCTCACGGGTATGGAGTATTTTCAGGTCATCGGGAATTTTTTTAAAATGTCCGCCCTGGAAATTGAAGAAAAAGTCCGGCACTATCAGGAGATACTGGGATTTGAAAACTGGCTGAACCAGCGGATCGAAGGATATTCTCAGGGGATGCGTCAGCGAATGATTTTTGCCTCAGCATTTATTCATGAACCCCGCATTCTGATCATTGACGAACCCATGGTAGGACTGGACCCCGGCAGCGCCCGGACCATCAAACGATTGCTGAAAGAAAAAGCGGAAGCGGGGACCACTATTTTTCTATCCACCCACAACTTAAATGTCGCGGAAGAATTATCCACCCGTATCGGGATCATTCAAAAAGGAAAATTACGGGCGGTGGGAACCATGAATACCCTTCGGGGTCAGGTGAAATCAGACGGTAACCTTGAAGATTTGTTTCTGGAAATGATTGAGTCCGACAGTTAGCGGATGATCTGATACCCGGATGAAATGGCTGCTGAACATATTGAAACTTCGGGTGACGTCCTACCTGGGACAAGCCGGGTCTCTGATCAAAATCAAACGGTTGGAGATCTCCGTTTCTGCCACGATTATCATCGGGATGGTGGTGGGCAGCTATTTCCTGTTTCTAAAGGGCGCACAGTTTCTCTATCATCAGGGGGAGATTGGCGGACTGTTTCTGGACCGCATGTTTTATGTGGGCTGGTCGATCATCTTTTCTCTGCTGATCCTTTCCAACGTGATCACCGCATTTACCACACTCTATCGGTCAAAAGAAGTCTCTTTTTTACTCACGATGCCAGTGTCATATTCCGATATTTTTCGAATTAAATTTCTCGAAAATATGATCTACAGTTCCTGGGCTTTGCTCATTTTGGGCTTTCCACTCACGCTGGCGTACAGCAGTGTAAAAGCGTTATCTGCCGCCGAAATGGCATGGATGCTGGCGCTGGGACTGCCCCCTTTTCTCATGATAGCGACTGGTATCGGACTGGGATTTCTGATGGTGGCGATCTGGTTATCCCAATGGTTTCATCTCCGGACAATATTTGTCGCAATCGTTATCTTATTTATTGCAATTTTCTGGATTTATTTCAGGGGAGGGCATCAAAACCTCCCGATATTAGGAGATGCAGCAAACTTCAGAGCGATCGATCGTTATCTTCTAAATCTTGCACGACCGCCCTTTCCCCTGATGCCCAGCCACTGGCTTAGTGAGATGGTACGGGCATTGTCAGAAAAAAATCCGGGACATCTGATATTTTACTGGGTATTGATGGCAACCTCTGCAAACGTGGCCTGGATCACGGCCGGCTCGCTGTCGGGAAAAATGTATTTTTCAACTTTCCAGTTCATGGAATGGAATTCCGGGTATCGAAAAAACCAAAAATCCAACCAGCGGTCCTCTGTTGCGAATCGCTTTCATTGGATGCCATCCCCTACCCGGGGGATAGTGATTAAGGATATTTTACAATTTGCAAGAACCCCTCAGCAATGGGTACAACTGCTGCTATTTGGATTTTTTATCGGGATATATTTAATGAACCTGACCCGGATCGACATTCAGGTGAATTCCATGATCCCGTTTTGGAAAAATGTGATCTACGTTTTTAATTTCGGGTTCAGTGGGTATATTATTGCAGCGTTAACCGTACGATTTGTCTTCCCATTGATCAGTATGGAGGGCCAGGCTGTTTGGATTATCCGGACATCTCCCTTTTCCATCATCCGGTTATTCCGTGAAAAATTCTGGATGTCATTTGTGGTCTTTTTTCCGCTTGCGGAAGTGGTCGCGATGGTCAGTAATTATTTTCTGCAACAAGGGTTGGCTGTTTCGATAATTTCGACCCTGTTTTTACTGGCGATGAGCATTTCCCTCATCAGTTTGTCCTTAGGTCTTGGGTCTGTATATGCTCAGTTTCGGGAAACGAATCCCATGAAGATCAGCTCCGGAGCAGGTGGGATCATCACAATTATCATCAGCCTTTTTTTCGTAGCAATCATGGTGTTGGCAATGGTGGGTGTAATATACTTAAAGGATATACCTGATATGAAAGTTGCTATTATGTGGATCATCTCCGGCATATTGGCGCTCAATGGATTGATGATCTATTATCCATTAAAATGGGGACATCGGGCATTGACCAGGATGGAATTCTAAGGCAGACCCGTTTACCCTTATTGGGTGG
>Ga0210058_1004190_pt1 | contig 10772 bp, 8 predicted proteins | sample CryGeymeta201511_FD_183979 | JGI IMG/M metagenome (GOLD analysis project Ga0210058, IMG submission 183979) | Groundwater microbial communities from Crystal Geyser aquifers in Utah, USA - Crystal Geyser metaG 2015-11 (SPAdes) (version 2) | ecosystem: Environmental > Aquatic > Deep subsurface >...
CCCAATTTCCTGGCAATATCCCTTAGTTGAGCTTTCCACCGCCATTTTATTTCTCCTGACATATTTAAGTCACGACCGTGACTTTAGTATGTCATTAATTTTTTATTGGATTTTTACATCTTTTTTAATCATCATTTTTGTCTACGACTTAAAGCATTATATTATCCCAGATAAAATAATTTATCCCGCCATAGCTATCGCTTTTTTATATCGATTGTTTACAATTTTGAATTTGCCTGCCCCGTTAGAAGCCGAAGGCTTTCTAATGGGGGGATTTGGAATTTTGCCATCGGTTTTCTTTTTGGCGATAATTATTTTCTCCCGCGGAAAATGGATGGGTCTTGGCGATTTTAAACTTGCTTTCTTTATGGGTTTATTTTTGGGTTGGCCAAAAATTTTAGTCGCTCTATTTCTCGCTTTTTTGATTGGAGCTATAATTGGATTAGGACTGGTTCTTTCAGGCAAAAAAAGATTACAATCAGAAGTTCCCTTTGGCCCCTTCTTAATTACCGGAACATTTATTTCTTTATTCTGGGGTCAAAATATCATTAATTGGTATTTAAATTTTCTAATTATTTAATTCAAAATGTCCCATTTAGACTCGAAGTTTAAACATCAAAAAAGTTTTACCTTAATCGAGCTTTTAGTAATTATCGGGATAATTTCACTTTTATCGGCAATCATTTTGCCCCAATACCGAACTGGGGAACGGCAATTTGCCCTTCAAAGGTCGGCTTACAAGATTTCTCAGGATATAAGGAGGGTTCAGGAAATGACGATGTCGGCTAAAGAATTGCCGGGAGCTCCGCCCTCCTTTAAAGGCAGTTATGGAATAAATTTTCAAATAATAAATTCAACCTCTTACATCTTATTTGCCGATTTAAACGATAATAAAGCTTTTGATTCTGGTTCTAGTCCTAGTGAAGTAATTGAAAATCTTTCCTTAGAAAAAAGAGTAAAAATTACTAACCTTTCTCCCCCTTCTCCCTTGAATATCACTTTCAGCCCACCTGACCCAACCACCAATATCAATATCAGTGCGACATCGGCTATTATTACAATAGCCAATGACAGCCAAACCAAAACTATTACTATAAACAAGGCTGGTCTAATTTATGTTAAGTAGATTATTTCATTCCAACATTCCAACATTTCAACAATCCAACAATCGAGGCTTCACCTTAATAGAGTGCTTGGTGGCCATTTTCTTAATTACCTTTGGAGTGGGAGGAGCAATGTCGGTAGTTAATCAAACCACTGCCTTTACCCAGGTGGCTTCTTCTCGATTAGTAGCCGTTTATTTAGCTCAAGAAGGAATTGAAATCGTGAGAAATATCCGAGATACTAATTTCCTAAAAATCCGCAAAGGAATAGGAGGGATTGATTGGAATGCTGGTTTAACCGATTGCGCTGGAGGTTGTTATAATTTTGATTATCGAAGCCAAACCATTCCTGATAATTTAAATTGTAATGGAAAAAATTATTTAAAATTTGAAAACGATTTTTATAAATGTTCTTTGGCGCCTGACTCTCAAAATCTTCAAAGAAAAATCATCATTCAGCTCGAGAGCGAGCCTTATTACGAGGTCTATATTCTAAAGGTTCGAGTTTTAGTTTCCTGGGAAGAACGAGGAAGAACTCATCAAGTTATAGCTCAAGAAAATTTATATCCATGGTGGTAATTAAGTAGTGGCGATTAAATGGTGGCAATGAAATCTCAAAAATCGTTCACTTTAATTGAGCTCTTAGTTACAGTTACTATTTTTTCATTGATTGTCGGTGCCGCTTCCGGTGTTTTTGTTTCGGCTTTAAGAGCTCAAAGAAAATCACTATCTATGCAAGAACTTTTGGGCCAGACGAGTTTCCTAATGGAATATATGAGCCGTGCCATAAGAATGGCTAAAAAAGATATAGATGGAAATTGTATTTCAGCTAAATTAAATTATGAAAAAACCACTTCCGGAACAGGAGGAATGAGATTTAAAAATTACCAAGGGACTTATTGTCAAGAATTTTTTAGAGAATGGGATGCCGCAAGTTCTAAATACCGTCTTAAAGAATGGAAAAAAGAAATTAGTACCGGTGCCATAACTACAAATTATTTAACATCTCCAAGTTTAAATGTGACTTCTTTTAATATTGGCCCTGATGAAAGTTGGGATCAAAATGATAATGACCAGCCAAGAGTTACCTTCTTTCTTAAAATTGAAGGAAAAGAAAAATCAAAAATAAATCTTCAAACCACAATTTCTCAAAGAAACTTAGATATATAAATATGATGAAAAGTCAAAAGTCCGGCTACCCGCCGAGCGGGTGCAAAAGTCAAAATGAAAAAGGAGTAGCCCTTTATTTTGCCTTAATGATAATGACAGTTTTACTGGCTTTGGCTTTGGGTATTTCAGCTATTTTACTTGGTCAAATGAAGGTAATGAAAGGAATGGAAAACTCGGTTCTGGCTTTTTATGCTGCCGACACCGGAATTGAAAGGGAATTGTATCGAGTGAGCAAGACTGAATATGAACCTCCTCCCAATCTCTATTGTGGTTTTTTAGATTTAGATGACGATGGGGGGGATGTGACAAACTGTTCTGCTACTGCTATTGACTGCACTGACCAAGACGATGCCTGTTATAAGGTTACAGTCGGAGCTGTAACCCAATCAATCGGAGTCTACAGAAAAGTTCGGAGGGCAATTGAAATTAGTTTTTAAAGTAAGAGAAGCGAATAAATGTGAAAAAACGCGAAAAAACTTTCGGAGTTAACCTCCGATTTTTTGATTATAATTCAATCTCTGGTTATAATTAAAAAGGAACTATGACTAAAAAAGAAGCTAAAGTTAGAATTGAAAAACTTAAGAGACTAATTCATCACCACCGCTACTTATATCACGTTTTGGATAAGCAAGAGATTTCTGAGGCGGTTTTAGATTCTTTGAAAAAAGAACTTTTTGATTTTGAGCAGGAATTTCCTGAATTTATTACTCCCGATTCGCCAACCCAGAGAGTTGGAGGAAAGCCCTTAGAGAAATTTGAAAAAGTCAGACATCCAACCCCGATGCTTTCTTTTAATGATGCTTTTTCAGAAAAGGATATGGAAGATTGGTTAGAGAGAATCTCAAGGCTTTTGACTCCAACAGAAGCCTCAAAAATTGATTTTTATTGTGAACCAAAACTTGATGGCTTAGCCATTGAGCTAATTTATGAAAATGGAATTTTAAAGGCAGGCTCCACAAGAGGTGACGGAATTATTGGCGAAGATGTTACCCAAAATCTAAAGACAGTTGAAGCCATCCCTTTGAGATTGAGAATTAAAAAAGAAATTCTTAAAGATTTTAAAACACAGGGGTGCGACCCCTGTATTCTGGAGGCAATAAGAAATTTTGATTTTAAAAAATCTATTGTTGTTAGGGGAGAGGCAATTATTATCAAAAAGGACTTTGAGAAAGTCAACAAAGAACAAATAAAAAGGAATTTTCCTCCTTATGCCAATCCTCGAAATTTAGCAGCCGGTTCCATCAGACAATTAGATCCAAAAGTGACTGCCTCAAGGCATTTAGATTCCAATGCCTATGATTTAGTTACTGACCTCGGTCAAAAAAATCATTTTGAAAAACATCAAATTATTGAAACCCTGGGTTTCAAAACAAACAACAAATATAGTAAATATTGTCGAAATTTAAAAGAGGTTTTTGAATTTCATGATTTTTGGCAAAAAAATAGAGAAAAATTACCCTACGAGATTGACGGGATTGTTGTCATCGTCAATGATAATAAAATCTTTGAAAAATTAGGTGTAGTTGGCAAAGCTCCCCGAGGAGTCATTGCCTTTAAATTTCCCTTAAAACAGGCAACAACAATTATTGAAGATATCAAAGTTCAGGTTGGTCGAACCGGTGCTTTGACCCCGGTTGCCATTTTAAAACCGGTTGAAGTTGGTGGAGTAACAATTTCTCGGGCAACTTTGTACAATGAAGATGAAATGAAAAGGTTGGGAGTGAAAATTGGCGATACGGTCATTGTCGGTAGGGCAGGGGATGTTATTCCAGATATAATTTCGGTTTTGCCAGAGCTAAGAACTGGCAGGGAAAAGGAATTTAAATTTCCCAAAAAATGTCCAGCCTGTGGAGGAAAGGTGGTTCGGCCTGCCGGGGAAGTAGTCTGGCGCTGTCTCAATCCAAAATGTTTTGCCCGCCAAAGAGAATATTTTTATCATTTCATTTCCAAAGCCGCCTTTGATATTGTTGGCCTGGGACCAAAAATTGTTGATAGATTAATTGATGAAGGATTAGTTTCTGACCCAGCCGATTTATTTGAATTAGAAGAAGGAGATATTTTGCCCCTGGAGCGATTTGCTGAAAAATCGGCTAAAAATTTAATTGAGGCAATCCAATCCAGAAAAAAGATTCAATTCCCAAGATTTATTTATGCTCTGGGAATTAGAAATGTCGGAGAAGAAACTGCTAGGACGTTAGCAGAATATTTTGGCTCAATTGAGAAATTAAAAAAGGCCTCGTTGGAGGAACTTCAAAAAATAATGAATGTTGGTCCAATGGTGGCAAAATCAATTTATGCCTTCTTTCAAGAAAAAAGAAATTTAAAATTTATTGAGAAATTAAAATGGGTTGGAGTCGAAATTATTTCTGAAAAAAAACCAAAACGACAAATCTTGGAAGGAAAAACCTTTGTCCTAACCGGTTCTTTAGGATCAATGGCCAGAGAAGAGGCAAAAGAAAAAATTCGCCTTTTAGGCGGAGAAATTTCCGAATCGGTTTCAAAAAAAACAGACTATGTCCTAGTTGGCAAAGAACCTGGCTCAAAATTCGAAAAAGCCCAAAAACTCGGTGTCAAAACAATTAACGAAAAAGAATTTTTAAAAATACTAAAATAATAACATGTTCATCACCAGTTGATGAACATAACACATCATGTTCTCATCTTGTTTTCATCATTTAAAGAAGTTAGATTGGATTCTCATTTGTACCGTTTTATTATTGGTGGTAATAGGGTTAGTGTCAATTTACAGTTCCTCAAGAGGGGATTTTTTGAATTTTAAAAAGCAGGTTATTTTTTTGGGAATATCAATTTTTTTAATGTTCCTCATTAGTTTTTTTGACTGGCGAGGTTTAAGAGAAAACCCCTATTTGATTTTAATTCTCTATCTTTTTTGTTTGGGGTTACTTTCTGGGCTGTTTTTTTTCGCCCCAGAAATCAGGGGAGTAAAATCCTGGTATAAATTAGGACCTGTTTCAATTGATCCGATAGAGTTTACAAAGATTGTTTTGATAATTATTTTGGCGAAATATTTCTCAATGAGACACATTGAGATATATCGAATAAGACACATTTTGCTTTCTGGTTCTTACGTTTTAATTCCGGCTATTTTAATTTTTCTTCAGCCTAATTTGGGTTCGGTTTTAATTTTAATTTTTTTGTGGGTGGGGATATTAATTATCTCCGGAATAAAACTTCGCCATTTTTTAATTCTAATCCTTTTTTGCCTTTTGATCTTAATTTTAAGTTGGGGTTTTCTATTAAAAGATTATCAAAAAGAGAGAATTTTAAGCTTTTTTTACCCTTACGAACCTTTGGGGATATCCTGGAGTCAGGCTCAGGCAAAAATCGCTATCGGAGCAGGTGGTCTCTTTGGCCAAGGGCTTTTTCAAGGTTCTCAAACTCAATATGGTTTTTTACCCGAGCCCCAGACCGATTTTATTTTCGCTGCCATTGCTGAAGAACTGGGACTTCTTGGAGTATCGGTTTTACTTTTTCTTTTTTCAATTTTAATTTGGCGTACAATCAAAATTGCCATTTCCAGCCAGAGTAATTTCCCTCGACTTTTCGCTTCCGGCTTTTCTATTCTCTTAATTTCCCAAATTTTTATCAATATCGGTATGAATCTGGGAATTTTACCAATTATTGGAATTCCTTTACCCCTGATTAGTTATGGCGGTTCGAGTTTAATAACTACTTTTATTATTTTAGGCATTTTCCAGAGCATCAAAACTCACTAACCCCCACCAAATTTTGGTGGGGGAGTTTTCCATAGTTGACACCCTTTTTTTGAGTGTTTTTTATTTGTATAATAAGATAATCTGTGGATATCTTGAATATCCGATACAAAGTTAATCATGAATAACAATTCAAATTATATTTCTTTGCAAGAAGCGGCAAAAAACTGCCCATATTCGCAGGAATATTTGGGTTTGTGAGCCCGACAAGTTTGGCAAAAATATGTTTTATATTTTTATAGCCGCCTTCGGGGGCGGTTTCATCAGGGGATTAGTTGGATTTATCAAACACCAGTTTTCTTATAAAAACGTGCCTTTCAGGTGGAAATACTTTTTGGGAATGATGGTGCTTTCCGGCCTGGTCGGAATGGTAGCCACAATTGCCATAAAAGAATTAGGATTCACTTTATTTGGCCAATTTACTCCCGCTTTAGCATTTGTAATTGGCTACGCGGGAGGTGATTTTGTGGAGAACATTTACAAAATCATCATCAAGAAATCGAATCTTTTTGAGATTTGAATTTTGAGAAGGTTCTGGAATTAAATCCCGGTAATCAAGATATAATTCAAAAACTGGGAGAGCTAAAGAAAGAAGAAGTAAAAGAAGAAGTCAAAAAAGAAAAATAACCCTTCACCTTTCTAAAAAGTGGTAACGGGGTTGACAAATTTTTAGAAATAAACTAAAATTAAATTTACAGTGAACTGAAATTATTTTTAAATACTTGATTTCCTCTTTGTTTTAAAACTAAATAATTTCCATTACCCTAAATAGAAATAGAAATTAGGGTGTTTTAATTTGTCTTTTTCTAAAATTAATCAAAGTCCGACTTTCATTATTTCTAATGCCGATCTAAATTATTGGACTTCGAGACCAATAATTTATGAATTATTAAAATTTTATTATGGAGGAGATAAAAATTAAAAATTTCGGAAAAGCGAGGGTTTCTCTACCGCTTCCCTATTTACTGACCCTGGAAAAGGAAAGCTGGCAGAGATTTTGGGAAAGAGATTTAAAAGAATTATTCTCTGAAATCTCGCCAATCCGAGATCATACTGGAAAAGAGTTAGAGCTCTGGTTTTTGGATTATAAATTGGATGAGTCAAAATATAAAACTGATTTAGAAGCAAAACAAAATAACGATTCTTACGAAGTCGCTCTACGAGTTAGAACAAAACTGGTCAATCTCAAAACCAAAGAAATCAAAGAACAAGAAGTTTTTTTAACTGATTTCCCCTTAATGACTGAGAGGGGAACTTTTATTGTTAATGGGGTAGAAAGAGTGGTAATTTCTCAATTGATTCGCTCGCCAGGAGCCTTTTTTACTGCTCAAAATATTGCCGGAAAAAATTATTTTGGAGCCAAAGTTATTCCCAATCGGGGGGCCTGGCTGGAATTTGAAACGGATAGCTCGGGAGCAATTGGAGTAAAAATTGATAGGAAAAGAAAGGTAATGGCGACGACTCTCTTGCGTGCCTTTGGTATTGATAAGGATTCGCAGCTCCGCGAACTCTTCCAGGATGTTAACAAAGGTGAAATAGATTTCATTGAAGAGACCTTAAAAAGAGATTTAACTCACAATCAAGCCGAGGCTTTAGTTGAAATTTACGGTAGATTAAGACCCGGTGATATGGGTACGCCTGACACTGCCAAAGATCTAATCTTTAATATTTTTTTTAATTTTGGCAGATACGATATTTCTAAAGTGGGACGCTGGAGGATGTATCAAAGATTATCAGAGTTAGCTAAACAAAAACCAGAAGCAGAAGTCAAAAATTCAAAATTCAACCACAGCCCATTTCCAATGGGCTGGGTTGCCCAGCCCTTTAATAAGGGCTATGGCAAAATTCAAAATTCAAAATTACAAGCCAAAACTACAACCCAAGGACGGGAGCTCCCGCTTCGCGGGAAGCTCTCGCGTCCCGACCCACCACCCTCCCAAAGGGCCCCTCGTCAAAAGTTAGATGAGGAAATTACTACAGAAGATAGAGTATTAAAACCCGAGGACGTGGTGGCTGTGCTAAGAGAGATAATCCGGCTCAATAACGACCCCGAAGGAAAGCCTGACCAGATTGACCATTTAGGTAATAGAAGGGTGAGAGCTTTAAATGAATTATTGATTAACAGATTGAGAGTCGGGTTAGTGAGAATGGAAAGAATAATTAAAGATAGGATGTCAACCCTGGATATTTATACCTTAACTCCGGTTCAAATCGTCAATCCCCGGCCAGTGATGGCAGTAGTTAAGGAGTTTTTCACCTCAAGCCAGATGAGCCAATTTATGGACAATGAAAATCCTTTAGCCGAGTTGGAGCACAAAAGAAGGTTATCAGCTACCGGACCCGGTGGACTGACCAGAGAAAGGGCTGGTTTTGAAGTCAGGGATGTTCAGCCTTCCCATTATGGTCGAATTTGCCCAATCCAAACTCCCGAAGGACCAAATATTGGATTGGTGGGCCACATGTCTTCTTTTGCCAGGGTTAATCCCTATGGTTTTCTGGAAACCCCCTATTTTAAAGTCGAGAATGGAAAAATAATAGGGTGGCGGGAGGGTGGCGTCCATTATCTCAATGCTTACGAAGAAGAAAGATATAACATTGCCTCAGGAGCAATGTCCATTGATGGGAGGGGTAATATTATTACCAAAAAGGTGGAAGCCAGAATTAAAGGTGAACCAGGTATATCGGATAGGGAGGAAATTGATTTTATTGATGTTTCTCCAGAACAATCTATTTCCATTGGCACTTCTTTAATTCCCTTTTTACAAAATGATGACGCTAACCGGGCACTCATGGGTTCAAATATGGAGCGCCAGGCCGTACCCTTGATTAAACCCGAGCCACCTTTAGTGATGACCGGAGTAGAGGAAAGGGTGGCCAGGGATTCGGGCCTGGAGGTGATTTCGGATGTTGATGGTATAGTAACTGAAGTCGATGCCAACCACATTACAATAAAGTCAAAAGTCTATAATTTAAAGACTTTTATTCGGACCAATCAGTACACTTGTTTTCATCAAAAACCGGTAGTTAAAAAGGGAAAAATCGTGAAAAAGGGAGATGTTTTGACTGATGGCGGTGCAATTTCTAAAGGACATTTGAGCTTGGGTCAAAATATTTTGGTTGCTTTTTTATCCTGGCGGGGAGGAAATTTTGAAGATGCTATTTTAATTTCCGAAAGATTAGTTAAAGACGATACTTATACCTCAATTTATATGGAGAGTTTTAGCTGCGATATTAGAGAAACAAAATTGGGACCAGAAACAACTACCAGCGACATCCCCAATGTCTCTGAAGAAAAATTAAAAGATTTAGACGAAGAAGGAATTATTAGAATTGGGGCTGAAGTTGGACCAAATGATATTTTAGTTGGAAAAATTTCTCCAAAAGGAGAAGCTGATTTAACAGCTGAAGAAAGATTGCTACGAGCGATTTTTGGAGAAAAAGCCAGGGAGGTGAAAGATACTTCTCTTTTGATGGAACACGGGAAAAGGGGGAGGGTTATGGGAGTGAAAGTCTTTTCTCGAGAATTAGGCCATAAATTACAACCCGGGGTGATAAAAAAAATTGAAGTAGAAGTGGCTGAAGTTCGAAAAATTCGGGCCGGAGATAAATTATCTGGAAGGCATGGAAATAAGGGTGTAATTTCAAAAGTTTTACCGGTTGAGGAAATGCCATTTTTAGAAGATGGTACCCCGATGGACATAATTTTAAATCCCTTAAGTGTTGCCTCGAGAATGAATTTAGGTCAGATTTTAGAAACCCATCTGGGTTTATCTGCTAAAAATCTTGGATACTATGCTATTTCTCCAGCTCTCTCTGGAGCAACAGAAAAAGAGATCAAAGAAGAATTAAGAAACGCCCAACTTCCCGAAGATGGGAAAGTTACTCTTTATGATGGCAGAACCGGCCTTCCCTTTCCAGAAAAAATTACCGTAGGTTTTTTGTATATGATGAAATTAACTCACATGGTTGAAGACAAAATTCACACGAGATCTATTGGTCCTTATTCTCTGATTACCCAGCAACCTTTGGGAGGAAAGGCCCAATTTGGCGGTCAGAGATTTGGAGAAATGGAGGTTTGGGCTTTGGAAGGTTATGGGGTGGCGAATATTTTGCAAGAAATGCTAACCATAAAATCTGATGATGTTCTAGGAAGAGCAGCTGCTTATGAGGCCATTTTGAAGGGAGAGGAAATTAAACCACCAAATGTTCCAGCCTCCTTTAACCTTTTGGTAGCAGAATTGAAGTCACTGGGGTTGAGTGTTGAAGTAAAAGAGAAACCTAAAGAGCAAAAATAAATTGCTAATTGCTAATTGCTAATTGCTAATTGCTAATTGCTAATCTATTAACTATTAACAATTAACTATTAACTATTTTATGCGCGTCCAAGATTTAGAATCAATTCGAATAAAATTAGCCTCACCCGAGGAGATTTTAAGTTGGAGTCATGGTGAGGTGACAAAACCTGAAACCATAAATTACCGAACTCAAAGGGCGGAAAAAGACGGGCTTTTTTGTGAAAAAATTTTTGGTCCGGAAAAAGATTATGAATGTTATTGCGGAAAATATAAAAGAATTCGTTATAAAGGCATAATTTGTGACCGATGTGGGGTGGAAGTGACAAAGGCTCAGGTCAGACGTGAAAGGATGGGCCATATTAAGTTAGCAACTCCTTGTTCTCATATCTGGTTTTTAAGGGGAGTGCCTTCGAGAATAGGTCAGATATTGGACCTGCCAATGCAACAACTAGAGAGGATAATTTATTTTG
>Ga0210058_1004191_pt1 | contig 10770 bp, 9 predicted proteins | sample CryGeymeta201511_FD_183979 | JGI IMG/M metagenome (GOLD analysis project Ga0210058, IMG submission 183979) | Groundwater microbial communities from Crystal Geyser aquifers in Utah, USA - Crystal Geyser metaG 2015-11 (SPAdes) (version 2) | ecosystem: Environmental > Aquatic > Deep subsurface >...
AAATAATAATTAATTATGATGCAAGTTTTTACAAAGAAACATCGAGGTTTTACCTTAATTGAGTTGTTGGTAGTGATAGCCATCATTGGCATTTTAGCCAGTATTGTTTTGGTTTCTTTAGGTGGAGCCAGAACCAAAGCCAAAGACGCCTCTGTCAAAGCCAATATGGATACAATGAGATTAGCTCTAGAAATAAACGCTACTACTGAAGCAAATACTTATGTGTTGGTCGCTGGTAGTGCCGAGGAGACTGCCTATAATAATGCAAAGGATACTGCTGTAGCCCAGGGTGCTACATTTATCGTTGCAGATGGGGGATATTTTAGTGCAACCAAATATTGTATTCAATGTACTCTTCCTGGTACAGGAAGCTGGTGTCTAGATAGCGGAGGTTCCGTTGGTGGGACTGCTGTGGCTTGCGATAATACAGCCTTCAATTGCCCATAAAGAGATTTTCGATTGGCTGGAATTAACTGGCCCCCCACCAAATTTGGTGGGGGGCAGTTTTTCGTTTTGGTTAAAAATGCTAAAATGAAAGAATGGAAATTTTAGTTTATATTTTTGTCTTTTTCTTTGGATTAACAGTCGGCTCTTTTTTAAATTGCGCCATTTACCGTCTGGAGGAGGGGAAGAGTTTTTTAAAAGGGCGCTCTTTTTGTCCTCATTGTAAACATCAATTATCTTGGCAAGATTTGATTCCTCTTTTAAGTTTTTTAATTTTAAAAGGAAAATGCCGCTACTGTAAAAAGCCAATCTCTTGGCAGTACCCCTTAGTAGAACTCGCCACCGCTATTGTATTTCTTTCCATTTTTCAATTAACAATTGACAATCAGCAATTAGCAATTCCCTCCATTTTTAATTTTTGTTATCTGTTAATTGTTGCTTGTTTTTTAATCATCATTTTTGTCTACGACCTAAAGCACTACATTATACCGGACAAAATAATCTACCCCGCCATTATGGTATCTGGTATCTGGTATTTTGTATCTGGTATTTTTTTAAATCTTTATACTAAATACGAAATACTAAATACAATATACAGCGTCTTTGGGGCGGCTGTTTTTTTCTTGTTAATAGTCTTGGTATCTCGAGGAAAATGGATGGGTGCGGGCGACATAAAATTGGCCTTTTTGATGGGACTCTTTTTATCTTTCCCTAAGATCTTAGCTGCCTTATTTTTAGCTTTTTTAGTTGGCGCTATAATAGGAGTAGGGCTGATTTTAGGTGGCAAAAAGACTCTTAAAAGCGAGGTGCCCTTTGGCCCATTTTTGGTCACCGGCACCTTTATTGCCCTTTTTTGGGGCGAAAATATCATCAAATGGTATTTAAATTTTTTCAATGTTTAAACCACCGCACTACTTTTTAATAAAAAAATCTATTCAAAAAAACGCCACCAAAAGTGGTGCGGGGTTTACCCTGATAGAAATAACAATAGTATTGGGTATTATCGGTTTGCTGGCTGCTATTGTTTTGGCTAACTACCGAGGAGGAGAAAGGCAATTTGCCCTTTTGCGTTCAACTCACCAGTTGGCTCAGGATTTAAGGCGAGCGGAAGAGATGGCGATATCTTCCCAGAAAACGCCGCTAGAATTCGGTGAGGAAGTTTTTCCCCGAGGCGGCTATGGAATTTATTTTAAAATTGACCCCGGGGACCCCAAAGGATATCGGATTATTTTATTTGCTGATTGCGATGGCCAAGGTGATTATGATGAATCAGGTACTGCGGACTGCGCTGGAGCTGAGTCTGGGTTTGGTCTCTCCCGAGACGAAACAATCGAAGAACTCACTTTAGAAGAAGGAGTCGTCATAGAAACTCTTTCTCCTTCTTCATCTGAGTTATCTATTACTTTTAAACCTCCTGACCCGGAAATCTCCATTTCTGGCGGCGGAAACATAGCCACAATCACCCTTTCTCTTAAAGATGCCCCAACTATCGCCAGAACCGTTACCGTCAACAAAGTTGGTCTAATTGATACTAAAAAACCATGAGAAAAAATAGTGCGGGGTTTACCATCTTAGAAGTAATTTTAGCCATTACTGTTTTAACCCTGGCAGTGGGAGGGAGTTTTATTTTAATCAGCCAAACCATAGGTTCCGTATCGGTGATTCAGTCAAGACTAATCGCTAGCTATCTTATTCAAGAGGGGTTAGAGATAGTGAGAAATATCCGTGATAGCAATTGGCTTAAAAATCAGACTTGGGACCAGGGGTTGCCGGCAGGGGACTGGGAAGCTGATTATACTACTACTAGTTTTGATGAGGATTGCGAAAACGTAGAGCATTATAATTGTCATATCTATGACGATAACAGTTTTCTTAAAATTCCTGAAACTGATGAATTTTACAATTATTCTTCCGGAACGGATACAATTTTTAAGAGAAAAATCACTATTTCAAAAGAATCGGAAGAACCAGATAGATTTAAGGTTTCGGTCGAAGTCTTCTGGAGAGAAAAGGGCCAACTTCGTTCGCTTGCTGCCCAAGAATATTTATATAATTGGTATAGCTACAAAGAGGAAATGCCACAGGCATGTTATTTAGATGGTATCCCCCAAACCTGCGATGGAGCTGCAGCTACTGCCCTCGGCTGTACCGCTGGCGAAGAGGCCTGCAGAAGATGTGATAACGGCGTCTGCACTTCTTACACCAGCGGTCAGCATGGATGTGAGACAGGCTACGAATGTAACGTGAGTGGCTATTGTGTTTCACCGGATGTTTGTACTGGCATTGCTGATAACACCCAGGTCCCAGGATGTGATGAACTATGCCAGGCTTGTCAAAATAGTACTTGTGGTTTTGCTGACGCCGGTAAAGATCCCGGTAACGACTGCACTGGCGTATATAGTTGCTCGGGATTTATAACAAGATTAAGAAATATGTGTAATGGTTCTGGCGCCTGCGCCGATATTGATGCTGCTGCGTCTGATTGTTCCGGTACCTGTGCTAGTTATTGTAGTAGCGGAAATTGTATCAACACTGATACAGATGCTGGCACCTGCACTGTTTCAACAAAGGTAAGGGTATCAAGCGGTGGAAACGGGTACTGTTCTAGCGCTGATTGTATATGGAATTTAGGATATGACTACCGCAAACAAATAACTATTGATGGTTCAACAGCCGGTGCTCAGACCAACTACCAGATGAAGCTCACTGTTTACAAAGGTTCAGGGACTGATTCAGCAGGAGTTGTATACCTCAACAACCACTGCCGGGATGATTTTAACGACATTAGATTTACCAAGTCAGACGGTGTAACAGGATTAGACCACTGGCGTGAATCATATACCTCTGGCACTTCTGCTGTCTTTTGGATAGAGTTTGATCCCGTACCTGCTTCCCCAGGCACAGTAAACTTCTATATTTACTATGATAATTCTTCTGCTTCTTCAGCTTCCAATTTCGACAACACATTTACAAAAGATTTTGGAGAATCCGGTCTCGCGGGATTATGGCACATGGATGAAGGTTCTGGAAGTTCAATCGCTGATAACTCCGGGAATGGGAATACCGGGACTTTTTATGGCTCGTTAAGCTGGGAGGGCACAGACGGAGGACGTTGGGGCAATAGAACCGATATAAAATTTGCAACTGGCTCTGCTTTATATTTTAGTGGAGATGATACAGTTGTATTTCCAAATTCCGCGAGTCTGGATATTACTGGAAACACGCTATCACTCGAAACCTGGATGAAGATTACTAGTTGGTATACTTGGGGTAGAATAATGGTTAAAGGAAATTATCCGGCAACAACCTGGCACTATAGTTTTGGAGAATCAAATGTATCAGGAGTCGTAAGTTTCGGGGTAAAAGACAGCGGGGGGGGAAGTGGCGTAAATTACTCAATCTCATTAAATGAATGGCACCATGTGGTAGGTGTTTATAATAATGGACTTATGTCAGTATATGTAGATGGAAGTTTGTATGCAACATCCACAGCTGTTCCTCCAATAGTTTCTACTGGCGTTGCTTTTAGTCTGGGTCATCAAGCAAACCGAGGTTACGAGCCCTACATAGGTGTTCTTGATGAAGTTAGGGTTTATAATCGAGTTTTATCAGCGGGAGAGATCGTGGCTCATTATGAGAGGCGCAAGTACGCCTCCCCTGAGCCAACCTGGGGAACTTGGGGGAGCGAGGAGTAAGCAGTTGGACAAAATGGACAATGGTGTGTGCCAGATGGTTAGATAGATGGCACAGATGGTGCACAGATGGTGTCAGACACGATTTCGATGTATAAAATATGAAATTAATGAGCATTCAACATATACAAAAGGGGTATACTTTAATTGAGATTTTGGTGGCAGTTGGTATTTTTACTATATTGATTGCTGCTCCCACCGGTTTTTTCGTTGGCTCCCTTAGAGGGCAACTAAAAACTCTGGCTTCTCAAAAACTTTTAGATAATACTTCCTATACCTTAGAATATATTAGCAGGTCTTTAAGAATGGCAAAGAAAGAGTTATCAGCTGACCCTTTGACTGCCTGCTTGCTTGAAGGCGGAACGATTCTTTATGGCCATAATTACCAAATCACTCGAGGTGGCAACGGTTTAAAATTTATAAATTATAAAAATGAATGCCAGGAATTCTTTCTGGATGAAAACGACCATCGGCTGAAAGAATCAAAAAATGGGGCAGCCCCTGTTGCTTTAACCGCCGAAGATTTAGAAATAACCTCTTTAACTGGCCTGAAGTTTAAACTTTCTGGAGAATCGCAAGCCGATACCGACCAGCCCCGAGTAACCCTCTTTTTAAAAATAAAGGGAGGAAAGGGTCAAATGGAGGAACTCCAGCCCCTAATAAAAATTCAAACTACAATTTCTCAAAGAAACTTAGATGTGCCATATTAATAAAACTCAAAACTCAAAACTCAAAACTCAAAACTCAAGAGGTGTTGCGCTTTTATTTATAGTTTTGATTACCAGTTTGATTTTAGCTATTGGTTTGGGGCTCACTGTTCTTTTGATTCAGGGAATGAGAATAATGAGCGAGATTGGCTATTCAGTAGTTGCTTTTTATGCTGCTGATAGTGGCATTGAAGCTGCCGTTTACGACCTTTATCAACATCCGGCCCCAACTTCTACTCATTCCAACTCGTTTGATATTGCTTATTTGGGAGATGCCCAATATGATACTCAGGCAAAATGTTGCCATTTTATTTTTGTTGATAAATGTTCTTTTAGAGACCCTGCTGATCCCGAAGATGGAAGACCTCCTTGCCCTTTAGGGGATGAGAATATTGGCTCTAATGACCCTAATAACCCTGATTATTGCAACACTACAAAATATTGTCTAAAATCTCGCGGCAGTTACCAAAGAGTAAAAAGAGCCATCGAAATCAATTATTAATATGACAAAGGAGGAGGCAAAAAAAAGGATTGAAAAGTTAAAAAAGGTGATTAATCACCACCGTTATCTTTATCATGTTTTGAACAAACAGGAGATTTCTGATGCTGCTTTGGACTCTCTAAAACACGAACTTTTTAAATTAGAGGAAATGTATCCCGAATTTATTACTCCTGACTCCCCGACTCAAAGGGTGGCTGGCAAACCTCTGGAGGGATTTAAAAAAGTTTCTCACCCTCTCCCAATGTTATCTATGGAGGACGTTTTTTCCGAAAAGGAGCTTCGAGATTGGGAGGATTACTTAAATAGACTTGCCCCCCACCACTTTTCGCAAAAAAGTGGTGAGGGGGTTGAATATTTTGCCGAATTAAAAATTGATGGATTTGCCATCACTTTAATTTATGAAAATGGTATTTTTCTCGCTGGTGCCACCCGGGGTGATGGCAAGATAGGAGAAGATGTCACTCAGAATTTAAAGACAATTGAAAGCATTCCCTTGAGTTTGGAAATCCGGAGAAAACTACCAGAGAATGAAGAGATTGCTAAAAATCTCCAGAAGCTGATTGAAAAGGGGAAAATTGAGATTCGAGGCGAAGTTTATATGGAAAAAAAGGCCTTTGAGAAATTCAATGAAGAACAAAGAAAAAGGAGCTTAGCTCCTTTCGCCAATCCCAGAAATTTGGCCGCCGGCTCCATCAGACAACTAAATCCAAAATTGGCTGCCTCCCGGCCTTTAAAATTTTTGGCTTATGATATTGTTACCGATTTCGGTCAGGAAAAACACTCCCAAGAACATCGGATTTTAACTGCTTTGGGTTTTAAAACCGACCCTGGTAGAGAATGTCAAAGTTTACAAGAGACTGTGGAATTTTGGCGGGAGGTGGCAAAAAAAAGAGAAACCCTGCCCTTTTTAATTGACGGGATAGTGATTAATATCGATGACAATTCTTTATTCAAAAAATTGGGGGTAGTGGGTAAAAGTCCCCGAGGAAGTCGGGCTTTTAAATTCGCTCCTCAACAGGCGACAACGGTTATCGAAGATATAAAACTTCAGGTGGGAAGAACGGGAGCCGTCACCCCGGTTGCCCATTTGAAACCGGTTCAGGTCGGCGGGGTAACGATTACCCGAGCCACTCTTCACAATGAAGACGAAATAAAAAGATTGGGAGTGAAAATTGGAGATACGGTTATTGTCGGCAGGGCAGGGGATGTTATTCCCGACATTGTCAAAGTTTTGTCGGACCTTCGAACCGGTAAAGAAAGAGAGTTTCATTTTCCAAAAAATTGTCCGGTTTGCGAAGCTAAATTAGAAAGGAAAGATCGCGAAGTAGTTTGGAGATGTCCGAATCCAAACTGCGGAGCCAGGAAAAGAGAATCTTTATATCATTTTACCTCAAAGAAGGCTTTTGATATCGAAGGACTGGGCCCAAAAATCATTGACCAGCTAATTGATGAAAATTTAATTTCCAGCGCCCCTGACCTTTTTGAGTTGAAAGAAGGAGATTTGATTCCGTTGGAGAGATTTGCCGAAAAGAAAACCCAAAATATCATCGAGGCAATTAAAAAAAGTAAAAAAATTTCCTTAGCTCGTTTCATTTTCTCTTTAGGGATTCGCCATGTTGGCGAAGAAACGGCTATTGCCCTGGCTAATTATTTATCGAGCGTTAGCGAAGATGGAGATGAAATGAAATTTCATCGACTTGGCAGTATCGAAAAATTAAAAAAAACAACCAAAGAAGAACTGGAGAAAATTCCCGACATTGGGCCGGAAGTTTCAGAAAGTATTTATGATTTCTTTCAAGAAAAAAGAAATCAAAAACTAATTGATGACTTAATTAGAGCCGGAGTAAAAATTCTAACTCCGGAAAGAGTTGGTAAAAAATTGACAGGCAGAACTTTTGTTTTAACTGGCACTTTAGAAACAATAACCCGCGAGGAAGCTAAAGAAAAAATTCGACTTTTGGGTGGAGAAATTTCAGAAACGGTTTCTAAAAAAACCAATTATATCATTGTTGGTAAAAAGCCCGGCTCTAAATATGAGCGAGCCAAAGAACTAGGAGTAAAAACAATCAATGAAAAAGAATTCCTCCATCTAATAAAATAAAGCACCCGAGGCCCGTCCTCGGGCGATTCGGGGTAAACCATGCCTTATAGGAAACAACAATTTGTAAATGGTGAAATTTATCATATTATTTTAAGAGGGATTGACGATAATTTGATTTTTAAAGATATAAATGATTACTATCGGGGAATATTTTCCATTTACGAATTTAACAACAGCAAACCAGTATCAATTAAAGAACGTAGAAAGATTCGAGCCAGTATAAAAAAAATTCAAGCTACCCGAGGCCCGTCCTCGGGGGCCGAGGTGGATGAGCGGGATAAGTTGGTAGAAATCTTAGCTTTTTGTTTTATGCCTAACCATACTCATTTGTTAGTGAGACAACTCAAAGATGAAGGGATAACTAAATTTATGAGTAAGGTCGGCACTGGTTATGGAGGATATTTTAACCGGAAATGTAATCGAAAAGGTTATGTATTTCAGAATAGATTTTTGGCAGTTCATATTGAAGATGATACTCAATTGAAAACTGTATTTGTGTATATTCATACTAATTCGATATCTCTAATAGAACCAAAATGGAAAGAAATAGGAATTAAAAATCCAGAAGAAACTATCAAATTTTTAGAAAATTATAAATGGTCAAGTTATCCTGATTATATTTCAAAAAAGAATTTTCCTTCAGTAACCGATAGAGATTTTCTTTTGAAAATAATGAATGGTGAGCAGGGCTGTAGAGAGTTTGTTGAGTATTGGATAAGATATAAAGGAAAAATTAAAGAATTCGCCAAACTCTCTTTAGAAGAATAAATTGAAACCCGAGGACGGGCCTCGGGTAGCTTAATGAGGGAGATAATTTTACATTTGAGAAAATTGGATTGGGTACTTATTGTTACTGCCATTTTATTGGTTGGGTTTGGGTTGCTATCAATTTACAGTAGCTCCCTTGGCAGGGGGGATTTTTTAAATTTTAAAAAGCAAATTATTTTTTTTACAATATCCCTCTTTTTGATGTTCATTTTCAGTTTTTTTGACTGGCGAGGGTTAAGGGAGAATCCCTATTTAATTTTAATTCTTTATTTTCTTTGTTTGCTTGGACTTTTGGGCTTATTCTTTTTCGCTCCAGAAATTAGAGGGATTAGAAGCTGGTATAGATTAGGTCCTCTCACTTTCTCTCCGATAGAATTTGCGAAGATTGTTTTAATTATTTTATTAGCAAAGTATTTTTCGATGCGTCATATTGAGATGTATCGGGTCAGACATATTCTACTTTCTGGAGCTTATATTTTACTTCCAATCGTTTTAATTTTTCCTCAACCGGACTTAGGTCAGGTTTTAATCCTGATTGCCTTATGGGTGGGGATTCTACTTATTTCCGGAATAAAGCTCCGCCATTTCTTAATTTTGGTCTTATGTTTCCTTTTAATTTCAATCTTAAGCTGGTCTTTTTTATTAAAGGATTATCAGAAAGAAAGAATTTTAAGTTTTCTTTTTCCCTATGACCCGCTGGGAGTAAGCTGGAGTCAGAATCAGGCAAAAATAGCTGTAGGCGCCGGAGGAGTTTTTGGTCAGGGTTTAGGTTCGGGTTCTCAAACCCAGTATGGTTTTTTACCTGAGCCCCAAACCGATTTTATTTTTGCCGCCATAGCTGAAGAGACGGGGCTTCTAGGCGTATCGGTTTTACTTTTTCTTTTTTCAATTTTAATCTGGCGAATTATGAAAATTGCGATTTTGAGTCAAACTAATTTTCCCCGCCTTTTTGCCGCAGGTTTCTCTATTATTTTAGTTTCTCAAGCTTTCATCCATATCGGCATGAATCTCGGTCTTTTGCCGATAATTGGAATCCCTTTGCCTTTGATTAGTTATGGCGGCTCAAGTTTGATTGCAACCTCTATCGGGTTGGGAATAGTCCAGGGTATAAAAAGCCACTAAACCGCTAAAAAAGTTTTCCACAGTTGACACTCTTTTTTAAGTGTTTTTTTATTTGTATAATAAGATAATCTGTGGATATCTTGGATATCCGATATAAAGTTAATCATGGACAACAATTCAGAATACATTTCATTGCAAGAGGCTGCAAAATACTGCTCTTACTCGCAGGAATATTTGGCATTGAGAACCAGGCAGGGAAAATTGAAGGCCGTAAAATTTGGAAGAAATTGGGTGACTAAAAAAGAATGGCTAGAAGAATATCTGCAAAAAGTTGAAGAGTATAATGAAAATTTAAAAATCAAAAAAGTTGTTGCTCCACCGGAAAATCTTCCAGTAGAAAAAATTGCAGAGGTCAGACCTCTGCAAACTAAACCAGCGATAGGAGTAAGATTTGCTTTTGTTGTGGCGTTGGCTTTTGTTTTATTGGCAACCGGAATTGTTTTTGGTAAAGAAAGTTTTAAAAATGTTTATCGAGACATTGAGCCCTATACATATATAGTAGGGGGGGCTGGAGATATTATTGCTGAGAACGTGGTGGAAGTTTTAGCTGATACCATCTCTGATATTCCTCAAAGCTTTGCTACTGTTTCTCTCGCTACCGTTAGCATCGGAGATGTTTTTAAAGAATATAGCCAGTGGATTGCCGGAAATACGAGCGAATGGTTTGGTTCTCAAGTTAAAGAAATTGCCCTAGGGATTAGTACCATTCCAGAAATATTTGGCGAAAAATATTTTGTTGCTAATAAACTTGTTGAAGAAAAAATTTCAACTTTTAAAAAACAAATTACTGAAGGCGGTCAAGGAATAGTGGAGACAATAAAAGGAATTCCTCAAATGGTTACTAAGCCATTTAAAGAAAAAGTGATAATAGAAAAAGTGGCAATAAAGGAAGTTGCTCCAGAAATAACTGAAAAAGAGATTGAAGAACTTAAGGAAGAAATCGAAAAACTCAAGAAAGAACCAGTAATTGTTAAAGAGGTTGAAAAAGTAACCGAGGTTACCAAGATTACCAAAGTTGAACCAGTTAAAGAAATCACTAAAGAAACAGTAATTACCAAGATTGATGAAGAAGAATTGGCCCAGCTCAAAACCCAGATAGCTGAATTTACTCTCTGGGGAGCTGATATTGAAAACCTGCGAGAGATTACTAAAAAACTCCAGGCTACTCCAACTTATACCCCTGCTCCTTCAGCTCCAATTTACATTGGGTATCAAGGCATTCAGGTCGGGGGGACTGGAACCTTTGCTTCCTTAGGAGTTTCCGGCTCAGCCGGAATCACTAATTTAGGAGTAGGAAGCTCAACCTCTCTGGGCTCAACTTCTTCTGATACCTTAACCGTTAATGCCACTTCCGCCTTCAAGGCGCCAGTGGTAGCTGAAGGAGGCTTAACTGTTGGCACTGGCACCCTGCGCATTGATACCTTAGGTAATCTT
>Ga0210058_1004196_pt1 | contig 10767 bp, 9 predicted proteins | sample CryGeymeta201511_FD_183979 | JGI IMG/M metagenome (GOLD analysis project Ga0210058, IMG submission 183979) | Groundwater microbial communities from Crystal Geyser aquifers in Utah, USA - Crystal Geyser metaG 2015-11 (SPAdes) (version 2) | ecosystem: Environmental > Aquatic > Deep subsurface >...
TTATCAAAGAGATAATTTTTCTCTTATCAGATTAATAACTTCAAACAAATTTGAAGAGAAGAAAATCACTTAAAACGCTTAGTTGTCTCTTAAATATTTGGATTGATTTTTGTACTATTTTAAGCAAAAGACACAACGAAGCATCACCAACAAGCAAAATTTTATTATGAAGACTCTAAACAGCAAATTCCTTCTTCCGGCACTTTTCTTCTTGTTCTTTTCCCCCATTATTTTACCGCAAGGTTTTCTAAAAACATCAGGGACTAAAATTATTGACGGCAACGGGCAAAATCTATTACTTCGCGGTATCGGACTTGGAGGATGGCTTGTTCCCGAAGGTTATATGCTGCAAACTTCATCGTTTGCAAATGCCGCATGGCAATTCAAACTAAAGATTGAAGAGTTGGTCGGGGTACAAAAAGCTGATGAATTTTTCAAACTTTACAGATCAAATTTTGTAACAAGAAAAGATGTTCAAAAAATTGCGGAGTGGGGTTTTAATTCAATTAGACTTCCGATGCATTTTAATCTTCTCACTCCGCAAGAAACACCGTTCGTTTATTCGGAAGAAGGATTTGCGATTATAGACAGCCTTTTGCAATGGTGTGAAGAAAGTAAAATTTATTTGATCCTTGATCTTCATGCGGCGCCGGGAGGACAGAGTAAAGATAATATTGCAGATTACAATCCTGCATATCTTCCTTTGTGGGAAGACCCGGTCGCTCAACAACGGACTGTTTATCTCTGGAAAACAATTGCCACTCGTTATGCAGACAAACAATGGATCGGCGGTTATGATCTTATTAACGAAACCGCTTATACTTTTAGCACCGGTAATAATCAACCATTGAGAGATCTTTTTATCACTATCACAAACGGAATTCGTGCAGTTGACAAAAATCATATAATTTTTATCGAAGGAAATTGGTACGCAACAAGTTTTGATAATTTAAGCCCTGCCTGGGACGACAATATGTCTTACAGCTTTCATAAATATTGGAACGCAACAGATGCCGGATCAATAAATTATCTTACAACATTAAGGAACAATACTCAGCGGCCTCTCTGGCTTGGTGAATCGGGAGAAAATTCAAATCAATGGTTCACAGATGCTATCAAGTTAATGGAATCGTATAATATCGGCTGGGCTTGGTGGACTCTCAAAAAAGTTGAAGGCAACAATAGCATGATGTTCGTAAATAAACCCGCGGAGTATGATTATCTTTTAAAGTATTGGAGCGGACAAGCGACAAAACCTTCAGTTGATTATGCCGTAAATGCTTTAACAAAATTTGCACAAAATCTCAATTTTGATAGCTGCAAAATCAATGATGGGGTACTTGATGCAATGTTCAGAGAAGTACAAACTACCGCGGTTCTTCCATTTAAACCCAATGCTATTCCGGGAATTATTTATGCCGCCGATTATGACATTGGTCAAAATGGTTATGCTTATAAAGACATTGATTACCAAAATACAGGCAACAACGGAAGCTGGAATAGTGGTGGACAATATCGAAATGATGGCGTTGATATTGAGAAATGTTCCGACATTCTTACAAACGGATATGATGTCGGCTGGACAAATACCGGTGAATACTTGAACTTCACCGTAAATGTTGAGCAAACCGGAACATATAACTTAGCTTTACGTATAGCTGCAAATGCCTCAGGTGGAAAAGTTTTAATGCGATGGGATGGAGTAAATATTGGAACCTTCATTGACGTTCCGGCAACCGGCGGCTGGACAAAATGGATGAGTCTTCCTATAAATAACATTCATCTTACTTCGGGAAAGCATACGTTTTCTCTCAACTTTTACTTTGGCGGATTCAACGTCAACTTTGTAAAATTTGATCTTGTTGCTACTGATGTTAGAAATGAAATCAATACACCAACCGGGTTTGGACTTGAGCAAAATTTTCCAAATCCATTCAATCCGGAAACAGAAATAAGTTATCACTTGTCGGTAAACAGTAATGTAACATTAAAAGTATATGATATTCTTGGAAAATCAGTGGTAACTTTGGTAAACAAAGAACAACCTGCAGGAAAATATTCCATCAACTTTGCCACAACAAACAACCCACAACTAACCACTAACAACTTACCAAGCGGTGTTTATTTCTATCAACTTCGTGCGGGAAATCTTGTACAAACCAAGAAGATGATTTTTCTTCGATAAAATAAGTGCTGCATTTCAGCACAAGTTTTGGCTTAATTCTTCGTAATTTGGATTAAGAATTCAACGCAATATGAAAAAACTTAATCCATCTTACTTCCTTTTTCCATTTATTCTTTTTTTCTTTTTTATTCAAGAGAAAAGTCTTACGCAATCGATCTCTATTAATGAGTTCATGGCTTCTAATGCAGCGGTAATAGCGGATCCTGACTACCATGCTTATTCTGATTGGATTGAACTTTACAACGCCGGTAATACTCAAATCAATTTAAAAGATTACTCGATCACCGACGATCTTTCCCAGCCGCAAAAATATATCTTTCAATCCGATCTCATTGTTCAGCCGAAAAATTATTTACTTATTTGGGCAGACAGTAAAAATATCGGCACGCATACAAATTTCAAGTTGAGCGCTTCCGGACAGCAAATCGGCCTTTTTAAGCCGTCGGGCGAAGTAATTGATACCATCACTTTCGAAGCTCAGCAGACAGATATTTCTTTCGGAAGATTTCCGGACGCAGCATCAGAATGGTTCAAGTTTTTTCCTTCTTCTCCCGGTGCTAAAAATAGTACTTCATCAATCTTTAATAAACTGAGCGAGCCTTCCGTCTCCTTGCAGAGCGGGTTTTATGACTCTCCTATTACGATCTCGATTTCTCATACCGAATTTAATGTAGTAATTTATTACACCAGGGACGGAACTGTTCCAACAAAAAGCAGTTCACTTGTTTCAGGCACAATTAGAATTGATTCGACATCCGTCCTGCGCATAAGAGCTTTTAAAGATGGTTTTCTTCCAAGCAACCTTTTAACCTTTTCTTATTTTATTAATGAGCAGACTGAACTTCCCGCCTTTTCAATTGTTACTGACCCCGCCAATTTTTTCAGCGATACCTCCGGTATTTATGTTGAAGGAATAAATGGAATAACTGCGCGGTGTAGTAATGGACCAAGAAATTGGAATCAAGATTGGGAACGTCCAATCGAATTAGAATTTTTTGAAAAAAACAGATCTCTCGCTTTCAAAACATCCGCCGGTGTAAAAATTTACGGCGGCTGTAGCCGCATCTATCCGATGAAATCTCTCGCATTTTATTTTCGATCGAAATATGGATTGGGGAAACTCAATTACCGCATTTTCCCGGATATTTTTGTAAACGAATTTGAGAACATCGTACTTCGAAGCGGCGCACAAGACTGGTGGCGTACGATGTGCCGCGAAGAAATAGCGCAATCGTTAATTGAACAAGGAATGAAAGTAGATCATCAGGCTTACCGCCCTTCAATTCTTTTTATAAACGGGCAATACTGGGGGATTCATAACATCCGGGAAAAATTAGATGATAATTACCTCGCCAGTCATTTCGGGGTAAACAAAGATTCGATTGATCTCATAGAAATCAGTAAAGCAGGAAGCGCTAACTACGGCGATATCATTGCCTACAATGAAATGATGACATTTTTTGCAAATTATAATATTGCGGCTCCTTCAAATTATGAACATATAAAATCAATCGTTGATATTGACGAATATATTGATTATCAAATCGCACAAATTTTTTCTGCGAACGGCGACTGGCCCGGCTCGAATATGAAATTGTGGCGTGAAAGATCGCCCAAAGGGAAATGGCGCTGGATGATTTACGATCTCGATTTTACCTTTGGTGGAAACGCAAACGGACAGTACTTTTCCAACACACTTGCTCTGGCAACTGCAACCGACGGTGCGAGCTGGCCTAATCCCCCTTGGGCAACGCTGATGTTAAGAAAACTTTTAGAGAACGAAGAATTTAGAAATGAATTTATTCAACGTTTCGCAGTACACATGAATACAACATATGAACCGCTTCATGTAATTGGGGTAATTGACAGTCTGAGCGGAGTGATCGCTTCTGAAATTCCGCGGCACAAACTGCGGTGGGAAAAATCTATTACCATCGGGAAAGATTGGTTCGTCAATGTTCAAGTGATGAGAGACTTTGCGGTAAACCGCCCTGACACTATGAGAAAATTTATTTCTTCAAAATTTGGTTTAGCCGGGACTTGCTCGATTACATTGGGGAGAAATAATCCTACGTGGGGAAAAATCTTTACGCACGAAGTTGAAGTGAAGAATAACAATTCGCAAAATCTATTTTTCAAAAATATTCCGCTTAAAGTAAGAGCCTTTGCATTACCCGGATATCGCTTTGTAAAATGGGAAGGTGTTTCAGGTTCTACTTCGCCTGAAATTACTCTTCTTTCCGGGAGTGATTCTTATTTAAACGCTGTTTTTGAACCGGCAGAATTATCTGTAACAACTGTAGTGATAAATGAAATCAATTATAAATCATCTCCTTCATTTGACACGGAAGATTGGGTTGAATTGTATAATCCATCCTCAACGTCAATTTCACTTTCCGGCTGGAAGTTTCAAGACGGTAAAGCGAATGTTTTTCTTTTCCCCGAAAATATTGTCTTAAAGGGAGATGCATATCTTCTTCTTTGCAGAGACACAGTAAAGTTCAAATCTTTGTATCCGAATGGAACAAATCTTTTGGGAGACATGCAATTTGGATTGAGCAGTGCGGGAGAACAAATTCAATTAATTGATGCCGACTCAAACGAGGTGGATGTAGTTTCTTTTGCATCATCGGGAGAATGGGATTCTTTGGCAAATGGAACAGGAAGAACGCTCTCATTACGAAATCCACAGCTTGATAACGCACTTCCGCATAATTGGCGCGCCTCAACCGCTTATGGTACTCCTGGAAAGATAAATGATGTTTATACGAAAGTTGGAACTGAAATAAAAATGCTGCCCGATGATCTTGTGCTTTTTCAGAATTATCCTAATCCTTTTAATCCAACGACGGTCATCAGTTATCAGTTAGCCGTAAGCAGTAAAGTAAATTTAAAAGTATTTAATATTCTCGGTAAAGAAATGGCAACATTGGTCAATACTGAACAACAAGCCGGGAATTATTCCATTAATTTCGATGCAACCAACAACCATCAACTAACCACAAACCAACTACCCAGCGGAATTTATTTTTATCAACTGCGCGCAGGGCAGTTTGTTGCTACTAAGAAGATGATTTTGTTAAGATAATTTTTTGTTCAATTGCTTACTCTTCTTAATTTGCACTTTATAATAATCACTTAAAGTTCTAAGATTAATTTTTCAATTTAAGACAAAGGAGAAAAAGGTGATAATAGCTGTCCCTAAAGAAATACTTCCCGGTGAAAACAGAGTAGCTGCTGTTCCCGATGTGGTTTCTAAATTAATTAAAGCCGGATTTGAAGTTACCATCGAAAAAGATGCCGGACTGAATGCAGGTTTTACTGACGATAATTATATGAAACATGGAGCGAAGATCATTCAAAATGTTGTTGAGCTTTATGCTGGCGCAGATATAGTTTTAAAAGTTCAACGACCAATTGAGCATCCGCAGCTTAACAAGCACGAACTTGACTTGCTGAAAGAAGGAACGCTGCTCATCACTTTTCTCTATCCTCTTTTTCATTTAGAGCTTGCAAAAAAATGTGCGGAGAAAGGCATCAATGTTATTTCGATGGATATGATCCCGCGGACTACTCTTGCGCAAAAAATGGATGCACTTAGTTCACAGGCAAATTTAGCGGGATACAAAAGCGTATTGATGGCAGCGAACCATCTTGGGAAAATTTTCCCGTTAATGATGACCGCCGCGGGAACTATCTCCCCCGCAAAAGTTGTGATCATGGGGGCAGGTGTAGCGGGCTTACAAGCGCTTGGAACTGCAAAAAGATTGGGCGCCGTTGTAGAAGTCTCCGATATTCGTCCCGCTGTAAAAGAAGAAGTGCAAAGTCTTGGCGGTAGATTTATTGAAGTTGAAACAGATGAGAACATGCAGGATGCGGGCGGTTACGCAAAAGAAGCCTCCCCTGAATTTTTACGGAAGCAAAAAGAAGTGATCTTTAAACATGTTACCGAAGCCGATATTGTTATCACAACTGCTTTAATACCCGGCAAAAAATCTCCTATTCTCGTAACCGAAGAGATGGTGAAAAATATGCGCCCCGGCAGCGTGGTACTTGATATGGCTACGGAGTTTGGCGGCAATTGCGAAATAAGTGAAAAGGGAAAGACCGTTAAAAAATACGGCGTTACCATTATTGGCGAACCGAACATTCCCAGCCTTGTTGCAACCCACGCAAGTGAAATGTATTCAAAAAATGTTTTAAATTTGCTTACTCATATTTCTAATGCAGGTCAAGTAGAATTAAAACTAGATGATGAAATTGTTAAGGGCTCGTTGATCACTTATAAAAAAGAAGTTGTTAATCAAAGAGTGAAAGATTTAATCAAATAGATCCGTAGCGCGGACTTCAGTCTGCGGTATAAAAATTACAAGCAAACAAAAAGAATTATTATAAAGGAAGAAATATGGTAGAATTTATTTCAACGCACTTAAATGAATTTGTTTTTCTGATGCATATTTACGTTTTTATGCTCGCCATCTTTGTCGGTTTCGAATTAATAACTAAAGTGCCGCCAACTCTCCATACCCCCTTGATGTCCGGTTCAAATGCAATTTCCGGCATCACGATTGTGGGAGCGATTTTGAGCGCAGGCTTGAAGGATTTTACCGTCAGCACCATCCTTGGACTTGTTGCCGTGATCTTCGCAATGATAAATGTTGTCGGCGGATTTTTGGTAACCGACCGTATGCTTAAAATGTTTAAAAAGAAGTGAGTTAAAAAATGTTTATTGCAATAGAAATTACATACCTGGTATCCTCTGTTCTTTTCATCTTCGGGATAAAATTGTTAGGCTCGCCCAAAACTGCGCGCAAAGGAAATCTTTATGCGGCTATTGGAATGCTGATGGCGATCGTTGCCACGCTGCTCGATCAAAATGTTTTAACGTATGAGTGGATAATAATCGGAATCATCGTCGGCTCTTTGATCGGAACCATTCTTGCGATAAAAATTCCTATGACCGGGATGCCGCAAATGGTTGGAATGTTAAACGGATTCGGCGGCGGCGCTTCAACTTTAGTAGCGCTGGCAGAGTATTATAAAATCAATCCAAATTATCCGGTTGATAAAGGTTTGCCTTTTCTTCTTCCGCTTGATCAGGGCATCGCCATTGTTCTCAGTTTGCTTATAGGCGGCGTAACCTTCACCGGCTCAATGATTGCTTTTGGAAAATTGCAGGGATGGGTTTCGGGCAAAGTTGTTAAATATCCGTTGCAGCATCCGTTTAATCTTTTGCTCTTGCTTGCAGTAATAGCAGGTGGCGCATACGTGGTTATAAATCCATCCGCAATGGGTCTTGTTTTACTTATTACTTTTGTTTCTCTTTTGCTCGGAGTACTGTTAGTCCTCCCGATTGGCGGAGCTGATATGCCGGTAGCTATTTCACTGCTTAATTCTTATTCGGGAATTGCCGGTTCAACAACCGGCTTTGTGCTGGGAAATAATGAATTGATCATAGCCGGGGCGTTAGTGGGGGCATCGGGAATTATCTTAACATTGATCATGTGCCGCGGAATGAACCGTTCTTTGATGAATGTAGTTCTTGGCGGCTGGGCTTCTGCCGGTTCCGGTGGAACGGGAACTGCAACCACCTCGGTTAAGGGAGATGTCAAATCAATTGATTCTGAAGAACTTGCCATGCTGCTTGATTCGGTAAGCAGTGTAGTTATTGTTCCAGGTTACGGAATGGCAGTTGCACAGGCACAGCATGCGGTTCGCGATCTTGTCAATGTGCTTGAGAAAAAAGGTGTGAGGGTGCGATTCGCAATTCATCCGGTTGCAGGCAGAATGCCGGGACACATGAATGTGCTTTTGGCGGAAGCACAGGTTTCTTACGATAAACTTTTTGCGATGGAAGATATTAACGATGATTTTCCGATGACGGATGTTGCTATTGTTATCGGCGCAAATGATGTAGTGAATCCTGCAGCGCGGCACGATCAGAACAGCCCGATCTTTGGAATGCCCATTTTAAATGTTGATTATGCAAAAACCGTCATCATAAACAAACGCTCACTTAATGTTGGATATGCAGGGATCGAGAATGAACTTTTCTTCTATCCGAATTCGCTTATGTATTTTGGTGATGCGAAAGAAGCGATTACAAAATTGACAAACGAAATAAAAAATCTTTAAACTAAGAACTGCCGTCTCTAAAGGGGACGATTGATTTATAGTGTTGGGCTGTAAATCTTCTTTTTAAAATCAAAATATTTTTCTTGTTTTGAGGTTTTCTATTAACTTTATACTTTTCACTTTGAACTTGCGGCTTGCCGCGCTATGATTAAATTATGGAACCTCTTGATTTCTGCCGCGTAAAAAAAATTGATACGAAAGGGTTCGGCTTTTTGAAAAGTCTGCACTACCCTTCCGACATTTTCTTTCACTTTTCGCAAATTAAAAAAGAAGAATTCAGAGAAAAGTTGAATGATATGAAACGCGGTGAGTTTTTTCTCTTCTTCATTTCCAAGCAGCAAAAAGACGGAAGGCGGAAAGTTGCAGAACTCTATTACTCACTTGATACTGTCCCGGGAGAATATCTTCAACCGTTTGCAGAAAGAATACTGGCGGAATTTGAATCGGGCAAAACAAATATTTTTGATCTCATTTTTGTCTTTAACGAATTCCGGCGGATAAATTTCCTTACCGAAGAATTGCTAACTAAGATTTTATCTTCAAAAAGAATTGCCGCGCTTCCAACAACGATACTTCCGCATCTTACTGAAACTGAAATCCCTTTGTTCAGATCAATTCTTCACTTTGATGAACTAAAAACAAAACCGTTCTGGTATGACGACTTTGTTAATTAGGAATGAGGAATTACGAATTAGGAATTTTGGGAATGGTCGAGCGCGTTCCGCCACAAAACGGAATGCTCAGGAGCGTTCTCTACAAAATCAATGAACGTTAGTCGTACTGCCGCCAATAAACTCGCGCAGTACGGAATCTCCCGGTACAGGTGAATCATCCTCAATCGGATCAACTTCTTCCAACATTTTCTTTACGCGAACGGCTCGTACATAGGCATCTTCTCGCAGCGGATCGCCGGCATATTTCTTTTCCCATTCGGCAAACTCTGTTAAAAGTTTTGGACGGTAGAGCGGTACTTCGTACGCCATAGAAGTGTTCACAATATAATCTGCTGTGCTTGAGTATGGAAGTATATTTCTCTTTTCTGCTGACCGGACGTAATGCCAATGAAGCAGCGTCTGCTCCGGTTTGTACGCACGATGAACCGAATCGCGCAGCATCCGGCGGATCAATCGCAAGTCTGTCCATCGCAAATAATTTCCTTCACTGTTTTTCATTTGCAGCAGCGGCTCCAAATAAAGTTTAAATTTTTGTGCGGCAGAAATTTCTCGGCTGAAATCAGGATATAATCCATACAAACTATCGATCAATAAAACTTCGTTTTCGTGGAGTTGAATCGGAGTGCGGTCGGGATATCCTTTTCCTTCTTTAAAATCATAATAAGGGATTTTTACTTCCTCACCATCGGCAAGTTGTTTAAGATGTTTGTTTATCAATTCAAGATTTAGCGATTGCGGTGTTTCAAAATCATAATCGCCGAATTCATCTTTCGGGTGGAGTTCAAGATCGAAAAAATAATTATCAACAATAAGAGGAACGAAACGCATTCCCGCTTTCTTCAACCGTTGTTCAAGTTTGTAGGTCGTAGTAGTTTTACCTGATGAGGAAGGACCGCTAACCATCACCATTTTTAGTTCGCCGCTTCTTTCTTTTATCAGTTCCGCGGCGGTATCAAGTTGCGTTTCGTACGCGGTTTCGGATTCATGCACGATCTGCGGAAAATCTCCTTTTCTCATTCGTTCGTTCATTAAACTGATTGAGTGAAGATTATGCGCAACAGCCCAATCAAGCGAGTGCCACACTTTTCCCCATGGAATATTTTCCAACGGTTTCGAAAAATGACGTGAGTCAAACTGTCTTCTTTGCGAAGATTGTTGGCGGTAAAGAATAAATTCCTTTGCTACTTTAGCGTGACCGTTTTCAATTAAAACTTTTTCAACAATGTCCTGAATTTCTTCAACGTGCGGTTTGTAGCCTTCATCAAATTGTTTTTCCATATGAGAGATAACGTGCTTTGCCAGTTCCGCCGCTTTCTCTTTATCTCTTCCGCCTACGGAAACAGCGGCTCTATAAATTACATTTGCAATTCGTTCCGGGTTAAAAGGAACAATCGCTCCGCTTCGTTTGATAACATATTTAAATTTGTTCATCCGGTCTCCAATTTATTCTAAATGGGAAAATAATTTCTCACAATCTTTCTGCTAATTTAGGTGATGGGGGTTTGATTTCAAATTCAGGAGAAACTGTTTGCTGTTTAGCATAGAAAAGAAGATTGTACTTAATTAACCTCTCCCTGTTTCCCTCTCCTTGGTAAGGAGAGGGACGAAGGGTGAGGTTGTTTTTATTTGAGCAACAACATTTTTTTTGTTGAAACAAAATCATTTGCGCGTAATTGGTAAACGTACATTCCGCTTGCAAGTGATGAGGCATCGAATTGAACTGTGTATCTGCCCATTTCTTTCTGCTCATTTACAAGAGTCATTACTTCTTTA
>Ga0210058_1004198_pt1 | contig 10765 bp, 5 predicted proteins | sample CryGeymeta201511_FD_183979 | JGI IMG/M metagenome (GOLD analysis project Ga0210058, IMG submission 183979) | Groundwater microbial communities from Crystal Geyser aquifers in Utah, USA - Crystal Geyser metaG 2015-11 (SPAdes) (version 2) | ecosystem: Environmental > Aquatic > Deep subsurface >...
GCGAGTACATTCGCACGCGGTTCCCGGGATTTACGCGAGAAGGGGAAGCAGGTGGGCCATCGAAAGGGGCTGTCTAACAACAGCATGCAACGGACGGCGCTGCGCGCCGCCGCTGATGCTGAGCGTTGGGCGCCGGAGCACGGGGTCTGCCATCGAGACCTTTTTTCGAGGGTAGACCCGAACCCCTCGTGTGGAGGCGGTAGAGGTGCCCCAGACTTGGGGTGACCCGCAGGCCGGGCGGCGGGGGGTAGCACGCCGCTTCCATCGCGCCCTCGTCACCCTGAGCCAGACGGTGCATCGTGTTGATCTGGCGTCCACGCAAGAGACGGCCCAAGCGAGCGGCCCGTCCCGCCGCCATCGCGGGTTCATCCCGTTTCAGATCCCCCGCCCACGTTTTGACGGACACTCCCGCGCCACCTACGTTGGCTCAAAGTTGAACCGGGGAGGGAAATGCGCGCCATCTATCCGCGGGGACCGAGCGGAAATCACCACGAGCCTTCAGACGGCCGTGGCCGGCGCGCTCACAAAGACCGGCCTGACCAAGCGCGCCACCTGCCCCACCTTCCGCTGTCCTCAACCGAGGAGGCAAGGGCATGAAGAGCCCCCTGGACAAGGCACAGAGGGGAGCCGCAGGTGTGTTATACAGAAACCATCTATCACCCCGTGCCATCCGTTGCAGATGGCTTAACGACCGGTATTCACACGTTTATATCGACCTGAGCGCAGCAGTGTTATGCCGCGACTTCGCGGCCCACAGGTGTTATGAAGAAACCATATAAACAGAGTTATGCGTGTACTCAAGGAGTCCGGATGAAGAAGTATTCGCAACTGCGTAACAAACTGACACTCGCGATCCTTCTTGTCGCGATTGCTACCACTGTCCCGGTCCTGCTGTATATAAAAAATGATAGAGCATTCGATACGTTGCCCAACCTCTCCCTACTAAGTCTTAGCGATAGTTGGGCTGAACAGATCAAGATCGGCATAATCGGGGATAGCTGGGTAGCCGGACAGAAGCTTGACCAAGCAATTCATGACTCTTTAAAAGGTGCAGGCATAGATGCTGAGGTTGTCAGTTCAGGCCATCCTGGAGCAAAAAGCCGTCAAATACTTAGGGATTTGTTTGGGAGCAAATCGGAACCATACTCCAGTCGCAGTCTTCTCGATGATCATGAACTAGACTATTTGGTCATCTTGGCGGGAGTAAATGATACGGCCGGACACATTGGCGCGGACTTCTACGCCCACCATATGTTCAGCATCATTAAACTTTCACAGACTCGGGCAATATTCCCTATCATTGTTGAAGTGCCAGAATATGGCATAGAAGACACGCCATCGGAAGGGGTGTTGTCATACACAAAACGGTTACTCTATAAACTTCTCTTCGACAATATGAAAGAGAACGTAATCAATGATTACCGCCACGCACTCAAAACAAAGCTCGCTGAAATGCAAGAAGAAACGTTTGCAGTTGTCAGTTTTGATTCAGTAGTTGAAGGGTATTCACACGCAAAAAGTCTCTATGCAAATCCATCTCATTTAAATAAGTCAGGATATATAAAACTCGGTACACATATAGGTGAGAAAATAGCTGAGGTGCATAACAAGCGAATCAACCCGACAAGCAACCACGGGCCAGGTTCCTTGGTTTTGCCCGTAAATCCCTAGCCGTGGTTGCTTGCGGGTTATCCGCACGTTGGGCGCCGGAGCACGGGGTCTGCCATCGAGACCTTTTTTCGAGGGTAGACCCGAACCCCTCGTGTGGAGGCGGTAGAGGCGCCCCAGACTTGGGGTGACCCGCAGGCCGGGCGGCGGGGGGTAGCACGCCGCTTCCATCGCGCCCTCGTCACCCTGAGCCAGACGGTGCATCGTGTTGATCTGGCGTCCACGCAAGAGACGGCCCAAGCGAGCGGCCCGTCCCGCCGCCATCGCGGGTTCATCCCGTTTCAGATCCCCCGCCCACGTTTTGACGGACACTCCCGCGCCACCTACGTTGGCTCAAAGTTGAACCGGGGAGGGAAATGCGCGCCATCTATCCGCGGGGACCGAGCGGAAATCACCACGAGCCTTCAGACGGCCGTGGCCGGCGCGCTCACAAAGACCGGCCTGACCAAGCGCGCCACCTGCCCCACCTTCCGCTGTCCTCAACCGAGGAGGCAAGGGCATGAAGAGCCCCCTGGACAAGGCACAGAGGGGAGCCGCAGAGGGGAGCCGCAGGTGTGTTATACAGAAACCATCTATCACCCCGTGCCATCCGTTGCAGATGGCTTAACGACCGGTATTCACACGTTTATATCGACCTCAGCGCAGCAGTGTTATGCCGCGCCTTCGCGGCCCACAGGTGTTATGAAGAAACCATATAAACAGAGTTAGGTGGCTTCAGTGTTAAGAACAACACGGGGAACGATAATGGCTCGATACTGCACGACGATACTGCTCACTGTTGCATTTATGGCGGGCTGCGCTTCGATGAACACCGTAATGAGTTCGTGGGAGGGTCGCTCTATCGACGATGTAACTGCTGCATGGGGTGCGCCTGAGTCAAGAATCAATCGAACTGATGGTGGAGCTACCTATACCTGGACCACTTTTAGCTCCAACCAGTACGGCGTTAAACTATGCCGACAAACGTTCGTAACTGACTCTTCAGGAAAAATAGTTACGTGGTCTTATAATGGCTGCCCTAGATTTATCAGAAACTGGTGATTCACCACCTAACTCCGCGTTCAACGCGGACCTTCGGGTCGCTGCGCGCCCCTCGGCCGGTTAACGCGAGCGTTAGGCATCGCAAATCCATGTCGCCCCCAATCCACCTTCTTTACGTTGCAGCCCTCCTCGGCTTTTTTTCGTTGCCGGTGAAAGCGCAATCCATGGATCAGCTCGTGCTTGCGTGTGTGCCTGCAGAACGCCTCGGATGTGGCTGCTCAATACGTTTGAACGGAGTAGCTTGCTCAAATCAGGAGTTTCCCACTCAGCCGCACTTATTCACTGAACTCGAACGAGAATCGCCACTTTTCCTTCACGTTGGCGGAAAGGAACAAATCCTCCCGCACACTCACCACAGTGGAGCCTCGCTCAAGGGCGATTCTTCTGGCTGGTTTACCGACACATACCAGTCATCAGAGTTTGTGGTTCAGGTCCGCTACTCCCCTGGCAAGAACACCTGCCCGAAGCCCAAGGATGAGGGTTGTGAGTACACAGATATCGCTGCTGAAGTTACGATTAAGCTGCCATCAGGCCTTAGCTTCGAGTACAAAGGAGTAGGTGCCTGTGGCTGCTGAGCTATGCCTAACACTGCATTCGAGCGGGACGCGCCAAACGCGGCGCGCCCCTCAATTAGAACGTTCGGCAGACCAGAGGCGGCGCATCGGGACAGTCGGGACATGACCCACGCGATGGTTGAGATGAGCCTACGAGAGCCGGCGTTGATGAGCTTCAAGGAGTTCGACGCCGACTACTGCGCGCTCACCGGTCACGACGGCGCGTGCCGCTGGCAGCACCGGCTCTTCACGGACCTCGAGGCGGGACGCTTCCCGACCGACATCGAGCTCGCCACCGGTCTCGGCAAGACCTCGATCATCGCGCTCTGGGTCTTGGCGCTTCGCCGTGCGCTCGTGCACAACTCGAAGCTCGTTCCCCGTCGCCTCGCGTACGTCGTCGATCGGCGTGTGGTCGTCGACCAGGCCTCCGAGTTCGCGGAGCAGGTTCGTGAGCGCCTCGAGCAGGCCGCGCAGGACGAGGACCACGCGTTGCACGCGCTAGCCACGACGCTGAAGAACGCTGGCTGCACATCCTCGGTGGTCGAGGTGTCGACGCTGCGCGGTCAGCGTGCGCTCGACACGCGCTGGCGGGACGACCCAACGCGGCCGGCCATCATCGTGGGCACGGTCGACATGATCGGGTCGCGCCTGCTGTTCAGCGCGTACGGCCGGGTGGGGCCGTGGGGCCGCGCGCTCGAAGCCGGGCTTGTCGGACAAGACTGCCTACTGGTACTCGATGAGGCCCACCTGTGCTCGCCTTTCGCCACGACCCTCTCAGGGATCGAACGACGTACCGGCACGCTCGCGCCGTTCGCCGTCGTGCGGATGGGCGCCACGATGGATCCGGTCCGCGATCTCCTCCGGCGAACGCCCGGCCTCCCCGAGGTGTCGACCTCCCGCCGGGTCTTCCAACTCCTCGACGCTGCCACGACTATCGACGGAGTCTCCTGGCCGAAAGAGACCGACGAGAAGAAGGTCAGCGACCGCCTCACCGCGAAGAAGCGCATCTACGTCGAGCCGCTCGATGCGGAGCGCGGAGTCGGCGTGCAGCTCGCCGCGTGGGCCATCGAGAAGTCAAAGGCCGACACGTGCGCGGTCATCGGGATCGTGGTGAACACGGTTGCCGAGGTTCGCCGCTGCGCCGCTGCCCTCCACGAGGGCGGCGTTGCGGATGAGCACGTCGTGACGCTCACGGGCAGCATGCGCGGCTGGGATCGCGACGCAGTCGTGGACTCGCCACAGTACGCACGCCTCAAGAGCCAACGTGACCGCTCGGTCTTGTTGGACGCGCCGACCTTCCTCGTCGCGACCTCATGCGTCGAGGTCGGTGCCGACATCGACTGCGATCACCTCGGTGTCGAAGCCTGCGCAGCGGACAGCCTCGTCCAGCGGCTCGGCCGCGTGAATCGGCTCGGCGCGAGCACCAGGGACGTGACGGTGCAGTTGGTGGGCGACGCGGAAGGCGCGGACCCCGCAGGAAGGGTCTTCCAGCGAGCCCAAGCGCTCATCGCCGACGGGTGCGAGCTCCACGGCTCGCCTGCGACCTTCCCGGCGCGCCTGCGAGGCGATGCGGAACGCGATGAAGCGAACAGCAGGATCTCCAGCGCCGACGGTGACGAACAACGCAAGGAAGCCGAGGGCGACCTCAAGAAACTGGAGGAGGCGGCGCGCGCTCTCTTGGACGTGCGCGTTCCCCCACCGGCGCTGACCAGCGCGGTGCTCGATGATTTCGCGATGACCTCGAAACACCCGAACGCAGGAGCGCGGCCCGACGTGGGGCGCTGGCTGCACGGGAGTGTCGAGGACTCGTCGCTCTACGTCGAGCTGGCGTGGCGCGCCGAGCTTGATCGGGTGACCGAGCCCGAGGATGCAGAGCGTCTCGTGGCCGCGTTCCCGATCGGCGCCCGCGAGACGGCGCGCTGCCCGCTGTACGAGGCAGTCGAGCTTCTCAAGGCGATTCGTGGGAGAGCCGTCGAAGACGAGAGCCTCGGCGCCCGTGTTCTGCTCGTCACGCGATACGGCACCACCACGAGCTTGCACCTTCGTGACGTGCCCACCGACGATGACAGCGAGCTTCGAGCGCTGCTCCACGACGCTACCGTGGTGCTGCCGACGAGTGCCGGTGGCTACGACGGCCGGTTCGTGAACCCTGCGGCGAAGCAGCTCGTGAGCGATGTCGCCGAGGAGGCGCAGCCGTCGAGCCGCGCGCAGCGCCGTCGCCTCTGGATCGACTCTGGTCGGGTGACGACATCCTCGACGGCTGTGGGCGGTGAACCGCCGGACATCGGCTCTGACACGGACGCCGACGATCTGCTGGGCGAGGTCGAAGACGTTGCAGATGAGCTGCTCGGGGCTGGCTGGCGTTTTGTCGAGGCTGCAGGAAACGGCGCAGTCGGTGTGGTCATCGCCCGTGAAGATCGTCGAGCGCTCGAGGAGGCCGAGGACGACGACGCGTCGCTTGGCTTCCAGAACGAAGTGCTGCTCACCCGGCACCTCGGCGACGCACGCACGAAGGCCGAGGAGCTGTGCAAGCGGCTGGCTCTCCCCAACGAGCTTCGCGACACGGTGGTCGAGGCTGCCGGTCAGCATGATCTCGGGAAAGACCGGCCGTGGTGGCAGCGCGCCGTCGGGCGGGTCGAGCAACCGGCGGTCGCCAAGTCGGGCCGGTCGCGGTTCGACCACAAGATCAACCGTGGCTACCGCCACGAGCTGGGCTCTGTCGCCGACCTTCACGACGCCAAGGTACCCGACTCGGTCCAGCGAGAGCTGTGCCTTCACCTCGTGGCTGCGCACCACGGCCACGCGCGTCCGGGCTTTCGGGTCGAGGCGGCAGGGCCGCTCCTCACCGACGCGGTGAAGCGTGCCCTTACCGAGACGCCGTCGCGCTTTGCGAAGCTGCAGGCGAGGTATGGCTGGTGGGCGCTCACGTGGCTCGAAGCACTGGTGAAGGCCGCCGATGTGCTGGCCTCCCGCGACGAGGAGGGCTCGTCGTGACGACGCTCCAGCTCGCCGTCGACGTCCGCAACCCTGGCGAGTACCTCGCCGTGTGCGGCCTCGTCGAGGTACTCGGCCGCTACGACACGAACGCGACCTCTGCGTGGCGGCGAGCCACCGGCGTTCTCCCATCGCTGCCCTCTGCGGCTGCCGACGTGTGCGAGATCGAAGCGGCCATCGACGAGCCTGCCGTCGCCAAAGAGTTGGCGAAGCAGCTCGGCGCTCGAGACGCATGGAAGGCGATCACCGAAACCGGCCGCGCTCCGCTCGCCGACTCGATCGGTGGTTGGTGTGGCGGGATCGAGCTCTCGCTGCCTGACAAGCCCGTCGTCGTGGTCGATCACTGGTACGAGTGGGCGCACACATCCCAGGGGCGCATCGTCCAGCGCCTCGAGAAGCGAGACGGCAAGAGCCGCTGGAAGTTCTGGGCGGGCAAGCAGGACGAAGCGAGCATCAAGAAGGGCGCGTATTCAGCCAGTTTGAGGGGGATTGCGGGACTCGGCCTGGATCTCGTTGATGCGGCGGCAGCCATCTCTTCCGTCGAGCGGCTCCAAGACCTGCTCTCGTTCGCGTCGCCCGGGAGTAGCCGCCTGAATCTCGACGCGGCGGCGACGCGCTCATCAATTGATCGCGGCATCAGCGCGAACGACGCCGCCAAGAACGGTGGCAGCTCGCCGGGTCGGCCTGCGTTGGAGCTGCTCGCGGCGATCGGACTCTCGGCGTTCTTCCCTCCGCGCCGTAGGGGCGATGCAGCGCCCGATGGCGTCGTCGGCGTGCGCAAGCGGTTCTTCACCTACTGCACCTGGAGTCCACACACCCCACTGGCGCTCGCGCGCATGGCCGCGCGCGGCGTCGAGGTCGCGCCCTTCGAGCTGGTGAAGCGAGAGGCGAACATCGGCATGATGGGCCAGTACGGTTACTTGAAGCTTGCTCGTCCGGCCGGAATCACCGACTCGGGGAGCTCGGGCAACGAGGACGAGAGCGATGACGAGGACAGCGATGAGTGACGACAAGACCCTGACGCAGTACGACCACCTTCTCAAAGACGACGCCGACGTCGCCGCCATCGTGCTCCGCGAGCGCCTTCGGCCCGTGCAAGGCGCGCGGGGCGTGTTCTTCCCGCCCACGTTCGCGGCCACCGGCAGGGGCAAGAGCGACTACCAGATCGATAGGTTCGCGCGGGCTGACGATCCCGAGAGCGCGCAGAACGACGGCGTGATCGCGAGCCGCTGCACTGTCGACTCCGTGCCCTCGCAGGCGAACCGGCTCGAGGCTCGGCTGCTCAAGTACTCGGGCACCTCGATCCCGAGGGTCACCATCACGGGCAGCCGCGTCGGGCAGGGTTCGATCGACCTGCTCGAGGTCGGGCACCGCGTTGGTGATGCCGTCGTGCGCTACAGCAAGAACGGCGACAAGGACGGCTTCGAACCGTTCGAAGCGGCACTTCAGTCCTACGTGAAGGGCGATGCTGCTCCGCTCGCGCGCCTGGCTCCGACCTCGCTCGTTTTCGGGCACTGGGACAGCCGCGACTCGGCGACCAAGAAGTCGACGAAGTCCAAGGCGCGCCGCCTCATCCGCAGCGAGATCGTTGCCTACAACGTGCAGCGGGTCACGAAGCGCAGCCAGTACTGGTCGAGCATCGATCCCGAGGTGAGCCAAGAACTGGAGCAGATCCTCAAGGAGGCGAAGGAGGCGGCGCAGGAGGACCCGAACACCAAGAACCCCGCGTCCCAGCTCGGCATGACCGATGTGCCAGCGCCCGAGTCGCCGGGCGGCGTGATCGCCTTCGGGCCCATCGAGCGCACCGCGATCATCGCCCTCTCGGGCGTGCGCGCGCTCGCGACGTTCAAGGAGCCGAATCAGTTGGGCGCGACCGAAATCGACACCGACAAGACGCTGGCGTTGCGGCGGTACTTGTTCGCGTTGGCGCTGGCGTCGGCTGCAGACCCCGGCGTGTGGGATCTTCGCGAGGGCTGCATCCTCGTCCGCGAGAGCAAGACGGAGAACGGCAAGGTCGTCGGCGATCCGTCGGCCTTCACCGCCGTGAAGGTGAAGCACTCGGGCGAGGAGGAGGCCTTCACTGTTCCCACGAAGACCGAACCTTCGGAGTTCCTCGCCAAGGCTGCTGCGGCGTTCTTCGGCAAGAAAGAAGTCGACGGCAAGGAAGCGCTGGAGATCCCGGCACCACTCGTGTTGGCGTTCGATCCCGGTGGTGCGAGGGCTGCTGTCAGCACGAAGGGCGGCGGCAACACGGGCGAGCCGAAGAAGAAGAACGACTTCGTGGAGGCCCTCGTTGCGCTGCCCGCCTACGCGGGCAAAGAAGCCGAGCTCAAGAAGAAGAAGGTTGGCGAGCTGAAGAAGCTCTGGGTGGAGCAGAACGCCAGCAGAGCCGCTGGTGCGCCTGAGAAACCGGTGGCTACCGACGAGAGTCCGACCGGTGACGACGAAGCGAAGACCTGATGCCGCTTGCGATCCGCGTTCAGTTCCTCGCCGGGTACTCCGGGCGTGAGTGGCCGCCGAGTCCAGCTCGCCTCTTCAAGGCGCTCGTGGCCTCGGCGCGTGCTGGCTGGGCGCAGACCAACCGCAAGGTAATCGACGATTCGTTGCGCGTGCTTGAGCAACAAGGATGGAGCGAGAACACGAAGCTCCCCGAGATCGTCGCACCACGCGCTGCGCTGCGCGCACCTCGCCAGCGGCGATTCGTGCCCAACAACTCGAAGAACTGGCCGCCCGAGCGCAAGCTCAACCCAGAGAAGGGCATCGACCTCGAGCCCGAGCCGATGGTGGGCTGGGACGTCGAGGCGCCGCCCACCGTCTGGTACTGGTGGCCAAACGTCGAAGCGTCCCACGTGCCCGTGCTGCGCGAGGTGTCGCGGCGGGTCTTCAGCGTGGGCAAGGGCGAGGATCTAGCAGTGCTCGATGCCACCGACGCGGAGCCACCGGCCAACGCCGTGCGCTGGCAGCCTGCAACGAGCGGCGCGTCGCTGGAGGTGCCCGAGGCGGGCTGTCTCGCCGTCTGCGACGCCGTGTTCGCGCGAGACCTCAATGACCTGCCGCTGCCGGCGGCGGGCGTAAGAGCGGTGACCTACGCTTCGGACGTTGCTGCTTCTGCGCAGCCGCTTCCAACCTTCGTGCTCGGGCTCTGGCGTAGCGGGAAGCGCTGCTCGTGCGACGCACGCCTCCTGTGCCAGGTCGTCGGGCCGATCCGCCATCTCCTCGACGAGATCCGCAACGAGGTTGTTGGCCTGCTCGCGAGGAGTCCGAGCGAGCGACCGGCAATGGAAACGCTCGTGCGCCAAGTCCTGCTCGGGCTCGACGACAGCGACAAGCCCATCGCCGAGCCGCACCTCGCCATCTTGCCGCTGCCGAGCGTCCTCGGCCCATACCCGGATGGTCGCGTGCGTCGGATCGCCCTCGCGGACTTCGGCGGCGGCGATGACCCGAACAGGCGTGCGATCGTCGAGATGGCGCAGGTGCTCCTCCACGGCCGCGAGCTACGCGACAACGGGCTCGGCACCGGTGTTGTCCTCGACACGGAGCCTGATCGGCAGTGGCTGCGAGCCATCACAAAGCGCTCGCGCACCTGGGCCACGGTGACCCCGTTGGTGCAGGCAGCGAAGGAGCTGACGGGGGCAGAGTGGAAGCGCCTCGTCGAGGCGAGGCGCAAGGCCGAACAGGAGCCCGCGAAGGCCGCTGCTCGCGAGCTTCACCTTCGGAAACGACGCCTCGAGTTGATCGAGCGCAGCATCCGGCAGGCCATCGCCGGTCAGGGCGCACGCATCGTTTCCGTCGAGTTCACCTCCGGTGGGCCGATCGCCGGTGTTCACGTCGCAGCTCAGTACCGGACCAAGGGCTACCTTAGCGAGATGCCCAAGCTTCACATACACGTGACCTTCGATCGTCCGGTCGCGGGCCCGCTGGCTGTCGGCCGCGGTCGTTATGTCGGCTTTGGGGTGCTCTGGCCTGTACAGGACCACGAGTGAAGTGAAGCGCCTCTTTGCATTGGACGGGCTGCCGAACAACAGCATGCAGCGGACGGCGCTCCGCGCCGCCGCTGATGCTGAGCGTTAGCCAGCCCAAAGACGACACAGCATCACCGAGCGATGACGGAGAGCGAACCGAGTGAACCATAGCGAAATCGTCAGCTTCCTGTGGGGCGTTGCGGACCTCATCCGCGACACCTTCAAGCGCGGCAAGTACCAGGACGTGATCCTGCCGCTCACGGTCTTGCGCCGCCTCGACTGCGTGCTCGCCGGTACGAAGAAGAAGGTGCTCGGCAAGCAGGCCGAGCTGCGGGGCAAGAAGCTCGAGAACCTCGACCCGCAGCTCCGGAAGATCGCGGGTTTCGCCTTCTACAACACCTCGCGCTACGACTTCGAGAAGCTGCTGGCGGACGCCCCGCACCTCGCGGCCAACCTGCTCAACTACATCGCTGGCTTCAGCCCCAACATGCGCGAGGTGCTGGAAAAGTTCGACTTCGACAACACGATCAGCAAGCTCGACGAGGC
>Ga0210058_1004212_pt1 | contig 10733 bp, 12 predicted proteins | sample CryGeymeta201511_FD_183979 | JGI IMG/M metagenome (GOLD analysis project Ga0210058, IMG submission 183979) | Groundwater microbial communities from Crystal Geyser aquifers in Utah, USA - Crystal Geyser metaG 2015-11 (SPAdes) (version 2) | ecosystem: Environmental > Aquatic > Deep subsurface >...
CAACCCGCTGTTCCTGCGCCTGTCCGGCATCCTCCTGGCCATCACCACGGTCGTCATCGCGGCGCTGTTCATCCGCACCGGCATTGCCGTGGCGCGGCGGGACATCTGTGTGGCGGAATAAATTGCCTATTTCATGTAGCTGGAGCCCACCGTGATCGTTCGCGCCTCACTTATTGTTATGGCCCTGCTCCTGGCGAGCCCACCAGTACACGCGGAAATTCACAAATGCCGCCAGGGAGAGCGGGTGGTTTACCAGGAATTCCCCTGCCCCACAGGCAGCCAGTCCCTGGCGCCACCCAAAGCGCAACCCGCCCCCAGTGCCTACGAGGTCGAACAAGCCCGCGCCCGCGCGAAAAACGACATCGCCGCAGCCGAAGTACTCAGAAAACACGTGGAAAGAACCACCAAGACGCAGGAAAAACAGCGCACCGCGGCCCGCAAACAGGAAACCGACTGCATGCATTTGTTGGGCAAGATCGAAAAAACGGAAGCCAAGGCAAGCCTGGGAAAGAACCAGAAAAGCACCCTGAAAAGCGACCAGCGCAAATACCGCAAGGAATGCGGGCCGATTTGACGGTGAGCTGAATTACTTCTTCCTGCAGGGGAAGCGGTCTTCCAGCATCCGGTGCAGCGCCTCGCCAGCATTCTGCTTCAGAGCGTCGGGATGGGCGCGCATCCAGGTGACCAGCGTGGCGGGAATACGCTCCTTGTCGCCCTCGCCCAGACAGAACCGTGTGCTCCCCTTGCCGCCGTGCTTGGCATCGTAGGCGGTGGCATCGATAAAGCCATTCAGATAGTTGTGGCACATGACCGAGAGGGCTTTGACCTTCTCCGCGCCCTGGCACATTTGCAGGAGGGCATCGCCATTGCGGCCCGCCACGGGTTCGGCGGCCACCGCCAACGGCAGCAGGCCGAATATCAAGATTGCTTTCTGGAATCGCATTGACATTCCCCTACTAATTTGGAGGTTATTTTCGCGGCAAATATGCGCGCGGGCAAACGGATGTAAATGATTAACGCGGGCGCTTACCGCGCGGCACGAGGGGATTCGCCGAGCGACGTGGCGCCGGCTTGCCCGTCGGATGCGGTCGCCGGGCTCCGGCGGGTGCGGCACTTTCGTAACGCCGCCCGGTGCCGGCCGGCTGGAAATCCGGGATCAGGTGCTGCTTACCGTTGCCGATCAGATCGACGCGGCCCATTTCTTTCAAGGCATCGCGTAGCAACGGCCAGTTTTCCGGGTCGTGATAACGAAGAAAAGCCTTGTGCAACATGCGCGTGCGCCCGGCGCGAACCACCGGCACACTCTGGCCTCCGCGCAGAACCTTTTTCAGCGGATTGCGCTCCGTGTGATACATGGTGGTGGCCAGCGCCATCGGCGTCGGCAAAAAGGTCTGAACCTGGTCCAGGCGGAAGTGGTTGCGTTTCAGCCAGAGCGCCAGGTTGAGCATATCTTCATCGGTGGTACCGGGGTGGGCGGCAATGAAGTAGGGAATCAGATATTGCTCCTTGCCGGCTTCCTTCGAGAAGCGCTCGAATAGCTGCTTGAAGCGGTCGTAGGCAGCGATGCCCGGCTTCATCATGTGGTTGAGCGGGCCTTCCTCGGTGTGCTCCGGGGCGATCTTGAGATAGCCGCCAACATGGTGGGTAACTAGTTCCTTCACGTATTCCGGCGAGCGCAGTGCCAGGTCGTAACGCACGCCGGAACCGATGAGAATCTTCTTGATGCCGGGAAGCGCGCGCGCCTTGCGGTAAAGCTGGATCAACGGGCCGTGATCGGTGCCCATGTTCTCGCAGATGTCTGGGAACACGCAGCTCAAACGGCGGCAGGCGGATTCGATCTTCGGGTCTTTGCAGGCCAACCGATACATGTTGGCGGTGGGGCCACCGAGATCGGAAATCACCCCGGTGAAACCCGGTGTCTTGTCACGGATGGCTTCGATCTCGTGCAGGATGGATTCCTCGGAACGGCTCTGGATGATGCGACCCTCGTGCTCCGTGATGGAGCAGAAGGTACAGCCACCAAAGCAACCACGCATGATGTTCACCGAGAAGCGGATCATCTCCCAGGCGGGAATCTTCGCGTCGCCCGAAGTTGCGTTATATGACGGATGTGGCGCCCGCGCGTAAGGCAGGTCGTAGACGCGGTCGAGTTCCTCGGTGGCAAGCGGAATCGGTGGTGGGTTCAACCAGACATCCCGTTCGCCATGCGCCTGGACGATAGCGCGGGCATTGCCGGGGTTCGATTCGAGATGAAACATGCGCGAAGCATGCGCGTAGAGCACCGGATTCTTTGCTACCTGCTCGTAGGCGGGAATGCGCAGGACGGTGTGGGAACGGGCGGCACGCAGTTGTGTCAGGCGTTCTTCGCGGCTGACCAGGCGGATCGGATGAGCTCCTTCCACTGCCGCGGGCTGGCCCGGCTGACTAGCGCTGGAAAAGGCATACGGGTCCGGATGCGCATCGACCCGGCCGAGGATTTCCAGTTGCGTGGAATCCACTTCCGCCCAGTCTTCCCCCGGCTTCCAGCCAAATGGCGCCATGAACGCGGTACCGCGCAGATCACGGATTTCGGAAATCATCTCGCCTGCAGCCAGGCGGTGGGTGAGCGCCACCAGCGCCCGTTCCGCATTGCCAAACAAAAGCATATCGGCCTTGGAATCGGTCAGCACCGAGCGGCGCACCTTGTCCGACCAGTAGTCGTAATGCGCAATGCGGCGCAAGCTGGCTTCGATGCCGCCGATCACCACATTTACCCCGGCATAGGCCTCGCGGCAGCGCTGCGAATAGGCCACCACCGCGCGATCCGGGCGTTTGTTGGGCTCGGCGTTGGCGGTGTAAGCATCGTCGGAACGGATTTTTCGCTCCGAGGTGTAGCGGTTAACCATCGAATCCATGTTTCCCGCCGTCACCCCGAAATACAGATTCGGCCGCCCCAGAACACGGAATGCATCAGCCGACCGCCAGTCCGGCTGGCTGATAAGGCCGACCCGGAAGCCCTGCGCCTCCAGCAGCCGCCCCACCAGCGCCATACCAAAACTGGGATGATCGATGTAAGCGTCGCCGGTCACCAGAATGACATCGCAACTGTCCCAGCCCAGCGCCTCCATTTCCTTGCGTGACATCGGCAGAAACGGTGCCACACCGAAGCGTTTGGCCCAGTAGGGGCGGTAGGAGAAAAGGGGTTTAGCGGTGTCCAAAGCAGTCGATAAAAAAGGCCAACCGTTGCGGCGGCGACTACAGAATAACAGCCGGGAAGCCGCATGAATAGGCGGTTTGTCTCTTCGTCAGTTTCACAGTTACCCCATAAGTTACCCCTGCCGGGTGAAGGCTGCCCCCTCGCGCCAACAAAAAACCCGGCACGCGGCCGGGTTGGGTCTGGGGAGTGCCTGAGCATGACCCAGGTCGAGGGTGCGCGTTCATTGCGCGTCAGGTTGACCCCCTTCGTGCGGCGGCAAAGGCTGCAAAGGAACCAACGAAATCACGAAGGCGCCGCGTTCCAATGCCTCGGCGCGCTGTTGCTCGAAGTCGGGTGCGAGGCTCGATAACAGCCGGACCTCGCGGGGGGCGGGCTTGACCAGGATGCTTTCCAGCTTGTCCAGTCGGTTCAACAGGGTATTCCTCATTGGTTCGTCCCTTTTTGTTCCAGTGCTCTAAGCCGGACCTCGATCTCGCCGTCCACGATGCATTGGCGAATCAAATTCAGCAGGTAGCCCAGGCGCGCGGCGTCCTGGGTGTCCACCTTGCCGGTGCGCGCATCACGGTACAGGCCGGCCAGGGCAACGCGCACGTCTTTAACGGTCGCCAGGCGACGATCTGAGGGGGGTAGGGGGATTGGCTTTCCTGTTTCGCCATCAAGGGTTACGGGTGGTTTGCGCGGCATCATTCACTCCATTTTGGGTTGACGCCAACAACCGGACTGCAACTTTGCGCTGCCAGCCGTTCGGCTTCCTCACGGCTCAGACCGGCGTCGTGCTCCATGATCGCGGCCCGTTCCTCGAAGGCTTCGTCAGCGGCCACCGCGCGCCACCAACCCGCCGGGTCAGCCCGCGCCCCGGTCAGGGCAAGCGCCAGGTCATCGCCGGAGTAATGCCAGCGTTTCCCCATTGCCAGAATGCACGCCTCAAGATCGGCGGCGAGTGTCGCCAGCCAGGCGGGGCAGGTAGCGCCCTGGTCGGGGCTGTATCGAATCACGCCATCCAGATCAGACAGGCCAGCCGCTACCGGGTCGCCACATCCGCCACGATAGGTTGCACGCGAACAGGTGGAGCAGGCCCGCGCCGGTTCCGGTGCATCCTGGTTGAGCGGTTCCGCCGCAACTGCATCGGGGTGCCGTTCCAGAATCTCGGCATGGGTTGCCGGCGGGAAGCTGGCCACTTCCACCGGCTCGCGGTCGGGGTAGTGCAGCAGCCACCCGCGGGAAGCGGGCGCGGCATCGTCGGCAGCCCTTATTCGCGCATCGCTTCCGCCGTTGTCGATTTGCGGGGTTTCAGGGGTTTCAAGGGTGCAAGCCAGTGATAGCGCGGGGTTTGCTGCAACCCCCGCCAGGTTGCGCGGGGTTTCAGGGGTTGCAGGTTCGCGGTTTTCCAGTTTCAACAGCAGCGCATCAAGCCCCATGAGCGCCACCCAGCTTAACGGGGTTGATCGGGTACAGCTTCACCGGCCGGCCGCCGATTCGGTAGAACTTAGCCCTCTTGCCGCCTGCCCCTGGTGCCGGCAGTGCCCCGGCTTCCTGCAAGGCATCCAGCGCCCGGCCGAAGTCGAACCCCTTCAGTGCCTCGCGCATCCCGTCCGCCGTGAACAGGTAGGCGCGCTCGCCGGCTGAATCACTCCACCAGCCGGCCCGGTCGCGGGTCTGGGTTTCGTGGTCGCTGTTCGCATCGGAAAAGCGCCCGTCGCCATGCCGTTCGATGAATCCGGAAACCTTGTCGAGTATTTGCCGGCGTTCGTCGTTGCCGCGCCCGCGCAGTCCACGCCACACCTTGAAGCCTTCCGCCGCCGCCTTGATGGCCTCGCCCTCGGGCCAGCCGGTCAATCCGTATTCGGTCGCCACTTCGCCGGCCAGGGCGAGCAATGCGAAGCGGCCCGCCGCGCGCTTGTCCTGTCCCTCGCCCCCATCGGCAGAGAAGTCGGGCAAGCCTTTGATGCGTTCCAGCAGGGCGCAGAAATCGCGGGCGTCTCGGGTCAACTGTTCCAGGAAGGCGCGGCCGGCGTGCCCGTGGTGGGTTGCCGCCGCGCGCTTGATCGCATCGGAAAACGCGGTTCCGCTCGCCATGCCGTGCAGGGTGTCCCATGCGCCGAAGGTGCGAGAGGCCGGAATATCGAGCAGCCGCACAGACTGCCCAGCCTTGGCCCGGTGCCCGACTTCCGCCATCGTGGTGCCGATGGTGCGCTCACCACTGGACAGCACCACGCAGCGCCAGCGCACCACGCTGCGAGCATTGCCGGATCGGTTCGCCCGTTGCTTGCCGCGCCCGTTGCCCAGTGCGTAGACGATGGCCCCGACTTCCTTGGGGTCGCACTCGCTGATTTCATCCAGGGCGAGCAGGCAATCATTGAACAGCGCCGCCGCGCCCTCCATGCCGTTCGCCGTGGCCCGCCAGGATCGCCGGAAGTTCGGCCCGCCCCAGGTCGCACAAGCCGCTTCGATGGCCGTGGTCTTGCCGGTCGAAGAATCGCCAACGAAGTGAATCCCGCCGCCTTCGGCATTACAGCGCCCCAGCATCGGCCCCGCGAAAGATGCCGACAGCGCCAGCAGCAACAGCGGGTTGCCCACTGCCCGCGCGGCGATTTCCGCCTGCCAGCCTTCCAGGGTGCCGGCCTTCGTGTGTTCATCGTGCCCACGCTCGCCACTCTGAAAAATCACGCCGGAAGCCTTCGGGCCGATAACCACGTCCGGCAACACGAAAGAATCGTCGCACCATCCGACTTGCAAGGCGCAGCGCATCCGCCGCTTTGGCGGTTTGGCTTGCAGGTAGTTTGCAAGCAGGGTCTTGGCTGTCGGGTCGATTTCCACGCCCATCGCCAGCAGTTCGCCGCGCAGGTCATCGCCGCCGGCCTTGAGCAGTTCCATCGGCATCGCCCATTCCCGCCAGCGGTTCAGGGTGTTCCTGAATCGCAGCAGCCTGCCGAAGTTGTTGTCCTGCCCGTCGAATGTAATTGCCTCGACATGCAGGGGCGAACATACCCAGCTTTGAGTAAGTGCCGGGGGTGCTTCACCCTTGCCGGGTTTGACGCCGAAGAACCAGACGCCAGGCCGAAGCTTCTCGCCGCCGTGTTCCAGCCAGTCATCGAACACCACGAAACGCGGGCGGTCGTTCATGTCTGGGATCAGTGAAGCGGGGGTGTCTGCAACCCCTGCAACCTCTTGAAACCCGGCCGGGGTTTCACCGGAAGCCGCGTCGTTACTGGGCTGAACCCCTGAAACCCCTGAAACCCCGTTTTCTGAATAAGGCGGGGGAAAATCGCTTTCTGGCGGGTTTTCTTCCTCGGGTGAAGCCATTGGCACTAGCCGGTGCCGCCGCGCTCGCTATGGCCCGTCCTACGGCTTCCAGGCCGCACAGTTGCGCCTGGTCGTTCATGTCGGTGGGAGGCTTGTCGTCGATCAGTACACCCTCGGCGAATTGGGGAAGGGCTAGTAGGCCATTGACCGCCTTTGCCGCTGCATCGGCTGTTACCTGCCCGTTGCCCAAGTCGCCCAAGATCACCAGACACGCCGCCGGGTATTTCCCCCGCATGGCCTTGGCTACGACTTCGAGGTTGCCACTCGATAGCGCCGCAATGGCGGGGTGTCCGGTTGCTTCCTTCGCGGATAGCACTGTCGCCACGCCCTCGCCGATAAGCAGGGTCAGCCCGTCGCCGTTACCATCGGGGAGCGGTTGCGCTGCCCAATAGCCGCCCGCCTTGGTGCCACGCCCGGCCAGCGCCGCCTTGCGCTTGTCGCCGTCGATCAGTTCCAGGGTTGAAAGCCGGTCGCCTTGCTTGACTGGAACCACCAGCAAGCGCCCTGCCAACGGCTCGCCGCCCGACTTCGGCACATAGCCCAGGATCGCCGCCGCCGCGCCCGCGTCAATCTCGCGCAAGGTCGCCACCGGAGAAACCCGCTTGCGCGAAAGGTAGGGATTGCCGGCGGGGTCGGTGCCCGCCTTCCAGATCGCCGCCGCCTTCTTCGCCGTATCGGCACGTTCGCGGGCTTCGTCGGCTTCTTCCTTCTCCGCCCGTTCCGCCGCGATGCGCCGCCGTTCGGCAATCTCTTCGGGTGTCGGTGCCTGGTGCGTTCCATCATCGCGCCAGCCATTCGCCTTGGCTTCGTGGTACAGGGTGCCGATGTTCACCCCGCCGCCGGCCTTGATGCTCTTCCAGACTTCCCGCGCCGTCGCCGGCTTGTAGGACTCGGCTTGCTGGCTCCATGCGTCCCAGGCGTCAAAGCCGGCATCCCCGAGTTCGGACTTGATCGCCATGCCCATGCGCACCCAGGTATCGCGGTCGATGGCGGGGATGAACTGGATGGCCTCGCGGATGCGGCTGAGTTCGGCGGTCATTTCCGAGCGCTCCGCTTCCATTCTTTCTTCTGATGACGTTGATGAGTCGATTTGCCACCAAGAGTGGCCCAGCTTGCGGGGTCTACCTCAGGTTTGCCGTGGGTCGAGTTGGGCTCTTCCACACTGGGGCGGATGCCGTTATCCTTCGTGCTACCTCCCTGAGCCGCCGCAATGGTGGCTTGTTCACGGCCCGCCACAATCGGGCCGTCTTTTTTTCTGGTGTCGGTTTTCATGGTCGCCACCCTCAAGCCGTTGCGCCGGATTCGTGGGTGCGGGCTTCCAGCCAGGCAATCAGGTCTGCCCGGCGATACCGCACCATGCGCCCTACTTTCAAAAAGGGGAGGTTGTAGCGGCCCGTGCTACGCCAGACAGACAGCGTGCCAGGCGATACGGTAAGCAGTTCAGCCGCTTCTTGCTCGCCGAGTAGATCGCGGCTTGTTTGGACAATGGCTTGAATGGTCATGATTAGTTTCCGGTTAGTCCCGCTGGCCTCTAGTGGCTGGCGGTATGGAAACGAATCATCGGTAAAGGGAAACGGCAGGTGTCCGCATGCGGAATTTGGTAAACCGCATGCGGTATTGTTTACTTCATGCGGGATATCAGCGTGCCAGGGATTTTTACCAGCGCCCGCCGAACGGTGTCATCCGATACTGGCGAACCCATTTCCTCGGTCAGCTTGGCTATCTGTATCGCCGCGCCACGGTCTTGATGGTTTATCGCGGAATAGTCGCAAAGCGCTGCGATGATGGCTAGCAGGCTGTTCCGCTCAGTTGTTGCCAGGGGTTTTTCAGGCTTCTCCGAAGGCCCGTTTATCGCTTGTTCAAACTCCCTGAGTGCGTCGGTTCGGACGACCAAAACAGCGTCACTCGGCAAGCCGCCAGCTGGATAGAAGTCACGTCTTCGGGGCGCGCGCTTTCTTTTTTCAAGGTAGATTTTCCGATCTTCCTTATGCCTGGTCAGAAGGATTTCCGCCTCCTTCTCCCCGATATTTTCATTAGCAATTCTTTCCTTAATTATTTCCAGCTGCGCGTTTGAACCCGTTTGATATGGATTGCTGTCAAAGCTCTCCATAATTTGGCACATTATCCCACCATGACCTTCTACAAATGTGCCATCCATATTTTCATTGGTAATAGCCGGCCCGCCCGTTAGTTGCTGGTACTGGTGCTCAATATCAAGCCTCTCCCCACATAGCATCGGCAAGCCCCAAACCCCCCAAATTGTCTTAACTTCTTTCTCAATATTAAGAAAACGTTCGCCGTCTATGTCCAAGCTCTTCATCAGTGGTAAGAATTTATCCATCTCATCCTCTGGCGTTTCATTGAATAGAGCCAGCAGGTTAGGGGGCGTCTGTCTTGCGTTTACAGTCGATAGTTCGGGGTTGAAACGGAGTTGTTTGCCAAGCGAAGGCACAAGAGTCCATTTTGTTTCCTCCCAAGACGCTATTTTCCCTTGGCAAGCATGTGTGCCATTTACGAAATTGACGGAAAGCCGCAAGTGCCCATCAAGCGCGAATCGCAACACATCAGCTTCGGTAACTTCCTCGCCAAATACGATAGACAGATGCCGAGCTGCATCGGCCACCGTCAGCCATTCTTTCAGGTTGAACAGCTTGCTCATATCGCGTCCCTTTTGCGCCCCTTGAATTCAGGAGCCGCGCCAGCCCGGCAAGGGTTTCCGGGTTTTCGGGGATCAGCCTAGACGCGGCTTAACTTGGTTGTCAGATCATGCTTTACGGTTGATCTTCACGACGTCAGCCGAGTCCTTCACCTCGCCCGCTACCAGCATGGCCGACGTTGCTGCATTCACGGACTGGCGCACCGGACCAAGGTCAAGCCGCGCATAGATCGCCGTCGCCGCCTGGCTCTTGTGGTTCAAGCTCTTGCCGATGATCGCCAGGGATGCGCCCGCGCGAGCCTGCCAACTGCCAAGGGTGCGCCGCAAATCATGCAGGGTTACGCCGTTCGGCACGTTGCGGCCGAAGGGGATGCCAGCCCGATCCATGACACGCTCCACCGCTTTTCGCGGTTCCACGATATGCCCCGTCTCGCCTGTACCGGGGAACACGAAACCGCCGCCGGTTGCTTCCTTGCGCGCTTCCAGGATCACCACGGCCTCGGGGCACAGGGTCACGCTTTGGGGTTCGTCGTTCTTCGTGCGAGGGATGCGCCAGACGCCAGCCCCCAGGTCGATTTCCTGCCAGTGCATCGCGCACAGATTCGCTCGCCGCGCGCCGGTCAGGAGCGCCAGCAGGATGAAGTCGCGCATGGTGACACTCGACTCTTCGGCCAGGGCCGCGAAGAATCGCGGCATTTCATCCGATTGCAGAAACCTATCCCGAGTCACCTTCTTGCCGGAGATTTTCACGCCCTGTGCCGGGTTCGTTTCCAGGTGTCCCCACTCGATACCCTTGGCGAAGATGATGGAAGCCAGCGCCCGGATCGCGCGAACGGTGGCCACGGCCTTACCGGCCTTCTCCGCATCGGACAGGATGCGCGCCAAGTCAGCCCGCGTGATTGCCGATAGCTTCTTATTTCCCAGCGACTTTTCCAGGTAGTCGCGGAAACGTTGCTGGTCGTCTCGCCATGCCAGTTTCTTCGAGCCGTGACGCGCGCCGTACTCTGCGAACAGTTCCGAAAGCGTCAGCATGGCCTTGAATGCGCGCCGGGCTTCGGCAGGGTTCGAGCCGGTAGCGAATTCCCCCAGCACCTTTTGTGCTTCGGCTCGCGCCTTCTCGACGGTCATCTCAGGGAACGTGCCCAGCTTCACCCAGGCCATCGTGCTACCGGCACGCTTCACCACATAGAAGGTCTTGGTGCCGGCGTGCGTCATGCGTAGCGCCAACTTGGGAATGTCGGCGTCGTAGATCGTCAGCCGCTTGCCCTCTTCCGGGGCTATCTGGGCCAGAAGTGCGGTTTTCGTGAATTTCAGGCTTGCCATAGTCACCTCCAAAGAAACGGGCTATCACCGGGCTAGCACGGGCTAGCAAAATACAGCGTATTTCATGCTAGCCCGTTAAGGTGACTATGCGCCTATAGCCTTGCTGTGTCTATGTTAGTTAAGGTTGAGTAATCCGCATGTTTTGTCGGACATACGAATTGAAAATCCGCGTGTCCTTGGTTCGATTCCGAGACTGGCCACCAGTCAATTCCTGCACTTAGGTCACCCATCGTGGTGACCTTTTTGCTTACTGGT